>OCTA010000067.1_pt1 | contig 101271 bp, 90 predicted proteins | sample 1538991 | NCBI WGS metagenome assembly OCTA01 (sample SAMEA3539302, study PRJEB22396) | soil metagenome | biome: tundra; feature: field; material: soil | place: USA | collected 2010-05 | depth 0.15 m
CCAGTCATGACTTTGGCTACATCCATCCAGCAAAAAGAAGGCCCGACCCCCACAAACACTGGGGATCGGGCCTCAAACCCTCAAAAACTTCCGTCTAGAGAAGGCCGAGCATCCGCCCCAATGGCGTAGCACGCGCCTGCCCGTGCAGGCATCTGAGGTCAAACACGCGCGTGCAGCGCTCGCGGCGCTGCAGCAAGCGCTCGCCTCGCCCGAACCTTCGGTGCGCGGAATCGCCCGGCATCCTGCCTGCTCAATGACTTCGAGAGTCCGCTGTATCACCACCGGGACGGCCTCACGGTCGCCGAACTAGCGAATCTCGCCACGGCAGCGTGCACAAGGCCGTCGCAGCAGCTGTCGCAACTGCTTTGAAGTCAAGTCCGCGCTCGCATCACCACTGATTCGGAAAAGACACGCAGCCTCAAACCGCCGCCGATCAGTTCCGGCCACCTGACGGCGCAGCGGCGGCGCTATGGGCGGCAGCGAGAGATCGACAATCGCACCGTCGACCCTCGCGCCACCCAGTGCCCCGCTGCCGGAACCGCGCCCTTGACCACAGCTGTCCGATCGGAGTACAGCGACGATTGACGTGTGGACGGACATGACCACCACAACGTGCCCGGCGCCACGAAGTTTCGCGCCGGCGTCAACCGGGGTTCATGACGCGGCCGGGCGCCGGTGCAGGCGGGCCAACTTGATCGCGAGCTCCAGCGACAGAAGATCGTCCTCGTCGAGCTTGAGACCGGTCAGCTCCTCGATGCGCCCCAGACGCTGTCGCAGCGTGTTGGGATGAATGAACAGCGCTCGGGCGCTCTCGATCACGCTGCGCCGCTCCGACAGGTAGCGCTCCAGGGTGTCGAGCAGGGCGGTCCGGCGCTTGGCGTCGTAGGCGATCAGCAAATCGACGGCAGCGCGCATCCGGTCACGCGGCGCGTCGTCGGCGCCGATGTGGACCAGGTAGCGGTAGGCGCCGACCTGCGAATAGGCGATCGCGCCGCCATCTGCCAGCAGCGCTCGGCCGACCGTGGTCGCGTCGAGCGCCTCCCGGTAGGCGCGCGCGGAATCGGCGGGCGCCCGGCGCAGTTCGCTGATCCCGATCGCCGCGCCGCTGCGCCGGCCCAGCTCGCGGCAGGCGTTCACGACCGTCTCGACCTGCTGGGAGCGCGTCGTACCGAGTGCGAGCACGGCGCGCACCGGCCCTGGCCCGGCCTCGATCGCCGAGTGCGCGCAGAGCTCCGAGAGGCCGCGGCCGAGCACCTCCGCGGCGGCCCGCCATTGGCCCGATGCCTGCTCACGGCCACCCGCGGGCTCGGCGCACACCATCAGATAGGGGGTGGTCAGATCGCAGCGGACCTCCGATGCCTTGGCCGCCGCGAATTCGGTCGCGCCGGCCGCCAGCGCCTCGAACAGGTCCTTGACGATGTTGGCGTTGGTCAGTCCTTCGATCAGCTCGGCGCGCTTGATCGCGACCGCCGCGAGGTGGGCCACGGCCCGGGCGATCTCGGCGTCCTCGTCCTTGAACTCCTGAGCCGGATTCGAGCCCACGCACAGCAGCCCGACTCGCTCGCCGCCGGCCGACAGCGGCGTGACAAGCAGGTCGGCGGTGTCCATCCCGGGCCACAGCGTCGCTGCCGCCGGCCGGGAGCCGCGTCCATCGAGCGCCGCCAGCATCACACCGGCGTCCGACAGCGCCGATGGTGCCGACACCGTCTCGGGCATCGAGGCCAGCAGCACCAGCCCCTTGCCGTCGGCCTCGAGGCGGTACAGCTGGCACACCTGGGCGTGCAGCAGACGGCGAGTCCCGCGCGCGACCACGGGCGCGAGCTCAGCGGTGCTGGTGGCGGCCGCGACCTCCTGCGCGAGCGCTGACAGGCGGGTCAGACCATCGACGCGCCGGCGCTCCTGGTCATAAAGCTGCGCGTTCTCGATCGCGCCGCTGACCAGCGAGGCGATGTGCACGAGCAGCTTCAGCGTGTCCTCGCCGAACTCGTGCGGCGCCTTGGTGTGCAGCACGATCACTCCGATCGTCTCCCCCGCGCGCGACAGGATCGGCACGGCCGCCATCGACTGAAAGCGTTCTTCCTGCAGCAGCGGCACGAATTTCATCCGCGGGTCATCCATCGCGTGGTCGCGGATGAACTCGGGGGTCCGGTGGCGCGCCACCCAGCCGGTCAGCCCCTCCTGAACGGAGAACTGCACGTTACCGACCGCCTCTCCGAACACCGGCGAGGCCGCGCGGATCGTCAGCCGGCCGTCCGCCAGCAGGTAGATGAAGCACGCGTGGCAACCGGTCGCCTCGGTCGCCAGATCCACCACGCCCTGGAGCATCGGCGCCAGCTCAAGCGAAGAGGACACGAGCTTGATCACGCCGTAGAGCGTGCGGTTCTCCTCACGGAGCCCGCGAGTTTCGCCGGCGAGTCCAGCCGGCAGATCGGCGCTGATCGGCACTGAGTAAAAACGCTCCTATGTGCGGGACGCACATGCTAGCCGCAGCTAACGGGTGCTCCGGACCATTGTGCAGGACCGACCCGGGCGGATATACCTGCAGTCATGACAGAGCCAGCGCAGAACGCCGACGATGCCCGGCGAATCGTCAAGGACGGCGGCATCGAGTTCCTGTTCGCGCAGTTTGTCGACATGCACGGCAAGCCGAGCGCCAAGCTGGTCCCCGCCCATCACCTCGACGGCCTGCTCGAGGACGGGGCCGGCTTTGCCGGCTTCGCCGCCGGTGACATCGGCCAGGGGCCCGACGACCCTGACATTGCGGCAATCCCGGATCCGCGGACGCTCACGGTGCTGCCCTGGCAGCCCAACGTGGCCCGGTTCGCCTGCGATGTGACCGTCGAGGGTCAGGCCTGGCCCTTCTGCCCGCGCACGATCCTGCGCCGTGCCCTGGACCGTGCCGCCGCGATGGGCTACGAGCTGAAGATCGGCGCCGAGCTCGAGTACTTCCTGCTGCGGCGCTCGGCCGACGGCGGGATCGAGCTCGCCGATCCGCTCGACACGCTGGATCAGCCCTGCTACGACATGCGGGCGCTGACCCGCAATCTGGATTTCGTCTCCCAGGTCTCGCACGCCGTCACCGGCCTGGGCTGGGACAACTACGCCACCGACCACGAGGACGCCAACGGCCAGTTCGAGCAGAACTTCCAGTTCGCCGACGCCCTGACGACGTGCGACCGGGCTGTGTTCTTTCGCTACATGGTGGAGTCGCTGGCCCAGCAGCGCGGGCTGATCGCCACCTTCATGCCCAAGCCGTTCGCGCATCTGACCGGCAACGGCTGTCACTTCCACGTCAGCCTGTGGCGTGACGGGGAGAACGTGTTCGAGCGCGATCGCACCGAGGATCCCCGCGGACTGGGTCTGTCGGACCTCGCCTACCAGTTCATCGGGGGTCTGAAGGCCAACGCCAAGGCCTACATCGCCGTGACCGCGCCGACCGTCAACTCATATAAGCGACTGACCGTCGGCGCGCCGACCAGCGGCGCCACCTGGGCGCCGGCCTACATCAGCTACGGCTACAACAACCGCACGCAGATGCTCAGAATCCCGGCCCCCGGGCGAATCGAGGACCGGACAGTCGACGGCTCATGCAACCCGTACCTGGCCGCGACGGCGATGCTGGCGGCAGGGCTGGACGGAATCGAGCGCGGCCTTGATCCAGGCGATCCCAACTCCGCCAACCTGTACACGATGAGTGCCGCCGAGCGCGCGGCACAGGGCATCGAGCTACTACCGGAGAATCTGCTCGACGCGACGCGCGAGCTGGAGCGAAACGACGCCATGCGGGCAGCGTTCGGCCGGACGCGCGACGGCGACTACATCGACTACTTCGTCGAGGTCAAGCGCCGCGAGGTGCAAGCCGTCCACGAGCAGATCACTCAGTGGGAGCTCGACCGCTACCTGCAGCTGTTTTGAGATTTATCGATTGGGTTGGTTACGGCCGCGCGCGCGTGCGCCGGGGCGCGGTTGAGTTTGCGGTTGAGATCCCGGATACCGCGGTGAGCGAGTTTCTGGCCCCCTAGGGGCGCCGCACACTGCGCAGTGTCTCCTCGGCGCGCTGCAGGGATCCGACCGTCTGCGGTTGGCCGGCGTCCAGATGGCTCGCGAGCGCGATGAACGCCTTGGCGGTCGTGAGCGCGTCGCCGAGCGCGTGGTGGGGCGTCTCGGCCGGTTGTCCGAGCACGCTCGCGAGCCTGGCGAGCGAGAGCCTGGCCGGGGCGACACCGTCGCGCTCGCGCAGCCACAGGCGTCCCAGCAGTTCGGTGTCAGCATCGGCGGGCAGGCGAGCTCGCCGGCGTTTCAGCTCGCGGCCGAGGAACGTGCGCTCGACCATCGAGGTGTGAAAGACGGGCACCCGGCCGGCCAGCGAGTCGAGCAGCAGGTCGATCGCCTCGTCCAGCGGAGGCGCATCGGCGAGGTCGGTGAAGCGCAGCTTGTGGACCAGCACCGCCGCGTGCTGCGGGGGCCGCGAAGGCCGCGCGAGCGTGTACATCGCCCGTCCCAAGGTCAGCCGGCCGTCGTCGATCGGGACGGCGCCGATCGCGATGATCTGATCGCGGCGGTCGAGGCCGGTCAGCTCCAGATCGACCACGCACCAGCCCGCCTGGCGCCAGGGCGTGTCCGGGCTCGGCTGGCCCGCCCGCTCCAAGCGCGCGGCAGCGCCCCGCGGGGCGAGCAGCCGCCTCACGGCCGCAGCTCGCGGGTGACAGTGCTGACGGCTCGGAACACATCCCGCAGGTGACCCCGGGTGAGCGGACTCATTGCGGCCGGATCGAGCAGATCGTCGGCCGCCTCGCCGGCGGTGAGCTGCTCTAGCTGGTGGGCGATCCTCAGCTCCAGCACCAGCTCAAACGCCTCCGACAGCGTCTGCGCCTGACTGTCGCGCAGCACGCCCTCGGCGGCCGCCGCCCGGAGTCGCTCCGGCGTGGAGCCCTCCCCGGTGCCGGCCACCGCAGCCGCCCAGCGCCCGAGGGACGCAATCGGCACGATCGCCGCCAAGCGCACGTTGAGGCGATCTCGGCGGCTGCCGTCGAGGCCGAGCACGGTGTCGGCGTCAAAGCCCGAGGGCAGGTCATGGGCGAACGCTCGCGTCGCGAGCGCGTCAATCAGGCGCGAATGGACCGCCGGATCGGTGACCCGTTCGACGGCCGGCAGCGGCTCGCTCGGTGTGCCCCACAGCGCCCGGCGGTCGGCCAGCACCGACAGGGCCAGCTCGTCGTCGCCGGGCGCTGCGGCGGCGATCCAGCCCTGCCCGTCGCGGGCCACCACGGGATCGGTCAGCCCGAAGCGCGCCAGCGTCACGCCCAGGCGCTCGAGCAGCCCCGGCTCGAGTTGCACCTGGGCGCCGAGCACGAATGTCCCGCGGCGGTCCGAGGCGAGGGTCAGCTCGCGCCGGGCCTGACTGCCGAGTGCCAACCACACGATCCCCTCGGGGGGGAGCTCGGCCTGGGCCAGCGCGAGATCGAGTGCGCGCGCGGTGAGCGCGTCGACCAGCGCCGACAGCACCCGCGCCAGTTCGCGTCCAGGAACGTCGGCGCGGTGAAGGTCGAGCATCAGGTCCGGCAGGCGCTCGGCGACCTCGCTCAGCGCGTCGAGGCTCCGGGCCCGAGCGATCGTCCGCCTCGCCCAGAACCAGGAGCGCGGCTGGGCAGCGAACAGGTCGGCGTCCTCCAGCACGCCGACCAACTGGCCGCGCTCCGAGACCACCGGCACGTGCCGGATCCCGCGCTCGAGCATCTCGTAGAGCACCTCGCCCCCGAGGCGGTCCGGGGCCACGACGAATACGGGATAGGTCATCGCCGAGTCGATCCGGGCGCCGCCCGAGCGCCCGGCCGCGAGCACGCGCGTGCGAAGGTCCTGGTCGGTGATGATCCCGATACCGCCGTCTTGCAGGTGCACGATCGCCGAGCTCGCGCCCGCGGCGGTCATCCGCTCGGCGACGATCCCGATGCTCTCCGACGGTTTGCAGGTCACCGTCGGGCGGCGGATCAGCTTGGCCACCGCCTGGTGGCCGGGCTGCTGGGCGCTGACCTGCAGCTCGCGGCTGCGCGCGCGATCGAGCAGCGGCCTGGCCACCGCCACGGGGATCCGATAGCAGAGCGTGTCCTCGGCGGCACGCGCCTCAAAGCCCGGCGGCAGCCCCGAGAGCATCGCCGCGTGGCCGAACGTGTCACCGGGTCCGAGCAGGTCCAGTAAGCGGCCGTCGTGTGAGACGTCAACGCCGCCGCTGTGGATCACGCGCAGGAACGTGACCGGGCCGCCGTCCTCGGAGAGGATCACGGCGCCGGTCGGATAGAACTCGATCGCCGCCTGCGCTACCACCTCCCCCAGTTCAGCCGCGGCGAGGGTGTCAAACGGCGCCCGCTGGGCGAGAAAGCGCGCGACCTCGCTCAGGCCGGAGTCCAAGTTGGCCTCCTGCACAACCGACGGTTCATCCCAGTAACCGTAACGTTCAGCGGCAGCCGGGAGCCGTCACGCGAGCAGTCCCAGTCGCTGGGAGCGCTGCACCGCCTCGGCGCGGTTGCGCACGCCGAGCTTTCTATACAGCGAACTCGAATGCTCCTTGACGGTGTGCTTGGAGATGTGCAGCGATTCGGCGATCTCCGGGTTGGTCAGTCCGTCGGCGATCAGCTCGAGCACGGCGCGCTCGCGCTCTGAGAGGCCCAGCGCGGACTGGTGGTCGTGGCGCTCGAACACGGTCTTGCCCAGGCCGACCATGCGCACGGCGCTGGCGATCCGCCGCGCGGGCCAGTCCTTGTAGGCGAAACCCGACGCGCCCGCCGCCCGCGCCGCCTGGGGCGAGATGTCCCCCGCCCCTGAGAACAGCAGCACGCGCGTGTTGGGCTCGGTCACTCGCAGCTGCTCGCAGACCTCGGCGCCTGACTCCTCGCCGATGAACAGGTCGACCAACGCCACGTGCGGCCGGTAGCGCGCAGCCAGCGCCAGCGCCTCACGGCCGGTGTGGGCGCTCAGGCACCTCTGCACCCACGGCTGTTGGGTCAGCATCAGGCGAAAGCCCCAGTGCACCACGTCATGGTCATCGACGACCAGCACGCTGAGGCGTTCGGGGCTGCGCTCCCCGTCAGACATCCTCGACATCCTCGCCGTCGCCGTCCAGCGGCACCACGAGCCTGACCTGCCAGGTTCCTGGCTCACGCTCACCGAACTCGATCACGCCTCCGCCGTGCAACGCCTCCAGCGCCGCCAGGCGTAGGCCCATGCCCGCATGCCGGCGGCTACCGGTGACGCCGTCGTTGGCCACCTCGACCACGAACGCACCGTCCAGTTGCGCGACCTTGACGCCGACGTGGCTGGGGCTGGCGTGCTTGCTGGCGTTGCGCACCGCCTCGGCCAGCACCGACTGCGCGAGCGCCTCCAGGCTCGACGGCACCTCATGCGAGCCGCCCGCCTCGAGCCTCAGGCCGAGGCCCGGGTGCGCCCGCGCCAGGCGCTCCACCTCGGCCACGAATGTGGTCTGGGTTGCCCGCGGCGCACGCCCCAGGGGCCGCTGCAGCGCGACGCGGAGATCACGCAGCGCCGCCTGCGTCTCTGAGGCGCAGCGCTCGCGCGCTGGGGCCGGCAGGTCGCCCAAGCCGTCGAGCGCCATCGACACGCCGAACAACCGCTGAATCACGCCCTCGTGGATCTCCCGGGCCAGATCGATCCGCTGCTCGAGCTGCTGAGCGCGCTCTGACTGCGTGGAGAAGATCCGGGCCACGGACGCCAGCGCCGCCGCCTTGCCCAGCGTCCACAGGAGGTTGCGATCGGCGTCGTCCAGCGGCGGGGCGGACATCAGCCGGTCAGCGAGGATCACCCCGAACGCGCGGTCGGCGGCCGTCATCGGGGCGCAGAACAGCCGCACCGGCTCTGACACCAGCGCGGCGTATTCGTCGGGGACTTGACCGCTGACGTCGCCCTCGGCCTGAACCACCTTGTCCTCACGCAGCGCCCGGGCGGCGATCGGCGCCGAGTCGACCGTCACGTGGGCGCCGGCGAACTGATCCAGGTCCAGCCCGTGCGAGCCGGCCGCCCGCACCCGGCGCCCGGCCGCGTCGTAGCGGAAGATGATCGCCCGACGCATGCGCGCCAGCCGGCACACCGCCTCGCACAGGCGGTCATAGAAGCCATCGCCGCCAGACGAGCTCTGCTCCGATTGCGAGAGCACCTCGACGAACAGCTCCAGGGCCTCGATCCCCGAGCCGGCGGGTGAGTCGGTGGACCCGCCCGCGCTCATCGCGCCGCCGGCGTCAATGGTCGTGACGGCGTCAGTCGCCGTGAGCGTCCATCAGCCCGAGGCGCAGCGCCTGCTGAGGCGCCAGGTACACGCGCCAGTGCTCCTCGCAGGTCGGGCATCGGCATTCCACCGACGGATCGTAGCCGTCCAGCGCGGCCTCCCACTGCACCTGCTCGCTGCGCAGGCAAATGGGGCAGGCCAGCGAGGCCGTCACGAGCGCATCCGGATCGTCGGCGCGGAATCGGGCTACATCGGCGAGTTGGGGCATCCGACCAGGATCCTCGCGGACCGGCGGCCGGGCAAGGCAGCGCGGGTCACAACCCCCCGGGCGGGGGGGTTGTGACCGGTCATGCCGTCAGCGCGTCAGAGCGGGCGATGGGCCGCTTCCCCCACCGGCTCTGGGTGGCGAAGTCAAGCAGGCGCTCCAGGTACTCACGCAGCGGCGAGACGCAGATTCCGGCCGGATCCAGGCGCGCGCAGGTGGCGGCCTGGTCGAACACCGTCCCGATCGAGAAGTAGGGGAAATACGCCCGGCTGGACTCGATCGCTTTTCGTTCGCTGGACTCGGGCTCCAGCGCGCCGAACTCAGCTGGTGAGAGCACGCGCGGCAACGGGCGCCGGAAGTAGCGGCTGGCCAGCTGGGCGATCTCGCCGATCGTGCTCGCGTGCACGCCGGCGGTCAGGTGATAGGTCTCCCCAACGCCCCCGTCGGTTTCGCACAGCTCGTGTATCGCGTCGGCGACGTAGTCGATCGAGACCACGTCAACGGGCGCGCTCTCGACGGCGGGGACGACCTCGAACAGGCCGCGGGCGAACGCGCGCAGTGGCCAGTAGAGCACGTTGAAGGCGGCCGTCCAGCCGCTGTGGCGATCGCCGACGACGATGCTGGGGCGCAGGATCGTGAACGGGAGCCCCTCGTGTGAGCGGACCAGCTGTTCGGCCTCGAACTTGGACTGCTCGTAGGCGTTGTGAAAGCCCTGGCCGACGTCGAGATCGGATTCGGCGAAGCGGCCCGCGTGGGTCCCGGCCACGTAGGCGGTCGAGACGTGCCCGTAGCGCTCCAGGCCTCCGAGGCACCGAGCCAACTGGGCGAACTCCAACATCCGCCGCGTGCCTCCGACGTTGATCTCCCGCGCCTCGGCCAACGGCTGCGTGAACGAGACCGACGCGGCGCTGTGCACGATCTTGGTCACGCGCTGCGCGAGGCGTTCACGGCGCCCTTGGTCCAGGGCCAGCCCGGGGGTGGTCAGCTCGGCGGCGACCGCCTCCACCCGCGACGCGTACTTCGGGGCTCGGGCGCCGAACAGGTTGGCCAGCACGGCCTGCACGCGCGCGGCGGCCGCATGGTCGTCGTCGGCGCGCACGAGCGCGACGATCGGACGCTCGCTGCGCTCCAGATAGCGAGCCAGCAGCTCCATCCCGACAAAGCCGGTCGCCCCAGTCAACAGGACGGCTCCGTCGCCGGTGCTCATGCGCCACCCGCCAGCGAGCGCAACGCCCAACTCAGGCGCTCACGGGTTTCGCCCGGGGTGATCAGCTCATCCACGTAGCCGGCCGCCGCGGCCACCTCCGGGCTGAGCTGGGCGCTGGCGTACTCCCGGGCCAGCCGCGCCCGCTCGGCTTCCGGGTCGGCGGCGGCGGCAAGCTCGCGACGATGGATGATCCCCACCGCCGGGTGGGCTCCCATCACGCCGATCTCGGCCTGCGGCCACGCGAACACGTAGTCGGCCCCCAGGTCCTTGGAGTTCATCGCGATAAACGCGCCGCCGAACGCCTTGCGCAGGATCAGCGTGACCCGCGGCACGGTCGCCTGCGCGAACGCGTGCACGAGCGATGCGCCGAACCTGATCACGCCCGCCGACTCCTGACGGGTGCCCGGCATGTACCCGGGCGTGTCGACCAGCACCAGCAGCGGGATCCCGAACGAATCGCAGCGGGAGACGAACCGTGCACCCTTCTGCGAGCTGTCGGCGTCCAGCACGCCACCCAGATACCGGGGCTGGTTGGCGATCACCCCGACAGGCCGGCCGTCGATCCTGGCCATCCCCGTGAGCAGGTTGCGCGCCCAGCCGCTGGAGACCTCCAGCAGCTCGCCACCGTCGACCAGCGCACCGATCACGTCGCGCACGTCATACACACGACGCGATTCCCGGGGCACCGAGGCGGCCGGGTCGCGACCGGTGGCCGGCCGGGGCGCCGCCACAGGCGCTGGCTGCGTGCGATGCCCGGGCAGATAGCCGAGCAGATCCCGGGCCAGGTAGGTCGCGTCGACGTCGCTGCGCGACACGAAGTGGCAGACACCATTGCGCTCGTGCACGCGGGGGCCGCCGAGCTGCTGAGGGGTGACCCGCTCACCGAGCGCGTCGCGCAGGACACCGGGGCCCGTCAAGAACATGCTCGATTCCTCGGTCATCACGACCCAGTCGGTCAGCGCGGGCGAATAGGCGCCGCCGCCTGCTGACAGGCCGGTGATGATCGAGATCTGCGGAACCTGGCCCGAAAGCGCGACCGTGCGGCGGAAGATCCGACCGTAGCCAGCCAGTGCCGCCACGCCCTCCTGCATGCGTGCGCCACCGGATGAGACGAAGCCGACGACCGGGGCGCGCGCCCGCTCGGCCAGCTCCAGCACGCGCACGATCGTGTTCGCGTGCGCCTCCCCCAGACTGCCGCCGGCATAGCTCGAGTCCTGGGCGTAACAGAACACCGGTCGTCCATCGACCAGACCCGCACCGCCGACCACGCCGTCGCCCGCGCGGGACCGGTCGGCCATCGCATTGGAGACCACGTCGGAGCGGATCACCTGCATCGAGTCCCGGTCGCAGAGCAGCTCCAGGCGCTCGAACGGGCTCAGCGCGGTGTCGGACCGCTCGGCGAGCGCCAGGCTCATGGCCGGCCCCATTCGATCACCGTGGCACCCCAGGTGAAGCCGGCGCCGAAGGCCCCGAGCAGGACCCGGTCGCCTTCGCTGAGCAGCCCGTGACGCTCGCTGAACTCCAGTGCCAGCGGCAGCGTCGCGGCCGAGGTGTTGCCGTACTCGCCGATGCAGTCCACCACGCGCCCCGCGGACAGGCCGAGCCGCTCGCCGACGGCGGCCAGGATCCGCCCGTTGGCCTGGTGGTAGACGAACAGCTCGACGTCGGAAAGTCCCAGGCCGGCCGCCCTGACCGCGTGCAGCGTAGTGAGCGTCAGCTGCGCCACGGCCTCGCGGAAGGTTTCGTGGCCGCGCATCCTGATCATCCCGTCAGAGCGCCGAGCGATGATGTGATCCGCACCGGCGCCGTCGGCGCCCAGCACGATCGGGCTGATGCGACCGGGTGCGATGGTGTCCTGCAGCACCACTGCGCCGGCCCCGTCGGCGAACACCGCCGCGGTGACGCGATCCTGTGGATCGGTGATCCGGGACATGAAGTCCGCCCCGACCACGACGACGCAAAGGGCCCGGCCGGCTTCGATCGCCGATGCGCCGACCGCCAGCGCCGACAGGAATCCGGTGCACGCCGAACCGACGTCGAACGCGCCCGCCCGGGTCGCCCCCAGGGCGTGGGCCACCAGCGGCGCCGTCCCCGGCATCAGCTCATCCGCGGTGGTGGTGGCGACGACGATCAGATCGACGTCCTGCGCGGCGACCCCGGCGCGCTCCAGCGCTCGCCGCGCAGCGCGGGTCGCGTGGGTCTCCAGGCGCTCGTGCGGCTCAGCGATCCGTCGCGTACGGATCCCCGTGCGCCGCTCGATCCAGGCCTCGTCGACGCCCAGGCGCTGAGCGATCTCGGCGTTGGCGACGATCCGCTCGGGCACACTCACCCCCACCGAGGCGACGGCGCAGCCGACCCGCCTGGGCATCGGCGGATCGGGCAGCGCCAGCGTCTCAGGCTGGCTGGTGGTCGCAGTCACATCACACACGGTGCGTCAATTGTGCGCCGGATTCCAACCGCGGGTGGCCCAAACCCGACAGCCGGGGGGTATCAGAGCCACCCAACCCCGACGCGAAACCCCTGCATCGAGGAACCCCGGGGGTGTCGTAGCGCGCGACGCGCGCGCTAGCCCAGAGGTGCCGGAGCGTCCGACGCACCCGCCACGCCAGGGGGTGCCGGAGCGCACGACGCGCCCCGGCGACCCCCCGCCGGGACGCGTCGACCCCCGTTGCGCCTGTGCCCCACTGGTTGACTCGCCGGGCGCCAAAGGAGGAGAAATGGCGCCCGGCGAGGTCTCGCGGCGTCCTGTTACAGGCCTGGCAGAACCCGGGTGCCTTCGATGCGAACCGCGTCGAGGCTTTGGGGATCCAGGCCCAGGAGCCGCAGGATGGTGGGTGCGATCTGCTCGGTCTTCACCGTCTGGCCGATCAGGTTGGCGCCCACGGCCGCGGGTGCGTAGACCACCAGCGGGACGTCGCGATCCTCCGGATTGGCGCCCCCGTGCTCGGCGATCTTGGCGGTTGCACCCGTGTAGACCACACCCTGCTGGACCACCCCCACGATGTCGGGATGGTGGGGGTCGCTGACCGGCACGCCGAAGTACTGTGCCGCCCCGTCCCCGGCGTAAACCTGGGCCAGACCGGAGGCTTGAAGCGTCCGTGAGCCTCCCGTCGCTGTGTTGCCGGTCGCCGGATGAGTCAGCAGATAGCGCTCGACGAAGCTGGTCGCCTCGGGCGAGCGGTCGCTGAGCCAAAGCAGCATCCCATCGTCGTCGCTGGACGCCGCCACGAGCGCCCCGGCGCCCGGATGGGCCTGCGTCCAGGCGGCGTTGATCCCGGCGATGATCGGACCGTCGTCGATCCGGGTGAGTTGATTGGGGTCCTTCGGCGACTGGCCATGCTTGGCCGTGAAGATGATCGCCGTCGAGTCCGCCACTCCCTGGGCTCGCAGCTCTGAGACCATCCTGGCCATCTGGTCGTTGATGTAATCCAGTGCCCGCTGCAACAGCGGCCCCGGATCGGTGGCGCCGGGGTAGTAGCCGCCCCTCAGGCCGTCGGAGGTCGGGAGCTTCTCGGCCGTCGAGACGGTCTGGAAGTTCGTCCCGAAGATGGCCGGAACGCCGACCTTCTCGCCGCGGCTGTGGTTATAGCCATCGATCTCGTTGATGACCGCCTGGACCTTGTAGGAGTCGTACTGCATCGTGGCGGCGTTGTCGCTCGTCCAGGTGGTGTCATTACCCGGGTACCGGGTCCCGTTGGGCTCCAGCGCGAGACTGTCGATCTCCGGCGTGAACAGGTCGTCGATCCCGTTGCCAGAGGGTCCGTCGAGGATCTCGTAGGCTGGGTGCTTGTCCGAGTAGGCCGTCCGCAGCCCTGCATCGTGGGCGACGTTGAAGACGGTGTTGACCCCCAGGTACTGATGCGGGTAGACCGGCGTGCATGTGTTGGGATCGACGGGCAGGCCGGACGGCACGATCAGCGATTGCGGGTGGCCGGTCATCTGCAGGATGCTGCCCGGCAGCCCCGAAAGTCCCTCGCCGGCGTCCAGCCGCCTCGAATTGATGTCGACCGGCGAGTCGTAGATCACCGGCGACCCCAGCGCCAGCCCCGGGGTGCACGTCGTCGTGCCGGGCGGCAACAGGGCATGGTTGTACTCGTCGTCGTAGTAGACCCCGGTCACGCGCGGATCCCCGCCGGTGAACATGCCGACCGTTCCGGGGAATGAGTCCGACGGGACCTGGGTCTGCGCATTGGCGTATTGGGCGCCGTGCTCTGCGAGCGCGGCCAGCTCTGAATTCGGATGGTTGCGCGCATACCACTCCAGGTCGGACTGGTGCATACCGTCGACCGAGATCACCAGCACGTGCTGTAGGCCTTGCCGAACCTCGGCTCGCCGAGCCGGTTCAGACCGTGGGTGGGCATGCCCCGCGAGCGCCGTCACCGGTGCCGAGAGGGCGCCCGCGGCGAGCGCCGCCGCCGCCAGCCCGCCGAGCTTGAAACGTCCTGACATCTGATGGCTCCTTGATCGCAACGATTACGAAGCTCGATGTATATGGACGGCGCCGAGGCGGCCTGTAGCCCCTGTGTGCAGATCATGTGTACCTCTTGTGAACATCGCCGCCGATCAGCCGGCGTGATGCGTCTTGGAATCGGGCCGGGGCCTCTTAAGCGTCGGGGCCGGCGGCGAGCTCATCGATCAGCGCCGCCAGGCGAATCAGCAGGTCCGGCGCCAGCTCGCGTTCCCCGGAGGGCAGGGCCGCGTAGAAGGCACGCTGGCGACCTCGCAACCAGGCGTCCTGGCGACGCAATGCCTCGCGCCCCAGCGCAGTCAGGGTCACCGTCACGCCGCGGCGGTCCTCCAGCGAACGCGCCCGGCGCACTATCGCCCGGCGCTCCAGCACGTCCAGGATCCGCGTCGCCGTCGACGGCGTGATCCCAGCCTCGGCCGCAAGCTCCTGCACCCGGGCGGCCTCCCGTGCCGACAGCGCCTGCAGCAGCGAGTGCTGCGAGAGCGTCAATGCGTCTTGCCTGACCTGCGCGGTGGCGCCGCGCGCCCGCCTCACCGCCTGAGCGAAGCCGTCAAACGCGAGCAGGAAGCCGTCGACGCGGCTGTCGGGCGGAGTGCTCATCTCAAGCGCCATCGCTGCTCAGAATAACAGCACTTGGCATGCTAATGTTTGGCATGCTAGGTTAATCGTTGGAGACCTCGATCCATGTTCCGGAACATCCTTGTTTGCGTTGACGGCTCCTCGCACGCCGAGCGGGCTATGACCGAGGCGATCGACATCGCGATCTCCAATCGCGCGCGGCTTTCGATCCTGACCGCGGTCTGCCGGCCTCCGTCCTGGGCCTGCACGCCACTGACGATCCCGGCGATCGGACCGCTGACCGCCGATCTGGAGCGCGAGGCGCAGAACGCCCTGCGCGACGCCGTCGATCGTGTCCCGCAGTCGGTGCCCGTGACGAAGATCCTCAGCCATGAGCCAATCCGCGACGCGCTGATGTCCCGCCTGCGCGAGGGCGACCACGACCTACTGGTAATGGGATCCCGCGGCCGGAGCCCGCTGACTGCCTCGCTGACGGGCAGCGTCAGCCAATACGCGCTTCATCACAGCCCGGTGCCCGTACTGGTCGTCCACTCCGACGAGGATCCGGGTGGCGCGCCGTCGCAGTCGCCTGAGTCGGCGACGCAAGAACGGACGCTGGCACCACCCGGAGTCACTTCGTCCGGCGGAAGTCCCGCCTGACTTGCGGTCGTCCCGCGGGGCGAGACTCGCAGGCGCGCCGGTGTCGTGATTTGACACCAGGCCGGCCCGGATAGGCTGAGCCGATGCCCGAGCTTCCAGAGGCGGAACGAGCCCGCCAGCGGCTGGCAACCGTGCTGGGCCGCCGGATCACGCACGTGGACGACCGCGACACCTATGTGTGCCGGCCCCACGCGCCGGGCGAGATCGCCGATGCGCTGGCTGGCCACCGGCTGGTCGCGGCGCATCGCCGCGGCAAGTTCCTGTGGCTGGACACGGCCGACGGGCCCACCCTGGGCCTGCACCTCGGCATGGCCGGCTCGATCGCACTCGACGGGCCCGATCACGCCTCGCGCTGGGACCGCTTGACGGTCGAGTTCGACGATGGGACCCGCTTTGCCCTGCGTGACAAGCGCCGCCTCAGCCGCGCGATCCTCAACCCCGACTTCGATCATGTCGGACCCGATGCGGCCGACGTCAGCCGCGCGGAGTTCCGTCGGCGGATCGGAGCCGGCCACACCCCGCTCAAGGCCCGGCTGCTCGATCAGCACGCGATCGCGGGAGTGGGCAACCTGCTGGCCGACCAGACGCTGTGGCAGGCCCGGCTCACCCCCACCCATTCCACCGGCGATCTGACCGAGGAAGAGCTCGACCGCCTGCGCCGTGAGTTGCGCTCGGCAATCCGCTCGGCGATCCGCAAGGGCGGGGTACACACGGGCGGGTTCGTCAAGGCCCGGCAGCGGGGCGGATCCTGCCCGCGCTGCGGGCACTCCCTGGAGCGCGCCACGGTTGCCGGCCGGACCAGCTACTGGTGCCCGGTCTGTCAGTCCTGAGGCGACGAGCCGTGGGGGTCCCAAGCATCGCCACCGCCGCATACGAGCACGAAGACGACGCGGCCCCCAGAGCGGTCGCCCGGGCGATCGAAGCCGCGCCCCCGCCGCCCAATGCGCTCGGGTTGCTCGACGACCACGCCCACCATTGCGTAACGGCAGCGCCTTCCGCCGACGAGCGCAATGCGAAGACCGACGAGCTGATGGCGGCCGTCGGCCGGCTCATGCGTCGCGGCCGCTCGTCTCTGTGGTTGCCGCTGACGGCCGCGTGGGCCGCTTTGACTGCTGGCAGATCAGAACCGGATCGCGCCGTCCGATCAGTTCCCGACCGGTGCCACCAGTCGCGCGAAGAGCTCGTCGAGCGTCTCGGCCGGGTCATCGCACAGGCCGGTATGGACCTCGGAGGCCTGGATGATCGTGCTCGACGGGGCTGCGAGCCAGCCGAAGCGCTCGGACTTCGGCAGCGTCGCGATCGGGCCGGCGCCGGCGTCGCCGTGCGCCACTCGCATCAGCGCCGCCAGATGCGCTCGAACGTCGGCTGGGCTCACCTCGGGCGCCAGCGTGGCCAGACGGGCCTCGTCCAGTGCCACGCGGGCGGCGAGGAAGTCGCGCTGACGGCAGTAGAGCACGACCCCCACGTTGAAGCGCTCGCCGCGCTCGACGCGCGGAACCAGGCGGACGATCGCATAGGCGAACGGGTCAGCGCCGAGCACGCTCGGCCTCTTGGGCAAACGCCTGGCTGGCGAGCCGGCGCGTCAGATACTCGACGTAGGTCTCCGGCGGATCGCCGACGAACCAGTCAACCGGCACCAGGCCGACGACGGCCTCGATCGACTGCTCGTCCACCCGCGCTCGCAGCCGCTCGTCGGCTTCCAGGATCGAACCCGCGAACGGGAGCAGGACGTGCTCGGCGATCAGCGGGAAGGGCCGCTGCGCCTGGGCGGCAGGATCCAGGCCCGCGTGCTGGAGGTAGAGCGCGGCGCCGTGATCGATCAGCCAAAGGCGGTCGTGCCACAGCAGCAGGTTGGGATTTCTGGCGCTGCGGTCGACGTTGGTGGTCAGCGCATCGAGCCACACGACCTCGGCCGCCAGCTCCGGGTCGGGCGTCCACGCGCCGGCGGGCGTGTAGGGCAGCGCGCCGGGCAGGAAGTCCACGCCGAGGTTGGAGCCCGGGCTGGCGGTGATCAGCTCCTGGATCTCCGGATCGGGCTCCGCCGCCCCCAACCGCGGATCGATCTGCACGGTGACCAGCTCAGGGACCAGCGGCCCAGCGCGGCGGACCAGCTCGCCGACGATCACCTCCGCCACGAGCGCGTGCAGTCCCTGGCCCGCGCCGCGGAACTTGGTCACGTAGAGACCGTCGTCGTCGGCCTCGACCAGGCCCGGCAGTGATCCTCCCTCTCGCAGTGCGGTCACATAGCGGGTCGCGACGACGGCGCGTAGCGAGGTGGCGATCGGCATCGCGTGACCGTATCGCCGTCGGGCCCGGCGCGCAGCTTGGAGCGACGCCAGGCCGGGGCGAGCGCGAGACCTTCCTAACATCAATCCCATGCGCCTTTCCGTTCTCGATCAATCGCCGATCCCCGAGGGCCTGACCGGCGCCGACGCGCTGCGCAACACGATCGACCTGGCAAGACTGGCCGACGAGCTCGGCTACCACCGTTACTGGGTCGCCGAGCACCACGGCGGCGCGATGCTGGCCGGGCCCAGCCCGGAGGTCCTGATCGGTCCGATCGCATCGGCCACCGAGTCGATCCGGGTCGGCAGCGGCGGCGTGATGCTTCCGCACTACAGCCCACTCAAGGTCGCCGAGTCATTCACGATCCTGGCTGCCCTGTATCCCGGGCGGATCGACCTCGGGATCGGGCGAGCCGCCGGCACCGATCCGCTCACCACGTTCGCGCTGCAGCGCGACCGGCGCCAGGCCGCGCCGGACGATTTCCCGCACCAGCTCGGCGAGCTGCTGGCCTACCTCGAGGACAACCTGCCAGCCGATCACCCCTTCCGCCATCTCGCCGCCGGGCTTCCCGGGCGGCCCGAACGGCCGGTTGCATGGCTGCTGGGGTCCTCACCGCAGAGCGCGATCTGGGCCGGGGAGCTGGGTCTGCGCTACGCGTTCGCGGACTTCATCAACCCGGGCGGCAGCGAGATCGCCGCGCTCTACCGCCAGCGGTTCACCCCTCTGCGAGACCTGCAGGCGCCCCAGACGGCGGTCGCGGCCTGGGTCCTGTGCGCAGCCACCGATGAGGAGGCCCAGCGTCTGGCGGCCAGCAGCCGAATGACGATGACGCTGCTGCGACGCGGCCAACTGATCCCGGTGCCAGCCCCGGAGAAGGCGCTCGCCTTCCTGGTCGCCGAGGGCAAGCCGCTCATCGGCGGCATACCCGGCCGTCGCGCGATCATCGGCTCACCGGAGAAAGTGCGGGCCGAGATCGAGGAGCTGGCTTCCCAGTACCAGGCCGACGAGGTGATCGTCGTCACGATCACCTACGACCATCAGGCGCGGCGACGCTCCTACGAGCTGGTCGCCGAGGCGATGGGCCTGTCACCTCGCGCGCTCGCCGCAGCGTCCGCCTGACGTTGGGAAACAGCTAGGGATAGGATCGATTCCCGCCGTGGACGCAAACGAGAGAGATGCGTGATGCCTCAGTGGGTGTATGACTTCGCCGATGGCTCCCGAGAGATGCGAGACCTCCTGGGGGGTAAGGGGGCGAACGTCGCTGAGATGACGCGCGTCCTGGGGGCCGATCGCGTCCCGGCCGGATTCACGATCACCACCGAGGCATGCGTGGAGTACATGCGGGCCGATCGCCACGAGCCCGAGGGCATGGAAGATCAGGTCGCCGCCGCGGTGGCGCGGCTGGAGGCACACGCGGGCAAGAAGCTCGGCGATCGCCAGGATCCCCTGCTGGTGTCGGTGCGATCCGGTGGCCGGGTCTCGATGCCGGGAATGCTCGACACGGTGCTGAACCTGGGTCTCAACGACGATTCAGTCATCGGTTTGGCGCGGATCACCGCCAAAGAGCGCTTTGCCTGGGATTCCTACCGACGCTTCGTGCAGATGTTCGGCAACGTCTCACGGGGGATCGCCGGCGACCGGTTCGAGCAGGCAATCAAGGAGGCCAAGGAGGCACGCGGGGTACAGCAGGACACCGACCTCGACGCCGACGCGCTGCACGAGCTGACCGACACTTTCAAGGCGATCTACCGCGAGCACACCGGGGAGGACTTCCCGCAGGACACCCGCGAGCAGCTGCACCTGTCAATCCGCGCCGTGTTCGACTCGTGGGTAGGGGACCGCGCGATCGCCTACCGGCGGATGAATCGGATCCCCGACGACTGGGGCACGGCCGTCAACGTGCAGCAGATGGTGTTCGGCAACAAAGGTGACACGTCGGGGTCCGGCGTCGCGTTCTCACGCGATGAGGTCACCGGCGCGCCGGAGCCCAGCGGCGATTTCCTGCCCAACGCGCAGGGCGAGGACGTCGTCTCAGGGGTTCGCACTCCACGGGACATCGCCGACATGGAGCGGTGGCTGCCCGGAGCCCATGCGCAGCTGATGGACATTCTGCGCACGCTGGAGCGCCATTACGAGGACATGCAGGACACCGAGTTCACCGTCGAGGACGGCCGCTTGTACATGCTCCAGACGCGCAGCGCCAAGCGCCCCGCGCAGGCCGCCGTGCGGTTCGCCGTGGACGCCGTCAACGAGGGCCTGCTGTCCCGGGAGCGGGCGATCGAGACGATCGACCCCGGCTCGCTGGATGCCCTGCTGCACCCCACGTTCGACCCCAAGGCCCACTTCGAGGTGCTGGCGACCGGGGTGAACGCCTCCCCCGGGGCCGCCAAGGGCGAGGTGGTGTTCACCGCCGCCGACGCCGTCGCTGCCGCCGCCGAGGGTCGCGACGTGATCCTCGTGCGTCCGTTCACCGACGCCGAGGACGTCGCGGGCTTTCATGCAGCAAAGGGGATCCTGACCACCGAGGGGGGCAAGGCCTCCCACGCCGCACTGGTGGCGCGCGGGATGGGGCGTCCGGCGGTCGTAGGCGTCGAGGCGCTGGCGATCGACCTGGTTGCCAAGACGATACACGTCAACGGCACTGTCATCCACGAAGGCGACCGGATCGCCATCGACGGCACCAAGGGCTGCGTGACGACCGAGGACGTCCCGCTGGTCGAGGCGCTGGTGGACGAGAACTTCAGCACCGTGCTCGAGTGGGCCGACCAGATCCGCAGCCTGGGCGTGCGGGCCAACGCCGATACTCCGGAGGACGCGCGGCGGGCGCGCGGGCTCGGCGCCGAGGGCATCGGCCTGTGCCGCACCGAGCACATGTTCATGGCCGAGGACCGCCAGCCGAAGATGCGCGCGATGATCATGGCCAACACTCGTGAAGCGCGGCGCGAGGCGCTCTCGGAGCTGCTCCCGCTCCAGCAAAAGGACTTTGAGGGGCTGTTCGAGGCGATGGCGGGGCTGCCGGTCACGATCCGCCTGCTGGACCCGCCGCTGCACGAGTTCCTGCCCAGCCTGCCCGACCTCGCCGCCCACGTCGAGCGCGCCCGGATCGAGCAGTCCGATGACCTCGCGAACCTGGAGCGGATGCTCACCCGCGTGGAGGAGATCTCCGAGGAGAACCCGATGCTCGGCACGCGCGGCTGCCGGCTCGGGATCCTGTATCCCGAGATCTACGAGATGCAGGTCCACGCGATCTTGCGCGCCGCCAAGGCCGAGGCTAAGCCGCCCCATCCGGAGATCATGATCCCGCTCGTCGACTACGAGCACGAGATCGAGCTGATGCGCGAGCTGGTCGTGCAGATCGGCGATCAGGAGGGGCTCAAGGTGGGCACCGACTACACGGTCGGGACGATGATCGAGCTGCCCCGCGCCTGCTTCGTCGCCGACCGGATCGCCCGGTTTGCCGACTTCTTCTCGTTCGGCACCAACGACCTCACCCAGACCGCGCTGGGCTTCTCCCGCGACGACGTGGAGTCCAAGTTCGTCCCGGTCTACATGGAGCGCAAGATCATCGACCGCAGCCCGTTTGAGACGATCGACCGGCCCGGCGTGGGGTGGCTGGTCCGGCTCGGCGCCTGGGTCGGTCGCGAGGCCCATCCGGGGCTCAAGCTGGGGATCTGCGGCGAGCACGGCGGCGATCCCGAATCGATCGCCTTCTTCCACGAGGCCGGGCTGGACTACGTCTCCTGCTCGCCGTTCCGGGTTCCGATCGCCCGGCTGGCGGCAGCTCAAGCCGAGCTCGCCCACCCGCGCATCGGCTGGGGCTACCCGGACGATGAGGATTAGCGCCCGCCGCCAGAGCTAGTCGGCCTTTGCGAGCCGGAGGAGTCCGGCGGAAATCGGCGAACGCAGAAGCCTATGGCCACTACCGGTGAGGGCGAGACGCGTTCGGTCTACGTGGTACAGCGCCACTTTCGACTGGTCCGGCGCGGCTATGACCCGGCTGGTCCAGAGCACACGCTTGGAGGCGGAGGCGACCCTGGAGGGTGCCCGGCTGCAAGCGGCCGCAATCCTTGACCAGGCGCGGCTCGACGCCGCGGAGGAGGTTCGCGCTCTGCGAGCGCAAGCGGAGCGGGACCTACGCTCCTACGTCGAGCGCCGCCACCGTGAAGTCGACCGACTGGTCGACGCGGCGCGTCATGAGCGTCGCCGCAGCGGCGACGATTCTGATGACTGACACGAGCCACCGCAGTCTTCGGATCATCGAGTTTCCATAGCGGAAGCCGGCTCGCGCAGGGAGCGATCAACCGCTCGGGCGACCTGCTCGCGGGAGCGGGCGTCAACCGCGCTACTGAGGGCGACCCGCCAGCGTTCGGGAGTCGCGGCTGACTGCTCAAGCCCCAAGTCAGCCAGTAGGGCGGTCTGATCGACGTGAGCGGCAATCTGTTCGGCGCGGCGCTGGGCGGCGATGTGTTGAGCGCGCGCCAGCGGCGTGCGCCCCCGGTCGCCCGCGAGGTTCATCAGGTCATCGGCCACCAGCGGCACAGCTCGCCGCGCGCATTTCTCCCACGGCGCGTCGGCCGCCGAGTCGACCACAACCTGGCGCACGACGCGCCAGCCCGCGTGGTGGGAATCGCAGCGCGCCACCAGAAACCGCGCGAGCGCTTCGGCCACCCCCTGCGCTCCTGGCTCTGATCCGTGGCCGTCAAGATGCTGCAAGGCGTCGCCGACGCTACGGCCGTCGTCCACCGCCCTGGCGAGCTGACGGGCAGTCCGTCGCGGTTTGCGTGATCCATCGTCGATCCATCTACCGTACTCGCCGCTTGACCCGCGGTCCGCGGAGACCTCTGCGAACGAACCGTCGTCGTCGATGCTCGCGCGGTCGAGGTGCCCCAGAGACGCCCGTCCCTGATCCCTCGACGACTCGCGGGGACGCCGTCGGTCCCTGTCGGCGCGTTGGGCGCTTGGCTTTCTGAGCCCGTCAGGCGATCAGGACAAGACCACGGGACTGAGACCGATGGGTAGGGTGCGTCAGGTGTTTGAGGGCTTCACCGAACGCGAGCTCGATACCGGCCGCGGAACGATCCACGCGCGGGTGGCGGGCAGCGGGCCGCCGTTGCTGCTCTTACATGGTTACCCGCAGACCCATCTGATGTGGCACGCCGCGGCACCGCTGCTCGCCGAGCGCTTTACGGTTGTGGTCACGGATCTCTCCGGCTACGGGGCTTCGCTGCGACCCACTCCGGCGAGCGACCACGCCCCTCATTCCAAGCGCGCTCTTGCACGCGATCAGGTGCCGGCGATGGCTTCGCTTGGCCACCGGCGGTTTGCGGTGGCCGGGCACGATCGCGGGGGCCGCGTCGCCTACCGCATGGCGCTTGACCATCCAGATCGTGTGAGCGCGCTGGCGGTGCTCGACATCGTCCCCACCGCAGAGGTGTGGGGGCGCGCCGATGGCCGCCTGTCGCTCGTCTACTGGCACTGGGGGTTCCTCGCCCAGCCGGCTCCGCTCCCCGAGTGGCTGATCGCCGGGGATCCTGATGCCTACTTCGAGTACCACTTGCGCGCCATCGGGCTCGGCCGTGAACCTGGTCGTCATCCGGAGCCGGTGATGGCCGCGTACCGAAGCCAGCTGGACGACCCCGGCGCGGTGCAGGCCATCTGCGAGGACTACCGCCGGGGCGAGCATCGACCGCGAGCATGACGAGGCCGACCGCGGACGGCTCATCGACTGCCCCGTTCTCGTTCTATGGGGCGCACGCGGCGCGCTGGAGTTCCTGTACGGCGACGTGCTCGAGGTGTTGCCGCCGAACGGCACCGCCGGCTTCGCGCGGTCCAGCGTCAGCGGCGCAAGCCGCTTGCCCTCGCCGCCGGGCAAGCGATCGCGAACACCCTGGCCTGGTCGCCGACGCTCATCGCGCACCCGCTCCCGCGGTCGACAGGGCGCCCGACACGATCTTCTGCGCCTCGGCCAGGATCCGCTGAAGGTGCTCCTCGCCCTCCAGCGACTCGGCGTAGACCTTGTAGACGTCCTCCGTACCGGAAGGCCGCGCCGCGAACCAGCCGCGTGCCGTGACGACCTTCAGCCCGCCGATCGGCGCCCCGTTGGCGGGCGCAGTCGTCAGGACATCGGTGATCGGATCTCCCGCCAGCTCCGAGCTCGGCACCTGCTCGGGCGAGAGCTTCCTGAGCACGTCCTTCTCGGCCGGCGAGGCGGCGACGTCGATGCGCTTATAAGCCGCCCGGCCGAAGCGCGACGCCAGACCATCGTAGATCTCCCCCGGGTCACGCCCGGTCGTCGCCTTCATCTCCGCGGCCAGCAGGCAAGGGATCAGCCCATCCTTGTCGGTGGTCCAGACGGTCCCGTCGCGGCGCAGGAAAGAGGCGCCCGCGCTCTCCTCCCCGCCGAAGCCGAGCGTCCCCTCGAGCAGGCCGGGCACGAACCACTTGAACCCAACCGGCACCTCCTCGAGCCGCCGGCCGAGGTCATCGGCGACCCGGTCGATCACGCTCGAGCTGACGAGCGTCTTGCCGACACCGACGCCGTCCCCCCATTCACGGTGACCTCCGAAGAGGTAGGAGACGCAGGCGGCCAAGACGTGGTTGGGGTTCATCAGCCCGGCGCCCGGCGTGACGATGCCGTGGCGGTCAGCGTCCGGGTCGTTGGCAAAGGCGACGTCGAAATCCCCAGCCATGTCGCGCAGTCGGGCCATCGCCCACGGCGAGGAGCAGTCCATGCGCGTCTTGCCGTCCCAGTCCAGCGGCACGAAGCTGAACGTCGGATCGAGGGCGTCGGAGACGACCGTGAGGTCGATGGCGTGGCGCTCGGCGATCGCAAACCAGTACGCCAGCGAGGCGCCACCAAGCGGGTCGACCCCCAACCGCAGCCCGGACCCGCGGATCGCGTCAATATCGATTACCGCTGGGAGATCCTCGACGTAGGCCGACATGTAGTCGCGAGGGTGAACGTCAGCGGACTCGAACGCCAGCCGCGGCACCCCGCGCAGGTCGTCCTTGAGCAGCTGGTTGGCCTCATGCTCGATCCAGCCCGTAACGTCGGTGTCCGCCGGACCACCGTGCGTGGGGTTGTACTTGAAGCCACCATCCTCGGGCGGGTTGTGCGACGGCGTGACGACGATGCCGTCCGCGCCACCGCGCCCGCCGCCGCGGTTGTGGCCGAGGATCGCGTGCGAGATCACCGGCGTCGGCGTGGCGCCACCGGCGGCGTCAACCACCACGTCCACGTCGTGCGCCGCGAGCACCTCGACGATCGTGCGGAATGCCGGCTCCGACAGCGCGTGCGTGTCGCGCCCCAAGAACAGCGGGCCATCGACCCCGTGCGCCTCGCGGTAACGACACACCGCCTCGCTGATCGCGACAACGTGCGCCTCAGTGAAGGTGCCCGCCACCGACGACCCGCGGTGGCCGGATGTCCCGAACGCGACACGCTGCGCCGGATCCGACGCGTCCGGCCGTTGATCGTAATACGCGGCGATCAGGCGATCGATATCGATCAGATCACCCGGCTCGGGCAGCTGGCCCGCCCGCGGGTGCGTGCCCTCTGCGCTCATGTGGTCCTCCTCCCGGGTTCCAATTCCGCGCACAGTTCACCATTAAGCGGCGGCCGCGTGCGCAGATCTTGCAACGGCAGCCACTGGCATGGCGAACGGATCTGCAGCACCAGTATCCGTAATCGAGAGTCCGGCTCGACCCGAACCGAGCGCCGGCCCAACCGGATGAGGTGGAGGCATCTGCTCCGAGCAGATGCCTCCACCCCAGTCGACCCAGAACGCGACGTACTCCCGGCTGCCGTTCGTACACAGGTTGCCCGAATAGCCGCTGGAGAGCTTTACGTCGATCGTCGCGACGAGCTCGTCGGTGGTCGTGTCCAGGCCAACACACCCCAGCTGCTCGTAGGTCTCATCGCCCTGCGGGTCGAGGACGGCGCCGACACGTTCCCCTACTCATCGCCGGGCGGGGCCGGTCGCCGGGCCCAGCTCGGCCAGCCGCCGCTTGAGCAGGCGCCGCTCGGCATCGTCGTGGACCAACGCCAGGGCACGATGGAATGCATCACGAGCCTCTGCTGTGCGCCCCAGGCGACGCAGGAGCTCGCCCCGTGTCGAATGCAGGTAGCGGTAGTCCTCGAGTACGAGGCGATCGACAATCTCGAGCCCCGCCTCAGGACCCTGCTCCTCGGCGACCGCGACGGCTCTGCTCAGCTCGATGACCGGCGACCCGGTGAGACGGGCAAGCTCGCCGTAGAGGGCAGCGATCTGGGACCAGTCGCGCGGCTCCTCGGCATGCAGGGATGCAATCGCCGCCTGAAGGATGTAGACCCCACCCACCCCACCGCCGTGCAGAGCGAGCGCCCGGTCGAGCACGATCCGCCCCTCGGCGATCTGCGCCGCGTCCCAGAGCGAGCGATCCTGGTCGGCGAGCAGCACCAGGTCGCCGTTGGAAAACCGCGCGGCGCGGCGAGCATCGCCAGCAGCAGCATCGCCAGCAGGGCGTGCACCTCGGGCTCGTCGGGCATCAGCTCGGCGAGCGCCCGCGCCAGCCGCAGAGCCTCAGCCACGAGCTCGCCGCGGCCACCGTAGCCCTCGTTGAAGATCAAGTAGACGACCGCCAGCACGGCGGCCAGCCGATCGGGCAGCAGGTGGTCAGGCGGAACGCGGAACGAGATTCCGGCAGCCTTGATCTTCCGCTTTGCCCGCACCAGCCGCTGGGCCATGGTCGGCTCTCCGACCAGGAATGCGCGAGCGATCTCAGCGGTGCTCAAGCCCCCGAGCGTCCGCAGGGTGAGGGCGACCTGCTGGTCGGTGGCGAGCGCCGGATGACAGCAGGTGAAAACGAGTTCGAGTCGCTCGTCTGGAAATGTCGTCGCGTCCATCGTGTCCTGCGCTGCCTCGGGCATCGCGAGCAGGCGGGTCTTGGCGGCCAGTGTGCGATCGCGGCGGATGCGATCGATCGCGCGGTTGCGCGCCGTCGCCACCAGCCAGGCACCGGCGTTGGTCGGAGTTCCGTCGCGCGGCCAGCGCTCCGCGGCGATCGTAAAGGCCTCCTGCGCGGCTTCCTCGGCGAGATCGAAGTCGCCGAGGAAGCCGATGAGCGCAGCGAGGACGCGTCCCCACTGCTCGCGGAAGGCCTGCTCCAGGATCGCTACCACTCCATGATCGGACGGACTTCAATCGCGCCGCCCATGCTGGCCGCCGGGATCCGCGCAGCCAGTTCGATCGCCGCGTCGAGGTCTTCGGCCTCGAAGAAGAGGTAGCCGCCGATCGCCTCCTTGAGCTCGGCGAACGGGCCGTCGGTGGTCAGCGTCGTGCCGTCCTGCACCCGCACGGTCGCGGCCGTCTCAGGCGGCTGCATCTGCTGGCCAGAGGTGACCCCGGGGGGCTCGTTGATCGCCTTGTAGGCGGCGTAGACCGCCCCCTTCTCCTCCTCGGAAAGGTTCTCCCACTCCTCCGACGGTGGCGTCGGGGTGGTGCCCTGATGGATGAGCAGCATGTACTTCATCGCTTCCTCCTACTTGGAATGGTCGCCGATAAGACGAACGGCGAGCGAGGAATCGACAACTACCGGAAATAAGCCGCCGACCGAGATCGTCGGGCTCGACGCGAGAGTAGTCTGCCAGTCCATGAGCGCGATAACAGAGATTCATGCCCGGCAGATCTTCGATAGCCGTGGCAATCCGACGGTTGAGGTTGATGTCAAGCTGAAGTCGGGCGCGACCGGTCGTGCGGCTGTACCGTCGGGCGCATCGACCGGCGAGCACGAAGCCGTCGAACTGCGCGACGGTGGCAAGGCATTTGGTGGGAAGGGCGTAACGCAGGCGGTCGGCCACGTCAACGGCGAGATCGCTCGCGCGGCCATCGGCCGTGACGCCGCCGATCAGAAGGCCCTGGACCGGTCGCTGATCGAGCTGGATGGAACTGACACCAAGTCACGCCTGGGCGCGAATGCGATCCTCGGAGTCTCGTTGGCGAGCGCGCGTGCGCAGGCGGCCGAGCTCGGGGTGGCGCTGTGGCGTCATCTCGGCGGCGAGCAGGCCACTCTGCTGCCGACCCCTATGTTGAACGTGCTCAATGGCGGCGTGCACGCGGACAATCCCGTGGATTTCCAGGAGTTCATGATCGTGCCGGTCGGCGCTGGGACGTTCGCTCAGGCGATGCGGATGGCCAGCGAGACCTACCACGAGCTCAAGCGTACGCTGCACTCCCGTGGCCTGGCCACCGGTGTCGGTGACGAGGGCGGCTTCGCGCCGGCGCTGGAGTCAAACGAAGCGCCCCTGGAGCTGCTGGTCTCAGCGATCGAGGCCGCCGGATACAAGCCGGGCACCGAGATCGCGATTGCGCTGGATCCGGCCAGCAGCGAGTTCTTCTCAGACGGCGCCTACCGCCTCGCCGGCGAGGGACGCACCCTGTCCTCAGGCGAGATGGTCGACTATTGGGAGCAACTGGTCGGCCGCTACCCGATCGTGCTGATCGAAGACGGTATGGCCGAGAACGACTGGGACGGATGGCGGATGCTCACCGACCGCCTAGGCCAGAAGATCCAGCTGGTCGGCGACGACGTGTTCGTCACCAATCCGGCGATCCTACGGCGCGGGATCGACGCCGGGATCGCCAACTCAATCCTGATCAAGCTAAACCAGATCGGAACGCTCACCGAGACGCTCGACACGATCGCACTCGCCCACGAGGCCGGTTATCGCGCCGTCGTGTCGCATCGGTCCGGGGAGACCGAAGACGCCCTGATCGCCGACTTCGTCGTCGCCACCGGCGTCGGGCAGATCAAGACCGGCGCCCCCGCGCGCTCCGAGCGCGTCGCCAAATACAACCAACTGCTGCGCATCGAGGAAGAGCTGGGCGACCGAGCCCGTTTCGCCGGCCGAGCGGCCGTCGAGCGCTGATCCCGTAAGTCGTTCCGAGGGCGGGTGCGGGCCGCTGCTCGGCTGAGCTTCGGCTGTTCTGATCGCGGGTCGCGTTCTCGATCCCGATCGGGCTGGCCCCCTGCCGCGGCGATGGCGATGCGATCGCCGCGGCGTGTGACCTACTTCTTGGCGCGGGTGCGCGCCGCCTTCTCGGCCGACGCGCTCCGGCGCTGGGCGTTTCGCTTGCGTGTGGCAGCCGCCTGCTTAGCTGCGGCCTTGCGCTTGGCGGAACCGCCGGAGACGCGACCTTCGGCCTCGGTGACGAGCTTGCCGAGGTCGGTGAGTGTTCGTCGCACCGACTTGGCGGGCTTACGGCGTCCGTCGCCGATGTCGGAGATGAGCTTGGCGGTGCGCTTGCGCAACCCCTGGGCTCGCAGGCGCTGGAACAGGTCCTGGTCTCGCTTGGTCTTGGCCATCGGTTTCTCTCCTGTGTGAATGCTTGCTGAGGTTTGCTACCCGGTTCGGGCCTCCGGCTACCGGGGTGACCTTGGGGGATCTTGACCGCATAGTGTGATTTGACGCCAAGGCCCCCGCGGCCCGCGTGATCGGTGTGGCGATCAGATAGCGGAGTGGTTCAGCGGTCGACGACCCGGAGCGCACCCGGCGGCCGCGCGGCCGGCGAGGGACAGCCGCTCGGAGATGCTCCCGGCGCATTCGGGCGCATCGCCAACGCGCGGGGGCGGAGCGGAAGCTGGTTGACGGTCTCCGCGGCCTCGGCGGCGACGCGCTGCGAGCGCTCGGGTGCGACGTAATACCGGCACGGAGTCAACGAGCACGCGGTAGCGCCTACGTAGCACACGCCGGGCAACAAGGGCGGGGCGGCGACGGTCGGGCGCTGAGGGGATTTGGCGGGCATCGAGCGGACGAGTCGATGAAGCCGGCCGAGCAGTTGGGCCCGCACCGGTCCCACCAGGCTTGAGCGGTAATGTTGGCTGCGCGCGCCGGCGAGGGTGGGCGCGACGATGATCGCGGCGCCGATGGCCAAGCCGAGGCTCGTGACGACGAGCGCGCGTCTCACGCCCGCCAGTATGCGGCCGATCGACCCCAAGTGCAAGCGCCTTCGGCATCGATGCAGATCCCGTCCGGAGCGCCTTCGCCGAGGTCGGCCTCGACCCGACTCCGGCGACGGCTCTCGTGCAGCTTGTTCTGAGCGATCCCCCGCACCCACGGAACCGCCGAGCTGAGAAACGGTGGTCTTCCTTCGCCGATCAGAGCCCGGAAACGGGCTCCGGACGCGGATTTCAGCCCCTGGTGAACCCAACGATCAGCTGGGCGGTCTCTAGCGGCGCGTCGAGCTGTGGACAGTGGCCGATGCCCTCGAGCTCCACCCAGTCGGCGTTAGGAAGCCATTCGTTGCGGTAGCGCGTAGCGCCGGCCGGCCAGAGCAGCAGTTTGTCCTCGGTGCCCCACACGATCCGCACCGGACACGTGATCTTCTCCGCCTCCAGGTGGTAGCCCTCGCGGACCGCGTACTCGATCAGCGGGAAGACCGCCTCGCAGTTCGCGGCGCCGCGCATCTGGTGGGCGAGCAGCGCGGGCGGGATGTGCTCGAAGTTCGTGGCCGTCATCTGGGTCGCGCGCCGCCGGCCCTCGGCTGTCGCCATGATCGCCTCGGCGTGTGGTGCGGCCGCCTTGAGCACCTCCTGCATCTCACCGAAGAACTCCAGCGTCTGCCTGAACGACCGGTCTCCCCGGGGCCAGCCGCCGGCGGGGGCCAGCGCTACGACCGACCGCGCCCGCCCGCGTGCGGCCAGCTGTAAGGAGACATAGCCGCCGAGCGAGTTGCCGACGATGTGCGCGGTCTCAAATCCCGCCTCGTCCATGGCGCGCTCGATCGCATCGACGATCAGCGAGTCGCTGACCACCTGACCCTCCAGAGCGGGGCCGCCCGCGTGACCAAGCAGCGTCGGGGCGAGAACATCATGATGGCGTTCGAGCGCGGGCAGCACCAGCTCCCAGGTCCGCCAGGTGTCGGTGAAACCGTGCAGGCAGACCAGCGGCGGCCCGGAGCCACCGCGGTGCGACGGGGAGAAGGCGGAGTCCACACGGCGAAGGCTAAGCCCTTGCGTGATCGCGGGCCCAGGCGATGATGTTCGCGCTGCGGTTGATCGTCGCGCCGTCTGGCAGGCGCAGGACGGGCAGCTTCTCCTGACCGCTCAGGCGCTTGAGCTCGGGCCGCCGGCCGGTGGTGAACAGCCCGAACGGGATACCCCGCGCGGCGATCACCTTTTCGAAGTCATGGCCGCTGTCACGCAGCGCCCGCTGCGCGCGTTTGCATGCATGGGGCGGGGCCCGCCATCGTCGATGTTGCATACGAACAACGTCAGCTTCTCGCTCATCCGTTCTCTCCTGGGTAACCGCGACGGCGTCTGGTCAGATCCGGTTGATGTAGCTGTCGGCCAGCGCGGCCGCAGACTCGGCCAGGTCGCCGATCCCGATGTGATCGTTGAGGATCTGTGCCGCCGAGGGCAGCTCGTCGGGTCCCGGCCAGCTCTCGACACTCCACAGCCCGGAGCGCAAGATCGACTTGGCGCAGTGCAGGTACGCCTGCGCGACGGTAACGACCAGCGCAAGCGCCGACGGGCGCCCGCCGGTCTGGAGCCCGTCCAGCAGCGCCGGGTCACGGGTGAGGACGACCCGCCCGTTGACCCGCAGCGTCTCGCCCAGACCGGGGATCAGGAACAGGAGGCCGACGCTGGGGTTCTGGAGCATGTTCTGCAGCGAATCGAGCCTTCGGTTCCCGGCAGCATCGGGGATCAGCAATCGCTGGTCTTCCAGGACGCGAACAAACCCCGCCGGTCCGCCCTTGGGTGAAACGTCGCAGGCGCCCTGCGCGTCAGAACTGGCGACCAGGACGAACGGGCAGAGCGCAATGAACTGGCGGCAGTGCCGATCGAGGTGGTCAAGCTCCTTCCTGACGGCACGCTCAGCAGGAGGCGGATACAGCTCGCGAAGCTGCTGGAGCGTTGAGATCTCGTGCTGGGACACAAGCCAATCTTGACATGTGAGGCCGCCGGCGCCAGCCCTGTTCACCGACTGTGGAGCGCCGATCACCCCCCGGACCGGGTCGCGCTAAGCGCGCCGGCCGCCCCCCGGACCGGGTCGTCGTTAAGACGACTCTCACGCCCACCGCACCTCGCCCGGGCAAAGCCCGCCGGCGGTGCCGCGATAGCCTGAGCGCGATGCGAACCGAGACACAGCGCCGGGCTCCGGCGCCCGCCGACTCCGAGCCACTGTTGCGGATCGCACTCGCGTGAGCGCCGTCTGGCTGGCCGACCCCGGCGAGGCCGCCACGGTGGCCGGACTGCTGGTGAAGTTCCGTGACCATTACGAGCGCTCCTCGCCGTCTGAGGACTCGGTTCTGGCTTCCGTCCAGCAGCTGATCGGGCGCTCCGATACCGAGTTCTGGCTCGCGGCTGCGGATGATCACGCGCCCGCCACCGGCATCTGCCAGCTCCGTTTTCGCCACAGCGTCTGGACCGCGGCCGAGGACTGCTGGCTGGAGGACCTGTACGTCGCGCCCCAGGCTCGTCGGCTCGGCCTCGGCCGGGCTCTCGTGCAGCGCACACTTGCCCGTGCCCGAGAACGCGGCTGTCACCGCGTCGAACTCGATACCAACGAGGACAACCACAGCGCGATCAGGCTGTACCGAAGCCTGGGCTTCTCCGACACGGCCAAGGGGGCAAGCCGAAGCCTGTTCTTCGGCGCCCGCGTGGCGCAGTAGGACGGCACCGGCATGGCGCGGCGCAACCGGGTCACGCCGCTCGGCGAGCTGATCGCCGATCCCGCGCGCGGCCTGGTGTACGGCAACCGCGGCTGCCTGCACGATCGCCACGGACGCATCCGCCGCCCCTATGACGGCAAGCGCTGGATCGCCTGCCGGCTGCAGTTCCGCGGCTGGCACCGCGAGCCCCTGATGGCGCCCGGGCGGTTCACCGAGCTGTTCTTCCTGGATGAGGCGACCGCGCTGGCGGCCGGACACCGGCCGTGCGCCCTATGTCGCCGAGATGACTACCGGCGTCTGGTGGCGATCTGGGCCGAGCTGCACCCTGACCAGACCGGCGCCGACGCGATCGACACTCAGCTCCACGCCGAGCGAATCTCCCCCGCGCGGCTGACCAGAGGTCTACCCGACTTGACGGCATCCTCGCGTCGGCCGGCGACGATCACTCGCGAGCGCCGCTATCACCAGACGACGCTGGACGACCTGCCGGACGGGGCTTTCGTTCTGTGCGACGGCGCGCCGTGGTTAGTGCGCAGCGACGAGCTGCCGGGCTGGACACCCACCGGTTACGTCGCCCGTCGGTCGCGACCTGCCGGGCAGCGCGCACTGCTGGTCACGCCCCCCTCACTGGTGGCGGTCCTGCGTGGCGGGTGGCAGCCGCTCGTCCCGCTCCTTCACCCGTCCGCAGGATAGTGCGCCACCGATCGGTGGCCATGGGCGGCATCGGCCGTCAGCACCGCGCAGGCCGCGTTGTGACCAGGGATACCGCTCACCCCTCCGCCGCGTCGCGCGCCGGCGCCGCAGATCCACACGTTGGCCCGTGCGGTCTCGACTCCCCACCCACCGACCTCAGTCTCTGACCCGGCAAACGGCCACGCCAGGTCGCAATGGAAGATGTGGCCGCCCGGCAGCCCCAGCTCGGCCTCGAGCTCGACCGGCGTGTGCGCCTCCAGGCAGGGCCGGCCGTCCCGATCCGCCAGCAGGCAGTCCTCGATCGGCTCGGCCAGAACCGAGTCCAGCGAGCGCAACGTCGCCTGGACCGCCGCCCGCTTGGCCGCCCTGTGGTCGCCTGTGAACAGCCGCGCCGGCATGTGCAGCGAAAAGACCGCAGCGTGTGCGCGCCACGGCGGCGCAGCTCCGGCGCCAGGATGCTCGGGTCGGTCAGCGAATGGCAATAAGCCTCGCACGGCGCCAACACGGGAATCCCCCCCGCCGCGGCCTGAGCATGGGCCTGCTGGAGCTGCTCATGGCCTTCGTTGACGTGAAAGGTCCCCGCGAACGCCTCCGCCGGGGTGACGGTGGGATCACGCAGGCGCGGCAGTCGACTGAGCAGCAGGTTGAGCTTGAGCTGGGAACCCTCGGGCGCGATCGCGGGCGGGGAATCGCCGATCAACCGCGCCAGCACCGAGGGGGCCACGTTGGCCAACACGTGGCGCGCGGCGTAGGTGCTCCCGTCTGCCGTCCTCACCTCCGCGTGCTCGCCGTCGGCCTCGATCGCGACGACCGGCACGCTCACGCGCAGCTCTGCGCCCGCCTCGCGAGCGCCCGCGGCCAGTGCGCCGGTCAGCGCGCCCATGCCCCCTACCGGGACATCCCATCGGCCGGTGCCGTTGCCGATCACGTGATAGAGAAAGCAGCGGTTCTGGATCAGCCGCGGATCATCGGTGGTAGCGAACGTGCCGATCAGCGCGTCGGTCGCCACGATGCCGCGGATCAGATCGCTGGCGAAGGTGTCCTGAAGCACCTGTGACAGCGGTTGCTCAAACAGCGCCTCCCAGGCCACCTCGTCGGCCACCAGCGCCCGGATCTCAGCCCGTGAGCGCAACGGCTCGGTCAGCGTCACGAACAGCCGCTCAGCGACGCCCGCTGTCAGCGCCCCAAACCGGTCAAGCGCCTCCACCGTGCCGTCCTGGCCAACGGTCCGGGCAATCGACGCCCGCGTCCGCTCCCGGTCATCGCAGATCAGCACACCCGCGTCGCCCGACGGCGTGTAGGACGCGATCGGCCTGCGTCGCAGCTCCACGTCCACGCCGAGTTCACTGAGCAGGCCGCGGGGGAACAGGCTGACCAGATACGAGTAGCGAGAGATGCGCGCATCGACTCCAGCGAACGGCGCGGCCGAGACGGCGGCCCCGCCAAGCCGGTCGGTGCGCTCGAGCACCATTACCGAGCGGCCGGTGCGGGCGAGCATCGTCGCGGCGACGAGGCCGTTGTGTCCGGCGCCCACGACGATCGCGTCAAGCACCGGCATCTTCGGGCGTGATGGTCAGGGCAGGCGGCGGGTGTATAGGGGAAACACGTCGGCCAGCACGTAGACGCGAGCGTGGGGCGGGACCCTCGTCCCGGCGGGAAGCGTCAGCACCACGCCCGAGATGTTGCCGGCGCGATCGATTGACGTGCGCTGATCGGTGTAGTCAAGTCCGAGTGGTCGCCCGCCGCGGTCGACGAGCAGCACACCGATCCGGTGATCGGCCGCGGGGTAGCGCGCGCCGCGGGCGAGCGCCAGCCTGACCGTCACTGCTCCCGCCGTGACAGCGGTCGGCGCCTGGAGGCTCACCGAGCCGACCGACAGGCCGGGTGGGCGTCGTGCGGCCGGACCGCCGGCGGGATAGGCATTAGTGATGAACGTGCCGGCGGCCGCCAGCGTCCCGCCCGCGTTGCAGACGCCGGTCAGGAGCGTCGCCTTGCCGTAGTTGGGGACCTGATCGCACCGGGCCTCGGCGTACATGCTGGCGCCGGGCAGCGCCTGGAGCGCGCGCCCGAACGCGAAGCGCATGTCCAGCTGCGCCAGCGGCACGGTGCCGAAGCTGAAGGTGAGCGTCGCGCGCTTGACGGACAGCAGCAGCGTGTTGGCGCGGTAGGTTCCGGCCAGTGGGAACACCAGCGTCCCCCGGGGGTCGGGCTGATAGGAGCCGCCGGCGCCGCTGCGCGCCTGGGTTGCCCACAGCAGAACCGATCCGGCTCCGTCGGGACCGGGACTCCCGACGCGGATCGCTCCCACCAGCAGCACGTAGCTGTCAAACCCGATCTGGTTGACCGAGGGGAGGAACGCCGGCAGCGGCAGCGCCAGTCGCCGCAGCTCCAAGACGCTCACCCGCTCCGGCCCCGCACGGAGCGGAAACCGGCCGCGTCGCGGCGCGGTGCGAAAGCGAAATGAGCCTGAGAAGTGTCCGAAGCGCGTCCAGGTACCCGGCAGCGTCCAATCGGCCTCGCGCCGTCCGTCGGCCCCCCATCGCCCTGACACCGTGACCCGGTAGGTGGTGTCGGGGGCCAGGAGCGAGGTCGGGGTGATGAAGATGTAGCGGCCATCGCCTGACAGCTGGGCCCGGAAGGAGAAGCGCGGCTCGGGGTGGACAAGTGCCGCCGCGGTCGGCGCCGGCAGCATCGACGCGTACACGGTCCGGCCCGCGCGGCGAACGATCAGCCGCGCGGTGATCTCCGCCGAGCTCGGCACCGGACCTTCGCTGCCGCTGCGCTCGGTCGTCCCGCCGGCCGTGACCGGGTAGACGCGTGACAGCCGCGCCGGGTAGGGCTCACCCGGATCGGTGTCACAGCGCCGGTCGGCGCGGTGCAGGCAGTAGTCATACGGGACATACCACAGATGGCCGTCCTCGCTGCCGATGTACACGCCGCTGCGGCCCAGCGCCGGCGAGCTGTTCAGTTGGTGGCGGTCGCGCAGGACCGGGCCCGCGGAGACGGTCGAGAACGACCAGCGCCGGCGTCCAGTCTGGGCGTCCAGCGCGTACAGCGAACCGTCGGAGGATCCGACGTAGAGGATCTGGTGACGGTCACCGTGAGGGCCGGGGCCGGGGCCGAGCACAGGCGAGGAGCGGATCGCCTCGCCGGTGTCGTAGGTCCACAGCAACCGCCCCGAAGGGCTCAGCGCGTAGACCGAGCCGTCGGTGGAGGCGATGTAGATAACGCTCGTCGCCCCGCGGGAGTCGTGGCCGAGCGCGGGCGAACTGTAGATCGAATCGTGGGTGGCGAAGGTCCACTTCGGTACGCCGGTCATGGGGTCAAGCGCGTAGAGGTTTGAATCGAAGGAGCCGACGTAGATCGTGCCGTCGCTGCCGAGCGCCGGCGACGAGGTCACGAACCCGAGCGTCGGCGTACTCCACAGCTGTTGTCCATCAGGTCTCAGCGCGTAGATCGAGCGGTCGACCGAACCCCAGTAGGTGACAGCGCCCGGGCCGAAGGCGGGCATCGTCCAGACCGAGTTGCCGGTCCGAAACGTCCACCGCAGCCGTCCTGACGGCGTGAACGAGTAGACCACCCCACCGGTGTTGCCCGTGAACAGGTTGCCGTCGGGCCCGAAGGCTACGTCCCCCTCCCACCAGTCGACCAGTTGCCCGGCGGCCGGCTTGAGCGTCGCGTGGTAGCGCCAGATCACCCGCCGGCGACGCGACAGCGGGCGGGGATCGGTGCTCAGCTGGTATAGGTTCTCGTCGCCGGAGCCGATCGTCACCGTGCGCTGCGATCGGTCCAGCGCCGCGGCGGCGTCGATGATGTTTGCAGTCGTGAATTTCCAGCGCAGGCGGCCATCGGCGGCGAGCGCGTAGAAGCTGTGGTCGGCTGAGCCGAAGTAGACCGTGCCGTCGCCGCCGATCACCGGCGTGATGAACAGCCCGCGGCCGGTGGCAAATGACCACGGCCGGTCGCCGTGGTAGTCGGCGGGGATGGTGCCGGCACCGGTGTTGTGGCGGTCATGGCGCATCGAGGGCCAGGGCGACGGCGCCCGCGCCTGGGCGTGGGCAGGTGCCGCGCCTCCGCTAACCGCGATCGACGCCAGCACGAGCCACAACAGCTTCGACCAGCTCGAGCGCATCGGCCCTGTGCGATTTACGGCCACCGGTCGATCTCCTCCGTCGACGAGCCGCCAGCATATCGGCGCGCCGATGCGCGGGCGCTCCGCCGCACACGCCGCGATAATCCTGGGCGCATGGTTTCCGAGGCGGAACTTCAGGGCACCGGCGACGGACTGGCCCCGGTTGGGGAGGGCTGGTTCGTCGTCAACGCACGTGACGCGCGGTGGCTGGAGGGCGCCTTCGGCGCCTACACCCGGTTTGAGGGTGAAACCCGATTCCCCCAGATCGGGATCAACATCGGTGTGTTGGAGCCCGGACAGCCCGCGTGCTATTACCACGGCGAGAATGAGCAGGAGGATTTCCTGGTGCTCTCCGGCGAGTGCCTGCTGCTGATCGAGGGAGAGGAGCGCCGGCTCAGAGCCTGGGACTTCGTGCACTGCCCGGCCTGGACGCAGCACGTGTTCGTCGGCGCCGGCGACGGTCCCTGCGCGATCCTCGCCATCGGAGCTCGCTCCAGTGACGAGGTCATCTATCCGGTGTCGGAGCTCGCACAACGCCACCGAGCGGGAGTGCCAACCGAGACCCGCGACCCGCGTGAGGCCTATTCACAGCTGCCTCCCGACGTGGAAACTCGTTATCGCGAGGGCTGGCTGCCGGGCTGACCGCCGCCCGGTGTCGTGAATCACGGCACCGAGCGTAAGTGCTCGTCGAAGAAGCTCAGGATCCGCTTCCACGCGTCTTCGGCCGATGGGTGGTGATAGTCAAGCCCGGCGAGCTTGACCACAGATCCGAGCAGCGGCCCGGCGTTGATCCGGTTCATGAAGCTATGCCCGGCGTCCGGGTACTCCACGACGTCGTGGGTGACCCCAAGCTCGCTCAGCGCCTCCTCCAGCCGCTGCGCGCGCGCCCGCAGCCCTCGGTCGCGACGCCCGTAGCTGGCCACGATCGGGCAGGCCCCGCGCAGCCGCTCCACGGCGTCCGCCGGCACCTCACCGTAGTTGACCGACGCGGCCGCGAATTCGTAGCGCGGCGCGCTGAGCAGCGCGAATCCGCCGCCCATACAGAAGCCGATGATGCCGACCCGGCCACTGCAGTCCTCCCGGGCGATCAACCAGCGGCGCGCCGCCTCGATGTCACCGTAGGCGGGGCCCTCACCCGAGCGTGAGGCGCTCAGAGTCGCGATCACGCATCTGATTCCCCGGCCTGAGTACAGATCGGGGGCGAACGCCAGGTATCCGGCGGCCGCCAGGCGGTCGGCCTGCAGCTTGATGTCGTCGCCGAGCCCGAACGCATCCATGATCACCACCACGCCCGGCCAGGGGCCTGGACCTCGGGGCAGCGCCAGATAGGCCCGGAGCTCGGCAGACGAAGCGGTGTAGGTCAGGTCAGGAATCGGGCACCTCTCAGGCCGGCGTTGGCGGGCGGACGATATGGCATGCCCGCCGACCCGGCGCCGACCGGCGAGCTCAGCGCATCCGGCCAGCACGCCGACCCGGAGCTCAGCGCATCAGGTTCGGCAGCCAGGGCCCTGAGTTCAGCGCATCAGGGTCAGCACGCCGAGGCTCTGCGCGAACTGCAGGCACTGGCGGCGGGCGCCCTTTCCCTGAGCCTCGAACACCACCTGACCGTCCGGTGTCATCAACGAGCAGCGGTCACCGTCAGGACGAAGGCACAGATCCCGAGTGGCGGTGTCGTGGTCATGCGATCTCGCTTGGGCGTCGAGCGCCAACGACGGTGGGTTGCGAGCGAGTGCGGTCATCTGATCAGCAGTGTGCGCCACGCTCGTAAGAGCTATGTCAACGGACGCTCTTAATTTGCTTAAACGTAAGACTGATTGACCGGCGCCAATCAGCCTTACGAATCGGCCGGCGCCGACTCCTCGGCTGTCCGGCGGTGCTGCGGGTAAAGGCGGCGGGGGCGTTAGGGCGGGTCGGAGGAGCCCGTATTGCGGGGGACATCGCCCACCTGGTGGTCGTCCCGGCGCAGGGCATCGGTGAAGCGCCGCGGCACCGCCACGTCGTCGCCCTCCTCCCAGAGCGTGACCACGATCAGTTCGCGCCCATCAGGCCGGCACACGAACACCAAGTCGCGGCGCTTGATGTCGCGGACCAGCACGACGCCGCGCTCGCCGGCTTGCACGCGGCCGGCGGCGTGCGCCCGGGCCACCCGTGAGGCGATCTCCGTCTTCTCGTCAAGCGTGCCGCGAACCCGCTGGCGGAAGCGCTGTGCCGCGTGATCGGTGACGGCGACAAGCATCTGTGCCGGCCACGATACGCTGGCGCCACTCGCCGGACAAATCTTGATCGTGGAGGCAACTGCATTGGATGCTGTCAATCACCAGTTCCGGCTCGCCGCTCGCCCGGTCGGCCTACCGAAGGCCAGCGACTGGGACCTGACCGAGGAACCGGTCCCCGAGCCCGGCGACGGGCAGGTGCTGGTCAAGGTCAAGTACCTGTCCCTGGATCCGGCGATGCGGGGCTGGATGAACGAGGGCCGGTCCTACATCGCGCCGGTGAAGATCGGCGACGTGATGCGCGCGCTGGGCGCCGGCGAGGTGCTCGCCTCGCGCCACCCCTCCCTCTCCCCCGGCGATCACGTCACCGGGCTGCTGGGCGTGCAGGAGTACGCGCTGGTCGACGGCAATGCAGTGATGAAGGTCGATCCGCAGCTGGCGCCGCTGCCCGTTCATTGCGGCACGCTGGGCATGGCGGGAATGACCGCCTATTTCGGACTGTTGGACATCGGGCGCCCCAGCGAGGGCGAGACGGTCGTGGTGTCAGGCGCCGCGGGCGCCGTCGGCGGGATCGTCGGCCAGATCGCCAAGCTCAAGGGCGCCCGCGCAGTCGGGATCGCCGGCGGGGCGGAGAAGTGCCGGCATGTGGTCGAGCAGCTGGGCTTCGACGCGGCGGTCGACTACAAGAACCAGGACGTCGCGACCGGGCTGCGCGAGCATTGCCCGGATGGGATCGACGTGTACTTCGACAATGTCGGCGGGGAGATCCTCGACGCGGCCCTGGCCCGCCTGGCCCGCCACGCTCGCGTCGTGATCTGCGGCGCGATCTCGCAGTACAACGCCACCGGCGGGATGCGTGGCCCCGCCAACTACATGTCGCTGCTGGTCAACCACGCCAGCATGACCGGCTTCGTCGTTTCCGATTACGGCGATCGCTTCGCCGCAGGGGCCAGTGAGATGGGCGCCTGGCTGTCGCAGGGCAAACTCAAAACCTTCGAGGACGTCGCCGTCGGGTTTGAGACCTTCCCGGACACGCTGCTACGCCTGTTCCGGGGCGAGAACACCGGCAAGCTGGTGCTGCAGGTCCAGGACTGACACCAGGAAACAGCGGCCAGCGGGGTGCGTCGCGAGTAAGTCGGGTGCGTCGCGACTAAGTCGGCCGGGCTGAGTGCCGAACTATCCTGGCATGAGCCGATGGCACCGACGCTCCCGCACCGCTGGATAGAACTCGAAGGCGCCGTCAACGCTCGTGCCGTCGCGCCGGGCGTGCTGTTGCGCGCGGACAACCTCCAGGCTCTTACCGACGCGGATGTTCGTCACCTTCTGGACGAGCATCGTCTGGAGGTCGTAGTCGATCTGCGCACTGATGTTGAGATCGGCTTGGAAGGGCCCGGTCCGCTGACAGAGCAGCCTGGGGTTCGGATCGAGTACCGATCGCTGTATCCAGACTCGGGCGGCCGGACGGACGTGGACGTAAAGCTCATCCGACCTTGGGATTGCGCTTTCGCGGGCGGTTTCCCCGACGAATCTCCGGTAGTGCGTGCGTACATGAGCTATCTCGAGCAGCGGCCAGACTCCATCGTTGGCGCCGCACGCGCGATCGCGTGCGCCGAGGGCGCAGCGCTCGTGCATTGCGCGGCGGGTAAGGACCGAACCGGCGTCGTGGTTGCGCTCACTCTGGATGCGGCGGGCGTTGATCGTCCCAGGATCCTCGGTGACTACGTGGCGACCGGTGAGCGCATCGAGGCGATCATGGACCGACTGGTCCGGTCTCCGACCTACCGGACAGAGCTAGCAGGCCACGATCCCCACCAGCATGCGCCGGAGGCCGGGACGATGCAGCGAGTACTCGAGCTCGTTGGTTCGCACTTCGGAGGATCGGCAGAGTGGCTGACGGCGCACGGTCTCGAGCCTCACGTGCTTGAGCGCTTGCATCGCCGAATCACGAAGCTCACGTAGGACGGTGCCGTCCGGAGCGAGCGCAGGCTAACCACCCCGAATCGCCTGCTTCCGGACTAGCTGAGCGTGATGCAACGACCGGCGGAGCGCCATTGGGAGGGGAGAATCCCACGACGTGCTCCAGCCAGGCCGCGAACAGCGTCCGCGCCAGCCGCAAGGTCTCACGCTCGTGAGCGCGGACCTGCTCGATCAGCGCCGGCACTCCATTGGGTCCCATCAGAGTCTGCAGGCTGTGGGCGTAGGCGGGGACCTCCGCCCACCGCTCGGCCAGCCAGACTGGAACCTCCAGGTGAAACTGCAGGCCGTAGGCGGCGTCGACGGCGAACGCCTGCTGCTCGTAGGCCGCCGAACGCGCGAGCTGCACGGCGCCGGGGGGCAGGGCATAGGTGTCGGCGTGCCACTGCAGCGCCGAGAACCGGGCGGGCGCGTGCGAAAAGACCGGATCGCGGGCCGCCGCGGCGGTCATGAGCACGGGGAGCAGGCCGACCTCGGGCTCGGCGCCGGTGAATACCTCCGCGCCGAGACTTGCGGCGAGCAGCTGAGCGCCCAGGCACACGCCCCAGTAGGGAGTCCCGGCCCGGACGGCGTCGGCGATCAGCTTCTTCTCGGCCGCCAGCCACGGCAGGCGATCGTCCTCATAGGCGCCCATCGGGCCGCCCATTGCGACGATCCCGGCGAACGCGCGCCAGTCGGGCAGCGGCTCGCCCTCGTCGAGCTGGACCCGATGCAGGCGCACACCCCACGCCAGCAGCTCGTCCTCGTAGGCCGCCGGGGGCTCGCAGGCGATGTGCTGCAGGACGAGCAGCGCCTCCGACTGGGACGTCATGCTCGCCTCACCGATTGGTGCGGTTGCCGGCCGGCATCGACAGAACTCCATCACATCTTCCCCGCGCGACCCAGCGGCGATAGGTTTAGCCGAGTAGGCCGATTTCGTCCCGGCGCAGCTTAGGAGAGTCACATGACAGCGGCAGGTCGCGTAACCATCCCCGGTAGCGAACGGCAGGTCGATCCCGACCACACCCGCGTGGGCGAGGTCGACGGTACGTCCGAGATCGAGCTCACCGTCTATCTGCGCCCGCGGGCCCCGGTGGACTGGGTCGATCAGGAGGCCGCCCGTCCGCCCGCGCAGCGCCGCCTGCTTTCCCGCGAAGAATGGGCCGGCGCCCACGGCGCCACCGACGAGGACGTCGCCGCAGTGCGGGCGTTCGCGTCCGAGTACGGGCTCACCGTCTCAGGTGTGGACCAGGCACGGCGCACGGTGAGCCTGCGCGTAACGCTCGATCAGGCGGCACAGGCGTTCGGCGCGCAGGGGCTCGGCCTGTTCAAGCCCGCCAGCGGCGTGACGTACCGCGGTCGCCAGGGAACGCTGACGCTCCCTGCGGGGCTCGACGGCGTGGTGACCGGCGTGTTCGGGATCGACAACCGGCCCCAGGCACAGCCCCGCCTGCGACGGCATCCGACTCCCGCCGCGGCCTCCGCCTCCTACACGCCGGTCGAGGTCGCCCAGGCCTATGACTTCCCCTCGGCCTTCACCGGCAAGGGCGAAACGGTGGCGATCCTGGAGCTGGGGGGTGGCTTCTCCACCACCGATCTCGCCACCTACTTTCAGAGCCTCAGCCTGGCGACGCCCACCGTCACTGCGGTCAGCGTCGACGGCGGGATCAACTCGCCGGGGACCGACACCAACGCCGACGGCGAGGTGATGCTCGACATCGAGGTCGTCGGAGCCGTAGCCCCCGACGCGTCGATCGCGGTCTACTTCGCGCCGAACACCGACCAGGGCTTCCTCGATGCACTCTCGACCGCAGTTCACGACAGCACCAACAAGCCCTCGGTGGTCTCGATCAGCTGGGGGCAGTCCGAAGACTCGTGGACCGCGCAGGCCCGCACGCAAATGGAGCAGACCCTCACCGATGCCGCCTCCCTAGGCGTGACGGTGACCGTCGCCGCCGGGGACAACGGATCCGCCGACGGCGTCACCGACGGCCAGCAGCACGTCGATTTCCCGGCCTCCGCGCCGCATGCCCTGGCTTGCGGCGGAACCTCACTGCAGGCGGCCAACGGCCAAATCACGAGCGAGTCCGTCTGGAACGACGGCAGCGGCGGCGGTGCTACCGGTGGCGGCGTAAGCCGCCAGTTCGCCCTGCCCAGTTATCAGTCCGCGGCCCAAGTGCCCGACAACGTCGACTCCAACGCTACCGGACGCGGCGTACCCGACGTCGCGGGCAACGCCGACCCCCAAACCGGCTACCAGATCCTCGTCGACGGCAACCAAGAGACGATCGGCGGCACCAGCGCGGTCGCGCCGCTATGGGCCGGGCTGATCGCGCGGCTCAACCAGTCGCTGGGCAAGCCGGTGGGGTTTCTTCAGCCCCAGCTCTACCCGCTGCTGGGATCAGCCGCTTTCCATGACATCACCAGCGGCAACAACGGCTCCTACAGCGCCGGTCCCGGCTGGGATGCCTGCACCGGCCTCGGCTCCCCGGACGGCTCGGCGCTGAACACGCAGCTGACCGGTTCCAGCGGCTAGTGGTGGTCCCCGTAAGTACGGTCGCACCGAGAGTGGTCACCGGTGGATGCCTGGCCGGGTCTCCCCCGGCTGGTCGTGCACCTTGACGTCGGGGTCGTACTTGGCCCCGACCCGGCGGGCGAAAACCGTAGTCGCCGTCGGGCTCGATCCTCGCGCGGCCCCGCACCTCCAGATAGCGGTAGGGGTTGGCCAGATCAAGCACGAACAGGCTGCACTGCGAGCGCGCGACGAGGTTCTTGGTCTTCCGGCGCGACGAATTGAGCGAGATCTTCAGCTCGCCGGCATCGTGAAGAAACCAGATCTCGGTGATCTGGGCAAGCCGTCGCTGGAGGCCCTGACCGCCGCCCGGGTCAGCCTCCGGGAGCCAGCCCGGCGGCGAACTGGGGTGGGTCGGTCGCCGGCTCAGTCTCGCGCTCGTAGCGGCGGATGAATACGTACACGCCGATCAGCACCCCGGCGATCGTCGGCAGTCCCCACGCGATCCCCTGCCCGATCTGAGTTGCGATCGGACCCGGGCAGGCATCCGAGATCCCCCAGCCAAGGCCGAACACCAGGCTGCCGACGACGTGGCGACGGGCCGGGGTCTCACGGGCCCAGCCAACCGGCGCGTCAACCAGCACGGCCCGCGTCCGGGCGCGACGCAGCAGCGCGACGCCGACCGTCCCCACCAGCACCGCCGAGGCGAAGAACTCGAACAGGTAAGGACGCTGGAACAGCAGCGCCGAGCGGATCACGTCGGGGCTGGTCATGCCGCTCCAGGACAGAACGACCCCGAACACCAGCCCGATGCCAAGCCCGGCCAACCGCGAGCGCATTACACCACCGCCTTGACAACGAAGCTGACGACGATTGCGGTCACGAAGAATGTGGCGGTCGCCACCAGGGCGGCCGGCGAAAGCGCCGACGTGCCGCTGAGGCCGTTGCCAGACGTGCAGCCGCCCGCGAGCTTGGCGCCGAAGCCGATCAGCACACCCGCGCCGAGCAGGATCATCCCGATCGCGATCGGTGAGCCGTGCAGATCGGCCGTCAGCCAGCCGTAGCCGTGAAAGTCCGGGCCGCCGGCGACAAGTGCGAACACGGTCCCGCCGAGCAGCACCCCGATCAGCAGCCAGCCCCGCCAGTCGAACACCGCGTGGCCCGCCCGCAGGCGCCCCACCACCTCCGAATAGCCGCCGGTGACGCCCAACCGTCCGTTGAACAGCGCCCGGCAGGCGACGACGCACAGCCCGAGCGCCGGACCTGCGATGTACCAAGCGAGCTGGGAATGAAGCATCTGGCCTCCGTGTTGGTGGGCGAACCCGTTGGGAATGGCCCCGGGGGGGCTATTCCCCGGAAGCATAGTCAACTACTTTGGTGCACTATTGCGCGCCTGGCGTGGCAAAGCAGGCTGGTAGACTAGTGCTTGCCAGCAAGCAACTAATTTATATAGGTCTTGCCCACTCCAGCACCAGCTCTTGACCTTGAGACCGCCGCCCGGCTGCGGGCGGTGATCGGACGGCTCTCACGCCGGCTGCGCCCCACCGAGGCGGGCATGGCCGCGGGCCTTACCCCCACCCGGTTCGCGGTCCTGATGACCGTCTGGCGCGAGGGACCGCTGCGGCTCTCGGAGCTGGCCAGTGCCGAGGGCCTGAACCCGACGATGCTCTCGCGCGTGATCTCCGATCTGGTCGACGCCGGCCTGCTGGAACGCGTCAGCGACGAGCGCGACCGCCGCTCGGCGTGGGTCAAGGCGACCCCCGCCGGGAGTCGCCTGGCGCAGCGCATGCGCCGTGAGCGCACCGATGCGCTGAGTGTCGCGCTCGAAGCGCTGAGCGACGAGGAGCGGCTACAGATCGAGCGTGCGATCGAGGCGCTGGAGGGGCTGGCCGCGCAGTTGAAGGACCGACGGCCGTGACCCGGGTGGTTCGCGCCGGCCGGGTCACCTTCGCCGCTCTCGCCGTTCCCAACTACCGCCGCTACGTCAGCGGCCAGTCGATCTCGCTGATCGGCACCTGGATGCAGATGACCGCCCAATCGTGGCTGGTGCTGACGCTGACACACTCGAGCACGGCGCTCGGCGTGATCGTGGCACTCCAGACGCTCCCGGTGCTGCTGCTGGGACCCTACGGTGGCGTGATCGCCGACCGCGTCGACAAGCGCAAGCTGATGATCGTGCTGCAGGGCGCGATGGGCTTGCAGGCGCTGGCGCTGGGGTTGCTCACCGTGACCGGCAACGTGCGGGTGTGGGAGATCGGGCTGCTGGCGGCGCTGCTGGGCCTCAACAACGCATTCGAGAATCCCTCGCGGCAGTCGTTCATGCTCGAGCTCGTCGGCCCCGAGCACTTGCGCAATGCGGTCAGCCTCAACTCCGTGCTGGTCAACGTCGCCCGGACGATCGGGCCGGCCGTGGCCGGGCTGCTGATCGCCACCGTGGGCGACGGGGTCTGCTTCCTGGTCAACGCCGCCAGCTTCGTCGCGGTCGTGGCCTCGCTGACCACGATGGACAAGCACGCTCTGAACCCGACCGAGCCGACGCCGCGGGACAGCGGACAGCTGCGCGAAGGCCTGGACTACGTACGGTCGAAGCCCGAGCTCCTGGTCCCGCTGCTGATGATGGGCGTCGCCGGCTGCCTCACCTACGAGTTCCAGGTCTCGCTGCCCGTAATGGCCAGCCGGGGCCTGCACGTCGGCGCCAGTGGCTTTGGTTTCATGACCGCCGCGATGGGGGTCGGCGCGGTGGTCGGCGGACTGCTGGTGGCCGCGCGCGGCAAGACCGGCCTGCGACCGCTGGTGATCGCCGCGTTCGGATTCGCCGTCGCGATGACGTTCGCGACGCTCGCCCCCAACCTGCTCCTGGAGCTGATCGCGCTCGGACTGGCGGGCGGCGCCAGCATCTCGTTCATGTCGACTGGCAACTCCACCCTGCAGCTGACCGCCGCGCCGGAGATGCGCGGCCGCGTGATGTCCTTGTGGTTTGTCGCCTTCCAGGGCTCCACGCCGATCGGCGGTCCGCTCATCGGAGGTGTGATGGCGGTCGCCGGTGCGCGCGCGGGACTCGGACTCGGGGCCATCACCTGTCTGCTGGTCGCACTTGCCGGCTGGCTCTCGCTGCGGCGGCTGCCCGGACGCCGCGCTGACGCCGGGCCACCGCTGGCGGCGAGGAGTAGCGTCGCCGCCCACGGGTAATTGAACGGAGTGGTCAGATCCCTGCTTGACACGGTCCTGGACCGCACCGTCGTGGTCGGCTACACCAGTCTGGGCTACCGGCTGCGCAGCAGCGGCTGGAACCCGCAGGAAGTCCAGCCGATGGACGGCAAGGTCGTGCTCGTCACCGGCGCCACGTCCGGCCTGGGGCTGGCCGCGGCCGAGGGCTTCGCGCGGCTGAGCGCCTCGGTCTGGCTGATCGCGCGCGACCAGCAACGGGGCGAGCGCGCACGGGCGCAGGTGGCGCGCAACGCTCGCGGCGGCGAGGTGCAGGTCGGCCATTGCGACCTGGGTGACCTGGCCAGCGTGCGGAAGTTCGCCGAGGGCTTCTGCGGCCAGACCGCCCGCCTGGACGTGCTGGTCAACAACGCCGGCGCGCTGGTCAACCAGCGCAAGCGGTCGGCCGACGGGATCGAGCTGACGTTTGCCACCAATGTGGTCGGGCCGTTCCTGCTCACCAAGCTGCTCGTCCCCGAGCTCGGGCGTAGCGCGCCCTCACGAATCATCAACGTGTCCTCGGGCGGCATGTATGCCCAGAAGCTGAGGGTCGACGACCTGCAGAGCGAGCACGGCGACTTCGACGGCGCCGCCGTCTACGCGCGCTCCAAGCGCGCCGAGGTGGTCCTGACCGAGCTGTGGGCACAGCGCCTGCGCGGCCAGGGCATCGTCGTGCACAGCATGCACCCCGGCTGGGCCGACACGCCTGGGGTCAAGTCCTCGCTGCCCCGCTTCTACAAGCTGACCAAGCCGCTGCTGCGATCGCCCGCCCAGGGCGCCGACACGATCGTCTGGCTCGGCGCCGCCCCGCAGGCCGCCCAGAGCTCAGGCGAGTTCTGGCACGACCGCCGGGCGCGACCCACCCACCTCTTGCCCGGGACCAGGGAGAGCGCCGAGGACCGCCAGCGACTGTGGGACGAGTGCGAGCGCCTGAGCGGCGACCATGGCAACCAGCCTTCCGGTCAAAGCCGGAGCGCTTGACGCCGCCGAACCCACTCGCCACCGATGAACCGCCCGCGCGCAATCGAGTCTACGATCCCGAACTCGATGGCGAGCGCCATCACGCCACCCCGACGCCGGCCCGCGTGCGGACGCTGGCGACGATCGCATCGGCGTCCGGCATGAAGGCGTCCTCCAGCGTCGGGCTGTAGGGAATCGGTGTCTCGTCGGTGGCGATGATCCACGCATCGTCGAGGTCGTGCAGGCCCTGCTCGGCCACCGCACCCAGCACCCCGGTCGCCCAGCCACCGGTGCGGGGCCCCTCCTCCACGGCCAGCAGCCGGTTGGTGCGGCTGACGGACTCCAGCACGGTCTCAAGGTCCAGGGGCCGCAGCGTGCGCAGGTCGATCACCTCGACCGAGACCCCGTCGCCGGCGAGCGTCTGCGCCGCGGCGAGCGCGTCGGGCACGCCCTTGCCGATGGACACGATCGTGAGATCCTCTCCGGACCGGGGGATTCCTGCGCGGCCGAGCGGGATGATCTCCTGCTCCGGCATCGGCCCCTTGACCGAGTACAGCCGCTTGTGCTCCAGGAAGATGACCGGGTTGTCGTCCCTGATCGACGCCTTCAGTAGGCCCTTGGCTTCAGCTGGCGAGGACGGGAAGACGATCTTCAGCCCGGGAATGCCCTGATACCACGTGCCGTGGATCTGGGAGTGACAGGCGCCGAAGCGGCCCCCACCCCCAACCGCGGACCGTACGACCAGCGGCACGCTGCCCTGCTCGCCTGAGATGTACCAGAACTTGGCAGCCTGGTTGACGAGACTGTCCATCGCCAGCGCCATGAAGTCGCCGAACATGACCTCGAACACCGGGCGCAACCCCGTGACGGCGGCGCCGTAGGCCGTCCCCGCCAGGGCCAGCTCGGAGATCGGGGTGTCAAAGACGCGCTCGGGGCCGAACCGCTCGAACAGTCCCGGGGTCACCTTGAAAACCCCTCCGGCGACGGCGACGTCCTCGCCGAAGAAGACGACGGCAGGGTCGCGCTCCAGCTCCTCGGCGATCGCGTCGCGAATCGCGTCACGGAATTCGAGCGTGCTCATGGGCGGAACTCCGTTGCCGCATCGGTCCGGGGATCGGGATACGGCGCCGCGCGGGCACTCAGCACCGCATGCTCCATCAACTCCTTGACGGACTCCTCGACGGCGGTTATCTCACTTTCGCCCAGCCCGTCCTCCAGCAGCCGTGCGCGCGCTATCTTCAGCGGATCTCGCTCCAGCCAATGCTCGACCTCGTCCTTGGGCCGGTAGGGGGCCGGGTCGCTCTTGGAGTGTCCGTAATGCCGGTAGGTCTGGCACTCCAGCAGCGTTGGACCGTCTCCGTGCCGCGCGCGGTCGACGGCCTGCGCGGCGGCGGCGTGCACAGCCCAGACGTCGTTGCCGTCCACCACCGCCGAGGGCAGGTCATAGGCTCGCGCCCGACCGGCGATGTCGGCCCCGGCGGTCGCCGCGGCGAGCGGCGTGAACTCGGCGTAGAAGTTGTTCTCACACACGAACACGACGGGGAGCGAGAGGACCGTGGCCATGTTCAGGCACTCGTGGAAGTAACCCTGGTTGGCTGCCCCGTCGCCGAAGAACGCGACCGAGACGCGCCCCTGGCGCTTGGCCGACAGCCCCGCCCCGAGGGCGGCGGCGATCGATCCGCCGACGATGCCGTAGCAACCGATCAGCCCATGCTCGAGGTCGACCACGTTCATCGACCCGGCGCGGCCGCCGCAAACGCCGCTGGCGCGGCCGAGCATCTCGGCGATCAGCGGGGCCGGCGCCGTGCCCTTGGCGAGCGCATGGCCGTGACCGCGGTAGGTCCCGGCGACGTAATCGTCGGGACGCAGCGCCAGGCAGATCCCAACCGCCACGGCCTCCTGGCCGGCGTAGAGGTGCGTGGTGCCGTGGACCTCGCCCTCCAGGAACAACCGGTGCATCGAGGTCTCGAACAACCTGATCAGCAACATGCGGCCGTATGCCTCGAGGAAGACCCTTGCCGCCTCGGCTTGCCGCTCGGTCTGGACGTTGGCCATTCCCCACCTCCTAGGGCTCGTGGGCCTGTAGCGCTCTACGTTGTTGCTAGGATCGTATCGCAAACGTTTGCAGTCCTAGCGTGAAAGCGAGAACGTGGCCCGCGAAATCGTCATGCCCCGGCTGTCGGACTCGATGGAAGACGGCACGGTCGTGCGCTGGCTGGTCGCCGCTGGCGACCACGTGCAGGAGGGACGGCCGCTTGTCGAAGTCGAGACCGACAAGGCCACCGTCACCTACGAGGCGGATGCCGCAGGGGTGATCCTGGCGCTGAGCGTCGGGGAGGGCGCAAGCGTGCCCGTAGGGGCGCCGATCGCCGTCATCGGCGAGGCCGGCGAGCAGCTGTCCGAACAGGGTTCTCCTGAGGCGCTGGCCGCCCTTCACGGCGTCCAGAAAGCAGGTCTGGGCGCGCACGATGAAGCGCCCGCGGTGGCGCTGCCAGGCGCCACGCCGAGATCCGCGCCACGGCCACCAGCTTTCCCGCCGCCGTCAGCCCCCTCTGATCGTGGGGGCCGCGAGGGCCGCCGAAAGGCCTCTCCCCTGGCCCGCCGGATCGCGGCACAGCTGAATGTCGACCTCGGGGCGCTGGCCGGTTCCGGGCCCCAGGGCCGCGTGATCCGGGCCGACGTCGAGCGTGCTGTCGCCACCGCCAACGGCTCCGCCTCGTCGATCCAGGCCGCGCCGGGCCGGCAAGCGCCGGCCCAAGCAGATCGCGACGAGACAACGGCTAGCAAGGGTGATCTCGCGCGACAGGAGCTCACCCGCCCACAGGCGACGGTGGCCCGGCGGATGGCGCAATCGCGCGCGACGGTGCCTGACATCGAGCTGCGCAGGGAGGTCGACATGGGCGAGGCGGTTGCCCTTCGCCAGCGCCTCCGCGAGCTCTCTGACGAGGCTCCGTCCTACAACGACTTGATCGTCAAGGCAGTGGCGCTGGCGCTGCGCGACTTCCCGCGGGTGAACGGCGCCTACCGCGACGGTCAGTTTGAAACCTACGGGCGCGTGAACGTTGGGATCGCCGTCGCCGGCGAGGACACGCTCGTGGTCCCGACGATCTTCGACGCCGACACCAAGTCACTGGGGGAGATCGGCCGGACCGCTCGTGGGCTGGCCCAGCGAGTGCGCGACGGCTCGATCGCGCCGGGAGACGTGACGGGTGGCACGTTCACCGTCTCGAACCTGGGGATGTACGGCGTCGACAGCTTCTCGGCGGTGATCAACCCGCCGCAGGCCGCGATCCTGGCGGTCGGTTCGCTGCGCCGCCGCCCCGTGGTCGACGACTCAGGCGCTGTCGTGGCGCGGGCAACGGTTCAGCTGACCCTGGCCTGCGATCATCGAATCCTCTACGGAGTCGATGGCGCCCGCTTCCTGGCGCGGGTCAGCGAGCTGCTGGAGCGCCCGCTGTCGCTGCTGATGTGACCCGGCGCGCGCCGCCGAGCCGGCGGCCTGGGGGCACCCCGCCCGCCAAGGTCAAGGTTGAACCGGGGCCGCGGGACACCGCGCCCCGTCGCCGTTATGGCTCGGCTGTAACGGGCTGAGGCCGTCGTCGACCTCGACGTTCTCCGCCTGGAGCTCGAGCCCGGAGGCCCGCGCCGTCAGCTCTAGCAGCGCCGCGAAATCTACCTCGTTGCCGCTGATGCCAACCAGCCCCTGCACGATCTGTTCGGTGGCGGCGGCCAGCGGCATCGCCACCTCCAGCTCACGCGCCGTCTCGAACCCCAGCTGGAAGTCCTTCAACAGCAGCGCCGGGGTGAAGGTCGGCTTGAAGTCCAGGTTGACGTAGGCCGGGCTCTTGTACCGGGTGAACATCGAGCCCATCACGCTGTCGTTGAGGAACTCCAGGAAGTCCGCGCGCGAGACGCCGCCCTTCTCGGCCAGGACGGTGACCTCGGACAGGCACTGGGCGACGACGCCGAGCATCAGGTTGTGGCAGATCTTCACCAGCCGCGCGCGGTCCCCCTCGCCGACGTAGGTGACGCTGCGGGCCAGGAGCTCCAGGTAGGGCCGTGCCTGCTCCCAAGCCTCGGGCGGCCCGGACGCGACGATTGTCAGCCGGCCGCTCTTGACCACCTTGGGATTGCCGCTGACCGGGGCGGCCAGCATCGCCGTGCCGCGCTGCTCCGCCGCCGCACGGACGGCGGCGGCCGCCGCCGGCGAGATCGTGGTCGAGTCGATGATCAGGCCGGGCGCCACGTCGGAGCGTGAGAGCAGCCCCTGTGGGCCGCTCACGACCTCCTCAACGTCGGCCGAGCCCGCGACCATCGTGAAGACGATGTCGCGATCAGCAAGCTCGGCGGGCGAGTCGACGATCGTCGCGCCGATCTCCGCCAGCGGCTCGCACTTGGCCCTGGTGCGGTTGTAGACGCCGACATCGTGACCCGCTTCGAGCAGCCGCGTGGCCAGGGCCAGACCCATGCGTCCGACGCCGATCCAGCCAAGCCGCACGCTTCCCTTGCCGCTCATACGGTCAACTCCTCGTCCTGCAATCGTTTGCAGAAATGTATCCCACGGCTTGAAGGCCGTCAACCCCGACGGTATGCTTTTGCAAACGTTTGCAAGAGGAGGTGGACCGGGTGGGACAGCACAGCTATGGCGTGATGAGCGTGGACTGGGAAGAGCGCGTTCGCTACGACCGGCTGCGGGATGAGCGGCTGGCCCGCATCAGCGGGCTGCTGGCCGCGTCCGAGCTCGGCGCGCTGCTGTGCTTCGACATGACCAACATCCGCTACATCACCGCCACGCACATCGGCACCTGGGCCAACGACAAGCTCAACCGGTTCTGCCTGCTCCCCCAGGGCGACAAACCGATCATGTGGGACTTCGGCTCGGCGGCGCGCCACCACCAGCTGTACAACCCGTGGCTCGGCGATGGCCGCTCGCGGGCCGGCATCTCAACTTTGAGGGGGGCGATGTCGCCGCAGTCCGGGCGCGCCGAGGACGTCGCGCGCAAGATCCGGATCGAACTCGAGGAGCGTGGGCTGCTGGGCGAGCCGGTCGGGATCGACGCGATCGAGCCCCAGGTCCTGTTCGCCCTCCAGCGCGAGGGGATCCAGATCGCCGACGGCCAGGAGCTGATGCAGCAGGCGCGCGTGATCAAGACCCAGGACGAGATCACGCTGCTCAACATGGCCTGTTCGATGGTCGACGCCGCTTACGAGGAGCTCTACCGGACGATGCGCGCGGGGATCCGGGAGAACGACTGCGTCGCCCTGGTCAACAAGGTGCTCTACGAGATGGGCTCGGAGTTCGTCGAGGGCGTGAACGCGATCTCCGGTGAGCGTTGCAGTCCGCACCCGCACGTGTTCACCGACCGAGCGCTGCGACCGGGCGACCCCGCCTACTTCGACATCCTCCACAGCTACATGGGCTACCGCACCTGCTACTACCGCACGTTTGCGGTGGGCAGCGCCTCGCGCCCGCTGATCGATGCCTACAAACGCTGCCGCTACTACCTTGACGCAGCGATCGCGCTGATCCGCCCCGGCGCCACCACGGCCGAGGTCGTCTCGGTGTGGCCTACCGCGCAGGAGTTCGGCTTCCCCGACGAGGAGGCGGCCTTTGCCCTGCAATTCGGGCACGGCGTCGGCCTATCGATCTGGGAGAAGCCGGTGTTCAGCCGGCTGGTCTCGCTCGATCATCCTGAGACGATCAGGGAGGGCATGGTGTTCGCGTTGGAGACGTTCTGGCCCGCCACCGACGGCTGGTCGGCGGCCCGGATCGAAGAGCAACTGGTGGTCACCGCTGACGGGTGCGAGGTGATCACCCGCTTCCCGGCGGAGGATCTGGTGATCGCCGGCAAGCCGTACTACACCGCGGGAGGCAGCCTCCCGCTGGAGCGCGATCCCCAATCCAACCGCAACACCGAGCTCGACCACGACACGCGCGAGGCGACGCCCCGGGGTTCGCCGGGTCTGCCCCACCCGGTACTCGACTGAGCTCAGCCCGCCTCACCGGTCTCGAGCGCTGCGCGCGCCTCGAGCGCGACCGCGGCCACCGCGGCCACCGCGGCGACGATCCCCTCGTAGCCGGTGCAGCGGCACAGGTTGCCGGCGAGCTGCTCGCGAATCTCCTCCTCACTCGGATCCGCCCGGCAGCGTAGCAGCGCCTCCGCCGAGATCAGGAAGCCGGACGTGCAGAAGCCGCATTGGAGCGCGTGATGCTCGGTGAACGCCCGCTGCAGGGCCGTCAGTTCCCCGTCGGGTCCGGCCAGCCCCTCGACGGTGAGGATCGCGCGCCCGTTGGCCTGCACGGCGAGCATCAGGCACGAGCGGATCGGCTCGCCATCGAGCTGGACCGTGCACGCCCCGCAGACCCCGTGCTCGCAGCCGACGTGCGTCCCGGTCAGCCCGGCCTGATGACGGATGAAATCCGACAGCAGCGTGCGAGGCTCGACCTCGCCGGCGTAGGCGATGCCGTTGATCTGCACCGAGATCCTCATCGGCGCGTGCACGCCAGCGCTCGCTCGACCAGCGCGGCGACGAGCGCACCGTGGTACTCGTCGCGCAGCTCGGCGCCAGCCAGCGCGGCGACCTCGGGATCGGTCGCGCCGGCCAGCAGCGCCCGCTCGGCAGCGGCGGCGCGAACCGGGGTCGCGCCGGCGCCGAGCAACGCGATCGCGGCGTGCACGCCGGGCGCCAGCACCACCGCCGCCCCGGCGACCGCGAAGTCCCCGTGCGTGCGAGCGTGCTCGACGAACGCCATCCGGGCGCCTTCGGGGGCCGGCGGGACCTCGATCTCGGTCAGCAGCTCGTCAGAGGCGATCGACGTGGTCATCGCCCCGCGGAACAGGTCGGCCGCGCCGACCGTGCGCTCCCCTGCGGCGGAGCGCAGGTGAAAGGTCGCGTCCAGTGCCGCCAGGGCAACCGGCAGTTCGGCGCTGGGGTCGGCGTGGGCGACCGAACCACCGACGGTGCCGCGGCTGCGGATCGCGGGATGTCCGACCATCCGCACGGCATGTTGCAGCAACGGCCAGCCGCGCTGCACGACCGCGGAGCGCTCGAGCGTGGCCTGGCGGGTGAGCGCCCCGATCCGCAACCTTCCGCCTGCCCGGCGCAGGTAAGCAAGCTCGCCGATCGGATTGAGGTCGACCAGCAGGGCCGGGCGCGCGAGGCGGAAGTTCAGCAGCGGCACGAGGCTCTGGCCGCCGGCCAGGGCCTTGGCGTCCTCGTCGCCGAGCAGTGCCAGCGCCTGCGTGAGCGAGCGAGCCGCCTCGTACTGAAACGGGGCCGGCTTCATCGCCGCCAGACCAGTCGGCCCAGCCCGAGCCCCGCGATGACCCCCGCGAGCAGGATCGCCGCGCGCTCGAGCAGTGGCCGGTAGACCGCGGCACCGGCGTCGAACACGTCTTCGCCGCCGGCTCGGGGACCGCCGCCGGCACCATTTGCCTCGCTGGTGATCGCGCGCTCCAGTCGGCAGGCAAATTCCTTGAGCACGCCGGAAGCGACCTCCTCCATGATCCCTCGGCCGAGCTGGGCCTGGCGGCCGGTGACGTTGAGCTCGGTGTCAACGAGCACGCGCGTCGCGCCGGCGTCCTCGCGGGCGTTGATCGTGATCGTCGCCTCGGCAGTTCCCTGTCCGCGCGCTTCGCGTCCTTGTACGCGAAAGCTGGCCACATGCTCGTCGTCGTCAACGTCCTGGAGTGCAGCCACTCCGTCGTACTGCGCGGTCACCGGCCCCAGCTTGACCTTCATCTGACCGCGATACTCGCCCTGGACGGGATCGGCCTGCAGCGATGCTCCCGGCAGCGCCTGCGCGACCCTGGGCACGTCGAGCAGCATCGGCCAGGTCTTGTGAAGCGGGACGTTGACCCGCAGCTCGTCGGTCAGTCTCATGTGTCCTTTCGGGTTGAGTTCACAGGCCGGCCTCCCGCAGCGCGCGCCACAGCTTCTCCTCGCCGTAGGGCGGGTCGAGGTGAAGTCCGTCGAGCGCGTCGGCGACCGCGTTGGCGACTGCGGGCAGCGTGCCGACGGTCCCCCCTTCGCCGGCGCCCTTGGCACCGAGCGGATTCAGCGGCGACGGGCTTGAGACCTCGGCGGTCAGGATCGGCGGGATCTCGGCGGCGGTCAGCAGGCTGTAGTCCATGAACGAGCCGCTGCGGTTCTGCCCGCTCTCGTCGTGGATCGCCTCCTCGACCAGGCACTCGCCAAGCGCCTGGACGACGCCACCGATCACCTGCCCGTGGGCCAGCAGGGGATTGATCACCGTGCCCGCGTCGTCGACCGCGGCGATCCGCAGCACGCGCAGACGCCCGGTCGCCCGCTCGATCTGCACCACCGCCGTATGCGCGCCCGACGAGAACACCAGCGGGGAGTGAAAGCTGGCGCCGGCGCGTAGGCCGACCTCCATGCCCGGCGGGAGGCGCTCAGGCTGATAGGCCGCGCCGGCCAGCTCCGCCCAGGAGACAGCGTCGGCGCTCGCCGACGACGTGAACGCCCCGGCGGTCAGCTGCACCGGACCGGGTTCGCAGGCGAGCAGGTGTGCGGCGAGCGGGCGGGCCAGCTCCACGAGCTTCTCGATCGCGATCACGACCGCCGACCCTGCCATCGCCACCGAGCGACTGCCGAACGTGCCCACCCCTCGGGGGACGGTGGCGCTGTCGCCGAAGCGCATGACGACCTGATCGAGCCCACACCCGAGCCGGTCGGCGGCGATCTGGGCGAACGTGGTCTCGTGACCCTGGCCGTGCGGGCAGGCGCTGCTGCTGATCACGAACCGGCCGCTCGGATCGAGCTCGATCTCGGCACTCTCCCACTGGCCGCCGGCGCGCTCGACGTAGAGCGCGACGCCGATCCCGGTGACTGTGGCGGCGTCAATACGTGTCCCGGGGTCCGCGTTGCCCGCATCGTGGATGGCCTGAAGGCCCCCGAGCTCGACGGCCAGATCGAGGCAGCGCTCGTAGTCGCCCGAGTCGTACACGTACCCCAACGGCGTCCGGTGCGGGAATTGGCGAACCAGGTTCTGGCGCCGCAGCTCGATCCGGTCGATGCCCAGCTCGCGCGCCGCCTGGTCGACCAGCCGCTCGAGCATGTAGGCGGCGTCGGGCCGGCCGGCGCCGCGGTACGGACCGGTCGGGACCTTGTGCGTGCGGGCCCCGACGAGCTCCACCTGGGCAGCCGGGATCTCGTAGCAGCCGGTCATCAGCATTGCGGCTGTGTGAGGGGGAATCGCAGTGGTGGTCAGCAGGTAGGCACCGAGGTCGGCCCACAGCCAGGCGCGGACGCCGAGCATGCGCCCGCCGGCATCCAGCGCCAGCTCGATGTCGCCCTCGATCCCGCGCCCTTGGTAGGCGGCGAGGAAGTTCTCCAGCCTATCCTCGGCCCACTTGAGCGGCATCCCGAGCTTGATCGCAGCCGCCGCGACGGCCGCGACCTCGGGCGCGATCACGCCCTTGCTCCCGAACGCACCGCCGACATCGGGGACGATCACCCGCACTCCGTCGTCCGGTCTGGAGAGGATGTGGGCAAGCTGGGCGCGCGGCCGGTGCGGATCCTGGGCCGAGCACCAGACGGTGAGCAGGTCGCGGCCCGGATCGTGCTCGGCGATAGCCCCGCGCGTCTCGATCGGCGCCGCGACCAGCCGCGGCAGCGAGTAACTGCCGCAGATCACGTGGCGGGCGGCCGCAAACGCGCCGTCGATGTCCCCGCCCCGGCGCGACCATCGCATAAGGGCAAGGTCGGAGTCACGCGCGTTGACGACCGCGTCGCGCGGCTCGTAGTCGACTCGCACCAGTTCGGCGGCGTCCTCGGCCAGCGCCCGCGTCCGCGCGATCACCGCCGCGACCGGCTGCCCGGCGTAGCGGACCTCGTCACGCGCCAGTACAGGGTGTGGCTCGTCCGCCAGCTCGGCGCCGTCGAGCGGCGGCACCGGGAATGGACGCACGAGGCCGTCGAGGTCGGCGGCGGTCACCACCGCCAGGAGTCCGTCGGCCGCCGCGGGTGCTTCGATCGCGGTGATCGAGGCGCGGGCGTGGGGGCTGCGGACGAAGGCGACGTGAGCCAGTCCGGCGAGCTCGAGGTCATCCAGGTATCGTGTCTGGCCGAGCAGGACGCGGGCGTCCTCCCGCCGCGTGACGGCTGCCCCGATCATCGCAGCCGGTCGGCAATCCAGTCCGAGACCAGCGGGCGGTACTTGAACGGGATGTTGTTGCACACATGGGTACCGTCGTCATACAGGACCCACTCGGAGTTCGGCGCTGCATCGGCGATGCGCTTGGTCTGCTCCCAGGCGATCACACGATCGAGCTTGCCGGTGACAACGAGGCAGGGCTGCCACACGCGCTCCGCTACCCCTTCGAGGTTGAGCTCGAGGGCTCGCCGGCGGGCGTCGGCTTCGCCGTCGGCTCCGGTGTGGTGCGCGATCGTGTCCCGCGTCAGCTCAGGCATCGACTCCCAGTTGGCCGCGAAGTCGTACGGACCGCTGATGCCCGCTACCGCCTTCACCCGCGGCTCGAACGCCGCCGCCCGGATTACATAGTGTCCGCCGAGGCTCACGCCCACGGCCGCGATCCTGTCGCCGTCCAGCGTCGACCGGTCGGCGACCGCGTCGAGGATCGCCGTCACTGCCACGTCGTAGTCGGCACGGATGTTCATGTGAAATCCGGTCTCCCCCTGACCGGGGCCATCGAGCGACAGCGTCGCCATGCCGCGATCGAGGAACACCGACTCCCAGTGAAAGAACTCCTCCTTGGTCGAATCGAGCCCCGGGATCAGGACGACGAGCGGAGCTCGTGCCGTCCCGGTAGGCCGGCGCAGGTTGGCCACCACGGTGCCGCCGTCGATCTGCGCTTCGATCCGCTCAGCGCCGGTGTCCAAGAGCTCGTGGGCCGCGTACATCGAGCGCACCGCCGCCTCCGTGTTGCCGCGGTTGCGCTCCGGATCGAGCACCCAGACGAACTTGGAGAAGTGGTAGCTCACCGCGCCGCGCAGATATGCCTCGCCGGCGCTGCGGCGGCTGCCATGCTCCAGCCAGCGCCGCGCCAGGCCGGTGTGGACCTCAGCGGTGGCGGTCCAGGCATCAAGCCACTCGTCCCAGCGTGAGATCGAAGCGGTCGTGCGGATGAAGTCGTTGTAGTCGACGCCGTTGGAGATGAACCGGCCCGCCCAGTGCTTGATCGCTGCCTCAACGCGCGCGTCAGCCATGTGGTTCTCTTCCCCCGGTCACTTCGAGGTTCAGCTCACGCACGGCGTTTCCATATCGCAAAGTTCGAAGCCGCGGGCGCCCCGCTCAGTTGGCCCGGCGCCGAGCGGACGCCGGCTTAGCGGGCGGCGGCGCGGTCGATCCCCTAACCACGAGAGTCGGCTCGAGCAGGATCTCGCGGGGGATCTGCGAGCCGTCACCGAGGCGCTGGAGCAACAGGTTGGCCGCCTCGGTTCCGATCTCGCGCTGGGGTACCCGGACCGAAGTGAGCGGCGGGCGCAGTCGCTCGACGAACGGCATGTCGTTGAAGCCGACGATCGATACGTCGTCGGGACAGCGCAGCCCGCAGGCCTCGAGGGTGTCATAGCAGCCGATGGCAAGCCGATCGTTGGCCGCCACGATCGCGGTGATGTCATCTGCCGCACCGAGCAATTCGCTGCTCACACGGGCGCCTTCTGCTTCGGTGAATGACGCGCTGAAGCGCACATGCTCGCCGAGCGTGTCCAGCCCCACGGCTCGCATGGCCTCCAGAAAGCCGAGATAGCGCCGGTGTCCGGTCGAGATGTTCTGCGGGCCGGCGACGTGGCCGATCCGCGAGTGCCCCAGCTGCGCGACGTGCTCCACCGCCAGTCGGATGCCCTGCCGGTCGTCGACGGTTACCGCCGGCACGGAGCGATCCTCGAGGCTGCGGTTGACCAGAACGAGTGGCACGCCACCGGCGGCGAGGTCGGCCAGGAATTCTTGATCGAGTCGCGCCGTGGCGGAGATGAAACCGTCGACCTGACGCGCGCGCAGCGCCTCCAGGTAGCTGCGCTCGCGCTCGGCGTCGTTGTCGGTGTTGACGATCAGCGACGTGTAGCCGGCGTCGTCGAGCCGGTCCTCGATCCCGCGCAGGATCGGCGGGAACAGCGGGTTGGTGATGTCGGGGATCAGCACGCCGATCGTGTAGGAGCGATTGGTCTTGAGCCCGCGCGCGATTGGGTTGGGCCGGTAGCCAAGCGCTTGCGCAGCGCGCATCACGCGCTCGGCGGTTTCCTGGTTGACCAGCCCCCGCGTCTCGGCGTTCAGCGCACGCGAGACAGTGCCTGGATGGACCTTCGCCACGCGGGCGACGTCCCGGATCGTGACCGAGGTCGGCACGCGGCCCATTATGCAGTCGTGTGCATTGACGAGGTGCAGCGGGACCAGCGCTCACGGGTGGCCTGCGCGAACCCGCGGGGCACGGGTCATCGCCTCCTGCGGGTCATCGCCCAGATCGGCCAGCATCACGATCGCGGCGTTGCGCCCCGGCCCACCGGTGACTGAACCACCCGGGTGCGTGGTGCCGCCGGTCTGATACAGGCCCGGAATCGGCATGCGGTGCTGCGCCCAGCCGGGCACCGGACGGAGCGAGCCGCTGTAAGCCAGCGAACGATCGCCCCCGTGGAAGGTGCCCCGCCACATGTGAGGGTTGGAGCGCTCGAGATCCACCGGAGACACGATCAGCTCGGCCAAGATCGTCTCATCGGTGAGGTTCGGCGCGACGCGGCGCAGGTGACCCAGATGCACGGCGGCGATCTCGTCTCGCAGCCGTGCCCATTGCTCGGGGCCCTCGCCGGGGTCATACGGCTGCATCCCCAGAATCTTGACCGTGTGCTGGCCGGCCGGCGCGCGCGTCGGATCGGCGACGGTCGGAGTCGGGAACAGTAGCCAGGCGCCGTCCCGGACCAGGCGCCCCTCCTTGACGTCGCGTCCCATCCGCACAACGTCCTCCGGCCAGCCGGCGACGCCGGCCGAGACCGCGGTCAGCTCGCCGCCGTCGTGACCGGTGTAAATCGGCGGCTGCGTGGTCGCGTAGTGCGCGGCGAAGGCGGCGATGCCGGCGTCGTACGTCTCGACGCCGTAGAGGAAATCCTCGCCCCAGGCAGCGGGCGGCGCCATCTTCGTCAGATCCTTGACATGGATCGTCGACAGCACCGCCTTGCCGGCAATGTGGCGCTCGCCGTCCGCGGTCTGCACCCCCACGCAACGTCCGTCCCGCAGCACGAGGCTGACGACGCGCCGATCACAGAGCACCTCGCCGCCGCCGTCCTCGATCACCTCCACGAGCGTCCGCGCGAGCTCGCCCGAGCCGCCCCGTGGCAACGTCCAGCTCCGGTGCTGGCGCCCGAACACGATCGAGTAGGCCAGGAGGCCCGAGCCGGCCGAGTCGACGGGTTGCCCAGTCTGGAAAGCCATCCAGAGCATGAACGACTGGACATGGCGACTCTCGAACTCGTAGCGCACGACGTCCCAGGCGCTTATCGCCGCGCGGCGCAGCCAGCGCGTGGCGCCCGGTCGCCCGGCGATCATCTCTTCGAAGCTGGGTCCCAGGCCCACCGGGGTGAACCGCTGCCGGGTGAAGACGTCCTTGACGGAGTCGTACTCGGCCAGCAGCCGCCGGTAGGCATGTGCGTCGGCGCGTGAGAAGCGCGCGATCTCTTCGCAGGTGCGCTCGAGATCCAGCCACATCGTCAGCGACTCACCGTCTGCAAACACCACGTGTGCCACCGGGTCTGGCTTGATATAGGTCAGACCGCGGTCGGCGATCAACCCCAGTTCGTCATCAGCCAGCAGCGGGTTGGTCTGAATCAGCGTATGGCCGGTGGAGCACGAGTCCAGCCGGAAGCCCGGCAGCAGCAGCTCCTCGGAAGCCACGCCGCCGCCCGGCACCTGCCGGACATCCAGCACGAGGCAACGATGGCCCGCCCGCGTCAGGTAAGCGGCTGCGATCAGGCTGTTATGGCCTGCGCCGGCCACGACCACGTCGGCACTCACCGAGGCCACGTGGGTCATTCGCCGGTCGTAGTCGCACCGCTGGACACGGCGCCACCCAGGTACAGCGCGCCGATCTCCGGATGCTCGAGCACCTCACGCCCGGAGCCGGTCAGGCGAACGATGCCGTTCTCCAGCACGACGCCGTGGGTGCTCAGCCTCAGTCCCGCCCGTGCGTTCTGCTCCACGAGCAGGATCGTCTTGCCCTGCTGGTTCATCAGCTCGATCATCGAGAAGACCATCTGGCGCGTCTGTGGGTCAAGGCCCATCGAAGGCTCGTCGAGCATGATCAGCGTCGGGTCGAGCATCAGGCAGCGGGCGAACTCCACCAGGCGCTGCTGGCCGCCGGACAGGCTCCCGGCCTTCTCGTCGGCCCGGTCGCGCACGATGGGGTAGAGCTCCTCCACCGCCGTGCGCCGCGTATGCACGAGCGATCGGTCCTTGACCGTGAAAGCGCCCATCTCTACGTTCTCACGCACGGTCATCTCGGGGAACAGGCTGTGCGCCTGCGGTATCTGAGCGATGCCCTTGGCCAGGATCTGCTTCGGCGTCATGCCGGAGACGACCTCGTCATCGAAGCGGATCTCGCCCTGGCGCGGGCGCAACAGGCCGCTGATCGTCGCCATCAGCGTCGACTTGCCGGCGCCGTTGGGTCCGACCACGCAGGTGATGCCACCGCGCGGCACGTTGAGCGTGACCCGCTTGAGAATGTCGCCGCCGCCGTACCCGGCGGTGATCCCCCGCAGCTGCAGCAGCGCCTGAGAATCGCCGAGCTTCTCCCGCGGCGCATTGCGCACCGGCATCACCACAACCCTGGCGCCGCCGTGATGCGTCGCCTCCTCGGCGAGCTCGAGTTGGGTGGAGGGATCGTCCTCGCCGCCGAGGTAGGCGTCAAGCACCGCCGGGCTGGTCCGCACCTCCGCAGGCGTGCCCGAGACGAGCGCCGTGCCCTGGCTGAGGACGGTGATGCGCGAGCACAGGCCCATCACGAACTCCATGTTGTGCTCGACGACGAGGATCGTCTTACCCGCCTTGTTGAGCTCCTTGATGCGGTCGCCGAGGTGGGCGATCAGGGTCGGATTGACGCCCCCGGCCGGTTCGTCGAGTAGCAGGATCGCCGGATCGGCCACCAACAGCGAAGCGAGCTCGAGCAGCTTGCGCTGACCGTAGGAAAGGTTGCCAGCCGGTTCATGGGCGAGCCGGGTGATCCCGACGAAGTCCAGCAGCTCCATCGCTCGGCGCTTCTCACTGGCCGAGCCGGCCAGCCGCATCACGCCGCGCAGCCAGCCTTCCTTTCGCTGGGTGGCGACGAGCATGTTCTCCAGCACGGTCAGCCGGGTGAACAGGCGCGTGAGCTGGAAGGTACGCCCGATCCCGAGCTTGAACACCCGGTCAGGCGGCGCGTTGGTGATCTCGGCGCCGCTGAAGTGGACCTGTCCCTGCTGAATGCGCTCGTAGCCGGTGATGATGTTGAACAGCGTCGTCTTGCCCGAGCCGTTGGGGCCGATTAGCCCGTTGATCTCACCTTCGCGGACCTCAAGGTTGCAGAGCGACAGCGCCTTGACGCCACCAAAGGACTTCGAGACGCGCTGGACGTCGATCAGGTTGCTCATCATGCCGCTCCCGCGACGCCGCTGGGGAGTTTTGCCTGACGCTCGTCTCCGGGGCTGGTGGAGCCGTTCATCCGACGCTTCTCCAGCCAGTGGGCGATGCCGGGGACGACGCCCCGCGGCAGCACCAGGATCACCGCCAAGAACAGGACGCCGTAGGCGATCAGGTAGATGCCGTTGCCCGAGAAGGTCTGGGTCAGATACTGCTGGAGGGACTCGAGCACGAACGCCCCCAGCAGCGGACCGACGATCGTGCCCAGACCGCCGAGGAAGGCCATCAGTGCGAGGGAGACGTCGAACAGCGGGTCGAATCCGAACTGGGGGAAGATCTGGCCCAGGAAGTAGAAGTACAGGCCACCGACCATGCCGACCGGGATCGCGGAGATCACGAACGCGGTCAGCTTGACGCGCCGGGTCCTGACGCCGAGGCCGAGCGCGCGATCCTCGTCGTCGCGGATCGCCAGCAGCTGCAGCCCAAAACGCGAGCGGCGTACCGCCCACGAGACGACCACGGTGAGGATCAGGATCACCAGCGCCACGTAGTAGAAAGGCTGGTTGTAGTTGGCCGCCGAAAACGGGGCGATCGGCAGCAGGATCCCGGAGGTTCCCCCCGTGAAGCCAAGGTTGGTCGCGGCTAGCTGGAAGATGAAGAAGATCGCGATCGTGACCACCACGAACGTGTGCCGGCGCGTGCGCAGCGCGATTAGCCCGACCGGGATCGCGATCAGCCCGGCGACGATGCCGCCGAACGGAAGCAGCGCGAACACCGGCCAGCCTCCGGCCACGTGCCAGTCCTGCGCGGCCAGCGCAACCGCATAGCCGCCGCAGCCGAAGAACACCGCGTGACCGAGCGCGAGATAGCCCGAGTAGCCGCTGAACATGTTCCACGACGAGGCGGCAACCATGAACACGAGGGTGAACACCGCGATTGACGTCGTCGAGGGGTCGGTGACCGCGAGCGGAAAGCCCGCGAACACCGCCAGCACGATGACGATCGCTCCGATGACCGCAATGCGCCGCCGCGGCGGCGGCGCGACGACGTCCGGTTGCGGGTCCGTCGCGACGTCCGGTTGCGAGTTGGTAACGCTCATTGGGCACGCGCCGCCGTGCGGCCGAACAGCCCCTGGGGCCTGACCGAGAGCACGATCACCAGCGCCGCGAAGTACACCAGTGGCGCCCACGTCGGCGACCAGGCGACCGCGACGACGTCATTGATCACCAGTAGGAAGATCGCCGCCGCCATCGCCCCGCCGATGCTCCCCATCCCGCCCAGGATCACGATCGCCAGCAGCCGTGAGATCAGGTCATAGCCGGTGTTGGGATTGAACGAGTTTGTGGCGCCGAACACCATCCCGCCGACCGCGGTGACCGCCACGCCGATGCCAACCGAGATCGTGCGCACACGGTTGACATCGATGCCGATCAGGTCGGCGGCGGTCCGGTTCTGCAGCGACGCGCGCACCGCCCGACCGAACTGGGTGCGGTACAGGACGTAGTACAGGCCGATCAGCAGGGCGATCGCCAGCGCGAAGCCGATCAGGTAGATGTCTGGCAGGTAGAAGCCGAACACGTGCACCGAGGAGTTGACGTAGGACGCCTGCAGCTGCTGGTAGTCGACGCCGAAGATCGCCGTCAGGATCCCCTCGATCACGATCGCCACCGCGTAGGTGATCAGGATCGACATCTGCGTCCGATCCTGGTCACGCAGCCGGCGCATGAAGCAGAACTCGATCGCCACCCCAAGCGCGAACATCAGCGGAACGGTGATCAGCAGCCCCGGCAGCAGGCCGATGCCGACGTGCACCGACAGCTCGTAGCTGAGGTACGCGCCGAGGATCACCATCACGCCCTGAGCGATGTTGATGATGTCCATGACGCCGAAGATCAGCGTCAGACCGGCGGCCATGAGCGCGTACACGCCGCCGGTCAAAACGCCATCGACGATCGCCTGCAGGAGGGCGGTTGACGACATTGGGCTCTAGCCCTGCCAGGCCGGCTTCGGGTAGAGCGGCGGGTGCGAGCCCGTGGTCGCGGTGGGAATCGACTGGACCAGCGTCCCGTTCTGCCACTGGAACGTCAGCGTCTTCTGGGACGTGTTCTCGCCGAGCGGGTCGAACTTCACCGGGCCCTGGACGCTGTTGAGCGTAACGCCGCTGTGCAGGTAGGCGATGATCTTCTGGTTGTCGAAGCCGTGCGTCGCCTGCACCGCCTGGGCGATCACCTGTCCGACCGAGTAGGCCTCGGCGACGTCGGCGTTGACGTCCGACGGCGTGCCGCCGTACTTGGCGATGTACTCCTTGACCATCTGCTGGCTGTCGGCCTTCTGGAAGCCACCGAACCAGCCGTTGGGGACGAAGATCCCGTTCTCGTTGCCGACGCCGACGGCCTTGACGAACGGAGCGCCCTGGTCCGGACCCGCGGTGGCGATGAACGCCTTGGGGTTGTAGTGCTGCTGGACGAACGCGTGCGTGAACGCCGATACGGTCGGGACATCGACCGAGCCGAGCACGACGACATCGGCGTGGGTCGAGGCCACCTGGCCGGCGATCGCCGTGTAGTCGGTGACCTCCTCGGGGAACACCTTCGAGAGCACGGTCTTGACCCCGGCCGCCTGCATGATCTTCTGTGCGAGCGGGAGCTGCGGCTGGGTGAACGGATCGTTGACGGTCGCGTAGGCGGCGGTCTTGGGCCGCTGGGAGGCCGGCAGCGAGGCCACCCACTGCGCGAATGTCACGAGGTTGTTCTTGATCGGGATCGAGACGTCGAAGACGTTCTTCAGCCCGTTGCCGAACACGGAGGGAGCACCGCCCGCCCCCTCGACGAACGCGTAGCCGTAGCGCGAGGCGATGCGCGCCGCGGGGACCGTCAGCAGGCTCGAGAACGGACCGAACACGAGTTGATCCTTGTTGGAGCCGATCAGCTTCTCGTAGTTGCTGACCACCTGCGCCGGGCTCGAGGCGTCAGACACCACGTCGAGCTTGAGCTTGTGCCCGAGCAGACCGCCGGCGCGGTTTTGGTCGGCCACCCACAGCTGATAGCCGCGCTCGAACGCCTGACCGTCAGCCGCAAAGTCGCCCGAGAGCGACAACGACGTTCCGATCGTAATCGGACCCGAACCACTCCCGCCGCCTCCCCCGCTGCTGCTGCTGCTGCTCGAACTGCCGCACGCAGCGAGCAGGGTCACGGCGGCCAGGACGCACCCAGCCCTCAAAAACTTGGGAAAGCTCCTCATCTCCGTCTCCCTCCGCTCCTACGTGATGGCAGCTGATCCGGTCTCCATCACGTTGTTGCAATCGTTTGCAGTGCAAGATACCCGCGTTGCGCTGCAGCTGTCAACCTGCAAACCCGTGCAGCGCGGGTCGATCAGCCAGAGAATGGCGATACCGCGGCGGCGCCACCAAGCCGATACGCTGCTTTGGTGGCCACCCCGGTGGTGATCCTGTTGCTCGCCTGGGCGAGCCTGCTGGCCGTGTTCCTGGCCTTCGGGCTCGGGCTGAGCCGGGTCGCCTCCCACGCCGATCACAGCGCGGGCCGCGCATGGCGGGCTCTGCTGCTCAGCCGGCTGGCGCGACGTCGCGGAGACCGCCGCCAGGATGATCGCCGGCGGCGTACCGCGCCGATCGCTCATGAGCGGCGGGACGCCGAGCGCCGACTCGCCGAGCGCCGTGCCGAACCGTCACGGTCGACCCGCCGACCGCCGACCGCGGCCTAGCTAGAGCTCGTCGGCCCCGATCAGACCGTGCCCTGAGCCGGTTCGGGGGCCTTAACCGCGGCCGCCCGTGTCCGCAACGGCCACGGGCGGTGCTTGGGCTGCGAGGCTGGATCCCGCAGGGATCCGGCCTCGCAGGTCCGTTACGCCGAACGAGGGGTGCGCGCGATCACGAACGTGTTCTTGGGCGCGGTGAGCACGATCACCCGCTGACCGTCCTTGACGTTGGACAGCGTGCTCTTCTGACCGTTGTCGCGGACACGAGCGTTGGCCGGAATCGTAAGTGTGACGGTCTTGTAGGTGGCCTTGGCGGTCCCCTCGACCATCGTCAGCTGCTGACCGCTGATCGACTGCACCGTCCCGCGCTCGAAGGTCACCGTCTTGAACCCCTGCTTGGTGCGGATGACGATGCTGCCCTCAACGGCTCGCCGCTCCCAACGGCGCGGGCCGTGGACGCGTCCGGTATGGGCCCTGCTCGCCGTCGTAGGGCTCGTCGAGGCTCCGGCGCTCGCGATCGCGCTGGCGCCGGCTCCGATCACCGCGCAGGTGACGGCGACGATCAGGATCCTGGAGTGTCTGCTCATGAATGACATCTGATTTACCTCGGTTCGGGTTGCCTTTGCGGTGCCGGTTGCACTGTCGCTCCGGCCTGAAAGCAACGTGTCAGCCGAACGTCAGCTGCGTGTAAAGCCAGCGCTCGGGTGGGGCGCACCGCACCTACGATGTCGGCATGGGCGTAACGATCATGGTGGTCGAGGACGAGCCGAACATCGGTGCGCTGGTCCGCACCTACCTGCAGCGTGCCGGCTATGAAACGCTGTGGGTGCGCTCCGGCGAGGAGGCCCTGGCCGAACTGCGCCGCCATCCCGTGAAGCTGGTCGTGCTCGATATCGGGTTGCCCGGCATCGACGGCTTTGAGGTGTGCCGGCGGATCGGCGGCCGGGTCCCGGTGATCATGCTCACCGCGCGTGACGAGGAGCCCGACCGGGTGGCCGGCCTGGAGGTGGGCGCCGACGACTACGTCTCGAAGCCGTTCTCGCCCCGCGAACTGACCGCGCGCGTCAAGGCGGTGCTGCGCAGATCCGTCGCGCAGCCCTCCCCGGCCGACGTCAGCTCGCTGGGGCCCATCACCCTGCTGCGCGCCGCGCGGGAGGTGCGGGTCGACGGTCGTGAGGTCGAGTTGACCCAGCGTGAGTTCGACCTGCTCGAATACCTGGTCCGCCATGCCGGCCAGGTGGTCAGCCGAGACCAGTTGCTGGAGTCGGTCTGGGGGTTCCTCTCACCCGGCGAGACGCGCACCGTCGAGGTACATGTCGCCCAACTGCGTAAGAAGCTTGGGCATCCCGAGCTGATCAGAACGGTCCGCGGGCTCGGCTACAAGGCCAGCGAATGACCGTGCACGAGCGCGCGCATGGGGACAGCGCCGAGGCATGACCCTCCAGCGGCGCGTGCTCGGTTACCTGGCGCTGGCCGCGATCGCCTCCTGCGCGCTGACCGTCGGCGTCGGCGTGCTGCTGGTCAGGCACCGGATCTCCGCTCAGCGAATCTCCAACCTCGAGGCCCAGGCCGACGTGTTGGCGCTGGTCGGAGGCGCGCCGGGGGCGTTGCAGGCCGGCGATCACGTCTACCGGATTGGCACGGGGCGATCCCGTGGACTTGGTCCCCTCGGCCGAGCGGCCGTGCTGGCGGCAATCCCGGCCGGCGCGGGGCAGGGAACGATCTCGGTGCGCGGGCGGTCGCTGCTGTACGCGGCGCGCGCGACGGCGACCGGGCGCATCGTGGTGGTTCGAGCGGCCCAGCTGGCGTTCGCGGAGTGGCGGCCATTTCTGAGCAGCCTGGTGCTCGCGGGCCTGGGCGGGGCGGTGCTGGCGGTCGTGCTTTCGCTGCTGCTGGCCAGGCGACTGACGCGGCCGATCGACGAGCTGGCGCTGGCCACGCGGCGTGTCGCGGCCGGAGAGGCGGGTGTCGTGGTGCCGATCCGCGGCACCGACGAGCTGGCCGCCCTGGGTCAGACCTTCAACGAGATGGCCGCCGAGCTGGAGCGCGCCAACCAGACCCAGCGCCGGTTCTTGGAGTCAGTCAGCCATGAGCTCAAGACGCCGCTGACCTCGATCCGCGGCTACGCCGAGGCGCTCGACGAGGGTGCCGTGTCACCGGCGCAGGCCGGAAGTGTGATCGGAGCCGAGGCCGGGCGGCTGGAGCGGCTGGTGCTCGATCTGCTCGAGCTGGCTCGCTTCGGCCGGGAGGGGTTCACCGTCGCACACACGCGCCTTGATCTTGCCTTGATCGTCGCCCAGGCGCTGCAGCGCCACTCCCCCCGGGCGCGCGAGCTGGGCGTGGAGCTGACGAGCTCAGGCGCGCCGGGGGCCTGGGCGCTGGGCGACGAGGACCGCCTGCTCCAGGTCACCTCAAACCTGATCGAGAACGCGCTGCGGCTGACTCCGGCCGGCGGGGCGGTGACCGTGCGCGCCGATCGGGGCCAGATCGCCGTGCGCGACACCGGCCCCGGACTCGCGCCGGAGGACCTGCCACATGCGTTTGACCGCTTCTATCTGCACGATCGCTACCGCAGCGAGCGCGCTGTCGGCTCGGGGCTGGGACTGGCGATCGTCAAGGAGCTGATCACCGCGATGGGCGGCACGGTCGCGGCCACCAGCCCGCCTGAGGGAGGCGCCGAGTTCACGCTGTCGCTGCCGGTGGCCGAGCCGCCGATCCGGCGCTCTTAACAGGCGACAACCGGCCGCCGCCGGCCGAAGCTACGAGAGCGGCTTGGGCGCCTGGCCCCGCCGTGCTCGCGTCGTCTGAGCCCAGCCATAGGTCCCGCGCCCAAAGCGGCACGCGCGGGGGCAGACGCCAAGCCGTTAAGCGGGCACGTTGCGCTCGGAGAGGTGCGCTCCGACTTTGCGCTTGACACGCTGCAGAGCGTTATCGACCGTTTTGCAGTCGCATTCAAGCCGCCGGCCGACCTCCTCGTAGGAGTGCCCGTCGAGATAGAGGGCCAGGACCCGGGACTCGAGCTCTGAAAGCGCCGTCGAGATGCACGCGACCAGCGCCCGCAGCTCCTCGGAAGAGATCACCTGGTTGACCGGATCGTGCACGGTCGAGCCCGGCAGGACCTCGTCCAGCGTCGGGTCGTTGTCCGAGCTCGAGCCCGCCGGTGTGCTGGAGAACGAGATGTACTGGTTCAGCGGCGTGTGCTTGTTGCGCGTCGCGGTCTTGACCGCGGTGATGATCTGCCGCGTGATGCACAGCTCCGCGAAGTTGCGAAAGCTTGATTCGCGGTCGGTCCGGTAGTCCCGGATCGCCTTGTATAGGCCGACCAGCCCCTCCTGGATCAGATCGTCGGAGTCGCCGCCGGCGAGAAAGTATGAAGAGGCCTTCAGGCGCACGAAGCCGTAGTACCGGCGCACGAGTCTGTCGTACGCGTCGGGATGGCCCTGTTTCGCCAAGGCGATCAGGAACCCGTCATCAACCTTTGGTTGAGACTGAGAGTAAGCCGAAAGTCGAGCCACGATCTGTACCTTTCCTCGCCCCGCCCTTCCGGACCGGACATCGGATTGTCGTGACGCGTTACCTCCCCTGGCGCCGCACCATTGTTCTATTGTCAAGAAGCTGGCGTGAGCCGTGACTTCCCGTCAAGCCAAGCCCTAAGGCTCGAGTTGATCCTTATCTCCCGGCGCGACAATGACAGAGCGGTGCAAGGCTGTCAAGCGTGGCAGGTTTTCATCCGCGATCGCGCGCGGCGGCGTAGAGCAACACCGCTGCCGCGGCGCTGACGCTGAGCGACCGGATGCGCCCGCGCAGCGGAACCGAGACGAGCACATCGCACGCCGCGGCGACACGGGGGCGAAGCCCGCGGCCCTCGGATCCGAGGACGAGCGTGACCGGGCCGCCATAGTCGACGGCGTCGTAGGAGACGGTCCCGTCGGCGTCGGCGCCGTAGCACCACCCGCCCGCCGCCTTGGCGTCAGCCAGGAAGTCCGACAGGTTCCTTACCCGGGCGATCGCCAGATGCTCGACGGCCCCGGCCGATGCCTTGCAGACCGCGGGGGTGACCTCGGCCGAGCGCCGCTCGGGCAGCACGATCCCGGCCGCCCCCGAGCACTCAACGCTGCGGGCGATCGCTCCGAGGTTCTGCGGATCCTGGACCTGATCGAGCGCCACGATCAGGGCGTTGGGCATCGCCAGCAGCTCACCGGCGTCTGCGTAGCGGTATTCCGAGACCTCCGCACAGATCCCCTGATGGGCTTCGGTGCCGCAGCGCCGCTCGATCTCCTCGGCGACGACGGTAAACACGCGTCCCCCGGCCTCTTGAAGCCACGGCTCGCGCAGCGTGTTCTTGGTCGCCCAGACCCGGGTGACCGAGCGGGGGCCACGCAGCGCTTCGCGCACCGGATTGCGGCCGTAGACGATCACGCTGTGGGCCGGCGCGAGATCACCTTGTGGGCAGGAGCTCCGGCCCGTCGGGCCCGTCGCGGACCTCCCAGCCCAGCGACCGAAGCTGCTCGCGCATCCGGTCGGCCTCGGCGAAGTCACCCTCGGCGCGGGCGCGCTGGCGGGCCTCCAACAGCTCGATCGCCTGAGGCGGGGCCTGCGTCTGGTCGGCCTCGAGCAGGTTCTCCAGTGCGAATACGGACAGCATCTCACGCAGGTCGGCGTCGCCGACGCTGGCCGCTGGGGCACGGTTTGCCTCACGGACCCATTCGAACACGACCGCCAGCGCGCGGGGGGTGTTGAAGTCATTGGCCAGCGAGTGCAAGAAGCGTTCGCGCATCGGCTCAGACCAGGCCGGGCTGGGACCTTCGGTGAGCCCACGCGCGGCTTCGCGGATGCGGTTGGCGCGGGCACCCGCCTCGGTCAGGCGATCGTCATCGAACTCAATCGGCTGGTGGTAGTGGCCGCCGAGGAAGTACATCAGCAGCGCGTCGCGCCCGTGGGCGGCCAGTGCCTCGTGCAGCGCGAACACGTTGCCGACCGACTTGGACATCTTCTCGCTGTCCAGTCTCACCATCCCGTTGTGCATCCACAGGCGCGCCAGGGGGGCCCCGTGCGCCGCGCGGGTCTGAGCCGCCTCGTTCTCATGATGGGGGAAGATCAGATCAGAGCCGCCGCCGTGGATCTCGAACTCCACTCCGAGCAGCTGCTCGGCCATCGCCGAGCATTCGATGTGCCAGCCGGGTCGGCCGGGCCCCCAGGGCGATTCCCACGCGGTGTCCTCACCCTCCTTGCGCCCCTTCCAGAGCGCAAAGTCAAGCGGGTCGCGCTTGCGACCGGCCCCCTCCACCCCCTCGCCTTGATCCATCTGATCGACGTTCCGATGGGACAACTCACCGTATTCCGGGTATGAGCGGACCGAGAAGTAGACATCGCCATCCGCCGGATACGCGTGACCCAACTCGACCAGCCGCCTGATCAATTCGATGATCGGCCCCATCGTCTCGCTCGCGAGCGGCTCATGATCGGGGCGCCCGAGCCCCAACCGCTCGGTGTCGGCGAAATAGGCGGCGATCATCTCTCGCGCCAGCCGGTCACTGGCGATCCCCTGCGCCTGCGCAGCCGCGTAGATCTTGTCGTTGACGTCTGTGATGTTTGCTACAAGGGTCACGTCATACCCCTCATGAGCCAGAAATCGCTTGAGCAGCGCGAACACGACGAACGGTCGGGCGTTGCCGACGTGGATGCGCCCGTAGACGGTCGGACCGCAGGCGTAGATCCTGACCCGCCCGGAGTCGGTCGGTTCCAGCGCGCGGACCTGACCAGAACGCGTGTCGTGCAGCGAGATCGTGCGCAAGGTCCGGCAACCCTAGCGCCCATCGGCGCGTCTGCCTGGGGCGCCCGTTAGCGTGCCCGCGATGTCCAGCCCCCCTGACAACCGTCGGCCGCTCGCCGCCGTCGATGCGGCTTTTCGGTCGCTCCCGGATCGCTATCTGGGGGCCAATCCCGGCTTCGACGCCACGTACCACATCAGACTCGGCGATCTCGGCCACATCTGGGAGGTGCGCTGCACCGGCCACGCGGCCCGAGTGCGCAAGGGCGGGACCCGCCGCCAGCCCGATGTCACCATCTCGACTGACTCTGACACGTGGATGCGCTTGCGCCAGGGCGAGTTCTCCGGCATCGAGGCGTTCGAGCGCCGCCTGCTCAGAGTTCGCGGCAACCTCGACTATGCGGTGGGCTTCGAAGGCATGTTCCGGCTTCCCAACGGCCGTCCGCCGCTGCTACAGATCCGCGACGTTCCGGTCGGCCGCCACCGGATCTCGACGATGACGATGGGCTACGGTCCCGACGTGCTGTTGCTGCACGGGCTGGGCAGCACACGCGCGTCGCTGTTTGAGACCGCCGCCGCGCTGAGCACAAATTACCGCGTGCACGCGCCCGATCTGCCCGGCTTCGGCTGCGGTCGGCGATCTGATCGTCGACGAGTTCCGCCGCATCTACCACTCCGCCGACGCGCGCTACGCTTTTTTGGCCTCGGCGCGCAACATCTATCTCGAAGCACCGTTTGGACGCAACGGCTTCTCCTCGCGGCTGTCCGAGCTCCGGCCCCCGGCGCTGTTCGTATGGGGCAGCCACGATCGGCTCGTGCCGCATGCGTTCAGCCGCCATGTGCGCAAATGGCTGCCCGGCGCCGAGCGGGTAACGATCGATTCCTGTGGCCATGTTCCCCAGGTCGAGCGACCGGAGCCCACCAACGCCCTGCTGAGCCGTTTCTTTGCCGAGGCCGACGGCCGCCATCCGGCGATCGGGTCGATCGGGCTGGCTGTACCGGGCGCCGAGGCCGCCTGATCGCGCCAACGTCCCAGTGCGACGCCATTTGCCCTGGGAAGCACGTCGTGCTCGCCACCACTTAGCATCAGCACTGTGGCATCCACGCGCACGACGTCCACGCCTAGCCGCAACGGCCACATGACGGCGGCCGAGGAGCCGGTGCAGCCGCGCCAGGCGCGTCCATCGCTGATCGGCCGGGCGTTGCGTGAGATCGCTCATCAGGCTCAGCGCCGGATCCCGCGCGCCGATCTCGACGAGCGTGATCCGGACTTCATCCGTGAGCGCCTGCCGCTGATGTGGTTGATGGCCAGCCTCTGGTTTCGCGGCGAGGTCCGCGGGCTGGGCAACATCCCCGACTCCGGCCCGGTGCTGCTGGTGGGCAACCACTCCGGCGGCAACATGACGCCGGACACGATCGTCTTCACCTTGGCCTTCAACACCTACTTCGGGGTCGAACGCGCCTTCTACCAACTCGCGCACAACCTCGTCCTGTCGATGCCGGCGCTGGGATCGCTGCGGAAGTTCGGGACGGTCGCCGCGTCGCCCGCCAACGCGCGCAAGGCGCTGGAGTCAGGCGCGGCGCTGCTCGTCTACCCAGGCGGAGACTACGAGGTCCACCGGCCGAGCTGGCAGCGAAACCGGGTCGACTTCGACGGGCGCAAGGGTTTCATCCGGCTCGCCCTCCAGGAGGATGTGCCGATCGTCCCGGTGGTGTCGATCGGCGGACAGGAGACGGCCGTGTTCCGGTCCCGCGGCGAGGGCCTGGCCCACCTGCTCGCCCTCGACCGGCTGTTCAGGCTGAAGGTCCTGCCGATCTCGCTGGCACTGCCGTGGGGGATCAACATCGGCGACATGCTCGGGCATATCCCGCTCCCGTCCAAGATCACCGTCGAGACCCTGCCGGCGATCGACCTCAGGGCCGAGTTCGGCCCGAATCCGGATGTCGCTGAGATCTATGACCATCTGATCCGGCTGATGCAGGACACCCTCGACGCGCTCGCGGCCGAGAGGCGGCTGCCCGTGATCGGATGAGGGCCAGCGCACAAACCGTCGTCGCGGCGCCGATTGAGACCGTCTGGAAGCTGGTCTGCGATCCCGAGCGCGCACTCGACTTCATGTCCGGCGTGACGCGCTGGGAGGTCGCCGGAGACCAGGTCAGCGGCCTCGGCGCCCGGTATCGAATGCTGTTTCGGATCGGCTCGGCGGAGGTCGGCGGCCTGATCGAGATCGTCGAGTTCGACGCGCCGCATGAGCTGGCGTGGACGTCGGTCACCGGAATCGATCAGCGCGGGCGCTGGCGCCTGCGTCCCGCGCCCGGGGGGCGGACCAAGGTCGAGATCCGCCTTGCCTATGGGGTAGCGGGAGCCGGCCTGTCGGGCTGGATTGCCGAGCGGATCGCCGCCCCCGCCGTGAGCGGTCATCTCAAGAGCACCGTCAAGCAGCTGTCGCGGATCGTCGAGCAGGAGCGTCTGAGGGCGCTCGCGGCCAAGCGCCGCGCGGCGCGCGCGGCGTAGCGCTCGGCGCCCGTCCGTGTTCCTATGCCGTGGCCGCGTCCACCGGCGTGACGCGGTCCAGGAAGGACCGGACGCGCTCCTTATAGGGGTCGCGGTTGGTTGCCTTGAGTAGCCCGCCGGCCATCCGCACCGGATCGCCGAAGAAGTAGTACTCGTAGAGGTTCTGCCGACCGGCAAAGCCGGAAGTCGACATGTCCCAGGCCAGGCGGAACAGGCGAACACGCTCGGGGCCCGACAGCTTGGCCGACTGCAGGTAGCGCTGCACGTCGTCACGGGCGTGGCCGGCGACATCGCCTTCGGTGGGGATCGCCATGAGTCCGCTGGCGCCGAACTTGCGCACGATCTCGGGCAGGCGCTGGGAGGCTCTGGGGAACCAGTTGCGGGCTGTGTTCAGCGGCTCCCAGGCGGGCGTGAAGACACCGTAGCGATTGGGCGCCGCGTCGGCCTCAGCCGCGCGCACGAGCCCGTGCAGGGTGCCAACCATCGTGACGACCTCGGCGATGTCCTCCTGGATGTGTGAGAACTGCTCGATGCCGATCGCCTCGGTCATCAGGGAGATCAGACCTAGGAAGGCCTCCGCCTTGGCCGTCGTACGCATGGCGACCTGGTGGGTCATGTGCACGACAGCCGAGGTGTCGGTGTAGAAGCCGTTGCACAACTCAGGGTTACCGAGCATGAAGACGCGCTCCCACGCCACGTGCACGTCATCGAACACGACGACGGCGTCGATCTCGTCAAAGCGCCCGCCGAGCGGATGCTGGCGCTGATAATCGAGGTTCTCCCGGCAGATGAACCGCAGACCCGGTGCATCGCATTGGATCGCAAAGGCAAACGAGTATGGCTCGTCCTCGGGCGCGCCCTTGAGCACCGTCGAAGGGAACACGAGCAGTTCGTCGGCGATCGGCCCGATTGTCGCCAGCATCCGAGCGCCTCGCACGACGATGCCGTTGTCGTCCTGGGAGACGACGTGCGCGCCCAATGCGCGGCCGTCGACCTGCTGGCCGGGTCCGACCGCACGGTTGGCTTGCGGCGGAATGAGCGTGTGGGTGGTCAGCAGGTCCTGCTCGCGCACCTTCTCGTAGTACGCGCGGACGTTCTCGCCGAACTCAACGTCGGCCTGGGCGAACCAGTCGGTCGCTTGGCTGAGAGCCATCAACGAGGAGTTCAGGTAGTCTCCGGTGCGGCCGAGCGTGCCGAGGCTGTGATCCGCCCAGGATTTGAAAGCGGCACCACGCCGGGCCAGATCGACCTCGTTCTTGGGCACCATGAAAGAGGTCGCCACGGGCTCGCCGGTGGTAGGCGACTCATAGGTCAGAACTTCACGCAGGTCCGGGTCGTGCTGACGGTCATAGAGCTCGGCGTAGCTTCCGATCACGCCCGCGAGCGCCGGATGCTCGGTCACCGGACCTCTGATCAGCTCGCCGTTGAGCTCGACGGTTGGGCGAGTCTGTGCGAGACGCTTGATGTACTCCTGGCCGGTTCGGACTCCCATGTGGCGCTCTCCTCGGGGTGGGGCTGACCAAGCGAGGGTACCCATCGGGCGGCTGTCGACCGCCGGCTCGGCCCGCTCGGCTCGAGCGGCGCGGCTTCAGGGCGCGGAGTCGAGGATCTCGGCGTGTTGGTCCTCGGGCGGCGTGCCGTAGGCATAAAGCACGAGATCCTCGTCGCCGTGGTTGGCCGCCTGCAATGGCGTGCCCGGCTCGACGTGGATCAATCCGCCCGTGGGCACGTCGCATCGCTGGGGCGGGTCGCCGACGTACATCGACAGCGTGCCCGCCAAAACCACGAACGTCTCCTCCTGGAACGGATGCCGATGTCGACGTCCCTTGGCGCCGGGCTCATACCGCCAGACGTTTGCGCGGGTGTGGGCGAAACCCGCCAGCTCGCTCAACTCGGCGACGTGGCGTGGCGCCTCCTCGGGCTTGTGCGGGCGGGTGGTCCACTCGAGCTCATCGGGGCTGATTACGCGGAAGGTCATGCCGTCGTCTTCGCGGTGTCGTAGCCCGGAGGCATCGCATTAGCAGCTTCAGGCGAGCGAGGTCTGCTCGTGCGACTGCAGGATCGCATCGAGCTCTTGGAACTGGCGGCGCACTCCGCCGCACACTTGGTCGCATAGCTCGAACACCGCTGGGTCGCTGATCGCGTAGAGAACGCTGTTCCCTTGCTTGGTGCGGCTGACCATGCCCGCGCTGTGCAGGATCCCGAGGTGCTTTGAGACATTCTGCTGCGACGCTCCGAGCGCGTGTTGCAGTTCGCCGACGGTGGCGTCACCTTCGCGGAGACGGTCGAGCAGCTTGATCCGCATCGGTTCGCCAAGCACCCGGAAGCGCTGCGCGACGAGCTCGATCATCGGCTCGGGCAGCGGGTGCGGAACGGGTGGCAACAAGTGCATGCTTCAAGCTTAACACAGGTACACAGTTGTGCAGTTGACAGCGTTTCGGCCATGGAGTATCTTTGATCTACAAGCTACTACCGTACAGTTGTGCAGCCGTGAAAGTCGCCCGCGTAAAGGAATACGACCATGACCATAACCGCAAGCGCCCGCTCGATCGACGGCACCCTCCGCCACGAGATCGACGTCAACGGGCGCCACACCATCGCCACCGACGAACCCGAGAGCCTGGGCGGAAGCAACACCGCGCCGGCGCCACACGAGTTGCTGCCCGCGATGCTCGCATCGTGCGTCTCGACCATGATCGCCCTCTACGCCCGAAGCCGGGACTGGCAGCTCGAAGACGTGCGGGTCGATGTCGAGTACGACCCTGACTGCACCCCACGACGCGTCGACGTGGCCGTCCATCTACCGACCGGGCTGACACCCGAGCAGGTCAAGCGACTGCGACGTGTCGCCGACACCTGCCCCGTCCGGCGGGCACTCGAAGCAGGGTTTGCGTTCGAAGAGGAGCTCGTGCTCGACCTCCCCGTGACCGAGCTGGTCAGCTAGGTTACGTGCGGCGGCCCTGAGACAGTCGCCACCGCCAGCGCCGCCACGCCCTCCTCGCGGCCCACGAAGCCCATCCCCTCACCGCGTGTGGCTTTGACGCTCACGTGAGCGAGCTCTACGCCGAGTGCCTGCGCCAGCGCGGTCCTGATCTGCTGGCGCACCGGCGCGAGCTTGGGCCGCTCGATCATCACCGTCGCATCGACGTGAGCGACAGTGAAATCCGCCTCGGCCAGCAGCGCGACGGTCGCGCGCAGCAGGTCCAGCGAGTCGGCATCGCGGTAACGCTCATCGGTGTCAGGGAAGCGCTCGCCGATGTCGCCCATCGCGCACGCGCCCAGCAGCGCGTCGATGATCGCATGGGTCAGTGCGTCGGCATCCGAATGCCCGGCCAAGCCGCGGTCGTGCGCCACCTCCACCCCTCCGAGCACCAGCCGTCGCCGCTGCGCGAAGCGATGGCAGTCATAGCCGATGCCGGTGGTTATGGTCACGGTCGGCACTCCGCCAGGACTCTCACCGCAGGCGCTCCCCCATCAGCAGCTCCGCAAAGTGCAGATCCTCCGGCGTGGTGATCTTGAGGTTGCCAGGATCGGCGGCCAGAACCGCCACCACCCCGCCGACGCGCTCGATCAGCCAAGCGTCGTCGGTGGCGATGGCCAGCTCATGCGGGGAGGCCTCAAGCAGTGCTCGCTCCAGGCTGGCGCGGCGGAACACCTGAGGAGTCTGGACCGCCCACAGCCGGCTGCGGTCGAGCGTGCGCGTGACGGTCTGCCCGTCATCGCCGACCTCCTTGATCGTGTCCGACACGGGCGCGGCGGCGATCACCGCGTCGGCCCCGGATCGATCCAGGGCTTCCAGCGCGCGCACGAACAGGGCGGTCGTGGCGAGCGGGCGCGCTGCGTCGTGAACGATCACGGGATCGCCCTCAGCGCAGCTGCGCAGCGCCTCCCGCACCGACTCTGAGCGAACCGCCCCACCCGCGACGCCGATCGTACCCGGCGGCGCGGCATCGAGATGCTCAGCCGGAAGCGCGACCACGATCGTCTGCACGCCCGGCACGCTCTGCAGCGTCGCCACGCTCCACTGCAGCATCGGCTGGCCCGCAAGCGAAACGAGCGCCTTGGGCCGGCCCGACCCAAGGCGCTTGCCCCGTCCCGCGGCCACGATCAACGCGACCGCCATGAGTTTGCGGGCGGCGAGCCTACTTCGCCGCCACTGCCACCTTGCGGTTGCCGTTGCCGTTAGAGGAGTCGGTCAGGAGCCCGTACAGGTGCCCCTCGATCTCCTGCTCGTCCATCTCGAGCGCGTACATGAGCTCGGAGGCGAGGATCTTCTTGGCCCGTGTGAACATCTGCTTCTCCCCGGTGGAGAGACCCTTCTCGGCCTCCCGGATCGCCAGGTTGCGGACTACCTCGGCCAGCTCGTAGATGTCGCCCGTCTTGATCTTGTCGCGGTTGTGCTTGAACCGCCGGTTCCAGTTCTTGGGCATCTCGGAGCACTCGTCCTGGAGTACAGCGAGCACCTTCTTGACGGTCTCCTCGTCGATCACGCGCCTGAGTCCCGCCAGCGCGGCGTTCTCGGTCGGAACCATGACCGTCATGTCGTTGTGCAGGATCTTGATCGTGAGGTACTCGCGGCTCTCACCCAGGATCTCCTTCTGCTCCTTGCGCAGCACCTTCCCCGCACCGTGGTGGGGATAGACGACGTTGTCGCCGATCTCGAACTCGATGTGTACAAGCGCTATTTCAGGCTCGAGATCATCCAGGTGCTCTTCCATTAGCTCTGTGATGGTGTCCTCCTTGGTCCGGGCCGGGCGGGGCGAGGGGCCCGCTCGAAGGTCGGGCTACGTCTGCAGGTATCGATCGACAAGATTGATCTCCTGCTGGCGGCGAAGGCCCTCGCGGATGTCCTTCGCCCTTATTTCGCCGACCCCGTCGACGGTTTCCAGCTCGCCGTCGTTGGCGGCGAGCAACTCCTCAAGTCCTCCGAATTCGGTCACGATCCGCTGCACGACTTGCTTAGGCAGCCTTGGTATGTGCCCCAGGATGCGGAAGCCGCGCGGAGATACCGGGTAATCAAGCGTGTTGAGCTTGCGGTCATGGCCGAACAGCTCGGCCAGCCGGCCGAAGTCCAGAAGATCCTGATGGGGCAACCGAATGAGCTGCTCGAACGCGGTGGAGAAGCTCTCGTCGGTGTCCTCGATCAGATAGTCGTGCACCAGCGCCGCCTTGTCGGCCGCCACGCCGACCATCGTCTCGTCGAGCTGCATCTCGATCAGCCGGCCCTCCGTGCCGAGCTCGACGATGTAGCGCTCGATCTCAACCGCCATCCGGGTCACGAGTTCGACGCGCTGCAGCACGGTGAGGACATCGTGCAGGGTGGCGCCGCCCTCGAACTCCAGTGCGGTCAGGCGGGTGGAGACCTGATCGAGCCGGCTGCGGTACTTGTCCAGTGTCGCGAGCGCCTGGTTGGCCTTGGCCAACACGACCGGGATGTCCTCCAGGATGTACTTGCCGCCGTCGACGTACAGGGAGACGACGTCTCGCCGCTCGGACACAGCGACGACGATCGCGTCGGTCTGCTTGGAGACGCGCTCGGCGGTGCGGTGGCGGGTTCCCGTCTCCAGCGTGAGGATCGTCGGATCGGGCGTCAGCTGAACATTGACGTGGGCGATCTTGGTCGCGTTGGAGCTAAGTACGATCGCGCCGTCCATCTTGGCCAATTCGTAGAGGAACGCCGGCGAGTAGTCGATGTCGAGCTTGATCCCGCCTGAGAACAGGAACGCCAGCTCGTCCGCGTCACCGATCACGATCAGTCCGCCGGTCCGGGCGTGGACGATGTTGTCGATCCCCTCCCGCAGCGAGGTCCCTGGCGCCACCATCTCGAGCGCCCTCATGATCCGAGATTCTTGTCGAGACTCAAGCTCCTCTTTGAGCTCTTCCCCGGAACGCGGCGGCATCGATGTGAATTTTAGCCGTTCCTGCGGGGCGGGTCCCTCACGCCTGTGCGGCCCGCGAACGGCTGGGCGCCAGCGGGGCCGTCACGCTTAACTGTGGGCTCCCTCCGTCACCCAGGCCAGATCCGCTGGGGGTCCGGAGGTGACCGAGGCTACGCGGCTCTGGCCGCCGGGCGGGCTGTACCCAGGGCGCTGGTCACCCCGGCCCGCAGCGTCGGGCTCGTGTCGGGCTCGATCACCGGCGAGAGGCCGAACTTCTGGGCTTCGGCGAGCCGGCGATCGGCGTGGGCGACGGTGCGCAGCTCGCCGGTGAGACCCAGCTCGCCGAAGCAGGCCAGTGGCCGCGCACCGGTGCCGGTCAGCGCGGTGCGCTTGGCGGCACTGGCAACGGCCAGCGCGACCGCCAGGTCCGCGCCGGGCTCATCGACACGCACACCGCCGACGACGTTGACGAATACGTCGGCGCCGCCAAGGCCGATGCTGCCGTGGCGGCCGAGCACTGCCAGCACGAGCGCGACCCGGTTGCGGTCCAGCCCGGCGACCACACGTCGCGGCGGGACCAGCTCTGAGGCGCTGACCAGCGCCTGCACCTCCACCAGCAAAGGCCGCGAGCCCTCCATCGCGCACAGCACGACGCTGCCCGGCGCGCGCGTGGCTTCGCCGACGAACCTCGCCGAGGCGTCGAGCACCTCGACCAGCCCGTCGTCGCGCATCTCGAACACCCCCGCCTCGTTGATCGAACCGAAGCGGTTCTTCACCGCCCGCACGGTCCGGTAGGTCCGCTCGCGCTCACCCTCGAACTGGAGCACGCAGTCGACCAGGTGCTCGAGTACCCGCGGACCGGCGAGCGCGCCCTCCTTAGTCACGTGCCCGACGAGCAGCACCGCGATCCGCAGCTTCTTGGCAACCTGCATGATCTCGCCGGCCACCTCACGGACCTGGGTGACCGATCCGGCCGCACTCGAGAGCTCGTCGCTGTGCAGGGTCTGGACCGAGTCGATCACGCACACCTCGGGACGCTCCTGCTCGATCGTCGCCAGCACCGTGTGCAGATCCGTCTCGGCGATCACCGGCACCGCCAGCGCCGAGTCTCCCGGGAGCCGCTCGGCCCGCAGTCGGATCTGCGCGGCCGACTCCTCCGCCGACACGTACAGCGTTCGCCGGCCCGCTGCGCACAGGTTCGCGAGCGCCATCGTGGTGAGCGTCGACTTGCCGATGCCGGGGGCGCCGCCGATCAGGACCAGCGATCCCGGGACGATGCCGCCGCCGAGAACGTTGTCAAGCTCGCCGATCCCGGTGCTCAACCGCTCGTGGGCGACCGCCTCCACCGCGCCCAGCGCGATCGGCTTGACGGCCGGGGTCGCCCCACGCGCGCCGCCACCGCCGAGCCCGCTGCGGACGGGCGGCGATCGAACATGCTCCACGAGCGTGTTCCACTCGCCGCAGCCCGGGCAGCGACCCGCCCAGCGCGCGGTCTCATGTCCGCACTGCGAGCAGACGTGAACTGAGCTTGACTTCGGCACACGCACGAGCCTACGGCCTGGCTCCGACGGCATCTCGCCGGGGGCGCAAGTCCGCACTGATTTGTTGCATTTGCGTCGCTCTGGAGCTCCCGTCCGTCCGGTTTCTGCCAACGATTCTCGACTTCGCCCGTGGCGGTTGCCTCATCCCGCCCTGCGCAGCTTTGACGCTCGCGCGGACTCGTGGACCTTCGAGGGCGTCGCTCGCGGAGCACGCCTCGTCCTCACGGTCCCGACCCTGGGAGGGCGCATCGCGCCTACCGGCTTTGACGCACGCATCCCGGCTCGCCCGGGCGCAAAGGCGTGGCTGCGGACGCCGGCGCACTGTCCGAGCTCTGGCCATTGGACCGCGGTGGGCGAGTTTCAGGGTGTCAGTTCCACTGATCCCAACGGGCGTGCCGTCACGCGGGCGCGAACACTCGCGGACCGTGTTCCCTGCCGGTAGCGGCCAGCGCGCCGCAGGACAGACCGCAAGACCCGGCAGGACACGCAGCAGCCGGTCCTGCCCGGCTCGGGACAGGGGACAACCCGATGACGATCGTCACACCATCGTCCTCAAGGCGCCGGGCATTACGTCCAGGAAGACGCGGCCGACGAGATCGTGACTGCGATCCGCGAGTGGTGACCACTCAAACCCAGACCCGCGGCCAAGTCCGCCGAGGTCGCCGGCCAGAAGGTGGAGCTGAAGGCGACCGGGGCGTGAGCGCCCCGGGGTCGACTGGCGCGCGGGCCCAGGTGCGGAATTGCCGCCCGGCCTAGCCCGCCGCCTCTCGCTCGAGGTTGAGCGCCTCCAGGGCATAGGTGAGGCCGAAGCTTAGCTCGCCGCCGTCACACCAGCAGCCGCGGCCGCGCTCGTTGAGCACCTCAGAGCCGAGGAATCCGAGCGGCGGCTGCGAGTCGGCGCGGGTCAGCGCGGCGGTGAGCATCCGCCGCCCCAGGGCCACCCACTGGCTCGGTGCGATGCAGACGCCGGGCAGCGCTCGGCAGGCGGCGGCGAGATGGAACAGGCCGGCGGCGGTGATCACCCCGGCCGACACGTCCACCGGCGCCCCGGGGGGAGCGTCGTAATCCCAGCGCGGGATCCCGCCGGCGGGCAGATGCGCCGCGACGTAACCGGCGGTGCGCAGCGCGACGCGCAGCAGGCCGCGGTCGTGCAGGTCAGCAGCGGCCTGGGAGAACCCATACACGGCCCAGCCCTGCCCGCGTGACCAGGTGCTGGAGTTCGACAGACCCTGATGAGTGGAGATCAACAGCACCTTGCCGGTGGCGCGATCGAAGTTGACCGACTGCGCCGTGGACCCGTTGCGGCGCACCAGCAGCGACGCGACCACGTGCGCCTGATGCGAGGCCAGGCGCCGGTAGATGGGGTTTCCCGTCACCTGGCTGGCCCACGGCAGGATCGCGATGTTCATCATGCTGTCGACGATCGTGTCGCCGCTGGTGGCGTTGGTGGGGATCGTCCCCGCGCCGGGGTTGCTGGCTGCCAGCTCCAGCAGCTGGTCGGCGGCCGCCAGGACGCTGCGCTTGAGCCGGGCGCATAGCTGCGGCCCGGTGGAGCTCCAGCCCGCCCCGCACAGGGCGCGCCAGGCGGCCAGCGAGGACTCGCCGTACTCAAAGCCGACGTCGTGGGTCCCCGAGTGCTCGCGGCCGAGATGCTCGATCGTGGCGGTCAACGCCCAGCGCAGGAACAGCTTGTCCGCCGGTGCCAGCTTGGCCGCCTGCCACAGGGCGCCGGGCCAGAAGCCGCTGGTCCAGTAGGTGGAGCCGTAGTGGATCCGATCGGCGACGTCGGCGCCGATCGGGAACTGGCGCGGCGGGATCCTGGCGTGCAGCTCGGCCAGGCGGTGCAGCAGCAGCGCCCCGCGGTCGGTGGCCGCGCTGGTGATCAGCGCCGTCACGTCGGCGTGACCCTGGGTAACGCGCAGCTCGAGCTGGGGACCCCGGGGCGCGGGCACCGGATTGGAATGTCCGTCAACGGCCAGCCGGTCGCCGGCCCATTCCAGATGCCAGGCCCGCCCCAGCCACCCGCTCGGAACGCGCAGCGCAAACGACCGCCCCAGGGCCAGCAGCGTGACCGCCGTCCCGGCTCCTCGGCGCAGGACGAATGAGCCACCCCCATCGCCTCGGCTACCGTCACCGGCGCCGCTGGCCGTGCCAACGCTGAGGCGGCTGTCCGAGGCCAGGGTCACGTCAAAGGACACCAGCGGCGAGGAGGTCGGCAGCGGCGAGCTCCAGCCGGCGCTCGCACGGCCGGCAGCGGCGGTTAGCGGCACGTTGGCGACGACCCGAACGCTCGGGCCGGCGCCGGTCACGGCCGCCGCAGCGACGGCGGCGGTGGAGGCGGCGGTGCCGCCACCGCCACAACCCGCCAGCACGAGCGCGGTCACCGCCGCGATGGCGGCGGCGACCGGCCCGGAACTTGAACGGCTACTCGGTTTCGGACGGAGCGTCGGGATCGGCCGGGGCCTGCTCAGACCCGTCCTCGCCGTCAGCGTCGACACCACCGTCGGCTCCGACTCCGACCGGCGTTGGCTTGGGCGCCGGCTGGATCACCGACAGCTTGACATCCTCGTCGTCGGTGTCGGGCACGCCGGGCTCGACCAGGACGGTCGACCCGGACGGGACCTGTGAGCGCAGCACGAAGTCCGCCAGCGGATCTTCGATGTAGCGCTGGATCGCCCGGCGCAGAGGCCGCGCACCCATTGCGGGGTCCCAGCCCTTCTCGACGAGCATGTCCTTGGCGCCTTCTGAGAGGTCGAGCTGAAGCTCGCGCTCCGCCATCGACTCGCGGATGCGCCGCAACAGCAGCTCGACGATCTCCTTGATCTCGTCCTTGGCCAGCTTGTGAAACACGATCACGTCGTCGATCCGGTTGAGGAACTCAGGCCGGAAGACCTTCTTGAGCTCACCCATGATCCGGTTCTTCATGTCGTCGTAGGTGATCCCGGTCTCGTCGTCTGAGACGGCGAAGCCCAGCGGGGTGTTACGAGCGATCTCCGAGGCTCCGATGTTGGAGGTCATGATCACGATGCAGTGACGGAAATCGACCGTCCGTCCCTGGGCATCGGTGAGCCGGCCGTCCTCCAGGATCTGCAACAGGATGTTGAACACATCCGGATGCGCCTTCTCGATCTCGTCGAGCAGCAGAACGCTGTACGGCTTGCGCCGCACCGCCTCGGTCAGCTGACCGCCCTCGTCGTAGCCGATGTAGCCCGGAGGCGAACCGACCAACCGTGAGACGGCGTGCTTCTCCATGTACTCGGACATGTCGATCCGGATCATCGTGTCCTCGTCGCCGAACAGGAATTCGGCCAGCGTCCGCGCCAGCTCGGTCTTTCCCACGCCCGAGGGGCCCAGGAAGATGAACGAACCGGTCGGCCGCTTGGGATCCTTGAGTCCGGCCCGTGAGCGCCGGATCGCCTTGGAGACGACCTCGATCGCCGGGTGCTGGCCAATCACGCGTTTGTGGAGCTCTTCCTCCATGCGCATCAGCTTGGCCGTCTCGGCCTCGGTCAGCTTGAACACCGGAATCCCGGTCCACATCGAGACGATGTCGGCGATCTCCTCCTCGCCGATCGAGGGACGCTCCGTCGACTCGCCGGCCTCCCACTGATCCGCGAGCTCGCGCTTCTTCTGCGTGAGCCGGCGCTCGGTGTCACGGAGGTTGGCGGCCTTCTCGAACTCCTGGGACTCGATCGCCTCTTCCTTGGCGCGCCGGGTCTCCTCGATCTCGTCCTCGAGCTCGCGGTAGACCGGCGGGGAGGTCATCGACTTGATCCGCATCCGCGATGCCGCCTCGTCGATCAGATCGATCGCCTTGTCAGGCAGGAAGCGGTCAGAGATGTAGCGATCGGCCAGATCGGCCGCCGCCTCCAGCGCCTCGTCGGTGATGTTGACCTTGTGGTGCTGCTCGTAACGGTCGCGCAGACCCTTGAGGATCTGCACTGTCTCCTCGGTGGACGGCTGGTCGACGACGATCTTTTGAAAGCGCCGCTCCAGCGCCGAGTCGCGCTCGAGGTACTTCCGGTACTCCTCGAGCGTGGTCGCGCCGACGGTCTGCAGCTCACCGCGGGCGAGCGCAGGCTTGAGAATCGAAGCAGCGTCGATCGCGCCCTCGGCCGCACCGGCACCGACCAGGTTGTGCAGCTCGTCGATGAACAGGATGATGTCGCCGCGCTGGGTGATCTCCTTCATCACCTTCTTCAGGCGCTCCTCAAATTCCCCTCGATACTTGGAGCCGGCAACCAGCGCCGCCAGGTCAAGCGTGTAGATCTGCTTGCCCTTCAGCAGCTCGGGGACGTCGGCATTGGTGATTCGCTGCGCCAGCCCTTCGACGACGGCGGTCTTGCCGACGCCCGGCTCGCCGACCAGTACCGGGTTGTTCTTGGTCCGGCGCGAGAGGATCTGCATGATCCGCTCGATCTCGGTCTCACGACCCACGACCGGGTCGAGCTTGCCCTCGGAGGCGAGCTTGGTCAGATTGCGGCCGAACTGATCCAGCAGCTTGGAGGACTTCTTGCCCTCGCCGGGGCCCGCGGCTCCCGCCGCGCCAGCGCCTGAACCGCGCTGACGGCTCCCCGGACCGGACAGCATCCGGATCACCTCGTTGCGGATCTTCTCCGAGTCGGCGTCGAAGTCGAGCAGAATGCGCGCGGCTACGCCTTCATTCTCGCGAACGAGGCCGAGCAGGATGTGCTCGGTGCCGATGTAGTTGTGACCGAGGCTCAGCGCCTCGCGCAGGGCCAGCTCCAAGACCTTCTTGGCGCGCGGGGTGAACGGGATCTGACCAGAGGTGACCTCTTCGCCCGAACCGACGATTCGCACGACCTGCGCGCGGACACGTTCGACGGTTATGTCGAGCGACTCAAGAACACGAGCAGCCAGGCCCTCCTCCTCCCGCAACAAGCCGAGCAGAATGTGCTCAGTGCCGATGTAGTTGTGCTTGAGCGTCCGCGCCTCTTCTTGGGCTAGCACGACCACTTGGCGGGCTCGCTCTGTAAATCGCTCGAACATGGGCTTCCTGGTGTTGTGGCGGATACTTCCGGAGGTCGGTCGAGTGGGTTTTCCTGGTCAATCTCCTACGCTGCCAGCGTTGTCAAATACTCAAGACCGGCTGCGGGGACGCCGAAGATTCCGTCTGCTCATCTGTATTCGGCTGATAACCGAGATGGATGAACCTTGACGGTCTTCTTTGGGGCCATACGCAAGTCTAACAGCCGCTCTGGGCTACCCGGCGCCGGTTATCGCCGGTGCGTGCGTCAGTTCACACGGCGTTCATGTTGACTTGCCCCGGCCTCCGGCGGCGGCGAAACCGTCCTGGCGCCATGCGCCGACCGAGCATCGGCGGCCAGCGGCCACCGGTCGACAGCCACGAGCCGGCGAGGATCAGCAGCAATCCGGCGACGGCGCCCGCCCCCGGATGCTCGCCGAGCACCAGCACGCCGAGCGCCACCGCGATCACCGGATTGACGTAGGTGATCACCGTCGCGCGGCTGGTGCCGGCCTCCCGGATCAGCACCACGAAGATCACGAACGCGATCGCCGTGCAGACGATCCCCAGGACCACGACCGCGGCGATCGCCGCCGCCGATGGCAGCCTGTGGGGTCGGTCCAGCGCGGCGTAGGGCGCCAACACCAGCGCGGCGACCGCAAGGCTGCAGCCCATCGTCGCGCGCGGATCCAGATCGGCCAGCCGGTGCTTGGCGATCATCGGGCCGATCGCGTAGCCGACGGCGGCCAGCAGGATCGCCGCGGCTCCGAGCAATTCCGTGCCATTGCCGGCGATGTCCAGGCCGACCAGCGCGATCACGCCCGAGAAGCCGATCGCCAGCCCCAAGGCGCGGATCGGGGTCGGTCGCTCGGAGTGATCGAAGCGGATCGCCAGAACCGCTCCGATCAGCGGCACCGAGGCAATGATGATCGCGGCCAGCGACGAGGGCACATGCTGCTCGCCGTTGGCGATCATCGTGAACGGGATCGAGATCTCGGCTACCGCATAGGCGGCGATCCAGCGCCAGCGCCCCTTGACGGTCCCCAGCGTGCCGGCCCGCCGCGACAGCGCCAGCAGCACCAGCGCCCCCAGCGCGACCCTGGCCCAGGCCAGCGAACCGGGCGGCATTCCGTGCTCGATCGCGATCTTGATGAACAGGTACGGGACGCCCCAGATAACCGACATCGCCGCGAACGCGAGCCAGGCGCGGCGGTTCATCGCCAGTGGTCGAGAGTGTGTGCGGGAGCCACTAGTCGCGCATCGCCGGGAACAGCACGACTTCCCGGATCGAGCGCCGCCCGGTCAGCAGCATCACCAGCCGGTCGATGCCGATCCCGATCCCGCCGGTCGGCGGCATCCCGTACTCGAGCGCCTGGATGAAGCCCTCGTCATAGGGTTGGGCCTCCTCGTCGCCGGCCGCCGCCAGTCGGCGCTGACCCTCGAACCGCCGGCGCTGCTCGTCCGGGTCGTTGAGCTCGGTGAAGGCGTTGGCGATCTCTATCCCGCCGATGAACGCCTCGAAGCGCTCCACCAGACCCGGCGTCTCACGGTGCTGCTTGGCCAGGGGCGAGATCTCGACCGGGTAATCGAGCAGGAACGTCGGCTCGATCAGGGTCGGCTCCACGTGCTTGGAGACGAGCTCGTCGACCAGCTGTGGCCATGTGTCCTGGCCGGGGACCTGGAGCCCCCCGGCGCGCATCGCGGCTGCCAGATCGTCGCGCTCCCGGTGAGCCAGGATGTCGACCCCCGTGCGATCGAGGATCGAACCGGCCAGGGTCTCGCGCCGCCAGGGCGGGGTCAGGTTCAGCTCGCCCGCGTAACCGACCGCCAGTCCGACCGCGTGTACGAGCCGCTCGCAGCGTTGCGCAACGTCCAGGTAGTCGGCGTAGGCCTCGTACCACTCAAGCACCGTGAACTCAGGGTTGTGCGTCGTGTCGACACCCTCGTTGCGGAAGTTCTTGCCGAGCTCGTACACGCGCTCCAATCCGCCGACGATCAGCCGCTTGAGGTAGAGTTCGGTGGCGATCCGCAGGTACAGCTGACGGTCCAGCGCGTTGTGGTGAGTGATGAACGGTCGCGCCATCGCGCCGCCGTAAAGAGGCTGCAGGACGGGCGTCTCGACCTCGATGAAGCCCTCGTCGTCAAGGAACCGCCGCACGGTGGAGATCACGCGGGCGCGCGTGACGAACAGCTCCCGGGCCTCCTCGTTGGCGAGCAGGTCGAGCTCCCGGTGGCGAAAGCGCGTCTCGACGTCGGTCAGGCCGTGGTGCTTCTCCGGCGGCGGACGCAGTGACTTGGCCAGCACCGTGAAGCCGTCGACCCGCAGCGTCAGCTCACCGCGGCGGGAGCAGAACGCGGTGCCGTCGACCCCGAGCAGGTCGCCGAGATCGAGCCCCAGCAGTCGCTCCATCGCCTCGGCGCCCAGCACATCGGCCCGCGCCTGCAGCTGGATCCGCCCGGAGCGGTCGACCAGGTCGAGGAACGCCATCTTGCCCTGCCCGCGCCGCGCGGCCAGTCGCCCCGCCACCCGGTGCGTGACTGTGGTCTCCTCCCCCGCGCCCAGCTCGGCATGAGCCTGGCGAACGGCGGCGATCGGCTCCACGCCGTCGAACTCATGGGGGAACGGCTCAACGCCGGCGGCGCGCAGCGCCTCCAGCTTGCGCCGGCGCGTCGCGAGCAGCTCGTTCTCGCCGGCGCCTTCGTCCCCCACGCGACCCTCGCCGACGCCTTCGTCGCCCATGCGCCGACTCGGCTACTTGGCGTCGACGTCGATCTTGGTGATCTTCAGGTTGCGCTCGCCCCTGGGCGTCGTGACCTTGACCTGGTCACCGCGCTTGCGGCCCAACAGCGCCTTTCCGACCGGCGACTCGTTGGAGAGCTTCATGTCGGCGGGCTTGGCCTCGGCCGAACCGACGATCGTGTACTTCGTCGACTTGCCGGCCTCGTCCTTGACGTGGACCACCGAGCCCACGCGGACGATATCGGTGCTGAGATCAGACGAGTCGACGACCGTCGCCGAGCGCAGCTTGTCCTCGAGCGCTGCGATCCGCGCCTCGAGCATGGCCTGCTCGTTCTTGGCGTCGTCGTACTCGGCGTTCTCGGAGATGTCGCCGAACTCGCGCGCCTCTTTGATTCGCGCGGCTACCTCACGGCGGCGTGTGGTCGCTAGATGGTCGAGCTCGGCCTTGAGGTTGGCGAGCCCTTCCTGAGTGAGGATGACATCCTTGGGCATGGCTTGAAAACCTGTATTCGTGGCGATCTGGACGAGAAAAACCCGCCGGAGCCGACGGGAATCACCGCGCGTTCGGAGGCGTGGGCGGCATGAGTATAGGGCCAATTGCCCAGAGGGCAATTGGCTTGGGCAATTGCCCTGGGGGCAGTTGCACGAGCCTGGTCAATGGCCCTTGGGGACAGTTGGTCCAGCAGCAATTACCTGGAACCAGGCGCAAAACGCCGGTTGAGCAGCTTCGTGAGCCTCAGCTTGGTTGCCGCCCGGCTCCGCAGCTGCGGCTCACACCTTGATCCGCTCGATGAAAGCCGTCGACTCGTTGCGTTGGTCGGTGACCAGCAGCACCACCGTGAGCTGCTTGACCCTGTCGTGGCGTACCTTGGCCGCTAGGCGGGTGCTGACGCTGATCGCCGGGGCGGCGATGGTCAAGGTCGCGTTTGACACGGATCCGAGCAGCGAGATCGTCAGCGTCTCATGGTTGACATGGGTCTTGACCTTGATCCGCCGGCGACCGTTCCTGACGACTACCCCCTTGGACAGCGACGTCGACGACTTGGAGAACCCCAGCCCCGAGGGCAGCGAGATCACGACCGACTTCAGCAACGGTGCGTTGCTGCCCGACCGTAGCGCGAAACTCAGCGCCGGCCGCCGCCCGGCCAAGCCCTTCAGCGACGTGCGCGAGTCCGTCGGGGCTCCGACCCTGAGCCTCGGCGGCGGAGGTGGATTGACGATCGTCCAGCTGAACTGCGCCGCGCCGGTGTCGTTGTAGACATCCGATGCCGAGACGGTCACCGACGAGGCGCCGGCGACGCTCGGAGACCCGGAGATGACACCGGTGAAAGGATTGATGCTCAGTCCCGCCGGGAGCCCGGTAGCCGCGTAGATCAGGGCCGCGGGGCCACCGACTGACGCCTCTACGTGCAACAGCACCCCGTGACCGGCGACCGTCGACTGGGCTCCGGGGCTTGCCACGCTGACCGAATATCCTGGGCCGCCGCCACACAGCGCGTTGGCCAGCGCCGGCGCAACCGGAGAGCCGAGCCCGGTCGTCATGTCGTAGCCGGCGGTGACCGGATAGAGGCCGCCATTGGCGCCGATCGCGTCGTTATTGGCCAGGTGGCTGATCGGACTGGGGAGGGCGACGTCGTGGAAGCTGCTCGCATAGGCGACGCCGGCGATCCCGTACAGCGCCGGGTTGACGAAGCCGACGGGAACCCCCCGGCACACGGGCGACGCGTTCACCAACGCCGTCAGCGCCGCCCACACGGGCGCCGCCGCGCTGGTCCCGCCGAGACCCACCCAGACGCCGTTGGCGAAGATGACATAGGGGGTCGCCGGATCGCCGTCGGCGCTGACATCGGGCGTCTGGCGACACACGGAGGTCATGACGCAGGGTGTACCGGATGAGTAGGCGTTCACGACTCCCACCGACGCGGCCGCACCGGACTGATACGACGGCATCCCCCACCTCGTGGAGATGCCTCCGGTCGTGGCGCTGGCCTGACCCGTGCTGTCGGTCCCGTCATTCCACACGCTCTCCAGCGCCGCCTGTCCTGGCGTGTACAGGGTCGGCCCGTTGGCACCGTCGGAGTACAGGCTGGTGGCGCCGACGCCGATCGCAAACGGCTGACTGGAGGGGTCTGCGACCGACAGGCCGATCTTGGTGTGATCGGACTGGTAACAGGCCGCCGAGCCGCTGTCGCCCGACGCGGCGAAGAAGCTCTGCCCTTGCGCGGCCGCCTCCTGAAGCAACGTGTTCTCGGAGCTCATCTGGCTAGTGCCCGCGACTGCCTCACACACCCCCCAAGACGTTGCGACAACCTTGGCGCTGTCGTCCGAGACGATCTGCGACATCACGGCGAGCGCTGCGGCACCGGTGTCCGGCGCTTGGTAGACGACCACGCTCGCCTTGGGAGCCAGCCCGATCAGCTGCTCGATGTCCAGCGCCGCCTCGTCGTCGTTGCTGACTCCCGGCGTGTAGGCACCCGGCCCGCCATCGACGTCGACGTTCGAAACCGGGACGCCAGTCGCATAGCAGGACTGGTAGGTGGCGATGTCAGCCGGGCTGTACGGCTCCAGCTCGACCAAAGCGACCGTCTGTCCCGCACCCTGATCGCCGCCGCCGTAGAGGCCGGCGAACTGATACGCGGACGCGACGGCGTCGGCGGTGTAGCCGCCCGGATGCTGTGCGGCGGCACTGGCCGCCGAGCACGGCTGTGGTCCTCCGGTGACCACGTGCGGCGCCGATGCCGGCGCCCGCAGAACGTGACCGGCGACCTCGACGTTCTGCGGACGTTCCAGCGCCAGATCGTCGAGTCCCGTTACCGCCTGCACGTCGGCGGCGACGCTTCGAGGCAGCGCCGGCGCCTGCGCGTTGGCGTAGTCGATCGAGCCGCCGGGCGTCCTGACCTCCAAGATGGAAGTCGAGAATGCCTGCTCCACCTGCGCAGCAGTACCCGTCACCGGCAGCGTCAGACCATTCGCGGTGACCGGACCAACCACCAGACCGCGTGCTCGCAGCGCCGCCTGCACGGCTCCGGTCTGCGACGCGGTAGCGCCGAAGCGCCGCGAGAACTGCGCCAAGCTCAGGTAGTGGCGATACGCGGGTGTGCCGGGCGTCGAGGCGTCGGTCGCCAAGGCCCTCAGGCCGTTTGGGTCCCGGGGCTCCAGGGCGACGGTCAACCGCAGCATGGTCCTCGCAGGCGCAGCGCCGGTGACGACCGTGCCGCGCGGTAGCGCCCGCGCTGACCCAATCCGGGTCGGACTGGAGGCCGGCGAGGCGGCGTGGGCAGCCGATGCGGCGGTCAGGCCGAGCATCGCCCATGGGGCCAGAACAGAGACCGCTGCCCGGACGACCCCTCTGCCCCTTCGACGCATGGTCCCGTCTCCTCGATCGCTGGTCCCAGAGCCAGCGCGCGCCGAGGGGGTCGCCCTCGGCCCGCGCTGACCCTGCCTACACCTTGAGTTTAAGCGTCAGCTTGGTCGTCGCTCCGCTGCTGTTGACCACCTTGACGACCACGCTCAGCCTCTTAACCTGGCGATGCTTGACCTCGCCGGCCAGGCTGCCGCTGACCAACGTGGCGGGCGGCGCGATCGAGAAGGAGAGCTGGTTTTGGCTGCTCTTCAGGGTGACCGTCAGCACGCCGTGACTCAGCTTCAAGCTGTACTTGGCGCGCATGCCGTTAGCGCCATTGAGCACGATGTGCTTGCCGAGCGTCTTGGCCGTCTTGGCGAAGCTCAATCCGCTGGGCAGCGAAACGCTGAACGACTTGATCGGTGGCTCAAACGTGCCGACGGTGAGCTTGAAGCTGAGCTTCGCCTTGCCCTTGGCCACATTGCCCAGCGAGCCGCCGGCGAACGTCGGCGGCTGCGGCGTGATAATCGCCCAGTTGAAGCTCGTGCGGTTGCTGTTGGTGAAGCCGTCGGTAGCGGTAGCGGTGACGGTGTAGTTGCCCGGAACCGTCGGCGTGCCGCTGATCAGCCCGTTGCCGGGGTTGATCGCCAGGCCCGGCGGCAGACCGGTCGCACTGTAGCTCAGCGAGGCACCGCCGGAGTCGGTGGCGCTGATCTGGAGTGCAACGCCCTGCTTGACGACCGTGGTCTGATTGCCCGGGTGGGGCACTGAGACCTTGTACACCGGGGCGCGCAGGGAACAAAGCGTCGCGGCAAGGTGCGGTGCGATCATCGAGCCCAGGCCGGTGGCCATGTCGTAGCCGGTCGCGATCGGGAACAGATCGTTTGGGTTGCTGCTGATGTTGAACTGCGAGAGCGCGTCGTTGTTGCCCTCCCGGCTGATCGGGCTTGCGGTCGTGATGTCGGTGAAGTTGTTCAGGTAGCTGGTGGCGGCGATCTGGTACAGGGAGGGGTTGGCGAACCCGATCGGAAGGCCCCGGCAGGTGCCGGAGGCATTGGCGAGTGCCGCCGCGGCCCACAGCGGGGCCGCGGCGCTGGTACCACCAGTGACTCCCCAGCTTGGATTGCCTCCCGAAGTGGAGAAGACTGCATAGCCCGTCTCCGGGTCGGCGTCGGCCGCCACGTCCGGTACTTCGCGGCAGAACGTACTCGCGCCGCAGGGCTGGGCGGATGAGTTGGGGTTGGTCACGCCGAGTGAGGCGGAGGCGCGCCGGCGGAAGCGCGGGAGCCGATCGAGGCGCAGGATCCGCCCGAGGTTGCCGCACATTTCTTGCCAGGCCGACGGGAACACGAGCCGGAGCGTGAGCAGGTAAGCGGCGGTCGCCGGGATCCCCACCAGCACCAGCTGCGCGAACGCCGGCGTGTGCACAGCCGAGAGCGCGATCGACTCGGGCACGGCCACGGCCGCCATCGCCAGCGAGGAGACCACCGCGGGGGTGGCCTCGCTCAAGATCATCCGCACCGGGCGGTCGGGCGAGCCCCAGAGCATCACCGTGTAGCTGACGAACAGGAACGCGGTGTGTACGACGGCGGCTCCGATCGCGACCGCCGAGATCCCGTACGGCGAGACGAACCATACGACCGTGGCATACGCCAGGAAGTGCCCCACGCCGAACCCGAGCATCGCCCGGGACCGGCCGCTGGCCATCAGCACTACGCCCGCGGTGTCCATCATCAGGGTCACCGCTCCGCCCATCGCGAGAATCTGCGTCGGTACCACCGCTGGGGCCCAGGCGTGGCCGAGGAGCCACGGGATCAGCACCGGCGCGACGATCGACATGATCGTCAGTAGCGGGAACAGCACCACGGCCAGCAGCCGCACCATCTGGCCGCGCAGCTGCTCGAGCTCGTCGGGCGTGCCGATGCGCGCCAGCACCGGGAACGCCACCGTCGACATCACCGCGCTGATCTTCTTCTGGTACTCGACCGCGAGGTTGTAGGCACGGAAGTACAGGCCGGCCTGCAAGGTGCCGAGCCGGGCGCCGATGATCACGTAGTCGCAGTTGCGAAATCCCGTCCAGCTGATCGACGCAAGCGAGGCCGACGTTCCATAGCCGAGGATGTCCCGCACAGCCCGCCTGCGCAGCAATGGAACAGGTGGAGGGGCGCTGGCCCATAGTGCGAAGCTGGTCGCTGCGCCGGCCGCGATCGAGCCGTAGACCAGCGACTTGGCCCCCAGCCCGCCTAGCGCGAGGCCGACCGAGATCGCGATCCGCACTCCCGAGTTCAGCAGGTCGATCAGGCTCAGCCGCCTGAACGCAAGTTCTCGGCGCAGGGTCGCGGCGGGGACGATGCCCAGGGCGTAGATGATGAACAGCGGAGAGGAGAGTGCGATCAGCGAGGCCGTGGGGGCGCCGAACAGCGGCTTGACCGCCACCCGCGCGACGATGTAGATGAGCACCGCGAGCATCACACCGCTCAGGATCCCGAGCGCCTGCCCAGCCTGGAGGTGGTCGCGCCGCACCGTCACGCGCTGTACGAGCGCGCTGCCGATGCCCTGCTCCTGGATGCCGATGGCAAGCTCCTGGACAACCACCGCAACGGCGTAGGGGCCGAACGCGGCCGGCGGGATGATCCGCGCGAGCAGGACCATCGAGGCCATCAGCATCAGCTCGACTACCATTCGAGCCACCGTCACCCAGCGCAGGCCACTCAGGGTTGCGGCCCGCAGCGCCTCGCGGGACAGGTCCCGGTCAGCGTGGCCGCCTGCTTCAAGCTGATGATCGGACACCGCGCCAAACCAACGGTTTCGCACCGTCGATTCTCGCGCTCACAGCGGTGGCGGGGCCGCGACGACACGGGCGCAAGCAGCGTCGCGTCGGCCACGTTAATCGTGCGAGGTTTAACACCTTTGTCCAAGAAAAGACGACGCGCAACCTACCCCTGGGCGGCAGCATGAGCCGCCCGAGCCCAACCGAGCGAATCCGCCAGGCCCGGCGCCTCCTGCGCAGTGAGGGCGGCGCGGCGGTTGCGGCGCGGCTGTTCGACCGAGCTTCCCGGACCCTGTCCGCTCCCGGCTACGGCAAGTTGCCCGTGGCGCGCGCAGACTTGCTGCGCGCCGCCGAGATCGCCGCGTCCGGGTGGGAGCTGCCGGGGCCGATGCCCTTCCGATCGGATCGGCCGCTCAAAGTCGCATGGGTTTGTGTCCCCCCGGGCGAGGGCTCGGGCGGCCACACGACGATGTTCCGGATGGTCGCGGCACTCGAGCGCGCCGGGCACGAGTGCGTGATCTATCTCCAAGACCGTCACGGATGGTCGCTGGAGCAGCATCGGCGCACGATCCGCGGCGGATGGCCATGGGTCGGCGCGGAGATCCGCGATCTGCGCGATGGCATCGAGGACGCGCACGCCATCTTCGCGACCGGTTGGATGACCGCATACGCCGTGCTCGCCTCGCCCGCGCCCGGCGCCCGCCTGTACCTCGTACAGGACTATGAGCCCTCCTTCTTCCCCGCGGGAAGCGAGGCGATGCTCGCGGAGGCCACCTACCGGTTTGGGTTCCACGGCGTCACCGCCGGACGTTGGCTGGCAGGCCGACTGCGCCAGGAGTTCGGAATGCCGGCCGACCACTTCGACTTCGGCTGCGATCTCGACAGCTACTCGCTCGACCGCTCGATCGACGGTGAACGGGATCGCTTGGGCGTCTGCTACTACTCCCGGCCGACCACGCCCCGCCGGGCGCACGAGCTGGCGGTGATCACGCTCGACCTGTTCGCCGCGCGACATCCCGAGGTCGACATTCATACCTTCGGAGAACCCGCGGGCCGGCTGGCGTTCCGCACGATCGATCATGGGCTGTTGACCCCGCCGGCGCTGGGCGCCCTGTACAACCGCTGCATTGCGGGCCTCGTGCTGTCGGCGACGAACGTGTCGCTCGTGCCTTACGAGATGCTCGGTGCGGGCTGCATCCCGGTGGTCAACGACGCCGAGCACAACCGAGTCGTACTCGACAACCGGCATGTCGTATATGCCGAAGGGACGCCGTTCGCGCTCGCGGAAGCGCTGAGCGAACTGGTCGAGCGTCCGCCACCCGAGCGCGTTGCAGCGGCCGCGAAGGCGGCCGCGAGCGTGGCCAGCCGCTCCTGGGAGGATGCCGGGGCGCGGGTCGAGACGATCGTCCGCGCGGCGGTGCAGGCGCAGCACCAAGAGCCCCTCGCAGCGTGAGACTCGCCTCCGCGAGTTCGCGGGCGGGGGCGGCGCGGCGGGCACGCGCGTAGCGCGTACGTCTGCCTAGCTCAGCGGACGCTCACACGCAACGAGCTAGGTGCTCAGCACAGCCCGACGACGGTTCCGTCGCCGACCCGCAGGCGTAACGCTCGAGGCAGCGAGAAATCTCTGAAGACGCGGGCGTCACGGCCGACAACGCTGGCCACCAGCCGGCCCCCGACGTGCGTGATGCTGGCGCCGGCGGCGACGATCGAGCGCTCGATCTCCGCGCCTTCGATCCTGGCGCCGGCGCCGACCGAGGTGTACGGGCCGATGTACGCGTCAGCGACCTGCGCGCCGGGCCCGATCACCGTCGGCCCGACGATCACGCTGGCGCGCACGGAAGCGTGCTCGTGGATCAGCACGCGGCCTTCGATCCGATTGCCGTGGTTGCTCGGCGGCGGCATCTCCGGCCGCAGGCGGTCGAGCGCGATCCGATTGAGCTCGAGCAGGTCAAGTGGGTCCCCGGCGTAGCTGCGCCACGCGCTGACCGGCAGCAGATGCAGGCTCCCGCCGGCGGACTCGATCCGTTCGGCGACCATCGTCACGTCGATGTCGCTTCCGGCTCGCCAGTTCGCCGTGCTCGCGCGGGAGAGGGCCTCCGGGCCGAACAGGCACACCCCGGCCATGCTCAGTGCCGCGCGCTCGGGATCGAGCTCCGCGAGCTTCAGCATTTCCTGTGTCGCCGGGCTCAGGTGCTCGTGCGGCGCCAGCCCCTGGTGGAGGATCAGGACCACATCGGGCGAGTCGCCGAGGACTCGGTCCATCACCGGCTCGAGCGGCTCGTCGAGCAGCCCGCTGGCGAGGTGCACGATGCACGGCGCCCCGCCGATGACCGGTGCGGCCAGGCTCAGCGCGCCGGCGATGTCGATCGGCCCTGGCTGCTGCAAGTAGTGCATCCGGAAGCCGCCGAGCGCTTCACGCGGCGCCAGGCATTCGCGGATGTCGCGCGCGTGCTCGTTCGAGGACGCGACCACGATCTCGTGGACGCCGGCGGACTCGAGCACGTCGAGGACGTGGTCGGCGATCGGCCGGTTTGCGACGTGCGCCGACGCCTCCAGTCGCCCGGCGCGCGCGGAGCCGGACTGGGAACCGGCATCCTCAACGACGACAACACCTTTTACCTCCATGTACAAGGAACGCAGAGCTGGCACCCGTACTCGCGCCGGGTGATCTTGTTGCTAGCTCGCCTGGACGCAGGTGGACATAAGCCGGTGGCCCGGTTCGAGCCCCCAATCGATAGGGTGACGGGCATGTCGATTGGGGTCATCGGACTCGGTTACGTCGGGCTGCCGCTGGCGGTTGCGTTTGCGCAGGCCGGCGAGCAGGTGGTCGCGGTCGACATCGACGAGGGGAGAGTTGCCGCGATCAAAGCCGGCGAGTCCTACATCGAGGACATCCCATCCGAGCAGCTGCGTGCGGTGCTGCCGTCGCTCGAACCGTCGACCCATTTCGCCCCGCTGGCGCGTACCGATGCGGTCCTGATCTGCGTTCCGACCCCGCTGACGGCGAACCGCGAGCCCGATCTGGGGCCGCTCGTCTCCGCCGGCCGGGCGCTCGGCAATGTGCTTCAGCGCGGGCAGCTCGTGGTACTCGAGTCGACCACCTATCCGGGGACCACGCGCGAGCAGCTCCTGCCCCTGCTCGAGCTCAGTGGCCTGCGCGTCGGGGCCGGACTGAACGTCGCGTTCTCGCCCGAGCGCGTCGATCCCGGTCGGACCGACTACACGCTGCGCAACACCCCCAAGGTGGTCGGCGGGATCACGGACGAGTGCACCGAACGGGCCGCGGCGCTGTACGGGCAAATCTGCGATCACATCGTGCGCGTCTCCTCGCCAGAGGCCGCCGAGCTGACGAAGCTGCTCGAGAACATCTTCCGCTCGGTCAACATCGCGCTGGTCAACGAGCTCGCGATCCTCGCCCAGCGAATGGGGATCGACATCTGGGAGGTGGTCGACGCGGCCGCCACCAAGCCATACGGGTTCATGCGCTTCGAGCCGGGCCCCGGGATGGGCGGCCACTGCCTGCCGGTCGATCCGTTCTACCTGACGTGGCGCGCGCGCGAGTTCCACATGGCGACCGAGTTCATCGAGCTGGCCGGGAAGATGAACCAGCAGATGCCCTCGCACTGCGTCGAGCGGATCGAACGCGCGCTGAACGACATGACCAAGCCGGTCAAGGGCTCGCGGATCGTGATCCTCGGCGTCAGCTACAAGGGCGGGGTGGGCGACATCCGCGAGTCGCCGGCGCTGCGGATCATGGCCGAGCTCGCCGAGCGCGGCGCACTGCTCTCCTACCACGATCCGTTCGTCCCGGAGCTCCCGGAGCTGGGCCTGTTCAGCGAACCGCTCTCCGAGATCCTGCCGGAGGCGGACGGCGTCGTGATGGTCACCGCCCATCCCGGCATCGATCACCGCGCGATCGCCCAGGAGGCGCAGCTGTTCGTCGACCTGCGCGGCGTGACCCGCGGACTGCGCGGCGCGAACCTGGTCCGGCTGTAGGCACCCGCTCATCGTCTGCACTGCAGCGCGCGTAAAATCGCTCGCTCAGGGCGCGTAGCTCAGTGGGAGAGCGCTCGCTTCACACGCGAGAAGTCGTTGGTTCGAACCCAACCGTGCCCATTAGAAATACCTGCAAAGCGCCATCTTTTTGGATTTGCACAGACCTCTCGCGTCAACGCGAGAGGTCTCCCAGTTCCAGTCCATCCTCCGACCCAGTCGCCTCCCGAGGACGCGGTATTGGCGAGACGGGGCTCCCGCGTCGCCAATCGAGAGTCCTGCATCGGTGTGGGGACCGACATAGACGTCCCGCCGCGGGTCCTCGAGGGCGACTGCCGCGTTGCACCCTGAGCAGCGACGTCGGCGACCGACACCTCGAGATCGGAATCGTAGGCACAGGGATCACCCCAGCCGGCCGAGGCGCGCGATCGCTCACCGTCG
>OCTA010000068.1_pt1 | contig 100827 bp, 88 predicted proteins | sample 1538991 | NCBI WGS metagenome assembly OCTA01 (sample SAMEA3539302, study PRJEB22396) | soil metagenome | biome: tundra; feature: field; material: soil | place: USA | collected 2010-05 | depth 0.15 m
ATGTAACCCCCGGCTTCGTAGGCCGGTGCTCTATCCAGTTGAGCTACGGGCGCAGATTGTTCTGAGGGCGATGTATGCCGTGCTGCTGGGGCACAAGTCAAGCGTTGCCGAAAGGAAAACGCCAGGCAGCCCGAGAAGGGAATTCGCTCCCTGCAAGACGGGCTGCCTATGTGCTTAGCCTTGGGCCTAGCGCCTACGGCGGCGTCTCGATATCCACGCCAGACCGGCCATGAACAGGATGAACATGGCTGGCGTCGCCTGAGCGTGTCCTCCAAGGTTGCACTTGCAACCCGTGGTGTCGGTGGTGACTGGGGTCGAGCCACTTCCAGTGTTGCCGCCAGTGCCAACCGACCCGCCGTTGCCGGACAGCGAACCACCTGCGGCTCCGCTACTTCCGCCCGAGCTCTTGCTGCCGCCAAGACTGGCGTTTCCACCGGTCCCAGTCGTGCCAGTCGTGCCGCCTGCCTTGGTGGTCGTGCTGCCGCCCGCGCTGGGCGCGCCGCCTGCGTTGGTATTCGTGCTGCCGCCTGCGCTGGGCGTGCCTCCCGCACCACTCGTACCGCCGTTGCTCGAAGACCCGCCATTGCTTTGTGGTGATCCGCCGGATCCGGGGCGAGCGTCAGTCCCTGGGCTAGCATCTTGTTTCCCAGTGGTTCCACCGGCACCGGTGGTCCCGCCCGCTCCAGTCATGCCACCAGTGCCGACCGCACCGCCAGTGCCGCTCGCTCCACCGGTACCAACCGCACCGCCATTTCCACCGCCATTGCCGCCATTGCCGGTTGCAGTGTCCCCATAGAAGGTCACCGCGCCTTTGTCAGCGCCATTGGCAGCATAGCCGCGCCGATCCCACGCTACTAGCTCAAGCAGGTGCGCGGCGTACATACCCTTGCCATCGTTGCTGGTATCCGGCTCGGTCCACTGGACCTGTGGGATCAGGGCTGACGTCACCGTGGTATCGTCTTTGTCAACAATACCAAGTGCGGCTGCACAAGCGGCCTTCGCGAAGACGCTGCTCGACTGCGCCCCAGTTTGAACGGCCGCCTTTTGGGTCGTATCGCCCATGAGATAGAGCGCGGCCTTGGCGATGGTTCCCACGTCACCGGCGGCTGCAGATTGCGTCTGCAGGAAGGCCTTCGCCGTGGCGTCGTCACCAAGATAGCCAAGCATGAACAGGGCGTAGCCAGCGAACCCAACGTCCCCATCGTTCGCACCGCATTGAAGACGAGCGCGCAAGACCGGCAGTCGAGTACCAAGAGCGGACTTGCGAGCCGCGAGTTCACCCGCGGCCCAAAGGTGCATGTAGTCCCACTTCGATCCGCTTCCCGAAGCCGGTTTGGAGGTGGGGCAAGTAGTACTTGATGCGTCCTTACAATAGGTCATGCTGACACCATCTGTGCTGCCGAAAGACGCTCGGCCTGAGCAATAGAGCGTCATCAACTTGTCAAGCGCCGTACCTGCATCCTCGAAGTCAGACGCTGCCGAGTACTGCAGCGATCGCGCTTGCGTCACATCGCCGGTGCACGGCTTTGGGGGGGCGGTTGCGCTGTCCAATCCTGCCGGGGTTCCCGGATAGAGAGTGCCGTCTGTCTTGACGACCATGACGGCTTTCGCACCAGACGTTGGATAGCAATTGGTTTGGCCTGAGTTTCCGAACTTCACGGAAAAAGTGACGTCCTCGATCTTCGTCAATCCGGTGCCCGATATCGTCCATTCCCCTTTCTCGCCAGGCAGCAGAGTGTTCGCAACCTTGAGTGTGGCAGGGGGAGTCGAAGTGATAGCCTTTCCGCCAACCGAGGCGCTCAGCGTGAAACCGGTCAGCTGATACCCCATGTTGTTCTGGACGTAGATCTTCATGGACGAGCCAGCCGTCACGGTATCGCTCTCCGGCTTGACGAGGATGTTATAGCTCGAAGCCCACAGGTCATCGCACCAGTGCGCCTGTGCCTGAGAGGAAAAAAGGACCAGCGCCAGGGCGGAGCCAACGAAAAGACTGACTTTGCGAAAAATCATGTGGTTTTCTCCATTTTCTCGACCACGGGATGAGAACCAAGAACCGAGACCAGGCCTAACAAGTGATATGGTCACTACGACGAAACTCCCCCCTCAGGTATCCTCAGGTCCCGCCCTATAGTTGGTGCCCTGATGGTCAAATCTAGCTCATAAGAATGCAAAGAAGCTCCAGAATTATCAAATTCCTCCCCGTGCTTGTGGGCACGTTCCTACATGGAACCGCTCTTGCCACGCCTGGAGAAACGACTGCGGTCGACTCGGGAGCTATGTCCACGGCGCTTCACCATGCGGCAAACCTGGGAGACGCGGCAACCCTCCGGCAAAGGCTTGAGGCCGGCGATGCAGTTGACGTTCGCGACGATCGCAACATGACACCGCTGCACCATGCTGCAGCTATGGGACATGCGGATGCGGCAAGTGTGCTTCTCGACCACGGCGCCGATCCGAACGCCCTGGCGGCTGGCGAGATGACCCCGCTGCACTTCGCCGCGATGCTTGCGCACCCAGAAATGGCCGGGCTACTAATGCGACGTGGGGCCAGATCCGACATCCGCAACGCTTCCGGTTCGATGCCGATCCATTTGGCGGCGAACGAGAAGGTCGTGAACGCGCTGGCCCTGGCCGGGGCGGATGTGAACGCTCTGACCTCCAAGGGATTCACCCCGCTGCACACAGCCCGGCACGGGTTGGTCGCGAAAGCCTTGATCGAACACAAGGCCGACCTGCGCATTCGCACGCCGAGGGGCAGAACTGCGATGGAAACCGCCGGTATCGAAACCCTTGAGCCCGTCGGCCTGTCGATTCACAGCGTGATGCTGGGCAGACTGCGTGGAATCATCGGCCAGATCCCCGTAACACTGACCAATGTTTCCTTCCAACCGATGAGAGACCTGGTGCTCACCGCACGGGGCCCTGCAGGCGATATCGACGTCACGCCAGTCTCAGTGCCGCAACTCCTGTCCGGCCAGAATGCGGACATGATCCTAACTCTTACCCGGAGCCTCAACGTCCCCGAAGGTGAATACCCTGTCTACCTTTCGATCAGCGCAGATGGGAACAAGTTGGGAAATACGGACCTGAAAGTCGACACCAGAATGTCCGAAACCCCCGAAGATCGCGGCATGATCCGCCTCGCCAAAGGCCAAGTCCGGCCCGCTTCCTCACGCTGGTTCTACCTCGTCTACAGTGCCGTTCCCGTACTCGTGGTCGGGGCCTGGCTGTTCTTGCGCAAGCGCTCGCCTGGCTAGAACACGGTTCATCGTCGCCGCTTGGTTGCTCGTTCGCAGACGCCAAATGTCCATCGAGCGCGCCTGTTCACATTCAAAGTGACAGTCTCCGTCATTCGCGACTTTCAGATGAAGCATCGCATTGCACGAAAATGCCGAAAAATCGCGGATTTCTCCAGTTTCTCCACACGCACAACTCTGGCACTGTTGCTGCATAATTGCTGGAGAGAAGATCTCTGGCATTCGGGAATGGGAATGGCGTCACGCGGAATCCAACATAGGGTTTCTGGCTTCACCCTCGTTGAGCTGATGATTGTCGTCGCAATCATCGGTATCCTGGCGGCCATTGCCGTCCCGGCGTTCAGCAAGTACGTGCGCAAAGCTCGAACCTCCGAGGCCGTGGGCTATCTCAACAAGGAATGGGCAGGCTCCCTCACGTACTACGAAGCCGACCATACCCTGGCGTCTGGAACAATTCTCACTAAGGAGTTCCCCGGACCATTCGCCGCTTGGGCCAGCTCGACTGAGTGCGGTTGCCTTACCGGCACCTTCTGTCCTCATAACAATTCGATCTGGAACTCGGATGGGGTTTGGCAAGCACTCAACTTCTCATTGCCGGATCCTCACCATTACATGCCTGGATACAGCGCTTCCGGAACCGGATCCGCCGCGATGTTCACTGCGTTCGCAAAGGGCGACCTGAACTGCAATGGTGTCCTGGCGGAATTCTCGCGCGACGGCGCCGTCAACAGCCAAGGCGACGTCACCGGAAGCCGGATCCCCACGGTCGTCCACGAACTAGAATAGTCTACGCTCGCGCGGGTTTTCGGCGACGTTCACGCTGGGTGAGAAGAATCGCAACCGCAGCGATGGGAAGAAGAAAGATCGGAAAGGACAGCCAGAACCATAGGTTGGATCGAAGTTCTGGCGCCGAGCGTTCGTCGGCTTCGAGGGGCAGCGCGCGTAGAGCTCCGTCGTAGCTGCCCACGAACGCCATCCAGCGACCGCGGATACGGCCGGCAGCCGGGGACGACCAGTTGCTGTCGTCCATGCCGCCCACGTTCCACAGCGGCCGGCCGGTGAAGGCCGCAAACATCGGCCGCCCGTGTTCGAGATCGGTCGCATGCAGCATGTGATCCCAAGCCATGGTCAGCACCATCGGTTCACCGTTGCGCGCGATGATAGCAGGCGAGGAAAAGATCCCGCCGCGGGTCGTGTCGTGCCACAGCGCCGAACCGTCGCCGGCACCAAGTGCGTAGAGTTTGCGATCGTATGAGCCCACAAAGGCCCGCGGCGGCTTACCATCGAGAATGGCAGGCGAGCCCGTAATGCGATCGCCGGTGCGAAACTGCCAACGCTCGGCGCCCGTAAGTGCATCCAGGCCGCGAACCGTACCGAACTTGGAACCGGTCACCAGCAACGGCCCTTCTGCTGCCATGACAAACGCTGGCGGGCTTCGCACGCAGTCAAGCTCGGCCTTTTTCCACAAAACCTGGCCGCTGCTGGCCGCGACGGCGTAGAGATTACCGCTGGAGGAGCCGAGGAAAAGCACGCCGCGGCCCCGCAAGCGCACGAAGATAGCAGCGGTCAGCTCGTTGTCGCCTAGATCGGCACGCCACAACAAGTGACCGTCCTCGATGGAGAGCGCAGCCACGCCACTTCTTTGCATGCTGTTGGCGAGCGAACGATCCCAGATCCAGTAAGGCACAAAGACTGCATCGTCCTTGTCGCCGGTGCCGCCCACGCAGGGCGCCGCGAGGCGCGCGCCGCCTAAAGTGGGACGGAAGTCCTCGACCGCATGGACCCAGATTTGGCGACCGAGTGCCGGGTCGATGGCGTACACGATGCGATCGTTCGACGCCGCGAACAGCATCTGGCGCGCGCCGTCCCGAAAGAAGACTGGAGCCGCGTAGATCGGTCCGCCCGTGGTGAACTTCCACAGCGGTTCGCCGGTGGCGGCGTTCAGGCAATAGAGCGTGTGATCGTAGTTGCCAGCCACCACGATGGGCTGGTCGCCAGCGACGCCGAGCGCGGGCGAGGACCAGATGGTAAGGCCGGGTTCATAGCCCCACACGCGACCGCTGCCATCGAAGGTCCAGGCGCGCGGCAAGGTGGTCTGACCCGAGCGCAGCTCGATGGCCGCCTGGTTCTGGGCATCGCAGCGGCTTTGCGACCAAACTTCACAGTCCGCAGCCAAGGCGCGGGTGGGCAACACCAGCGCGAGGGCGGCAGCGACTGTGCGTGGGTTCATGCCGACGGGCTCTCGCTGGGCAGGGATCCCTTGGCCTTGGGCAGCTCACTTTCCTTGCTGGCGCGAATCGACCATACATCCACGACCTTCAAGGCCGACGTCGAACAATGATCCACACAGGCGTGGCAGAACTGGCAGTTCGAAATCCGAATCACGCCCTTTTCGATCGCCCCCACGTCGCAACTGGTGTCGCACACGCCGCACCGATTGCACTTGCTAGCGTCGAGAAAGATGCGCAGCCGGGAAAACCGGTGCAAGAACCCCATGAACTGTCCCCACGGGCACAGATAGCGGCACCAGGAACGCAGTACGAAGGTGCCCGACACCAGAATCACCAGCGTGGTCAAAGCCGAGGCGGGATCGTCACGCGCGGTGAACGCGAAGTGCACCGGCGAGGTCACCACCATGTGGGAAACCGCGGTCAGAAAGATCGCGGCCAGGCTGAAGATGCGCAGCTTGCGCGTCGGAATGTCGTCGATCACACCGGCCAGAACGAGGCAGCAGAGCAGCAGCAGCATGGCGGCCCAGTGCAAGCTGGAATCCTCGACGAACAGCTTCTTCTTCACCCCAAGCCAAACCAGAAGAACGATGAAACCCAGGCTCGCGACGCCGATTCCGAACATCTGCGCGCGCGATAGCCCGCCCGGCCGGCGCGGCAGCCGTTTGCGAACCCAACCTGAAAGATCCTGCAAACTGCCCGTGGGACAGATCCAGCCACAAAAGACTGGGCCATGCAGCAGGGTCACGGCGATGATGACGATGGGCAGGGCGAGCCAGTAGAACGACTCGCTGTACGCCGAACCCACCAGGGTTAGGCCGTAGAGCCCGTTGCGAATCATGCCGAAAACGCCCAGGCACGAATACACGACGTAGAAAAACACCAGGAACGACAGAACCTGCACGCCACGCCGAATCCATTGCCGGTGGCGGTTCGCATTGCTGATGACGATCACGGCCAGAAATAGAAACAGCAGCGCCGCCATCTCCACGCTGGTTCCGTCGAGCGACAGGAACGGCGTATTGAAGACCTTGCCGAGAGGCGCGCGCTCCGGTTGCATAGCTCCTTAGCTTGCCTCCTCGGAGAGGCATTCGCCCGGTTTTTCGTCGCACTTGTGTGCGCACGCGGGCAGCGTCGCAATAGAGGACGGCTCTAGTCCTAAAAAGCGTGCCACGAACGGACAACGCGGTCGCCCCTGCACCTCGGCCGCGCTTCCGCGCTGCACGATGCGGCCACCCAGCATGATCGCCACGTGGTCACCCAAGGCCGCGGCTTCTTCGCGGCTGTGCGTGACGTGCAAAGTGGTCAGCCCCAATTCCTTGTGAACCCGGGCCAGCTCGATTTGCAGCTCCAGGCGCGTGTTGTGGTCAAGGGCGCTCATGGGTTCATCGAGGAGAAGCAAGTCGGGCTTGATGGCCAGCGCCCGCGCGACGGCGACCCGCTGCGCCTCGCCGCCGCTGAGCGTGGCCACCGGACGCGCAAGGATCGCGCGCAAGCTCAGGCGATCGACGAGATCGTCCACCGTCCGGTCCACCTCCGCTCGGGCGACCTTGCGAGCGCGCAGACCGTAGGCGATGTTCTCGCGAACCGACTTGTGGGGAAAGAGCGCGGCTTGCTGAAACACCAGGCCCATCTTGCGATGCTCGGGCGCGGTGGCGGTGATGTCGCGGCCATCGACCAGAATGCGCCCCCGTGCCGGTGAAAAGAAGCCCGCGATGGTCTGCAATAGGACCGACTTGCCGCAGCCGCTCGGCCCGAGAATGACCCAGTAGTCGCCCTTGTCGATGCGTAGGGAAATATCGCGCAGAACGAATTCGCCGAAGGCGCAGCAAAGGCCAGCAAGTTCGATCACGGGCGGCGTCCTCCACGCGGGCCGCGCAGGGCGAACGGCATGAGCGACTGGCCGAACTGCAACATCACGAACACCCACAAACAAATGATGAGAAGCAGAATGGCGATGGGCCGGCTTTCCGAGGCACCGGCGCGCAAGAACTCGGTGTGTACCAAGATCGGCGCGGTGACCGGCGAGCTGGCAAAGAGCACGATGCAGCCGAACTCGCTGACCGCGCGAGCCCAGGCCAAGGTGGCGCCAACCAGAATTCCGCGCGAGGCCAGCGGCAGGGAAATGCGCGCGAAGGTGGCGGCCGGCGAGGCGCCCAGACTGCGCGAGGCCAGCTCGTATTGTAGCGGCACGGCTTCGAACGCGGTCATCGCGGTCTTCACCAGGAAAGGCGCGGCCACGAACACTTGCGCGACGACGATGCCCAGCATAGATCCCGAAATGGGCAAGCCCAGGCTCTCCAGGGCGCTGCCGAGTACGCTGCCTGGACCGAGCAGCACGATGAGCGCGACCCCGGCGACCGACTGCGGAACCAGGATGGGCACATCGACGATGGATTCGACCCAGCGCTTGCCTGGAAAGTCGACCCGCGCGAGCGCGTAAGCAAGCGGCACGGCCCAGATGGCAAGCGCCGCGGTTGCGATGGTCGAGGTCAGCAGACTCAGCCAGATGGCGCTCGCCACGTCGCCGCGGGTGAAGGTGCGCCACAGCGTCTGCAACGAATCCTGCATGCCCAGGTGAATGAGCGGGAACAAAACGACGGTCAGGGCCAGCAGGCCCCCACACAGGCAAAGTCGGGCGAAACGCGATGCCTTCCCACGCGCCAGCCAGTAGACCGAATAGATCAGCGACAGTGGGATGAAGGTTTCGAACGCGAATGGCTGCAAGATCACGAAACAGAGAACGAAGATGGCGAAAAAACCGAACAGCACCGGGACGCCAAAGAATCCCGCGTACGCAATGACCAGCAGGATGAAGAGCGGCGGCTTGTTGAGCACGGCCAGGACGAGCACGAAGAGCGCCGTGTAGCCCGCGACAAACACCATCACGGAACGCGCCGAACGCCGACGCAATACCGTCGCCGCGGTGTAAAACACGAAGAGGTTGGTGAAAAACAGCGCCAGGTTTACGCCCGCCGAGAATGGCGGCATGGGCGTCAACCCAATACCGATGTGAATCGCGGCCAGGGCGAGAATCGCGACGACGACTTGTAACCAGGTGCGCTTCACGGCGAGGCCGAGGGTGCCGCAGTCGCGGTGGAGATCAGGAGCGGGCGAAGCTCTTGTGGAAGCCCGGCGCACGCAAGGCACTGCGCGGGCGAGACGGGATGAAAGCCCCGGCGCTCGAATAGACGGCGTCCGGAATCGCCGAACAGGAAGGCAATGAAGCGCGCCGCCGCATCGGGATGGGGCGCGCGGCTCGGGATGGTGAGGCCGTAAGTCACTGGCGCCCCGACAATGCGCGCGCCCCCCTGCCCTTGCTTCATGCGGATCTCGACCTGGGCGGTCCGGTATCGTGTGGCCTGGTCCTGGCGGGACAGATTGATCTCCGGCGGCAATGCCAAAATCTTCAAATGATGATCCTCGGCGGTCGAGCGAAAGAGAAAAGCATAGTCGATGGATCGCGATTCGAGCAGGGCAAGTAGTTCGGCATCGTCATGCACCACGTGATCCTTCGAGCACTGGGCCATCAGCCGCGCGGACAGCTGCGCGCCCGAGGAACCGTAGGCAGCGGATGATTCGGCCAGCTGCCAGACCATCAGCGTTTGGTAGCCAATAGGCGAGGTGTCGGGATCCGCGCGCCCCAGGCGAACGCCGTCGCGGGCGAGGATCTCAGGCCAATTCTGGGCGGTGATCTGGTCGGTCCACTTGCTGTGATCCTTGTGGGCGATGACGATTTCGTTGGTCGCGAACACCGCATTCCAAGTGGCCTGCGCGGGAATCATCATCTTGTCGATCAAGGCCGCGTCCGCGACAGCGACGATGTCGGCACGCATGCCCAGCTCTGAAACCTTGCGCGCCGCCACTTGCGAGCCCGAGGGTTCGAGCCGGATGCGGAATTGCGGGTTCGCTTTCGCAAAGGCCTCCGCGGCGTCGCCCAACACCGCCGACAAGCTGCTGGCATGAAACACGATGACTTCCGTTGTCCGCGATTTGCATCCGACCGTTGCAATCGCCACCAGCGCGCCGAGAACGCTCACCCTCAAGAAGACGGCTGGCACGGCGGCTCCGATCTCTGCCCTACAGATTCATGGTGAAGTAGAGATGGGGCAGGATCCGCGAAACCGACGAGCACGAAATCCCGGACATGCACCCGAGATAGTCGTAACTGAACTGCGCGTCGAGGTACATCTTGTCGCCCACGCGCCAGATGGTACCGCCGGCCGGCTGAATCTCCCATGCCTCGAATGAGCCGGCGCCACTGCCGAACCAGCGCGTAACTCCGGTGGTCTGGTAAATATAGAGGGCCGAGACTTCAGGCAATGGGTAAATGCGAATTTGGAATTCGCCGTAGGTGGAATACTTCGAGTGGTCGGCCGGCAGATACTCTCCGGAACTAGAGTCCGGCGCGAAATAGTCGGTGGCGTGTTCCAGTGTTTGCGTGGCGGTCGTGCGCGTGGTGAACGTCTGATTCCAACGCATCAGCCATTGCAGAGTGCCTTGGTAGGTTTGCTTGGTCCACCACGGACCGGCATTCGCAATCAACGTCGGGTCGTTGATGCCGCGATCGCTTCCGTAGTTGAGGAGCAAGGTAATCGGCGAGGTAAAAATGGGCCGGTAGACGATGCGGTTCTGCAGGATAGTGGTGGTCTTGTCCTCATGCGGACTAGGCTGCGCACCGTTTTCGACGGTTTCGAACCGGTAACGCTGGTAGAGTTGCATCTCAAGCTTGCGACCGCCCCACACTTCCATCATCACGAAATCGTAGATGCGGCCGTACGTCGTCTTGCTGCCGGTGATGGTCTGCTCGCTATCGCCGACCGCGACGCTTGGGGAAAAGGCAAGGGGGCCAAGGGGTGTCCACCACTGTCCGGGATAGATTCCAAGCCCGGCGCCAATCGACCCCGTCACGGTGACCGTTGGCGGTGTTAGGGTTACTGGCCCTGGCCCAACCGGCGTGAGGGCGGAGCCCGCTGGCCCCATGGGCCCCGTGTTGGCCCACTGGTTTACGCTCAGGGGACCCGTGGTGGACGCTGCGCTTGCTCCCGCCCCGACAGGGGCGGTCGCGGACATTCGATTGTCGTCGTAGATCAGGTTGTAATTCAATTGCGGAACGAGGCCGCGGATGATCCTGCTCTGCGCACCGGAAGTAAGCTCCCAGTGGTAGACGCTGCGCCAGAACGGACCGCCCGCATCGGTCTGCCGACCGACGTCGCGCGACCGATAGAGGGCGTAGATGGATTCGGTTGCTGTTGGCGAGAGCTTGCCCTCGAAGCGCATCAGGCGCACGCGATCCTCGTAGGCGTAGGTGCCGTTCTCGTCGGTTTCACCCTGCGAGAGACTGTAGAGCGCCCGAACGTTGAATTTCTTGATGTGGGTGAAAGAGAGCGCGGGCGCCAGGTCGTAGTCGGTCTGCAAAGATCCCTGCAAGCGATGGGTCTGAAAGCCGTTGGGGTTGTCGAGCTCGGTACTACTCAATTGCAGGGTCGTGCCAGGCAAGCCGGCCTTATTGAGCTGCACCCGCGCGATGGCATGTTGGAGCACGCCCGTGCCCCCGCTGCCGTCGGGCAACCAGGCCCGCTGCCGGGTGAACAGCGCCGTCACCGGCAGCCAGGCCACAGGATAACCGGTGACGTTGAACCGAGTCTCATCACGCAAAGTTCCCATCCGCGCGTCGTTCCAAGTTCTCGTGGACGGATCCACGGATGTCGGAGTGGTGTGGCCGATGGGTGTCCACCCCTCGGAATTGAGGCGGCCGGACAGCGTACCTTCCAGGGTCGGGCTAGATAGGCGCAGAAAGCCCATTCCCGCCAGGCCATCGGGTCTCGGGCCCGTTGAATCATGGGAGCCGGCCATTTCCGCGTACGCAGTCACGAGTCCGCCCTCGCCTACCTTGGTTTGGTAGCGGCCATCCAGTGCTCCCGTGGTCATATGCAAGGCGGGGTTGACGACGGTATTGCCATTGGCATCCTTGTAGGTCGTGTCGTTCATCTGTTGCAGTTCGACGGCGCGCGCACCAATTTCCATGCCTTTGACGGGCGAGGCGGCGACCCTTGCTGCCACCATCCATTCCTTGAACTGATCGCCCAGGCTCGCACCGGCCTGCTTGCTGCGATTGAGGATTTCCATGGTGAAGGTCTTGATGTAGGCAAGGGCAGCATCGGACCGATCGTCGATGGATACTTCGACTACGTACTGCAGGACATTCGCCTCCGCAGCGTAAGCGCTGGGCAAGCCCATGTCCACGACGGCGTTGGGTATGCCATCCACCAAATTGATCGTCAGGCGAGACACAGGCAAATCGAAATTGTACAGCGCCTGCGCATTGTCGGCGTTCCCCATGTTGTGAATGGCGACCTGGATGCTACTGCCGCCCTGCTGATAGGTGGCATAGACGCTGCTGATCCAACCTCGATCAATGTACTTGGGGGCACCGCCGTCGATTTGATTGTAAAGCCCGGTGTCGTTGCTGACGATTGTCGGCGTGCCGGAAAGCGCCCAATTCCCAATTTCATTGGTTGCCGGCAACCGGGAAGAGAGGGAAAGGTTTCCCAGGTCTTTTTTGGGCACCACGTCGTGTTCGTACTCGACCGTGATAACGCTCAAGTCGTCGACGCGCTCGGGATTGAGGAAAAGCAACTGCCCAGCGGTGTAGACGATGGTGTAGTCGGTGCCGTTGTTGAGCAATTCACCATCCACGTAGACCCGATCTGTGCCTGGCAAAATGTATTTCTGCGAAAGTTGGTAGGTGTCCTGCCGCGGGCCGGTGATGAAATCGCGCACGACCTGGCCGCGCCGGAAACCTGCGTCGACGGACATACTCGCCTTGGGTTCGGCGCCCGGCGTGGCCAAGCCCACGTGCGCACCTTGAAGCAAGAGCTGCCTTTCGAGCCCTTCTTCGACATAGCGATATTTCAACTTGTCTTCGATGCGTACATCGCGCACGACATCGTTCTGATTGCCCATGTACTCGATCTTGTATTGCAGGTCGCGAATCCCGCTTGCGTTGAGCTGGCCATAGTCGAGATAGACAGAGCCATTGAGGGTTCGATCCTTGTCGAGCTGCTCTCCGAAGCCCAGACCACCCGTGGCATTGGCATACTGGTTTTCGGTGTCCGGTGACCCATGGAGACGCAACCCTGGCCCAAGCTTTACGTTGTTGTACGGCATCTCCGAATCGAGCGTGCCGTAGACGCGGGCCGTGGTCTTCTTGGCGCTCGCGGCCTTCACCTCGATTTTGCGGTCTGTCCACTGGTCGAGTTGGATGTTCAACATCATGGCCGACTCCGGGAACATGACAGTGAAGAAACCACCCTGGGCCAGGGTTCCTGTCGAGCCTTCCTGATGGAGCAAGCCCTCGGCCGACGTCCAGCGGCGAATGGCCAGGGAGGTGCGGCTGTATTGAAGAACCTCTTTGTCGGTCGTGATGTAGACGTAGGAGCTGGTTGGCTCGACGCCGATGATCATCTTGCTGCCCAGGGCCGCCTGCAGGGGAAATGGGATGATGCTGTCGCTGGCGTCCTGGAACTGGAAAAGGCCGTTGTCGGTTCCCAGCCAAATGTCGGCGCCGTCGACGGCCATCACACGCAGCTGCTGCGCATGCATCACGGTCAGGGGAAAATTGTTGAACACGCGCTGTTGAATGCGGAAGCGCGAAAGCCCGATGTCGGTGCGACACCACAGGTCGCTGCCGACCTGAAACACCTCGGCGACCTCGCCCGACGCCATGCCATCCACCTCGCCGAACGCGCGCAACCCGTCGACGTCGGGGCTGAACACGGCGATCCCGGCGCGGGTGCCGAACCAGACCTGGCGGCCGATGGTGACCGCGTAGCTGACCGCCTTGCTGGGCAATCCGTTGCTCTCGTCGTAGAGCTTGAGCGTGCGATCCGTCTTACGGTAGCGCACGAGCCCCTTGTTGGTGCCAAACCAAACGTACTGGTCGTCAAAGGCGACGGTGCTGACCCGCTGGCTGGGCAGACCGTCGTCCATGGTCAGCTTGGTCGATCGCTGGCTGCCGGTTTCGAAGCGAATCACCCCATCATCGGTGGCGATCCATAGAATGTTCTGATCCACCACGAGTTTGTTGACGGTCGCGCCCGCCGAGAAGACCGTCCAGCGGTCGAGGGTCTGGAAGATGAACTTGTCATCTTGTGCGATCCAAATGCCGTTGACGGGATCGACCGCAATCTCTGGGGTGCGAGCTCGCAGCGGCGCCGCGTAGAGCGACGCCACCGCGGCCACCACGAAGGCCGCTCGTTTCATGGACACGGGCTACGCGTTGACCTTCTTGACCTTCATCTTGGCGACGTCGATCTCGCCAAGACCAGCCTTACCCGCGAACTCGATGTGCCGCGCCTCCGCCGGAGTCATGGTCTTGTTGTTGAACTTGGCCACGGTCAGACCGTAGGCGTCGACCGACGTCACCTTGCGCCCGGCCACCATGCGGCCAGGCGTCGAGGTGTCGCCCGGACCTGCCGGGCCGTTGGTGAGCAACGCCCGCGTGGCGTCCAGGATCGTGAGATGAGGAACGATCACGCGGCCAAGATCGGCGACGGCCTGGTGCAGCTCCATGGCAGTGTGAAAGGCCTGCCGATCGAGAATCAGCCCCATGTGGTTCTTGAGCCCAAGGGAAACGCCGGCCTGATAGTGCGCCTTGGCGGCGGGCACGTTGATGAAGACGTCGGCGGACAAGATCGCCTTGGCCACCTCGACCGACTTTAGCGTTACCCCACCTTTCACATCGACTTTCTGGAAATCGCCCGCGCCGCTGAGCAGCTTGATCTTCACCGCTGGCAGCGCCGCCATGGCGGCGATCAACCCGCAGCGTTCGAGGCACTTCTCGCCCTTGGCCTGCGGAAATTCCAGGATCAGAACCTCTTTGGCCTTGGCGTCGAGGCAGGCCTTGGCGATAGCGGCCACGGTGTCGGGATGAGTCGTGGTACCCCAGGCCGGTGGATTGGCAAACGCCGCGTTCGGCTTAATGACGACAAAATCGCCCTTCTTGACAAACTTTGAAATCCCGCCGAAAGCAGCCAGTGCTGCCGCCACCATCTTCGCCGGATCGGTCCCCGATACGTCGACGATATCGGGCTCGCTGCCCGCGGCGAAGACCCGGCCGTATTTCAGGGCCGCTGCCGCCGCGATCGATCCACTTACGAAACTGCGTCGAGAAATGACTTTCATGCCGGGATTCCTTGTCGGTTGTGACCGCGACTGCCGCGGTCGTTGAGAAAACCCCTGCCCCCGCGCCAACCGCAAGGGATTGTACCAGAGCACGAATCATCCATATGCTATTCTTCAACCAATTTTCCGAATTTCCGATGTTCGCCGGAGGCAAGACACACATGGCGGCCAAGTCCCGAATGACCCGACGAGAAATTCTGACCGGCGCAGCCGGCGCGGCAGCGGCGGCTTCGCTGAGCAGCATCGCGGGTTGCTTCCCGAACGTCGGAGGAACCTGGCCCGATGGCGCCGTTGTATCGACCTGTGGTTGCACCCCGCCCGACGGTGGTGCGAGTGTTGCCAATGACGAGACCGCCACTGGCCCAAGGACAGGAGCGTCGACGGTCGTCACCATCCAACGCGACGACAGCATCGACGCCACCGGCAAGAGCCTCGCACAGCCCCAGCTCGATGCCGTCCAAAGCATGATTGATGCGGTACTTTCGACTCTAGCGGGCGGCGCCGCCAACCCATGGTCGGTCCTCTTGCCCAATATCGGCCTGTGCACGCGCATCGGACTCAAGGTCAATTGTCTCAGTGGGTATTTCCCGACGTCGCCCGCGGTGGTTCGGGCCATCATCAAGAGCCTGCTGACTCACACCGAGGTCTGCCCCGGTAGTATCATCGTCTGGGACAGGCGGCTCGACGAGTTGACGGGTGCCGGAAAATATACCGATGAACATTTGCAGGGAGCACAACTGCTGGGCACGATCACGACGACCAAGGACTGGCACGGCCCGAAGTATTCCACCGAGTACTTCGGAACATTCGAAGGCTCGACCCCTCGCCTTTCGCGCATCCTGACCGAAATGACCGACGTCACCATCAATTGCCCGGTGCTAAAGCACCACAACCAATCTGGTGTTACCGCAGCCATGAAGAATATCTACGGAATGATAGACACTCCGGGCAATTTCCACAACTACCCGGACAAAGGCGTCAGCCTGTCGAGGGCATTGCCCGCCATCTACAACATCCCGCAGATCCGCAATAGCATCAAACTGACGATTGTGGATGCACTGCAGGCCGTGGTACTTGCAGACACGGACAAGCCGGTCGAGCGTTTCCCAGGACGCATCTTCGCGTCCACGGATCCTGTTGCCCTGGATCGCTATGCCTTGGATCTCATCAACCAGATGCGTGCCAATCCCCCTCACAACCAAAAACCGTCCGACCCTATCGCCGGTGACATCGTCGCCTGGCTCGACAATGCCTACCAGCTAGGCATCGGGACCAAGGACTACAACCTCGTCACGCTGGCATCGGATGGCACCGTCATAGACGGCGGCGCCGCCATCGATGCCGGCGCCGTCAATGTGGCCGACCCAGCAGGCTAGATCTTCCCGGCAACCGCCGCAGCAAAAGCGAAGGCCGCTGCCCTGTTGGCCGTGTTTCCAGGCGTGTAGTCGGGGGGGGGGCTGTAGGATGGGCCAAGGCTAACCTCGACGTAGTAGTTGCCCTTGTAGAAGTTGATCCACCAGTGATCCCCTGTGTCCGCGACGCGAGAGCCGTCTCCAACCTTCGGATCGCTCGGATCCGTCCAGGTCTTCCCGCTGTAGAGGTTGGCGAGTACCAAGGAAGCATAGATCCCGGAGGCCTGGCTCGCACTGGGCATCTGAATCACATAGAGCGTCACGGTGGCGCCCTTGGGGAATTGCTGGTCTGGGGTAGGTGGTGAGGTGGTGGTGTCCGCGGTGCTGATGGTCGTACTCAGGTAGTTCTGCCAGACAAACAGCACCGGCTTGTTGGGCGCCGCGAAGAAGTCGGCCGAGGCGCCGTCGATGAGGTTCTCGGTGTCTATCTGGGTCGTCGCGGTGGCTGGCCCGTTCGCAAGCTTGGAGTTGGAATTGTCGATCTTCCATCCAGGAACCGCGTTATCCTTGGGAACGAGATCTAGCGCGCCAGTGGCACCTCCGGTGCTGGCATTGCTGCCACAGCCTAAGAGCGCAGCGCCTAGCACGGCGTATGAAGTCAGAGAGCCTACACGAGTCATGGATTCCTCCTTCGCGGGTATCGGACGGCCTTCTGCCGGGAACATCCCCGGCCAAGTGAGGTGATTATCCACGCCTCCGTGCGATACCGCAATTCCGGAATTTCGCTGCGGTCGGCCTTGATCAACAGGCCCTCCCCGACATACGCTCTGCGCGCACCGTGCGTATCATCTTGTTTGTAGTCCTGGCAGTTATTCCGCCAACCCTGATCGGCGCCCTCGTCTGGGAAGGGCGAAAGGCGCCACCCGCCGAGCACGCAGCCGCGTCCGCGCGCCCGAGCGGCCAGGAGGCGGACAAAGCCCTGCGCGCGCTCTTCGAACCGCCGCCCACGGGCACGAAGATCAAGGAACAGATCACGCTCTACGATGAGAAGGGACTCTTCGACTTCATCGACGGCGCCGCGCCCATCTTCATCGACCGGCATTTCCGCAAACTGGCCGCCGCCGAGATATCCACGGCCGAGGGCAGCGATCTCGATTGCGCCGTCTACGACATGGCCACTCCCGAAAACGCCCAGTCGATTTTCGACAAAGAGAAGTCCGCCAACGCCAAGGTCGTGGACGGCTGGCCCGAGGCCATCGCCGGCCCCATGTCCTTCGTGTTCCACAACACCCGCTACTACGCCAAATTGACCGCTTTCGATGCCAAGGCCGAGGCGGCCTTGCCCGCGGTGGCGCACTCGCTGAAGGAGAGGATGAAATGAGCGATGGCGAGCAGCCACGCGCAGGCAACGTCGTACCCGAAGCGCGGTTGCGCGAAGCCGGCAAGAAGGCCGGCGGCGGCAACGGCGGAGATGACGACGGAATGGACCGGCGCGCGCTTTTCCGGGTAGGCGTCACCGCCGCCATGGCCGTGGGCTCCGTGGCCCTGGGACTGGGACTGCGCGCCCGCGACGGCCACGGCAAAAGCAAAACCCTGCCCAAACTGAAAGACCACCGCGTGGACAAGATCCAAGGCGCGGTGGAAATGGCCATCGCACGCGGCCCCGATGCCGCCGCCAACGTCCGCCGCGCCGTCGAGGCCATGGGCGGCATGGGCCGCTACGTAAAGCGCGGCGAGCGCGTGGTCATCAAGCCCAACATCGGCTGGAACCGCCTGCCCGAGCAGGCCGCGAACACCAACCCCGACGTGGTGGCCGAAGTCGTCAAACTGGTCGCCGCCGCGGGTGCCAGCAAGATCTGGGTCACCGACGTTTCGGTGAACACGCCCGAGCAGTGCTTCGCGCGCTCTGGCATCGAGAAAGCCGCCAAGGCCGCGGGCGCCACTGTCGTACGGCCCGATGCCCCCGCGTTCCGCGAGGTCGACGTCCAGGGCAAGCTGCTGCGCACGGCCGACATCCTGTTTCCGTTCGTCGATGCCGACCGCGTGATCAACGTGCCGGTTGTGAAACAACACGGTCTTTCCGGCGCCACCATGGCCATGAAGAACTGGTACGGAATGCTCGGCGGCCAGCGCGTGAAGCTGCACCAGAACATCCACCTCTCCATCGTCGATCTGGCGAGCATGATCAAACCCACCCTCACCATCATGGACGCCACCCGCATTTTGCTGGCCAATGGTCCCACCGGCGGCAGCCTGGCCGACGTCAAACAAATGGACACCATCGCGGTCAGCAGCGACGAGGTCGCGCTCGACGCCTTTGGCGCCAGCTTGCTCGGCCTTTCGCCCACCAGCCTCGGTTTTATCGTCGAGGGCATGAAGGCCGGCCTGGGCACGCCCGAGTGGAGAAACCTCAAGACCGAGGAATTGGGAGGTTAGCGATGTTCCTCTGGTTGCGCCGGTCGTACCAAGCCGTCTTTTTGATCTTCTTTCTTTTCTTGGTCTTCGCCAGCACCTCGCGGTTCATTCGCGGCTACGACGTGCAGTGGTTCCTGGAAATCGATCCGCTGGTCGCGCTGACCACCGCGCTGTCGTCGCACACCCTGCACCACGCCCTAGTGTGGTCGCTGCCACTCATCGTGCTCACGCTGGTGTTCGGCCGCTTTTTCTGCAGCTGGGTGTGTCCCATGGGCGTGCTCCATCACCTGCTCGGGCATCTGGGCCGCAAGCGCAAGGTTCTGCAACGGGTCGAGCAGAATTCCCCGCGGACGTCCCACAACATCAAGTACGCCGTACTCGCCGTCATGGTCGGCTTGGCCGCCGCGGGCAGCGTGCAAATCGGGCTTCTCGATCCCATCGCCTCCACTTGGCGCGGCCTTTCCGTTTCGGTCCTGCCCGCCGCAAGTAACACCGCCTCCGGCCTCTACCAGGGCGAACGCCATTTCCAGTGGGGCACGATCATCACCATCGTCTTCTTCGGCGCGCTCGCCCTCAACTTCGTCTATCCACGCTTCTACTGCCGCGTGCTGTGCCCGCTCGGCGCGTTCCTTGGCCTGCTGTCCAAGTTCTCGCTCTTCCGCATCAGCAAGGATATCTCACGCTGCAACGACTGCGACGTGTGCGGGGCGGATTGCCAGGGCGCCGCCGATCCGATGGGCACCGTGCGCGCCACCGAGTGCATGGTGTGCCTGAACTGCACCAAGGGCTGCAAGCGCGGTGGCATCGCCTACCGGTTCTTGCCCGCGCTCAAACTGTCGAAGGTCGAAACCGATCTCTCCCGCCGCAAGTGGCTCGCCGCGGGCCTCGTCGGCGTGGCCTCGGTGCCGCTCGCGCGCGCCTCCGACGGCGTGGATCCGCGGCCCAACCCCGCACGCATCCGACCGCCCGGCGCGCTCGACGAGCCCGACTTCCTGGCCAAGTGCCTCAAGTGCGGCGCCTGCATGAAGGTCTGCCCCACCGGCGGCCTGCAACCCGCGCTCACCGAGGCCGGCCTGGAGGGCTTGTGGTCGCCCATCCTGATTCCGCGCATCGGCTACTGCGAACACAGCTGCACCCTATGCGGCCAGGTCTGCCCGACCGGCGCCATCACCCACCTCAAGGTCGCGGACAAGGTGGGCGAGATGCCGGCCAAACCGCCCGTGCGCCTCGGCTCGGCCTTCTTCGACAAGGGCCGCTGCCTGCCCTGGGGCTACAACACCGAATGCATCGTGTGCGAGGAAGTCTGCCCGACCTCGCCCAAGGCGATTTACTTCAAGATCGAAACCATCACCGCCCGCGACGGCACGCAAAAGACCCTGAAATTCCCCTACATCGACCTCGACCACTGCACCGGCTGCGGCACCTGCGAAAACCGCTGCCCGGTCGTGGATCGCGCCGGCGTGCGCGTCAGTGCCGCCAACGAGAGCCGAAGCCCGAAGAGCAGCGTGTCCCTTACCGGCGGGAAGATCTAGCGTGATGGGAACCCTTTGAGGGGTTGCTCCGCACGCGCTTAGAACAGACTGCCCTGCCCGCTCGTGTTCCGGTTCGGCATCGGCAGGTGCAGGTGCTCGAAGGCCAGGGGCGTGGCTTGCCGGCCGCGAGGGGTGCGTATGAGGAAACCTTCCTGGATAAGATAGGGCTCGTGCACGTATTCGAGCGTGTCGCGATCCTCGGCCAGGGCCGCGGCCAGCGACTCGATGCCGACAGGGCCTCCGTCGAAGCGCTCGATAATCGCGCGCAGAAACCTGCGGTCGCCGTCGTCCAATCCGCGCACGTCCACGCCCAAGCGCTTGAGCGCATAGTCGGCGGACTCGCGCGTGACCTTGCCGTCGGCGCGCACCAGCGCAAAGTCGTGCACCCGCCGCAGCAGCCTGTTGGCGATGCGGGGCGTGCCGCGCGCGCGACGTCCGATCTCCTCGGCGCCGTCGTCGCTGCACGCGATGTTGAGCAGCTTGGCCGAACGCCGGACAATAGTGGCGAGCTCGCCGGGGGCGTAGAAGTCGAGGCGTTCGACGATGCCGAACCTCGATAAGAGCGGCGACGTCAGTTGCCCGGTACGGGTCGTGGCGCCGACCAGGGTGAAGCGCTCGATGGGTACCGTGATGGCGCTCGCGCCGACGCCCATGCCCGTGACGATCTCGATGCGGAAATCCTCCATGGCGGGATAGAGGCTCTCCTCGATGATGGCCTGCAAGCGGTGGATCTCGTCGATGAAGAGCACGTCCCCGCGCCCGAGCGAGGTGAGGATGCCAGCCAAGTCTCCCTTGCGTTCGAGCGCCGGGCCGGAGGTCACGCGCGCCACCGTGCCCATCTCGTGCGCGATCACGTGGGCCAGGGTGGTTTTGCCCAGGCCAGGCGGCCCGGAGAGCAGCACGTGATCGAGCGTTCCCGATCGCTTCTGGGCCGCGGCGACGTAGACCTCTAAATTCTCGGCCACCTTGCGTTGCCCGATGAATTCGGCGAACGAACTTGGGCGCAGGGCCGACTCCTCGTCGCCCGGCAGGCTTTGCCCGTCCGTGATCTTTTCGTCGGCTAGGGCGACGGGCTCGGCCGCGGGCGGTGCCACGGCGGCGCCATCGTCATGCTTTCTTCGCGCCACTACCTTCTCCTCAACGCAGCCAACGCCTGCTTGATGAGATCGGTCACGGGGTGACTATCGTCGAGCTTGGCCAACACGGTGTCGAACTCCGAGGGCTTGTAACCAAGCGCCATGAGAGCGCCGTGCACCTCGCCCATCCGCCCCGCGGGCACCGTGCCCGGCAGAGTGCCGCCCGGACTGACTTGGCCGCCGCCCACTCCGATCTTGTCGCGCAACTCGACCGAAATGCGTTCGGCGGTCTTGCGTCCCACGCCGCGGATCTTGGTCAAGGTCGCGATGTCGGTCGCACTGATCGCACGCACCAGTTCGCCGATGGGCAGGCTGGATAGGATGGCCAGGGCGACCTTGGGCCCCACGCCCTGCACGGAAAGCAGGGTCTCAAACACCCGGCGCTCTTCGGCTTCTGCGAAGCCGAAAAGTTGCAACGGCCCGTCCTGCACGGTGTGGGTGTGAACGAGCAGGAAAGCCGTGGCGCCGAGAGGCGGCAGCGCGCGCTGGGCGGCGGCGGTGATGGTCACCGCATAGCCGACCCCGCCGGCCTCAATCACGACCGAGTCCGGACCACTTTCGAGCAGGGCTCCGCGCAGCGATGCAATCATGACGTGACATCATCGCACGCGCGGGCGTCGAGGTCGCGTTTCCTGTTCGGCGGCCACCAGCGTCCGGTGGCGGGCATGACAAATGGCGATGGCCAGCGCGTCGGCCGCGTCGGGCTCGGGCACGCGACGTAAGGAAAGCAGCGCGCGTACCAGATACCCGATTTGCTGCTTGGTGGCGGCGCCGTGCCCGACAATGGTCCGCTTGACCCGGGCCGGGGCATAGCCGGACAGCCTGAGCCCCTTGTCGCACACGATGAAGGTGACCGCGCCGCGCGCCTCGCCCAGGGCCAGGGTCGATTGCACGTTCTTGCCATAGAAAGCCTGCTCCATGGCGACCTCGTCGGGCGCCAGCTCGTCGAGCACCTCGCGCAGGCCGCGCCCGATGGCGGTCAAACGTTCGGCGCGCTCCATGCGCGGCGGCGCGGCGATCACCCCGCACTCGACGTAGGTGAGCTGCGCCGGCCCCACGCGATCGATCACGCCGTAGCCCAGGCGCAGAGATCCGGGATCGATACCCAAAATGCGAACGCGGCCGGACACCGGCATCGGGCTTCGCGTCCCGGCTAGCTGACCTTTTCCAGCTCGGCCTCGTCGACGTCCAGGTTCGAATACACGTTCTGCACGTCGTCGTTGTCTTCCAGCGCGTCGAGTAGCTTCAAGGCGACCTCGGCGTCGCGGCCGGTGAGGTGAACCTTGTTTTGTGGAACCATGGCGACTTCCGCGGATATCGGCTCAGGCATTCCAGCGGCCTTGAGCCCGTCGCGGATGCGCTCGAATTCCTTGGGCTCGGTCACCACCGTGAGCACATCGTCCTCGGTGCGCACGTCATCGGCCCCGAGTTCGATAGCCGCCTCGGTGACCTTGTCCTCGTTTACCGCGGCCTTCTCGTAGGCGACCACGCCCAACTTCTTGAACATGTACGCCACCGACCCCACGCTGCCGAGATTGCCGTTGCCCTTGGTCAGGATGTTGCGAATCTCGCCCGTGGTGCGGTTGCGGTTGTCGGTCATGATTTCCATCAAGATGGCCGTGCCGCCCGGACCGTAGGCTTCGAAGTTGAATTCTTCGTAGTTCACGCCCTCGAGTTCGCCGGTGCCCTTCTTGATGGCGCGATCGATGGTGTCGTTGGGCATGTTGACGGATCGCGCCTTGTCAACGGCGGTGCGCAAGCGAGGATTGCTATCCACATCGCCGCTGGAGCGCGCCGAAATCGTGATCTCCTTGATCACTTTCGTCCAAACCTTGGACTTCTTGGCGTCGGACGCGCCCTTCTTGTGCTTGATTTTCGACCATCTGTTGTGACCGGACATGGCCGACTATTTAACACCTTTCTTTGGAAAAATCGCCCAGAGCCACTCGACGCCGCGTTTGGCCGTCTCTTGAGTCATCCCAACTACCAACCCGGCGTGGGCGGGCTGGGGGTTTTACTCCATGCGTCTGGGCTGTCGCAGGCATCGGGGGCGGTGCGTTTGACGCTCTTGCCCGACCAAGCCGTGGCGCTGACGTCGACCCAGCCGCCGTACTGGCTGATGACAAAGCCGTCGGCCGTGAGCAAGCGGACCGGCTCGCCCGTATTGGCAAGCCCATCACCCGCCAGCCGGCCGGGCACTCGGACGATGACCGTGCCATCGCGAGGCGCGGGATCCTTGCCGTCGGCGGCGTCATACGATTCGGGTACCACGATGGCGTAGGCGCCAGCGGGCAAGAGAACTTCGGGCAAGGCATCGCTGCCGGCTTTGTCGGCCAAGAGCAAGCCTGCAAGCGCCTCGGTGTCGCTGCCCATGTTGTAGATCTCGACAAATTCCTGCGTGTTCTCGGAGCCAGCGGGATTGGCCAAGACCTCGGTGATGGCAAGGCGCGGGAGCCGCGGCGGCAAGTCCACTGCGACGGGCGACGAGACCGCGCTGTTCCCGGCTCGATCGACGACGTGAAGAACCGCCTCGGCGCGCACACCGGCTGAAAGTTCGGGCAGGCGCTCGACGAGATCGAGGATCGTCACGAAATCTCCGGCCGAAATCGAGGCTTGTCCGTCGCCAGCCGTCACGGTGATCTCGGCGAGCACCGATTCGTCGGCGGCCACGTGCGCGGACATGCAACCCTCGGCGACCCCGACCGTGAAGGCCTCGATGCGTGGTGCGAATAGATCGGCCTCGGCGCCCGTGGTGAACGAGCCGGCACTGCCTCCGGGCGTCGGTTTCCCGTCGAGAAACTGCAGCGCATTCGGAAGCGCTTCGAGAGTGTACAGTGTCGAAGGGGCAAGGGCCGAACCGGGCTGAATCTGGTAGCAGCGACCCGCGCATGGCACGGCCTGGCCGAGCGGCAGTGGAAGTATGTCGCCGGTCGCTGACCGAAGAACAAACGGCAAGTCCGCGCCCGCGGCCTGCACCTCCTCGGTAAAGCGCACCACGATGGCGGCTAGGTTGGTCGGGAGGTTGACCGAGCCGGGCGGGGGCTCAACCAGCACCGGAGCCAACGGGTCGGGCTCGGGACTCGACAATGAACCACTCGTGGCCTCGGGGGTCGGAGCGGCCGTCTGTTCTTTCTGCAGGTCGGTCGCTGGCGTGCACGAAAATCCGGCGAAAAGGAGAACCAGGTACTTGAAGGTGCGCATGCCGGGACTATCGGCAACGGCCGCCAAGAGTTGCGTGGGTCAGGGCTATTTCGCCCCTATTCAAGTATCCTTTCATCGCTTGAAGACGCCCAGCGCAGCGCCGACCGTGCCGCCTCTGGAACCATCCCAAGGCGTCATCGATGATTCGCGCCCGCTGGGCGTGTACGTGCACTTCCCCTTCTGCGGCTCGCGCTGCCCGTACTGCGACTTCGCGGTGGCGGTTCGGTCAGAGATCCCCCACGACGCATACGCCGATTCCGTGCTGTCCGAACTGAGCGTTCGAGCGCCGTGGTGGAAGGGCGAAAGCGGTCCCAACTTGGCATCGATCTACTTCGGCGGTGGCACGCCCGGCCTGTGGCGGCCGGACGCCCTCGGCCGCGTACTCTTGGGCGCGCGACAGGCTTTTGCCGGCAACGCCGAGCTGGAAATCACCGTCGAGGCGAACCCAGGCGATCTCGATGGCGCGAACCTGCGCGACCTGCGCGCGCTGGGTGTAAATCGCTTGTCCTTTGGTGCGCAGGCGTTTCAAAACAGCTTGCTTCAGCGCATCGGGCGGCGCCACGATGCCTCGGCTATCCCACGGGCCTTCGAGGCGGCGCGCGCGGCCGGTTTCGACAACCTGTGCGCGGATCTGATGTTCGGCTTGCCCGGCCAAACCATGGACGATTGGCGGGCGTCGCTCGCGGCCCTGTGCGCGCTCGCTCCCGAGCACATCACCGCGTACGCGCTGACAGTCGAGCCGGGCACGCGCTTCGGCGCGCTCGACCGCGCGGGCAAGCTCGACCGTCCCGAAGAGGATGTCGTCGCCGCCATGTACACCACCTGCGACGAAGTGCTGACCGCTGCCGGCTTTGAGCACTATGAGATCTCCTCCTACGCGCGGCCCGGCCGGCGCAGCGTACACAACAGCCTGTACTGGACCATGGGCGCCTATCTCGGTCTCGGGGCTTCGGCCTCGTCGTTCCGGCCGCTCACAGGCGGCGAGGGCTGGCGCTTTTCAAATTCGCGCTCCGTCAGCACCTACCTGCGCGACGTGCACACGTTCACCGGGGCGGTACCGCCCGAACAGGTCGAACTGCGCTCGCCCACGCAGCTCGAAGACGAAGCCCTGTGGCTCGGCCTGCGCATGTCGGACGGCGTGGATAGATACGCCCACAAGCGGCGCCACGGCCACGACCCGCTCGCCCTGCCCGAGCGCGCAGCCGCAGCCAATGCCTGCGCCGCCGCCGGCTGGCTGGAAGTGACGCCCGAGCGTCTGCGTCTTCTTCCCGCCGGCTTCCTCTTCGCCGACGAAGTGGCTGTGCGCCTCGGTCGCAGGGACAGATAGGGTTTCCCGACCATCGACCTTGGCGAGCGCGGGTTTTTGGGGTTAGATCAAGGTCGTGAACGACATCGGCATCCGCGCGAAGAAGGTCCTGCATGCCGTCGTGTCCGAATACTTGGCCACGGGCGAGGCGGTCGGTTCGCAGACCGTGGCGCGCCGCTATGCCCTCGACATTTCGGCGGCCACGGTTCGCTCGGTGATGGGCGACCTCGAGGACGAAGGCCTCTTGCGCCACCCGCACACCTCGGCGGGGCGCATCCCGACCGACCGCGGCCTGCGCGTCTATGTCGACACGCTCCTGCGCGTGCGCAGCCTGTCAGCCTCGGAAAAGGACGACATCCGCGGCCGCCTCGGACCTGCCACTGAATCGCAAGAAGTCATGCAGCGAGTGACGCGCCTTCTGCGCGAGCTGTCCCACTTGGCCGTGATCGTGCAAGCCCCGCGGCCGGAGTCGGACGCGGTTTCGCACGTGGAATTCGTGCGCCTGCGCGAGGGACAGCTGCTCGCCGTGATCGCGACGGCCAGCGGTCAGATCCAGAACAAGCTCATCCCCATCGACTTTCCCCTGTCGCCCGGCGACCTGGATCGCATCAACAACTACCTCAACAGCCTGGTGGCCGGGCTGACACTCGATCAGATGCGCGGACGGGTGCTGCATGAGATCGAGCGCGAACGCGAGCGTTCAGCCAGCGACCCGATGCTTGCCCGCGCCCTGGCACTGGCCGCGGCGGTGATGCCCGTCGCGGCCGCTGCTGGCGAGATCCTGCTCGACGGGCAGTCGAACCTGGTCGCGGAAGCCGCGGATCTGGAGCGCGCACGCTGCGTGCTGCGCACGCTGGAGGAAAAGGATCAGATCGTGAAGCTGCTCGACCGGACGCTGGCCGCGCCCGGGATCTGCGTGTTCATCGGCGCCGAGGCCAACCTTGCCGATCTCAGCGACATCTCGGTCGTGGCCGCCAGCTACGGCAACGACGAACGCCCCCTCGGCACCATCGGCGTAATCGGCCCGTCGCGAATGAATTATTCCCGGGTCATCCCTCTGGTAGACTTCACCGCCGACGTGATTACAGAGATTCTCCCCAGGATCTAGGCAAGATCCACAACCCGCCACGGCCCTGGGTCCGGAGCCCTCCATCCATGAGTGAAAACCAAGAAAAACCCGTCGAAATTGACCTCAACACCCCTGACGACGCCCAGCCAGAAGCTGCGCCCGAAGGGGACGCACCCGTCCAGGCTGCGGAGCCCCCTGCACCTCCCTCACCCGAAGAGCGCATCGCTTTGCTGGAGACCGAAAAGGCCGATATCAAGGATCGCATGCTTCGCATTGCCGCGGACTTCGACAACTACAAGAAGCGCGCGCGCAAGGACCAGTCAGACGGCGAGATGCGTGCCAGGGAATCCGTGCTACGCGACTTCCTTGAGATCGCCGACAACCTCGAACGCGCTACCTCATCGTGGGGAGGGGAAAAAGACGGTAAGAACAGCGATGCCAAGTCCATCCGAGACGGCGTCGAACTGGTGCTGCGCCAATTCCGCTCGAAGCTCGAACGCTACCAGGTGAAAGTTATCGAGTCGCTGGGACAGCCCTTCGACCCGCGCTTCCACGAGGCCATCTCGCAAGTGCCAAGTACGGAGGCCAAGCCGGGCTCGGTCCTGCACGAGCTGCAAAAGGGTTATCTCGTCGGAGAAAGACTGCTCCGGCCAGCCATGGTCGTGGTGGCCGCGGCTGCCCCAGCTCCCATGACGAAACCGGAGGAAAAAGCCTCGGAAGGAACGTCGGAAGGAACATCGGAAGGAACGTCGACTGACGACACGGCCTCCGACAAGCCCGCAGCGGCAAAGACCGAGGGAGAAGACTGAAGCCGTGGGCCGAATCATCGGCATCGACCTGGGCACGACCAACTCGTGCGTCGCCGTCGTCGAAGGACTGGAGCCCCTGGTCATTCCCAATGCGGAAGGTTCGCGCACGACGCCGTCGGTGGTCGCCTTTACTGGCGAGGGCGAGCCCCTGGTGGGCCAAATCGCCAAACGCCAGGCGGTGACCAATGCCGAAAACACCATCTCCGCGGTCAAGCGATTGATGGGACACAAGGCGGCCGATTCCGAGGTCGATCGGCACAAGCGGAACTCGACCTACGAAATCGTCGCGGCCGAGAATGGCGATGCCTGGGTCAGCGTTCAAAGCCAAGGATACGCGCCAGCGCAAATATCGGCCTACATCCTCGACCGCATGAAGCGAACCGCCGAGGACTACCTAGGCGAGCCGGTCACCGACGCCGTGGTCACGGTGCCCGCCTACTTCGGCGACAGCCAGCGCCAGGCGACCAAGGACGCCGGCCGCATCGCTGGCCTGAACGTCAAGCGCATCATCAACGAACCCACCGCTGCCGCCCTGGCCTACGGGCGGCTGTCCGTCGCGCCCGACGCCAAGATCGCGGTCTACGACCTGGGCGGCGGCACCTTCGATATCTCGCTTCTGCACCTGCACGAAGGCGTGTACCAGGTCAAGGCGACCAGCGGTGACGGCTTCCTCGGCGGCGAGGACATCGACGCGCGCATCATCGGTCATCTGGCCGACAACTTCCAGGCCCAGTACGGGGTCGATCTGCGCACCGACCGGATGGCCCTGCAACGCCTGCGCGAGGCCGCCGAGCGGGCGAAACACGAGCTGTCCAGCAGCCTCGAAACCGAAATCAACCTACCCTTCCTCGCCGCGACCGCCGACGGGCCCAAGCACCTCATGCAGTCGCTCACGCGGGGCAAGCTGGAAACCCTGTCCGAGGACATCATCGGCCGCACCCTACCGCTATGCGAACGCGTGCTCCAGGACGCGGGCTGGACCACGAAGGACATCAATGAAGTCATTCTGGTAGGCGGGCAAACCCGCATGCCGCGCATCCAGGAATTGGTGGCGTCCTTCTTCGGCAGAAAAGGTTCGCGCGCCATCAACCCCGACGAGGCGGTGGCCGTTGGCGCCGCTTTGCAAGGCGCGGTGCTGACCGGCGCCCAGCAGGACGTTCTCCTCCTCGATGTCACGCCGCTCTCGCTTGGCGTCGAGACCGCGGGCGGAGTCTTCACCCGCATCATCCCCTACAACACGACCGTTCCGGTGCGACGGTCGAGCGTCTTCTCGACCGCGGTCGACAACCAGCCCTATGTCAACGTGCACGTCTTGCAGGGCGAGCGCGAGATGGCCGCGGACAACAAGAGCCTCGCGCACTTCCAACTGACCGGGATTCCGCCCGCGCCGCGCGGCGCCCCGCAGATCGAAGTCTCCTTCGACATCGACTCCAACGGCATCGTCAGCGTGTCGGCCAAGGATCTCGGGACGGGCAAGGCCCAGGGCGTGATCGTGCAGCCTACCTCGGGGCTGACCGAGGCCGAGATCAAGAAGTTCATCACCGATGCGGATGCCAACCGCCTGGCCGATCAGGCGAAGAAAGAGCTGGCCGACCTACGCAACCGCGCCGAGACCCTGATTTATGGCACCGAAAACACCTTGCGCGAGTACGGCTCGCGGCTCGACCCGATAGCGATCGAGCGCCTCCAGCTCGCTCTCGACGAGTGCAAGTACGTGCTCGAATCGGAAGGCGACAACGCCACGCGCCTGCGCGAATCGCTGGGCCGCCTGGAAAACGAGGCACACGCGCTCTTCCTGACCCTGCAGAGTGGCTCGGCGGGCGACGGCGGCCCCGGCGCGGGCGGAAATTCGTAGTCTTCGGCATGCGAGGCGCGCCGGCACGCGATCCGTATGAGGTCCTGGGCGTGGATCGCCAGGCCACGGCGGCCGAGATCAAGGCCGCCTACCGGCGGCTCGCCTTGCAGCACCACCCCGACCGCAATCCCGGGGACCACGCGGCCGAGGAACGGTTCAAGGAACTCTCGCTGGCCTACGCCGTGCTAGGCGACGAAACCAAGCGCGCCCACTACGACCGTTTCGGCAGCGTGGCTAGCGACCTGCCCTTCGGCGCCGAGGCCGACCTGGGCAAGGTCACCGATTTCTTCGACGCCATCTTCGGCGATCTGTTCGGCACCGGTCGCAAACGCGCAGCCGGGCACGACCTGCGCTACACCCTGGAACTAACCTTCGAGGAAGCGGTGCTGGGGAGTGAGAAGGAGATCCGCTTTACCCGCACCAGCGACTGCTCGGACTGCCGTGGCACCGGCGCCGAGGGCGGAGCCGCTGGCCTGGTCGCGTGCACGCATTGCGAGGGCCGAGGTTTCGTCCGCCAAAAAGCGGGATTCCTGTCCACGCAGCGGGAGTGCCAAGCCTGCGGCGGATCGGGCGAGGTCGCGCGTGTGCGCTGCAAGACCTGCGCGGGCGCCGGGCTGGCCGAATCCGAGCGCGTATTCACGGTGCGCATCCCGCCGGGTTCGCAGGCCGGCAACACCCAGCGCGTGGCCGGGGAAGGTTCACCCGGCCGGCGCGGCGGCCCCGCCGGCGATCTGCACGTCATCGTGCGCGTGCAGCCCGACGCGTATTACAAGGTCGAGAGCGACATCCTGGTGTGCGAAGTTCCACTGTCCATCGACGAGGCGGCCCTGGGCACCGAGATCGAGATTCCGCTGCCCGGTGCCCACGTGCGCATGAAGATCCCTGCCGGCACGCAGACAGGTAGCGTATTCCGCGTGCGCGGCAAGGGACTACCGCATGCCGGCGGCAACGGTCGTGGCGACGCCCACGTGCGCATCGGCGTGGAAACGCCCGCCCAGCTCTCCACCGAAGCGCGCGGCTTGCTGGAAAAACTGGGCCGCGCGCTCGACGACGCTGCCTACCCACGGCGCCAGGCCTTCCGCGCCCGTGCGCAAGGCGCGGGCGAAAGGTAAAACAGGACTATGCCCATCCTGAATATCGCGCTGTTCTTGACCACCCTACTCACGACCACTATTCAGGGAGCGGTCATGCAACATGGCAGCTCCAGCATCTTCCCTCTCACCGACGGGCTCAGCTTCGCTATTCCACTGATGGCCATCCTGCTCTGCCACGAGATGGGTCATTACATCGCGGCCCGCATCCACCATGTGCCGGCATCCCTGCCCTACTTCGTTCCACTGCCGCCCGGCATTGGCATGTTTGGAACCATGGGTGCGGTCATCTTGCAGTCACGCACGACCGATCGCCGCAAGCTGATCGACATCGGAGCAGCGGGTCCACTGGCTGGCCTCGTCGTCGCGATCCCTGTGCTTGCCTATGGCCTCAGCCTTTCCCAGGTCGGCCCCATCGAGGGTGGAATCCAGGAAGGCAATTCGCTGCTCTATGCCTTGCTCAAACGGCTGGTCTGTGGCGTCTGGCTGCCCGACCATGGCATCGACGTCAACCTCCATCCCATCGCCTTCGCCGGCTGGGCAGGTCTGTTCGTGACCATGCTCAACTTGATCCCGATCAGCCAGCTCGACGGTGGACACGTGGCCATCGCGTTCTTCGGCAACAGCTACGGACGCGCCAGTCAGTTCCTGCGCAAGATGCTGCTGCCGCTGGCAGTGGCCGTGACGTTGGTGGTGTACTACACGACGACCCACGAGTTGGCCCGCGCGGGCGCGACCGGCAGCGTTTCCCCCTGGACCGTTGCCATTCCCGCGGGCATGCAGTGGCTGATTTGGTACGTGATGCTGGGGCTGCTCCGCCGCCTCTCGGGCGGAATCGATCATCCCCCCGTCGATGACCGCCCGCTGCCCCGCAGCCGCGCCCGCCTGTTCTGGACCGTGGTCGCGAGCTTCGTGCTGATCTTCATGCCTGTCCCAATTCGCACCAGCGTCGGCGCGGTTTCGAGGCCACAAGTCGAAGCAACGACCTCGGCGCCGTAGCGCGGACGCGAGGCTACCCGCGGCGGCCGCCGCCTGTCGACGCAGCGCCGGTGGTGAAGGTCCAATCGAAGGTGACACTGCCCGCCGTGCTTGTGCCAGTAATGGTCACCCGGTAGGTGGTGTTGGCGGTGAGAGGCGCGTCGGTATAGAGCACCTTGGCCGTGGATCCGAGCGCGGTGTCCCCGTCGAGCCACTGGTGCGCGAGCAGGGTGGTCGTGCCATCGACGACGATCTGGTGGTTGCTGACCGTGATGCCCTGGCCATAGAGCGTGATGGGATAGCCACTGGGCCAGCCCGTCGGTGGCACCGGGGGCGTGGGGCCTTCGTTCGCCCCGTTGAATGACAGCGGCACGCCAATCTGGCCATCGTAGGGATAGAACGCAGTCACGGTCTTCGCGGCGGCGGTGCCAGGGCCGAAGTCGATGGTGTCGCAGCCGGTTCCACCGCCGTAGCCCATGTCGCGGTACCAAGGCGAGAGCACGGCCGTGCGGTGGTAGACGGAATCGATGAAGGTCTTCACCGCGCCCGCAGGATCGCCGCGAAAGGCCATGCATTCGCTCCAGCCATTGCTCGTGTAGCCGGCCGCCTTGATGCGCGCGCCGGGGTCGGCGCCGGTGAATTGCGGGCAACCCGCGATTTCGTTGTGCGCGCTCGCCGCCTGGCAAGTGGCGCTACCTTGATTGGTCGTGTAGTAGTTGCAATGATTCAAGGCCGACGTGCACAAGGCCAGGACCAGCGAGGCGCAAGGCACGCCCATGGCCACGCGCGCGGCGTTCTCCGCGTTCAGCGCCGTGACGGCATCCGCCGGTGCGCCCGCAGGTGGCGCGGGACATTCGGCCGGCGCCCCGACCTCGGACGTGTTTGCCCCGGCATCGCGAATTCCGCCACTGCCGCCTGTGCCCAGGACGCCGCCGCTTCCCGACAAGGCGCCACCACTTCCCGATGTTCCGCCCGAGAATACGGCGCCACCGCTCGGCGATGTGCCACCAATGGACGATGCACCACCGCTCGCCGGCGTGCCACCGCTCGACGATGCGCCACCGCTCCCTAAGGAAGCGCCGCTATTCGTGCCCCCACTGCACCCGGCCAGCGCCAACCCAGCCACGATCCCCGCCAGAATTCCAAGACCGTTCGCGCCCGGTTTCCTCATGTTTCCTCCACGCCTTGCACGTTGGGGCCGCCTCGGGCGGCGTATTCAGCATGGTATTTCACCACACATTCTATGTGCCTCGAGATCTCTTGGGGCTCAAATTTTAGGCAGCTCCCCGCCGCCATCGCCGCCATCGCCTCTTGGCGCCAACTGGAAGACTCGGCAAATTGCCTCTATCATCCCGGAATGGCCCTGAGCGAGTCCCCCACCGCACCCGCCTGTCCCAAGTGCGGCAGGAAGAGAACGCCCGAGGCTGAAGCCTGTCCGCGCTGCGGTCTGGTGTTCGCGCTGTGGAAGGAAGAGAGCAGCCCAGCCATGGTTCCGCTGGACAGCCGAGGGAGCGAGCTGTGGCACGAAGTGCAAGGCCATTGGAGCGATTCGGCTCGCCACGAGGAGTTCCTCAAGCACTGTCTGCAGACCGGCACCCTTGCCGCGGCCGGCCGCCTTTACCGCGAACGCTTGGACGAAAACCCCAAGGACGCCGTGGCCGCGCAAATGCAGGCGCAAATCCTTGCCAAGGCCACCCTCACCCTCAGCATCAACAAAAGCCAACCCCGCGAAGCCATGACCCGCACGCGCTGGTTCTGGGCCATCGTCCTCGTCGCCATGGCGCTCGGAATCGCCGGCGGCCTGTTCTGGCGGCGGCTTCGCTAGAGGCCGTTTGAGGCCATCCTGGCCCTCGGGCCATCCCGCGACTACACTCTCGCCCTTTCATGAAGGTTCCCGGTTTCGACATGTCTCTCGACGAGGTGAAGGCCAGCCTCGAACCGCTACGGCGGCCGCTCAGCATTGCCATTCTGCGCGCGCGCAATCCCTTCAATGTGGGCGCCATCATCCGCGTGGCCCATTCGTTCCTGGTCAAGCAGATCGTCCTGGTCGGCGACGAGCCCTTCTACCAGCGCGCGGCCATGGGCATGCAACGTTACGAAAACGTAGTCTACCTGCCCGACGAGGAGTCGCTGATCCCGTGGTCGCGCGAGCAGAAAATTCCCATGCTGGTCTTCGAGCGCGAACATGCCCGCGTGGATCTGTGGCGCGCGGAGTTGCCCGAGGAGTGCCTGATGGTCTTCGGCAGCGAGACCACCGGCGTGCCCAGCTCGCTCATCGAAGCCGCCCACCAGGTCGTCGCCATTCCCATGTACGGCATCAACAATTCCTTTCCCGTCACGGTGGCCGCCGGCATCGCCATGGCAGAATGGACGCGCAGACACTACGTTCCCCATTCCACGGGAGGTCGTCCGTGATTCCCTATTTCGCGCAGCCCAAGCTTCACCTAGGTCCCATCACCATCCACGCCTTTGGCGTGCTGGTGGCCACCGGCATACTCCTCGCCTTTCGTATCATCCGCCGGCGCGCGGCCGCGCAAGGGCTGGACCCTGTGCTGGCCGAGCGCCTGGCCATGCGCATGGTCATCGTCGGCTTCATCTCCGCGCACATCGTGGATCGCATCGCCTACTTTCCCCGCGACGTGCTCGCCAACCCGCTCAGCCTGCTCTACATCTGGGAGAGCATCAGCTCGTTCGGCGGCATTCTGGGCGGCTCCCTGGTCGCAATCTGGTTCGTGCGCCGCCAGTTGACCGGCACGCCAGGTTGGCGCTACCTCGACGTCATCGCTTACGCCTTTCCATCGGCCTGGCTTCTCGGCCGCCTGGGCTGCGCCTTCGCCTTCGATCATCCCGGCTACGAGACAAAGTTCTTCCTGGCCCAGCGCTACACCGACCACGTCGTCCGCCACAACCTCGGCCTCGACGAGGCCCTGTTCATCGTGCCCCTGGTCTTGCTCTTCCGCTGGCTCGGCAAAGGCAAGCCGCGCGCACCCGGCTTCTACGTCGGTCTGCTCGCCCTCGCCTACGCACCCGTGCGCTTTCTCCTCGATTTTCTCCGCTGGGACGACGCCCGCTATTTCGGCTTTACGCCGGGGCAATACGGTTCGGTCCTGCTCGCGGGAATCGGCTGGCTCGTCCTACGCTGGGCCAAGCAGCGCGCGGCTGAGGCAAGCGCAGAAAGCGCCACGCCGGCCGCGAACTAGCAAAAGCCAAGCAACTTCGAGGCTTCCACATCGTGCGTGGGGAATGGTGTCGGGGAAAAGGTTGGAACCCACAAGCGATCACGGTTGTCTATGATGGTCTATGGTCACGACGTCCATGAGCTGCGGATTTGGAATAGGCGCGCCGGCTCCTTCGCCCGCCTGGTCTGCAGGCAGCCAAATCCGCACGAGCCTGGCCGCGATGCTGCTGCTTGCAGAGCTGGTGCTCACCTCGACAGGCTGCAAGAAGACCGGTCTGCCCTTGGATAAGTCTGCGGCAGATGCACAAACCGTTGACCCGCAGCACCTGACGACCCTGCGCTTGCGGTGGCGCCTGCCAGGAATGGAAGCGATCCAATCACTTCTGACCTCGAATCCAACTGGGAATATCTTCCTCGCCTTGAAACAGACCGGCGATCACACCTGGGATCTGTGTGGGATTGAGGTTCAGCGCGGCTTCGTGAAGTGGTGCTCGCGGCTTTCGCGCCGGGCAGACATCGCGCCTTCCGTCGCCGCTGACAAAGCCATGGTGTATGACCCGGCCGGCAACCTGACGGCATACGATCTTGAAACTGGCCAGTTCCAGTGGAGCATGAAACTCGGTTGCGAAATCGGGCCCAAGAATCTGCACGCCGTCGGCAAGGGGCTGGCGCTTGCAAGATGTGGTCGTGGAGGAATCGTCGCAAACGCCCTTAGCAAGACGGATCTAGTGGCAATCGATCTGGACCGCGGGCAAGTGCGCTGGCGGCACGATTTGCCCACGTACAATGCCAGGATCTTCATCCATGCGGAAAAGTTGTTCGCCGACCTCGATCTCGGCTTCAGTCACCCTCGTAACCCACCAATTCTTCCGCGTCGTTTCGCACGTGGCTTTCGCCTCTTCCCGCCCCCATCTCGATGGCCCGATATGAACTCGCTGGTAGGCAGCCAGGAGAGCGGGTGGACGATACTCGATGTGGGCACCGGCGAGAGTCTGCCGACCAGCGAGCTTGGCCGCGCACCTGATGAAAGCGATAGACGTACCGCCCCTTACCTCATCGCAGAGTCGCTCTTTTCAGATGGCGTCGTCGTCTTCGATCAGGACAAGGATGGCGCAAAGGCCAACCCCTTCTTGCGGGAACGGTCGTCGGAATGCCAGCCCGCACTCCACGATCCCTGGTCGTGGATGTACCCACGTGGCCCCATCCTGCGCGCGGGCCGACTATTTGCCATCGGGTGCGACGAGATCTCTGAAATCGATCCTGCAACTGGCGAGCGACTCCAAACATGGCCCATGGCTAGTGGCGAGGATTTCTTTGCATCCGACCTGATCGCACTTGAGGTAGCTGGCCAGCGCCTGACCCTCGTGGTCGGTAGTCACGACGACAGGGAGACCGGACGCATTGTCGTGTTCGAAGGCACCAGGCTCATCTTTGCAAGCAAGGCGCCGGGGTTGGATCCAGACCTCGTGGCCCTGATGGAAAATGTCCTGGTCGTGCAAGAGCAGGTTCATCTCAGCACACCAGGCAACGTCACTTCAGGTGCCACACGCCCCAAGCCGGTATTGGCAGGCTACGCGGTATCCGAGGTCAGCATCGCTGGCGACGACGCCGATCGCTCGAACGCTAGCAGAATTCGCACGTTGATCGCTCATCTTGGAACCGCCGATCGCAACTATTGCTCGGAATGCGAGGCAATCCTGGATGCCAAGTCCGTGGCCGATCTCAAGTCCATCCCACGATGGGAGGACATTCTCGCTTCTCTTCTGCTGGATCGATCGTCACTCACCCGGGAAACCGCTTTTGCCGCTGCAAAGCAGATCCACACTCCGGGCCTGATTCGAGAATTGCTCCGACTTCTGGCTCCGGCACCTCAGCCTGCTTGGCGGCCCTGGAACCGCGAAAGCGGCTGGTGGAATGCAATCGGAGAACGCCAAAACTCGGCTAGCCTGCAAGCGGCCATGGTGCTCATCGAATTGCGACACGTCCCAGCGATGAAGCCTTTAGTGAGGCTCATGCTGAACGCTCCCACAGGCGACCATCACACCCCTCTGGGCAGCTACAGATTCCCAGCGGCCTTGTGTCCCTGGATTGAAGACTCGGACTTGCCCGAGGCGAAGGCGGCCATCGAAGAATACGATCGCACACTGAATGCACCTGGCGCCTGGAAGGCGCGGTGTGCCGATGCTACGCCCACGCCGCCGCCGCGACGAAGGTCCTCTGTCGGAAGGTGATCATGGCCGCCAGCTATGCGAACCGCACCAGCGCCAGGGTCTCCACGTGAGGTGTGTGCGGCATCATGTCGTAGGGGGTCACTTGCACCACCTGCGCGCCGCCAGCGACCAACACCTCCAGGTCGCGCGCGAGGGTTCGCGGATCGCAACTCAGGTAGGCGAGCCATTGGGGACGCAGGCGCATGATGGCGGCGAGAACTTCCGGGCTGCACCCCTTGCGCGGGGGATTGAGCACCACGAAGCCGGCGTCGCTGATGTCGGCCAGGCAGCGGGCGGCGTCGCCTGTCACCACGCGCACGCGAGCTGCATCCGCGCCTTGCTCGGCGAGAGAAGCAGCAGCGACCTGCGTGGTGGCGGGGTTTTCCTCGATGGCCACCACTTCCCTGGCCTTGGACACGAGCGAAAGCGCGATACCGCAGGCGCCGGCGTACACGTCCACGGCGCGTGCGATTCCATCCGGCGCGGCGGCCACGATGTCGCGATAGATTCGCGATGCCACCTGACGGTTGGTCTGGAAGAAGGATCGCGAGGACAGGCGCACGCGCACGTCGCCAAGGGTGTCCTCGACGCTCGGCTGGCCTACGAGCACGCGCTCGTGTTCGCCGAACAGGGCATTCCCGGCGCTTTCGTTCACGTTGAGGATCACGGAGGTCACGGCTGGACAGCGCTGGCAAAGCGCGAGCGCCACAGCCTCGGCAGCCGCCCAATGGGATCGCGCGGTCACCAGGGTCGCCATCACCTGACCCCAGGCGGTCGCGCGAAGTACGGCGTAGCGAAGCACGCCCGTGCGCAAGATCTCGTCGAAAGGCTCCACAGCGTGCTCGATCAAGACAGCCAGCAGAACCTGCCTGGCTTCTTCAAGGACTGGCTCGACCACTTGGCAACCAGCCAGGTCGACCACGTCGTGCGAATGCGGTGCGAAGGCACCCAAAACGAGCCGGTGCGATTCGTGCGCGCGACCGAAGACGTACTTGGCCTGGTTGCGATAGCCGAGGATCCGCGGCGACGGCACGCACGGATCAACGATCAGCGCGGCGAGCGCGAGATGTCCAGCGAGTTGCGCCTGCACGCGCTCCCGTTTCCGGTCGAGCTGAGCTGGATAGGCGAGCGCAATGAGCGTGCACCCGCCGCACGATCCATACGCCGGGCACGACGCCGGCACACGATGGGGCGAAGGCGCGAGCACGTCGAGCAAGCTGGCCCAGGCCTCGCGTTCGGAGTTACGAAGATGAGTGGACAAGTGATCGAGCCGGATGCGCACACGTTCGCGAGGGAGCGCGCCCGCGATGTGAATGCGCAGCTGCTCGGTTCCAGACGCGGCTTGTGCCACGCCCGCGCCGGTCTCGTCGAGGACCGTGCACAAGACCTCGAATTCGTCGCCCGGCCGAAGCTGCTGGTCTGCCACGTGCGTACGAGAACGGGCGGCTAGGCGCGCCCCGAACCACCCTTGGCTTCGGGGCTATCCGGAACGGCGAGGTTGGTCACCGCGACCGGGCGCTCCAGCGTGGATGCGATCTTGGCGCAGGCCAAGGTGCGCGCCCCGCCAGGAAACTGCACTTCCACCTTGCCCGGCCCTGGCATCGCGGCCACGACGCCCACGCCGAAGGTCGCGTGGATGACGCGTTCGCCGGGAATGTACTCATCCTTGGGCGAGTAGCCGCGCGGCGGCTTGGATGGATCGAAGTCAGCCATGCGCGGCGCCGGCGTCCCAGAGGCGCGACCCGCCCTGCGCCGACGGGGACGGCCCCACGAACTGCCCCCGCCGCTGCTCGGCGCTGGCGCGTTCTTCTCGCCGCGGTAGTTGTGCTGGCTGCCGCACAGCTTGCACACGACCTTGGCGACGCGATCACCGATTTTGGCCATCACCACGTGCCAGGTGTCCCCGCAGCGCGTGCAGATGTCCTCGATATCCTCGCCTACCCCTGGAGTCGCCATGGTGAGATGCTTCGCGGCCTCCTGTTGCGTCCTACCTCTGATTCTATCAGGCATCGCGATTCGCTGCTGGTTACTTTTTCAGCGACGCCGAGTAGAGCACAAGAGCGTCGACCTGATCCGCGGTCAGCCGATCCTTGAACGGCTTCATTTCTTGTTCCTTGCCGTGAAGGGTTCGCTTGATCCCTTCCAGGACGGACTTGCGCGCGCCTTCAGGCGTTAAGTCTTTCCAGTAGGCCGCCTTGGTCATGTCGTCGATGCCCATTTCCTCGCCCAGTTCGGTCTTGGCGCGACCATCGTCGCCGTGACAGGTCGCGCACTTGGCCTCGTAGAGCCGCTTGGTCTTCTTGTCGGGCTTGTAGCCCGCGGGCGGCGCCAGGCCTTCCGCCAGCAAAACCTGCGCAACCAACAACGTGACAAACAAGCTCGCAAGCGCGAGAGAGCGATGCATCTGTACTTCCGTCCTCGGCAACAACCTTCCTGGCCGACGGTCATTTGTCAATCGGGAACCGGAGAGAGCACAGAGAGGATCGAGGGCACAGAGCCGATCCCAAGATCCGGAGGCCTTTCCGCCCCTGTGCTCTCTGTGGTTGCAACTATGGCTGTGCGCCGCAGGTTGGGCCGAGCGCTGCGCATGAGACGACGCCGCAGCTCGTGGCGATATCCAGCGGTGTGTTGCCCGAGGCCAGCACGCCCTGACCTTGAATGGCGGTCGAGCAGGTGAGGCCAGTCGCCAGGTTGTTCTGGATAGTTACGAGGCTGAGATTGGTCTGGCCGCTTGCGGGCAGACTGTCAACGCGGATGCCGCCCCAGATGGTGCCGCCTATGGTCTGTCCTGGCCCATTGCCGGTAACCGTGCTGTTGCGGATGTCGAAGGCCGCGCCCCCGAGAAGAATGCCGCCGCCTGGGTTGCCTTTGATGGTGCATCCGTCCACGTAAAGGACGACGGTGGCGCCGGTGGCGGCCTGGGCGTTGACGCCGATGCCGGTGACACCCGAGGGATTTCCCGCCACGGTCAAGGCGCGCAGGTAGAGCTCGCCGCTGGTGATACCGATGCCATCGGCATAGTCCGCGGGGGCAATGACCGCGCTTCGGCCCACGACGGTCAGTGGGGCGGAAAGCGCGCCCGCGGTGAAGCCACCTACCTGCCCGATCACCACCACCACCGGCTTGGCCGTGGACTTGGCCACGCCGACGGCCGTCTGGGCTGTGCAGTAGGGCATTTGTGCCGAGCCGGCGCCCGAATCCGAACAGGTACCCGCGCCGCTATTCCCAACATAGACCGATTCGGCGTCGGTCGCGCAATGGCCGTCTTGCTGGAACAGGCACACGCCCGGCCCGCCAACCTTGGCCTGGCATTGATAGTCGCGCGTGCACGCCACACAGACGTTGGCGTCGCAAATAGGTTTCGCGGCGGCCGTGCAGTCGTCGCTCGTCGCGCACTCGGCGCAGGTGCCGCTGGCCATGCACACCGGTTTCGCTGGGTTTCGCGTGGCGCAGGCCGAGGCGCCCGCCCCCGCGCAGCCCACGCACGTTCCGGCCTGACAGAACGACTTGGTTGCATCGCGGACGCAATCGCCGTTGCCCAGGCACTCTACACAGCGACCCGAGGTCGTCTCGCAGGCGGGCGTGGCCGCGGAACAGCCAGCATCGACCGCGGCGCACGACACGCAGGTGTGGCTGGCCGAGCAAATGGGCGTGCCGCCGCCGCACTGATCGCCGGTCTTGCAGAAAGCGCAGCGGCCTTGCACGCAGTAGGGCGCATCCTTGCCCGGACAATCGTTGTCGCTGGCGCAAGTTCCCGCGGCGTCGGGAATGTTGGCGTCGACCACGGCGGCATCGACGAGACCAGCCTGACCGGCGTCCGTCGCCGAATCCAGGGCCGCGGTCGTGCCACCGTCGACCGATCCGACCGAAACTGGCACATCGTCGCCGACGTCGACCGAGAAAAACCGGTCGACGGAAGAGCCATCAATGAGTCCCGCGCCGTCGATTCCTTGCCCTTGCGGAACATCGGCCTGGCTCGTATCCCACGCGCCACCGTCGAGGCTGGCCACGCAGTGATGGTCGAGCGTGCAGGAATAGCCATCCCCGCACTTCTCTTTGAAGCAGGTCCGCTCATCCCTGCGTGTGGCATCGCAACCCGTGACCAGCGCGCCAGACACGGCCAAAGCTGCCGCCAACGTGAACCCCGAAAATTGCGCAATCACACGCGCTCGCCTTTTCATTGGAATCGCCCCGCGAGCTGCAAACCGGTTGGCCCAACGGCGACTTGCGTGTGCGCGGGCCACAGGCTCCATGTCACGAGCCCGGCCCCGCCAAGCAGCGCCACGCCGCCGGCCACAGCCATGGGCCAGCCATACTTCGAAGTGTCGCGCACCCTATCGCATCGAGAGCACGCGGAATTCCCATCCACCCTGATGTAGTACGTTCCGGCCACCAACGCCGCGAGGCCAGCGGCTGCCAGCGCAATGCCAGAGTACGCCAGCATCCCCGAGATCTTTGCTTCGGCCTGCGGGACAGCCGGTGCGGTCACCAGCGGCACCGGCGGTGGAGCCTGCGGCGCCACCGCGGCCGAGGGTGGAAGCAGCGGCGAGTCCTTGGGCGTCTGGCGCAGGGCCTGTTCGATCAGGCCCTGGGTGAGAAGTCCGGCCGAGCCCCACAGATCCTGTTCGTCGCAGATCGGACAATCGCGCCTGTCCTTGCCCAGCAGCTTGCCCTCGTCGGCGTTCCACAGATGGATGGCCAGTTTGAAGCTCTCCTTGGCGAAACGTGCCTCCACTTGCAGCACCAGCGTCGCGCCAGATGCCGCCGCGATCTGCGGCAGGCACCCTGGAATCTCGCAGTGAAGCAGGCGGTCGGGCAAGGTGCTCGACGGCACCAGGGTGATCCCATTGCGCTTGACCACATCCGCGATCTCCTTGCGCAGGCGATCTTTCGCGTTTTTCGACAGCTGGCTGCCGGACGACGGCTCAATCACCACGAGGCGTTTCTCGTCCACCGCTGCGGCCGCGTGAGCAGGAGTGGAGCCGCGCAAGAGTAACCCTGCGAGCGCGGCGAGGCATGAAAGACGAAGGTGCATGCCCGGACGTTTTCCGATCCCGGGAGGGCCGTCAAGGTTCTTGGCGATTTGGATCACCCGGCCGCGGCCACGACGGACTATTTTTTTGACGGGACTGCGGCTTCCTGCACGCGGGCGTGGGCGATGCTCAGGCGGTCGCGCAAAAGCCTGTTTGCGGGATCGAGAGCAGCAGCCTTGGTGTATTCCTGCTCGGCCTCCGCGAAACGCCCCATCTTGAAATAGGTATTGCCCACAACCGCGTGAGCCTCGGCGCCTCCGCCCGCGGTCACGGCGCGTTTACCTTCTTCAAGGGCGCGCGCCCAGTCGCGGACGTTAAAAGCTTCCCGCGCAAGGCTCAGGTGATCCAGCTTGGCGCCGGGAACGGGAACCTCGACCGTAGCATCTGGACGTTTGTCCACGGCCAGCGGGGAAACCTCTTTGGCCTCGGTGCTTGCCCGCGGTGCACCGGATAACGGCGAGGCCGCGACCGGCGCAGGTGGCTTCTCGGGTGCACGAGGCACCGCGGGCACGGGAACTTGCGCGGACGATGGCGGCGAAGATCGCGACACACTGTCGGTTGCTGGAACCGCGACCGCAGCCTGCTTGTTCCTTTCAACGGTCAGAAGCATCCAGAGCAGCGCGCACAATCCCACCAGCGCCCCAACCGCCATCGGAGCCATCCAACGCAACTTCCGCCGAATCGAGATTGCCGGTCTGGACGCCACTGCCTCGGGCAGGCTTCCGCTCCTGGCGCGCCTGCGTTCTATGGCACCGTCGTCCTCAAGAAGGTGACGTGCCACTTCGACCATTTGGCGCCGCTCGGCCCGTTCCTGCTCGGGCGCGAAGATTTCCTTCATCGCCAAAGACAGCCACAGCTCTGGGTGAACCTCGGGCGGAATGAAGACCGCGAGCGCACGGCGAAGTTCGTCCGCGTTCGCGAATCGGTTGTCGGGATGCACGCTGGTGGCCTGCTTCACCACGGCGTCGAGTTCTGGTGGCACCTCGGCATTGAAAGTCGACGGCGGCTGGTGCTCGCCGCGTGAGATCCACATCAGGATCTCGCCCTCGGTCTCAGGCAACCTGGTTTCGCGGCTCATGTCGCGGGTGGTTCCTACCTGCCGCTGCGTGAGCAGCTCCCACAAGAGCACGCCGAGCGCGTAGATGTCGGTTCGCCGGTCGAGCCTTTCGCCCGGCCGCAACTGCTCGGGCGCCAGGTGCCAAAGTTTTCCCGCGGCCCGCTGCTCGCCTGGCCCGGCGCCGTGCAGATCCGAGGAAGCGATGCCGAAATCGAGCAACTTCACCTCGCCGGCATAGGTCAAACGTACGTTGGGCGGATTGATATCGCGATGGACCAAGTTCAGGTTCTCGAAGTCGTGCGCATAGGCCAGCCCGCGCGCGATTTCGATGGCGATGTAGACCGCCACCGGAACCGGGAGCACGCGCCCCTGGGCGGCCATCCGTTCCAGCAAGGCCGAGACGTCGTGCCCCTCGACAAACTCCTGGACCAGGAAGACCTCGCCGCCCACCTCGCCGATGTTGTGCGTGTGGGCCAGATTGCTGTGCACCAACTGGCGCGCCAGATCCGCCTCGTGGCGAAAGTTGCGCACGTGATCCGGCTGCGACAGCAGCGCCGGCAAAAGCCGCTTGACCACGCACAGGGTTTCGAGCTCGCGGTGCCCCGACATGGCCAGATACACGGCACCCATGCCACCCTCGCCAAGTGGCCTAAGCAGGACATACGCCCCAAATTTCTGCGGCAGTCGCGAATCCAACCGCCGCATTCTAGGCCGGGTCGCCTAGGCAAGCATGTTTTCGGTAAGAATCGGAAATCGGAGATGCCCCTGCGCGCTCGCAAGATGAAAATCGGCGGGCTCGGACGCGGGCTCAGAAGGGATCGGCAACCTACGCGAGCTGCCACAGCTCCAAGAACTTTCCACGCACCCAGGGGTGAAGGTCTTCCGCCACGCTCGCTGGCAGGCCCGCGCTCTTGATGAGTTCCTGGATGTCCACGCAAAAGCCGGTCCGAGGGTACTCTACTCTCAAAAGCCGAAAGCCGGTCCGAGGGTACTTTCCAAAACGAGCCAAAAGCCAAAAAGCCAAAAAGCCAAAACCGCAAGCCGGTCCGAGGGTACTTTTCCAAAAGCCGGTCCGAGGGTACTTTTCAAGCAACTCTCATCCAAAAGCCGAAAAGCCAAAGCCCAAAAGCCGGTCCGAGGGTACTTTCCAAAACGAGCCAAAAGCCGAAGCCGCAAGCCGGTCCGAGGGTACTTTCCAAAACGAGCCAAAAGCCCAAAAGCCCAAAAGCCGGTCCGAGGGTACTTTCCAAAACGCAAAAGCCGGTCCGAGGGTACTTTTCAAGCAACTCTCATCCAAAAGCCGAAAAGCCAAAGCCGAAAGCCGGTCCGAGGGTACTTTTCACAAGCCGCAAGCCGGTCCGAGGGTACTTTCCAAAACGAGCCAAAAGCCCAAAAGCCCAAAAGCCGAAAGCCCAAAGCCGGTCCGAGGGTACTTTTCAAGCAACTCTCGCACGCCGTTTCCGATAGCTCCTGCATGACACTCCCTCGCCAGGTCGTGCCTGGCCGCGACTACATGGTTACGCGCCGCTGTTCCGAGCGGCGCTTCTTTCTGCGCCCCGATGAAGGCACCAACAACGCCTTCGTCTACTGCCTGGCCTTGGCTGCCAAGCGTGCGAAAGTGCAGGTCACGTTTTCCGTCGCGATGTCGAACCATCACCACACTGGCATCCACGACCCCGACGGCAACTTTCCTATTTTCACGGAACACTTTCACGGACTCCTCGCTCGCTGCCAGAACGCCCACCTCGGCCGCTTCGAAAACTTCTGGTCGTCCGAACCCACCTCGGTCGTCCATTTAGTGCAGCCCAATGACATCCTCGACAAGATGACCTACGCCTTCACGAATCCCACGGCTGCGGATTTGGTCGACGCCGTCGAGGAATGGCCGGGCATTACCACGTTCCAGACCACCATCGCCGGCGGTCACATCACCGCCACGCGACCGAGGCATTTCTTTCGTGACGACGGCAGCATGCCTGAAGTCGTCAGCTTGGCAATCGCGCGGCCCAAAGGCTTCGAGAATCTCGCAAAAGAAGAGTGGGCCAACCTCGTCACCGAGCGCGTACGCGCCAGGGAGGCCGACCACCGTCAGCGGCGCGCGCTCGCGGGCATCACTGTGCTCGGGCGCCAGCGCATCCTTGAGCAAGACCCCTTCGAGTGTCCGGCGGGGCACGCGCCTCGTTTTCGGATGAGCCCGCGTGTCGCCGCCAAAAACAAGTGGTCCAGAATCGAGGCGCTGCTACGCAACCGCCTTTTCATCGAGAAATACCGTGACGCCTTTCGCGCCCACATCGCCGGTCTGGCAAACGTCCTGTTCCCATTCGGCACATTCTGGATGCGTAAGTTCGGCAAGGTAGCGTGCGAGGTCGCGGAAGATGCTGAAGCCGTTCTGCTCGGCCGGGCGGCGGATCCTGCGCCGGCCTAGCTGGCGCGGCGGAGTAGTCTGGCAGGTTCGTCAAGCAAGTGCGCAGACGCTGTGGCCGACGCTTGCCCACAGCTCTCAGTTTCGGCACCATCGAACCCGGGAACGTCCTTGTCAGGCCGCGAAACCTCTGGTTTCGCTAGAATGGAAGCCCTCCGAGCGCAAACCCCACTGGCATCTGGTGCTCGAATAGGGCCTGCAAGACAAGTGCCTTTATCGAACTACAAGATCACCCTCGGCGAGGGTTCAAACAAGATCACCCTCGGCGAGGGTTCAATCGCTGCCTGCAACGGCGTCGCCACGTGCAACCGAACCAAACACCCGCACATTGCGCGCGCCATGGCGACTCGCCAGCGCGAGGATCTCCTCTCTGCGCTGCCGAATATGGTCGAGCGTTAGTCCCGGCATTTCGTTCACCCACACATAAGCTACGCCGCCCCAAGCACCGCCGCAACTGCCCGTCCTTGCGCCCGGATTCAAAGCAAGCTCGGCGCGCGGGCCGCTGGGAGCTAGCGCAGAACCGCCACCCGATCCCCGAAGACCTGCTCCAACTTCGCCAACAGCTCGTCCGACGCTTCGACCTTGAAGTCGTCGCCCAGGTCGAACACGGTCTCGCTCCGCTGCGGGATCTCCAGGCGCAGGCGCGTGCGGCAGGTGCCGGGAAACTGGACCAGGAGTTTCTGCAAGGCTGTGAGCTGATCGCCGCTCAGCAGATCTGCGTTCAGGCGCACGTCCAGCATGGTGCTGCGCTCGGCGCGGATCGAGGTGAGCAATTTCGCGTCGACGAAGCGCAGGCGCTCGCGCGGGTTCTCGGCATCGCCCCAGGGTACGTCCACGGTGCCGGTGACCAGCAGGGGATCGCCCTTGGTCAGCACGTCACGGAATTCCTCCAATTTGGACGAGGCGACGTGGAACTCGATCTGGCCGTGCTGGTCTTCCAGTTTGAAAAAGGCGTATTTCCCCGTCCCACTCTTAATCTGCCGCTCTTGATAGTCCGAGATCACGCCGCCCAGGATCACCTCGGCGCGGCCGCCGCGCTCGGTGCAATTGCTGGTGATGGCGTTGGCGAAGCGGCGTAGCTCGCCAGCGAAGCGATCCAGGGGATGACCGCTGATGTAGAAGCCCAGACTTTCCTTCTCGAAGGCCAGCAATTGCTTGGGCGTCCATTCCTCGCCTTCGAGATAGATGTCCTCGGCGGGTGGCGGGGGCGCCCCGGCCGAACCACCGCCGAGCAGCGATAAGAGCGACGTCTGCCCACTGTCGCGTTCGCGCTGGCTCGCCGCCGCGGTGTCGATGGCCGGGCCGATGGCCAGGAACATCTTGGCCCGACTGACCTTCTTCACCTCCGCGATGCCGTCGAAGGCGCCGGCCTTGACCAGCGCCTCGAGGACCTTGCGGTTGACCTTGCGCGTGTCCACGCGCTGGCAGAAATCGACCAGGGAAAGGAATCGCCCGCCGGCCACGCGCGCGGCGCGGATGACCTCGACCGCGCCCTCGCCCACGCCCTTGACCGCGGCCAGACCGAAGCGAATGGCTTTTTCCGCTGGCGCTGGCGCGTCCGGCGCCGCGACCGTCTTCGCCTCGCTCTTGCGCCGCCCGCGCTTGGGCTCTTCAGCCGGCACCGACTCGCCCTGCACCACGGTGAAGTCCGCGTCCGATTCGTTGACATCGGGACGCAGCACGCGAATGCCCTGCGAGCGCGCCTCGGCGATGCACTTGACGACCTCCTCAGTCTTGTCCTTTTCGCAGGTGAGCAGGCCGGCAAAAAATTCCACGGGGAAGTGGCACTTCAAATACGCGGTTTGGTAGGTCAGCAGGCCGTAGGCCGCCGAGTGGCTGCGGTTGAAGCCGTAGCCGGCGAACTTCTCCATCAAGTCGAAAACGCCCTCGGCGATTTTCGCGTCGACCTGTTTGGCTGCGGCGCCCTTCATGAAGGTCGCCTTCTCCTTGGCCATGACCTCGGCCTTCTTCTTGCCCATGGCCCGGCGGAGCAAGTCGGCCTGACCAAGCGAGTAGCCCGCCAGCGCCGAGGAGATCTGCATGACCTGCTCTTGGTAGACGATGACGCCGTAGGTGTCCTTGAGAATGTTTTCCAGCGACGGGTGGGGATATTCGACCTTCTTGCGCCCGTGCTTGCGCTCGACGAAGTCGTCGACCATGCCGCCCTCGATGGGGCCCGGCCGGTAGAGCGCACCCGCGGCCACGATGTCCTCGAAGCAGTCAGGCTTGAGCTTCTTGAGCAAGTCGCGAAAGCCCGACGATTCGAGCTGGAACACGCCAGTGACGTCGGCCCTCGAGATCATGGCGTAGACCTTGGCGTCGTCGAGCGGGAAGAGCGCGGGGTCGAGAAGCTCCTCGCCCTTACGCTTGCGTTCGGCATTGATGAGCGCGACCGCGGTCGCGATCACGGTCAGCGTTTTGAGGCCGAGGAAGTCGAACTTGACCAGTCCTACCTTCTCGACGTCGTTCATGTTGAACTGCGTGGCGATGGTCTCGGTTTCCTGGCCGGCCGGGCGAAAACACGGCACGTACTCCCACAGCGGCTTTTCGCCGATGACCACGCCGGCGGCGTGCGTGCCGGCGTGGCGGTTCAGCCCTTCGAGCGTCTTGGCGATGTCGAGCAGTTCGCGGTACGGGCCGTCGTAGAGCTCCTTGAGCCGCGGCTCGTCCTCGATGGCCTTGGCCAGCGGCGGCGACTTGCCCTGAATGGGCTCTGGCACCAGCGTCGCCACCTTGTTGCCATCGGCGGGCGTCATGCCCAGGGCGCGCGCCACGTCGCGGATGCAACTGCGCGCCTTGAGCTGGTGCATGGTCACGATCTGGCCGACGTTGTTCTTGCCGTACTTGCGCGTGACGTAGCTGATGACCTCCTCGCGGCGGTTCATGCAGAAATCGATGTCGAAGTCGGGCATCGAAACGCGCTCGGGGTTGAGGAAGCGCTCGAAGAGCAACTTGTTGACGATGGGATCGATGTCCGTGATGCGCACGCTGTAGGCGACCAGCGAGCCCGCGCCCGAGCCGCGACCCGGCCCCACCGGGATGGTGTTCTGCTTGGCGTAGTTGATGAAATCCCAGACGATGAGGAAGTAACCCGAGAAGTTCATCTTCCGGATCACGCCCAGCTCCAATTCCAAGCGGGCGCGGTACTGATCCGGATCGAGTTTCTGGCCCAGGCGAAGGGCGGTGGAGAGGCGCTCGGCCAGGCCCTTGTGCGCCAGCTCGGTCAGGTACGAATCGGCGTCGTAGCCCTCGGGAACTTTGAATTGCGGCAGATGGGTCTCGCCCAGCTTGAGCTCGACGTTGCACATGTCGCCGATGCGTTCCGCGTTCTCCAATGCCTCGGGCAGATCCTTGAACAAGATCTCCATCTCGTCGGGCGAACGCAGGTAGTAGGCGTCTGTCGTATGCACCATGCGCTTGCTGTCATTGACCGTGGTCTTCATGCCCACGCACATCAGGATCTCGTGCGCGCGCGCGTCCCGCCGTTCGAGGTAGTGGCAGTCGTTGGTGGCGATGATGGGAATGCCGGTCTTCTTCGAAATCTCGATGATGCCGGCGTTGACTTTCTCCTGGTCGGGCAAGCCGTTGGCCTGCACTTCGAGAAAATAATTCCCCCGGCCCAAGATGTCGTCGTATTCGCGCGCCACCTGCTCGGCCACGGGCATGCCGCTGTGGAGAATCGCGCGCGACACCGCGCCGCCGAGACACGCCGACAGCGCCACCAGCCCATCGGAGTGCTCGCGCAGGAGTTTTCGGTCGATGCGCGGGTTGTAGTAAAAACCCTCAAGAAACGCCATCGAGTTGAGGTACGACAGGTTCTTCCAGCCCGTGAGATTCTTGGCCAGCAGCACGAGGTGGTGGCTCTTGCGCTCTGAGCGGTCGAAACGATCGTCGGCGACATAGGTTTCGCAGCCCAGGATGGGCTTGACCCCGTGGGCTTTCGCTTTCAGGTAGAAATCGAGCGCGCCGAAGAGGTTTCCATGATCGGTCATGGCCACCTGTTTCATGCCCAGCGACAGCGCCTTGGGGAAAAGCTCGTCAAGTCGAATAGCCCCGTCGAGCAGGCTGTACTGGGTGTGAAGATGCAGGTGCGTGAAGCCGGGCATATCGATGAGGTGGGTTTACTCGTGAGATGCACGAAGGTCAACGAGAGCAACTCGTGCTAGCGTAATGCGCGTTAGTCGCCCCATGCTTCGGCCCATCGTTCACTTTGCCTTCTGCCTCGTGGCAGCCCTTGCCGCGACTGGCTGCCGATCCCATGCACCCCTGCCCTTGCCCGACGCCGCAGGCGCCAGCGGCCTCAGCTTGAGCGCCACGCCCGACTCGTTGGTCATCCGGCCGAGCAGCAGCGGCCGCATCCGCTTCGTGCTGACGGGCGAGCAAAACCAGCCCGTCCCGAACTACCCGCTCGACTTCGCCATCCCTCCCAGCAGCAGCGCGTACGGAACCGTGGACGCACGCTTGTCGTCCGACCAGGGCCTGACCGATAGCAACGGAGCGGCGGTGCTGGAGATCATCGTCGGCAGTCTCCCGAGCGACAATTCCCCCGCGGCCTTCTCGGTCACCGCCACTTGCCAGGGCTCGGCCGGAGCCAAGGTTGAAATCACGGTCACGACCAACGCCTATTCCGTCGAAATCCTACCCGTGCCCGCCAGCGACCTGTTGGGCTCGGTGCCGATTGTGAACACGCGCCTGCTGTTCTACGACGACGCGACCTGCGGGACGCTGGACCTGACCAACCTAAGTGCCGCGTCCGCGAAACCGCGTCCCGCCCGCTACGCGGACGTGAACCTCTCGGTGGTGTTTCATGGGGTCGCGGCCAGCGGCAGCCATGCCGTGGTGGGGCTTGGGCTCGATAGCAATATCTTCGTTCAAATCGGCGGCTGCGTCGATATCCTAGGTGCGTCGCTGTTCGAGTCGGAAACCATTCGCGCCACCCTTTTCATGGACCGCTTGTTTCCCGTGCCGACTGGCACCTACAAAGTGGCGTCTGACTTCAAGCTCGTTCCTCCGCCGTCGGAGCTGACCGCCATTCAATCCGTCTGGCGGCAGTGGGCGCGCTGCCCGATAGATCCCGCTCGGCTGTGGCTCGATTGCACCCTCGACGCACTCGCCACGGACGCTGCCACGGATCCGCTCGACTGCGTTCCCGTGCCCGGTGCCGAGGGGCCGCTCGGCGATCAACTTCTCCCGCACCGAGGGCAGGTGGTCGCGCCGACCGGCGGAACGTCCACCAGCCCCACCGATACCCCCTGCCGCGGCCAGACCGACAGCGATGGCAACGCCAGCCTCGAAGCCATCGTCGACGACCTGTTTTCCGGGAAACGCGACCAGCTGGTGGGAGCGAAGCTAGGCGCCTTGCCGGACGAAATCGCGGGCCTGCTCGACGAGCTTCGCATCGATTCGCAGATGACGATTGCCACGGACAGCGACATCAACAGCTACACGATCGAGCACGACCTACTCGGCGTGACCTTCCCCGACGGACTGGCCCCGATCGAGCTCAAGACGCCAGCCCTGGGCCTGCCAGTGTCGAGCGTGTCTGGGATCCTTGCCACGCTCAAGGCAGGCCAGCTTTCCATCCCCCGCCACGGGTTCACCCTGCGCCTTGGCACCGTCTCGCGCTACGCCTTCGAAGCGACCAGCCTAGAGTCGCGAGGCGCCGACGACAGCGGCGGTCTGGTAAGAGCGGTTTTTGGACTTGCGCAGCGGAGCGACGCAGGAACGATGCTGTCTGGATGCAGCGCTTTGGACGCCGCCTTGTGCGATCAGTTCAAGCAGGCCAGGGGCTGCCTGCTCGACGCCTGCCAGAAAGGTCTCTCCGCGCTGGCCTCCAAACTGGCCGGGCCTTTCGACAAGCTGGACGGCACGGATCTCGACTTCTTCCTATCTGGCTATGCCCCCGTCGTCGATTCGGACGGAGACGGACACGCCGATGCCCTGGGACTGGGAGGGCGCCTGGGAAGCGTTTTCGCTGGTCCAGGGTTGTGGTCAGCCACACTTGACGCACAAGGGAGGGGGTATGTCGTCTACGGTTCCTGGACCGCCTCTCGCCTGACCAATGCGCCCTAAGTGCGCGTAGGACTAGCCCTACAAAGCGGCGCATGCGATGATCCGCGATGGATAGGGGAAATGGCTCGGAATCCTGGCACCGAAGCAGAAGCCGCGAACGCCACGCTCCGCACTGGAAGTGGCGTCACACCGAGCCCCGCTTCGGCACCAGCCAGCGCTGCCCCACCGGTGGTCAAAACCGGCCTCACGCAAGATCCCTCGGCGACTCCGACCAGCGCTCTTCCACCCGTGAGCAAGACCGGCCTCACCCAGAATCCCTCGGCAACTCCCGGCCTCACGCAGAATCCCTCGGCAACTCCCGCCAGCACTTCTCCGCTGCCGCCCAAAACCGGCCTCACGCAAAATCCCTCGGCGACTCCGGCCAGTGCTCTTCCGCCGCCGGTAAAATCCGGCCTGGCCAACCCAAGTTCCCGCATCAACTACACCCCCTTGCCTTCCACGGGAGGGGGACTGCACGCACCCGCAAGCACGCCGGGACCCATGGTTCAGCAGTTCGTGACCCTCGGACGCTACCAACTGCTCTCCCGACTTGCCGTCGGAGGCATGGCCGAGGTGTACCTCGCTCGCCAGGGCGAGCTGTCCGGCTTCAAGACCCTGGTGGTGGTCAAGAAGGTCCTTCCTCACCTGGCCGAGAAGCCCGACTTCATCGCCATGTTCCTCGACGAGGCCCGCATCGCCTCCATGCTCGACCACCCCAATATCGTCCGCATCACCGAGGTGGGCCGCACCGGTAGCGAGTACTTTCTCGCCATGGAATTGGTGCAGGGCAAGCCCCTGGCAGCGATCCTCCAGCAATCCGAGAAAGCCAAGACCCCGATTCCGCACAACCTGGGCGCGCTCATCGTGGCCAACGCGGCGGCCGGCCTGCACCACGCCCACCAACTGACCGACACCTCGGGCAACCTGCTCGGCCTCGTCCATCGCGACATCTCGCCCCAGAACATCATGGTGTCCTTCGAGGGATCGGTGAAAGTCATCGATTTTGGCATCGCCCGCGCGCTCGGCCGATTGGGCGACACGAATTCGGGCTCGCTCAAGGGCAAGCTTGGCTACATGGCCCCGGAACAAGCTCGCGGGGAGGCCATCGACGCGCGGGCGGACCTGTTCTCGCTGGGTGTGGTGCTATGGGAGTGCGTGGCGGGACGGCGTATGTTCCTGCGCGAAAACGATCTCGCCACCTTGCGCGCCGTGGTCTACGAGCCCATCCCGAGTGCCAGCAAGTTCGCGGAGGTCGATCCCGCGCTCGATGCCATCATCCGCCGCTCGGTCGCGCGCAACGTCGGCGAACGCTTTCAGACCGCCGAGGAGATGCGCATTGCCCTAGAGCGATGGGTTTTCTCGTCGGGCGGCGCCAGCACCCACGATCTCGCGGCCATGATGAAGTCCTGGTTCCCCAAAGACCACTTGCAGTGGCAGCGCGCCGCCCGCCTCGCCCTCGACATGCAAGAGTCCGATCCGCCCATCGACGTGGCGTTCCCCAATCTGGCGGCCAACAAGACCGGCCATTCCAGGACCGGTGCCGGGCGTCTGGAGGGATCGGGGGGCGCAGCGAAGATCCGCTCGGAAACCAGCAATCGGTCGAGCAGATCCCCAGTTGGTCAAGCTCCAATGCTGGAAGTCCCGGACCTGCGCCCGAAGTTTTTGCGGCGCTTGGCCATTCCCTTGGTCATCGTGCTCTCGCTGGTTGCGGGCGGGGCGGCAATCTTTTTCCTGATGGGCAAGAAGCCCGCCGTCGAGCCCGCCCCGGAAGCGAAGTCCGTGACCCCCGTCCGGCCCATGGTCGAGACCTTGCCCGTGGTCGAGGAACCTGATCACACGGCCGCGAACAAAGGCACGCCCCCCACCCATGTCGGGGAGACACCCCGGCCACAAGAGCGAGAAACGGGGAGCGTCGCCGAAGAAAACCCCTCGGGAAAGAAAAAAAACCGGGGCGCTTCCGGGGAAAAACGCGCGATACTACGCCAGGAAACCGAAGCTGAAAACGGGCCGAGCAAACGCACGATCCCGTTCGAAGACAAGTCCAGCGTCAAGAAGAACAAAGAACCTCGCCCCAACCCCTTCTAGCGATTTGGCACTGCCATGAAGCACACAACCCGCGCACGACGAATTTCCAGGCGACTTGCCACCACTTGCTTCGCCATCCTGCTCTTCGGTCCAGGCGCCGCTCGCGCGGCGGAGTGTCCGGCCTCGTCTCCCGAAGATCCGCAAGAGCGGCGCAAGCTCGCCAAGGAGTGGTTCGGCACAGCCGAGGCGGCAGAAAACGGAGGCAACGACGCCGAGGCGACGCGCGCTTACGCTTGTTCGTACAAGATGGTCGCCCACCCCTTCACCGCCTACAACTTGGGGCGCGTATCCGAGCGAAGCGGAGACAACGAACTTGCGCTCAAGATGTTCAAGGCCTACCTGACGCTCAAGCCCGACGCCCTAGACAAGGAAGATGTGAAGGCCAAGGTGAAGGCCCTGGAAGAAAAGATTGCCTCCGCAAGTTCCAGCACCACGCCCGAGACCGCCGCTGGCGAGGAAGGCGCCGAGAAGCCCGCGGAGCCACCCCAGGAGGAATTGGCTCCGCCACCCGAGCCCAAACCGGCCCCGGTTGTACAAGTCAACAAGCCCGCCGAACCCGCGCCCGAGCCCGAAAGCCATTCGCACAGGGTGGAATGGATCGTGGGTGGGGCCAGCGCTGCAGTCCTGGTTGGTGGCTTCGCTCTCAATCTTGCCGCGCGCAGCAAGATGAGCGCTTGCCAAGCCGATGCGGGCCTGGGCCGGTACAAGACTGCCCAGACGGAATGCGATTCCGCCCGGCCTCTGGCCTATACGTCCTACGCCTTGATCAGCGTCGCGGCCATCGGCATCGCTGCCGACGCACTCCTCATCATCCTGCGCAGTGGTGGTGGCGAATCATCCTCGAACGATGACTCTTCGGTCGGCTTCATGTTGCTGCCGAGCGGCGGTGGATTGTCCGCGCGGGGCAAATTCTAGGCACCCTCTACTGGCCAACTTCGCCACGCCTGATCGCGAAACCCTACTCCGCCACGCGCGGGCGCTTTTGGGCGCGACCCTGGCCGAGATCGCCGACGGACTTGGCATGCCGGTGCCGGTGGGCGCGCTCAGAACCAAGGGTTGGTCTGGACAAGTTATCGAGCGCGAACTCGGCGCCGGCGATGGCGGCGCGCACGGTCCGGACTTCGCTTCACTCGGCATCGAACTCAAGACCGTGCCGGTTCACGGCGACTTGATTCCGCTGGAATCGACCGCCGTGTGCCACATCGATCCTGTTGCCATCGCGGGCGAATCCTGGACCACGAGCTATGCGCGTCGAAAGCTGTCCCAGGTTCTATTCATCGCGCTCGAGGTTCCCGCAGGCGCCCGCTCGGTCGACGAGCGGCGCGTGGTGGCGGTGAACCTGTGGATCCCGTCGCCGCACGAGGAATCGTCCCTGCGCGCTGACTTTGAACTCTTCGCGCGCGACTATTTCCGGCGCGGGCGCTCGGCCGAAATCACCGGACACCTCGGCCGGGTCATGCAAGTCCGGCCCAAGGCGAGAAACTCAAGCGACCACCGCGCCGCCTATGGCCCTGACGGGAAACCAGTGCGCATCGGCAAGTGCGGGTTCTATCTCCGGCCGGCCTTCGTCCAAGGCATACTGCGCGGTGGAGACACGATTCGATGAATAGCTCTTTGTGCATCGGGGTCGCGTTTGTTCTCGCCAGCTATGCCTGGGAGATCCCCACGGCCAGCGCCGAGGAGACGAAGCCGCTCTCCGTCGCGCAAGCCATCGAGCGCGCCGTGGCCAACAACGTGGATCTGCGCCACGAACGCGTCGCCGTCGCGCAAGCGGCGGCTCGCCAACTGGCGGCCGAGGGACAATTCGATGTCGTGCTCGATGCCGGCCTCGACCTTAGACGAGACCTATCCCCTCCGCTTTTGTGCCTCCTGCCACCGTGCCCGGACTTGACCAAGACCACCACGACGGCCGCGAAGCTGGGACTTGCGCGCAGCCTGGAGTCGGGCGGCGCCCTGCGACTGGCCGGCCAAGCCAATCGAACAACTTCCGATTCACCCGCCGATTCGGGGCTGCTTTTCGGGACCTACTATACGAGCGGGCTTGCCCTGACCTTTTCCCATCCGCTTCTGCGCGGATTCGGGACCGAGGTCACGCTCGCCAATCTGCGCAAAGCGCGTATCCAGCAAGATGCCGCGCAACTGGGCCGCCAAATGCGCGCGTGCAACGTTGTTCGCGACGTCGTGATCGCCTACTGGGAATTGGCCTACGCCACGCAGGATCTTGCTATCAAACGTGCAGCCCTCGAGTTGGCGCAGGAACAACTGCGCATCACCAAGGCCATGATCGGCGCGGGCCGCCTCGCTGACTCGGACGCCGCGTCCGTCGAGCGAGCCATCGCACAACGCCAGGAAGATCTGGCCACGGGCGAGCAGATTCTCTTTTTTCGCAGCTTGGATTTGCAGCGGTTGTTCGGCGTGCCCGCCGAGGTGAACGTCCCTGTTCTCGCTGCCACCGATGTGCCCGCCACCGGTACGCCGGGTGTCGATGAGGCCGCCGAAGTCAGCCGTGCGCTCGCAGCCAATCCCCAGCTGCGCGCGCTCGCGCTCGGGCTGCGGCTTTCCCAAGCCGACCTGGCCACCGCACGCAGCACCTTGCGCCCCAGGCTCGACTTCACGGGCAGCGTGGGTCCGGCCGGCTTCAAGCCCGGCCTGGGCGACTCCGTCAAACAAACCGCAGGCTTTTCCGCCTTGGCTTGGTCCGCCGGGCTCGCGTTCGAGCTTCCCGTCGAGAACCGCACGGCGCGCGGGCAGCTGCGAGTCGCAGAAGAAGATCTCAATTTCGCCCGCCTCAATGCCGAGGATTTCACCCTGCAATTGCGCGACCTGGTCCTGCGCGCGGCCCGAAGCATCCGCACGGCGGGCATGCGCGTGGCGCTTGGCCAGCGCGAGGTCGAGTTTGCGCGGCAGAACCTCGAAGCCGAACGCGCCCGCTTTCAAGCCGGCCGCGCCACCAACAACGACGTGCTCTTGCGCCAGCAAGAACTCAAGGACGCCGAAACGCGCCTCTTGCGCGCGACCGTGGATCAAAGCGAGTCCGAAGCGACTCTCTCGGCCGCCACGGCCGAAATCCTCGACCGCTACGGTGTGGTCCTCAAGGGGCTTTAGACCCGGCTTTAGACCGATTGCCTGAGCCCTTTCATGGGCACGTCTCGTAGGTCGCATCGCAGCCGCCATTCGGAGCGGGAACGCTGGCCGTGGAATTATCGTCGGGATCTGCTTCGACGAAGTAGCCGTCGCCGTCGCTGTCGACGCGCACGGGATCGCTGGCAACAAAGTGATCGCCGTTGATTGCGTAGTCGATACCCGTCGAGGTTCGCAGGACCACGTGGCCCACGACCTTGCCGGTGCGCAGGTTGGTGCCGGTGTCGCCGTGCTCGGTCTGGTACAACGCCGACGTCGCGACCAGACGATCGATTGTGCTCTGGGCGGGGTGGCCATAAGCATTTCCATCAGCGACTTGAATGATGGCAACGCGAGGTTGCATCTCGGCAAGGAACGTACTGTTCGAGGCGTGACTGCTGCCGTGGTGGCTCACGCGATAGACGTCTACATCCTTCACCTGAGGTGCCGTGCGCGTCTCGATGTCGTGGTAGGAATAGCCACCCGACCGCGCAACCAGCGTCTCCCCGGACATGTCGCCCGCGCTGAAGTAATCGAGCCTTCCCATGCGCAAGAGCGCTGCGATGGAATAGTCATTCTCGTCCGGAGGCGCGGGGTCGGCGGCAAAATCCCCGGCGGGAAGAACGCCGTTTGCGTCGACGACCACGATGGCGAACGCGACCCCACCGCCCAGTTGCACCTGCCCCGTACCCAAAGCCGCGATTTCGGGATGGAGGGCTTGCGCTTCGTCGCTCTGCAGGTAGGTGCGCCAGGTATTCAGGGTGTCTCCGCCTGCCCCCGCGTACCGATAGAGGTCGCGATGTAGAAGCTTGCCAACCGCGAAGCCCTGTTCGTGCACGAGGTGCCAGACGCCGCCGTGGCCGGGAAAGCCGACGTGGTCGAGATGGAAATGCGACAACAAGACATAGTCAAGCCGCGCACAGCCCAGCACCGAGCGAACATAGGTGCCGACGAGATTTGCACCGTCGTAGCTGTCCCACGCGGCCTCGCCCGCGTCGATGAGGATAGTGCGTCCGGCGGGGCTGACGATCAAAGTAGAAACCGCCTCGCCCGCATCGATGTGGTGAATCTCAAGCCAACCTGGCTGCCACGATCCGCTGCCACACTCACCCGTGCCTTGCGCCGTCGGGCCACTGCTCGCCTGCCCGCCTCCCGGTGAAGCATCCGGGAGCGCGGGCAGGCATGAAGCCACTGTCGATACGAACGCAACGAAGACAATCCTTGGTGCCATGCCTGTTTCTCGGTATGGCTTCCGAAAAAGTTGCTTAGGCTCTCCTCAACAGGACACGGAAGCCAAGCAATCCTGGCCTCCGTGCGGTTTCGACGCTGCTGCTGGGTCGCGTGGGTGCCGCCGAGAAGACGAACTACTTCTTCGCGGGCGCGGGGGCCTTCTCGGCCGCGGGGGCCTTCTCGGCCGCGGGAGCTTTCTCGGCAGCGGGAGCCTTCTCGGTGGCCGCGGCAGGCGCAACCGTCTTGGTGTCTTTCTTCACCTTCTTGTCGGCCTTGACTGCCGCTGGCTTGGTCTCGGTAGCCTGCGCGACCTTGTGCGCGGCGGGCGGGGTCTTCGGGGTCTTCGGCGCCTTGCTGGCTGCGAAGGCGGAGCTGCTGGTGATGGCGGCGATTCCGAGGATGACGAGGATGTTCTTCAACATGGTGGCTTCTCCTTTTTGTGTGTTGCGGGGCTCGGAGTGAACCAATTGCACTCGGCGTGCCAGCGGATCCCTGGCGAAACAACCCGCAAATCCGTTCTTTTCGCAAATGGCCGGCCACCCTCGACGCCATTCCGCCTCGCTCGCGCGCACAAAACTGTCCACGCGAAAATTGGCGCCTTCGTCTCAAGCAGGTGAATGTGAGTGCATGGGCGCGTTCCTCGGCGCATTTCGCAGCAAGCGAGTCTTCGTGATGATCGGCATGGGCTTCGCGTCCGGGTTGCCGCTTGCCATGTCCGGCTCAACCCTGGGCACGTGGATGACCAAGGCCGGCGTCAACCTCAAGACCATCGGCCTGTTCGCGCTGGTCAGCCTGCCCTACTCTTTCAAGTTCCTGTGGGCGCCGCTGCTCGACCGCTTCAGCCTGCCCTTTCTCGGCCGGCGGCGCGGCTGGATCGCGCTGACTCAGCTCGGGCTCGCGCTCGGCATCTGGGCCACCAGCACGGTGGATCCACGTTCGGCACCCGTGGCCATGGCGGCGGCGGCGCTGGTGGTCGCGCTGCTTTCGGCCAGCCAAGACATCGTCAGCGACGCCTACCGTACCGACGTGCTGCCCGCGCAAGAGCGCGCGTCGGGGACCTCGACCTTCGTGCTCGGCTACCGCATCGCCATGCTCGTCTCCGGCGCCGGCGCGCTGGCCCTGTCGGACTACCTGGCGTGGCCGACGGTGTTCAAGATCATGGCGCTGCTCATGCTTCCCATGATCGTGATCACCTGGCGTGCGCCCGAGCCCGAGGCGGTCCGGCCGCCGCGCACCGTGGCCGACGCCTTCACCAAGCCATTTCTCGACTTCTTCGCGCGCAAAGGCGCCCTCGTCGGCATCGCCTTCATCATGCTGTACAAGCTCGGCGACTACGTCGCGTCTGGCATGATCCAGCCGTTTCTCATCAAGACCGGTTTCTCCGGCACCGAGATCGCGGCCTGGTACAAGCTCGTGGGTTTCACCGCCATGACCGTCGGAGTCTTGCTCGGCGGCGGCCTGGTGGCCAAGCTCGGCGTGCGCAAGGCGCTCTTGCTCTTCGGCATTCTCGCCTCGATCACCAACAGCGGCTACCTCGCCTTGGCCATCCTGGGAAAAAACCACGCACTGCTGGCAGGGGCCATCGGCATCCACAACCTATGCAGCGGGATGGCCGAGACCGCTTTCATGGCGTTTCTGATGTCCATGTGTAACAAGTCGTTCTCGGCGACCCAGTTCGCCCTGCTGTCGAGCGCGTCCACGGTGGTGGGCCGCACCCTCGGTGCCGGCTCGGGCTATCTCATCTTGGCCGCGGGCTGGCCGGTCTTCTTCGCCACCACCATGGCCATGGCGGCGCCAGCCCTGGTCATGCTGTGGTTTGTTCCGAAAGAGGAATCCAGCGAACCTACCCGCGCATGAACATGCGCGGTGGCACAGGCTCGTGGTAGGCGCCGCGCAGCTTGAATTTTCGTTCCAGATCGGCGATGGCGGCGTCAGCGAGATCGACCCCGTAGAGTTCGTGCATGTTGTGCAGACCGCCCGGCGCAAAGACGTTGATCTCGAGGATCTTGCCGCCCGCGATGTCCAGTCCGACGAAGTAGAGCCCGTCGGCAATAAGGCGCGGACGGATGGTTTCGCACAGTTCGCGTTCGGCTCGGGTCAGGCGACATGCGCGGCGCGAGGCGCCGAGGTGCATGTTGTTGCGCATGTCATCGCTCGCGTGCAGGCGGCGATACACGGCCACGCGCCCGCCCGCCTCGATGGGAACGCCGGCGAGAAGCAACACGCGCTTGTCCCCGCGAGCCGCCGACGGCACATACTCCTGCACGATGAGGTAGCCGTTACCGCGCACGGTAGCAATGATCTGCGCCAGGTTGGCGTTTTCGCCCCGACCGACGAAGAAAACATTGCGCCCGCCGTAGCCGAAGAGCGGCTTGATGACCGCGGCCCCGTCGAGCTCGCGCAAGAAAGCGCGCACGCGGTTCGCCGAGCAGGTAATGAGCGTACGGGGACGGATAGCGGCGGGAAACCCGGCCAGATACATTTTCGATCCGGCCCGGCGCAAACCATCGGGGTCGTTCAGCACCATCACGCCCGCTTCCTTGAGCCGTCGGCCGAGCTCGATGGCTGGGTTGACGCGCACCGAGTTGCCATCGCCCACATGCGGATTATTGCGCAAGAGCACGATATCGAACCCGGCCAGCGAAACATCCTCGCGGAGCGCACCGGCCCCTCGCAAAGAGGCGAGCATGGATGAGAGATCGCCATGGGGGCCGGGCGACGGCTTGACGATCCGCCCCGTAACCTCGCGTTCGTGCGCAAAATCGTCGACGGAGATGAAGGCCACCTCGTGTCCACGCTTTTCCGCCGCCAGCGCAAGGTAGGCCGTTGTATAGGTCGGGCGAAGGCTCCTAGGATGGTTGACGACGAAAAGAATGCGCATGGCCGAATCAAACGCGGGAGAAGCGAACGCTGCGCCTCGGCCTCAGACTGGCCCAGGGAACGCAAACGTGCAACCCCAGCGTCTTCGCGTGTGGGCGCGTAGCCGCTTTTGTCTGGGCCTGGTAATCTGACGTCAAGCCATGGCAGGTTCCAAGACCAGATTTGGCTTCTTCGGCAACGGGGAAGAGCCCCCGGATTCGGGCGAATCCGGGGCCGCGCGCACCGTGATCGGGCACGACATTCATCTGCAGAAGCTGCCGTCCGGCTATGCCCGGCCCAGTGCCCAAGCCTCGCTCACACCGCTGCCGCCGACGCCCGTACCACGAACGCCCCTGCCGCGTGCACCGGTTCTCGCGCCCATGCCAGAGGTGATCACGGAATCGGTCGCGGTCAGGAGGCCCTACCGCCCGCAGAAAAGCCGGCTCGCCCGCTTCCTTGGCCGGTGGACCACGGGCGGGCATTTCCGGCCGCGCAGCCGCATGGGAGACGCCACGATCCTAGACGATGCGGACGACGACGATCTGCGCTTGCCCCGCGACACCACCGGCCGGAACGTCCTACTGGTGCTCGTCATCGCGCTGCTCACCTTTCTGATCACGTTCGCCATCGTGAAGATCCGCCAACGGTACGCGACGCAAGAGCCTGCCCCGGGCGTGCAAGTGCTGGAACCGCGTGCAGAACCGGCGCCTTTGCCCCAGATGCCAGCGCCGGCAATGGCGCCTCCAGCGGCCCCCGTGCCGCCCGCGCCCGCCGGCAAGCCAGTACTGCTCGGAACGCCAACGCCGCCCACCGTGGCGCCGTCTGTGAACCCACCACGCCCGCGTGCTCAAGCAGCGCTGCCTGCGCCCGCCCAAGCCGCGACTGTGCCCGCCCGGCTCCCCGCCGTCATCCCCACACCGAGTGGCAGCCCTCATCCGCGCAAGCGCGCACGAACTGAGACTCCCGCCGCCGAGCCGCCCGAGCACCTCAAAGGCGAACTCCTGCCGCTCGCACGCTAGCGTCTACTCCGATGGGACTGACCCCGTTGCTTTAGAGTCCCTGGCCAACCTCCTGATCTGAATCCGGACAATCTTCCTCCACAAGGGTGCCCATCGGGGTGCGCGAGGGGGCTGTCGTGCTATGGTTGCGTGCGTAAATCATGCCCATGCGTTCGTTTGCCGAAGTGACCATCACGAGGGTGTCGTGACTCGAAAACCAGTCTTTCTCGTACCGGTCGTTGTCGGGATCGCGCTCGCGGCCACACCGGCTTTCGCGCAAATGCCGCCACCCGATCACAACGCCGCCATGAGCGCGCCGCTTTTCGTCGAAGACTTGCCCGTGGGCACCATCTCGGTTCGCATCACCCACCCGTCGATGACCGAGCCCATCGCCGGAGCGAACGTCGTGGGCTCCTGGACAACCAAGGACGGCAAGCAGAAGTCCGCTACGGTCAAGACGGGAGAAGACGGCCGGGCAATTTTCACGGGCGTCCCGGCCGGCAGCACCTTCGGGGCCAAGACCACGGTCGAGGGCGAAAACCTCGCCACCGCGCAATTCACCGTGCCCGACCAGGGCGGCACGCGCTTGCTCGTCATGGTGGGCGCCCAGGCCGCCGAAGCCATGAACGAGATGACCGGTGGAGCGGCCGCAGCCAAGCCGGCCGGGCCGAAGGTGCTCGGCGTGCGCTCCGGCAAGGTAGAACCGCGCGACGGCACGAAAGCCGGCACTGTCGACGTCACTGTCCTTGGCGCCGAAGGCAAGCCCATCGCGGGCATAGGCGTCGACCTGGGCCACCCACAACATGGCGGGGGCGGCGTGGACTTCGTTCATGCCGTCAGCGACGACTCGGGCGTCGCCCATTTCGCCAACCTGAAGATTGGCGAAAGCTCACCCTACGCCGCTGTGGTCGAACGCGATGGCATGCGCGTGGGCACCCAGACCTTCATCCTGGACGACAAGCGCGGCGCCGCCGGGGAAATCCGCTTGCCAGGCAGAACCAACAACTTGTCCGCGCTGCGACTCTCCCCATCCTCGCGCATGATGGTCGAGCTGCGCGAAGACGCCATCGCGATTCTGCAAAATCTGCTGGTGGAAAATGCGTCCGACCAAGTCTTCGATCCCGGCCCGCGCGGCCTCTACATTCCGCTGCCCGAGGGATTCACCGGGGCCGAGCAACTGCCAGGCGGCGCCGAACTCGAAATCAAGGAGGGCGTGGGGGTCTTTCTCCACGGATTGCTCCCGCCCGCGCAATCGCCGGGAGCGACCGCCCAGGTCCGCCTGGGCTACGTGCTCACCACCCACGAAACGCCCGAATACGAGATCGTCCAGCCCATGCCGCTTGGACTGCAAGGCGGGTTGGTCCTGATCCCAAGCGAGTTTGCCCTCGGCCTGTCGGCCCCAGGATTGCGGACGCAACCGCCCGAGCGCGACGATAACGGCAACGAGCTGCGCATGTTCGAACTAGACACCGTGCCGCCGGGGCAGGCCTTGCGCATGACCGTGCTTGGGCTGCCCACGCGCCGTCAGGCCGGCAAGTGGATCGCGGGCGTGCTGGCGGGACTGATCGTCGCGGCTGGCTTCGTCGTCGCGCGCCGCCCACGTAATGCCACCAAGGGCAAAGCCAGGTGAGCGCATGAGCGAACGCCACCTTCGCGTCGCGAAGGTTTGCAAGAGCTACGGCCGGCAGCGCGCGCTGGTCGACGTGTCGCTGACCTTCGCGCCAGGGCAGGTTGCCGCCATCGTCGGTCCCAATGGCGCGGGCAAGACCACCCTGCTCGGCATCCTGTCGACCCTGTCGAGGCCCACCAGCGGCGAGCTCTTCCTCGCCGACGAGCCGATCACGCGCGATCCGTCCGCGCGACAGACCATCGGCTACGTGGGCCACGAACCCGGCGTGTATCCCGATCTTTCGGCCCGGCAGAACCTGCGCATCTTCGCCTCGCTCTACGCCCTGACCGACGCCGAGGCGCGCATCACGGCCATGCTGAAGCGGGTCGACCTAGCGGACGTGCGCCACGATCTGCCGGCGCGATCCTATTCGCGCGGCATGCTCCAGCGCCTGGCCCTGGCGCGCGCGCTTCTGCACGGCCCCGAGATTTTGCTTTTCGACGAACCCTCGTCGGCCCTGGATCCCGTCGGTGCGCGCTGGCTTTCCGAGGAGCTTCTGCGCGAACGCGATGCCGGCCGGCTGGTCATCCTGGTCACCCACGATCTCGATGCCGCAGCCCAGGTCGCCGGTCACCTGGTGGTCATCCGGCGCGGTCGCGTGGCGATGGATCGCACCGAACTCGCGGGATTTACCACCGCGCAGGTGCGCGACCTCTACGCGGAGGCCCTGCGTGACTAGGAGCTTCTGGCGCTACACGGCGCTTATCGCGCTCAAGGATCTGCGCATCGAGGGCAGAAGCCGCGAGGTGCTCTACACCATGGGCTTCTCGGCGGCCCTGGTCGTGCTGGTGTTCTCGTTCGCCCTGGCCAGCGCCACCGACCCAGCGCAAGGACCGATCACCGCGGCTGGCGTGCTGTGGGCCGCGACGCTTTTCACGGGCACGGTGGCCTTGGCCCGCGTGCTCGACCGCGAGCGCGAAAACGAGTCCATCCGCTCTCTGCTGCTTTCCCCTGCCCCGTGCGCGGCGATTTACGCGGGCAAGCTAATCGCAACCTCGGTGCTCATGCTGGCCGTCGAAATTCTGCTGACCGTGCTGGTCGGCGTCCTGTTTTCTGCCGGTGTCTTCTCACACCTCGGCTGGCTGGCCCTCGTCCTTGTGCTCGGTACCCTCGGCTTCGCCGCCACGGGCGTCGTGTTCTCGGCCGCGCTCTTGCGTTCGCGCAGCCGCGAAGCCCTGCTCGGCGCCCTGCTCTTCCCCATCGTGATTCCGGTTCTGCTCGCCGCCAGCCGCGCCACCGCCTGCCTTTTCGACCCACTGTCTCCGGATCTCGAACCCGTGGCCTTCTGGACGCGTTTCCTTTTGGCCACAGATATCATCTATATCTCGCTGGGACTTTGGGTCTTCGAACCCGTGGTCATCGGCGAGTGAACGCCCCAATGACCCAACTGCGATAGTATTGCCAACCATGCCCAACGAGACCCGCACTACCTCGCCACGACTCCTCGTCGCCTGCGCGATCACCGCGGCCCTGTTTGTGATCGCGTGCAAGGCCATCGCCGATGCCCCGCGCGAGATCACGATGGGCCTGGTGCAGAAGATCTTCTACTTTCACGTGCCCTGCGCCTGGCTGCTCATGCTTTCGACCCTGGTCTGCGCGGGTGGTAGCGTCGCGTATCTGTTTGGTGGATCCGAGCGCGGCGATCGCGTGGCTGTCACGGCGTCGGAACTGGGCGTGGTCTTCGGCCTGTGCGTGCTGGTTTCCGGCCCGCTGTGGGCAAAAGCGGCGTGGGGCGTGTACTGGCAGTGGGAGGCGCGGCTGACCTCGTCGCTGCTCCTGTGGCTGATGCTGGTGGCCTACGTTCTCGCGCGACGCTATGGCGGCGCGGCAGCCCGACGCCTGGCCGCGGCCCTGGCGCTCTTCGCGGCGATTGACATTCCGCTGGTCTATTTCAGCGTGCGATTTTTCCGCAGTATTCACCCCCAAACCACCGTAGTGTCGACGCTTGGGCCGGGCATGCGCGGCGCCTTCTGGTTGTCGCTGGCGGCCTTCACCTCCCTATGGTGGGTGCTGTTTTCCGCACGAATGGCTACCGAGAGTGCGTACGCACGGCTAGTCGATCTGGAAGTCCTGCTCGACCAGGCAGAGGAGAAGAAATCATGAAGATGGTGGCACTCGCCTACGGATTTATCTGGCTGGCCGTGTTCGGCTACGTCTTTCTCGTGAGCCGCCGTCTCGGCAAGCTCAACGGCGAAATGGACGAACTGCGCCGCCGCATCGATCGTTTGAAGCCGTCGTAGCGTCAGGTGAGCAGCAGGTTCCGGAATGGCCGTCGGTTTTTCCAGCGGTAGGTGTGAAAGTCGCGCTGGTCGGTCGAGAGAATCCGGCCGCTGCCCGTTTCCTCTGCCAGCACGACAAGCGATGCATCTGCCAGGTCCATCGGCAGGTCCGCATACTGCGCCATCAACTCTTCGATTCGCGGCAGATGTCCCTCGGTAACCTGGAACACGCTACAAGCACCGTTCTGAACTCCGCGCAGAAACGCCAACTGCGCGGCCACGCCGAGCCGACTGAGCAGCAGATGACACGTCTCGGTCAGCACCGGCCATGTGGTGACCAATTTCTCACTCAGGCCGGTCATTGCTTGTAGCGCCGCCTGATGGTGTCGGTCCGCGCGATTCGCCAGCGCCAGCCAGTAGCCAGTGTCGGCGATGATCATGCCTTGCGACCCAGGGAACGCGTTAGATCCTTCTTGTAACCAGAAGACAGATCCACTGGTCCATCGGCACAGCCCACAAACCCGGCTGATGTTAAGATCGACAGCGGCTGACCGCTCTCGCGCAGCTCCTCATCGCAATAGCGCGTGAGCGACTCCTTCACGACTTGCGACAAACTTCGGCTGGTGCGTTTTCTGACCAAGCTGACCTTTTGGGCGAGCTCCTTGTCCAGCCTTGCATTGATCCGGCATTCACTTCGCATGTCTATTCCTTTGTCATACAGTATGTAGGACACGACCCAGACGGTCAAGGTCCCCCGTAATCCCGCGACAGCCGCAGAGCATCGTGGCCGTAGACGTGGCCGTGGCCGTGGCCGTGACCGTGGCCGGAGTGATCACCGTCGGCCACGGCCACGGCCACGCCGACGACCAGGACCACGTCCACGACCACCACCCATCGCTCCGATTGGGTGCGTGGCTCGATCCTGAAAAGGCCTGTTCTTGAAGGACTATCTGCGACGTCGCTGCGCTTGTCGCGGGATTACGGGTCCCCAAGAAGCAGTCGGAACCGTTAGATCCTTTTCCCCAGCCGCGCGTTCGAGGATCTAGGCCCGTGGGCTGCACTTCCCCAGGGCAGGAGGTCTGTCATGAAACGCGCACATGTCCTGACCACGCCGGTTTGCCTGTTCGTCGCTTCACTGGTGTCCGCATCTGCTGCCCTCGCGACTAGCCACGATCTGATTCGCCCAAAGCAACAAGTGCCGGACGATCCATTGGCCGGCTTGCCCACCGACGACGGCCGCAGCCACGGCAAGGGCGGTTCCGGTGCCAGCGGCAAGGCCGCGTGCGCGGTCAAGGCGAACGCCGCCAATGATCGGGACATCGGCGATCTGCGGGCAACCCTGGCCTTCGTCAAGCACGGCCCCACGTCCTGGCCTTGCCCTGCCCGCTCGGCGCCTTTGGACATTCGCCTGCGCATCGGGATCGACGGGGCAGGCAAGATCACCACGGCCGAGTCGGTTTCGGGCGAGAGCAGCATTGCCAACGCCATGGCCAAGCGATTGCAAGGAAAGTCGATCGGTCCGCGTGCCGAGGGCGCCACGGTCGGGATTGTTGTCGTGACTTTCGCGAGCAGCCGGCCATGACACCGGTCAAGCCAGCACGAATCCAGGCTATAACCCCGTCGCCCTCCCAACATGACTCGCCCCTTCGTGATCTTCGATTTCGACGGCACCGTCGCCGATTCCTTCGCGGAATCGCTGCTCGCCTACAACCGCATCGCGCCCCGCCTTCGCCTGCGCGCGGCGAAGGAGTCCGAGATCCCGGATCTGCGCCGCATGGGCGCCGGCCAGCTCATGCAGACGCTCGGCATTCCCATGTGGAAGCTGCCGCGTCTCATGATCGCGGCGCGCGCCGACTTGCACGACCACTTTCATTCGGTTGGACCCGTGCTTGGCATCGCGGAAGCCATTCGCGACCTACACCGGGCTGACTGCCACCTTGCCATGGTGACCTCGAATTCCGAGCAGAACGTGCGGAATTTCCTCGGCCGTCACGACATCGAGGGATTCGATACCGTGGTCGCGGGCGCCAGCATTTTCGGCAAGGCGACACGTCTGCGCCGGCTGATCAAGACCGCACGCGCGGATCGCGCGGCGTCGGTCTACATCGGCGACACCGTGCCCGACATCCGGGCCGCGCGCGAGGCGGGAACGCTGGCTGTCGCGGTGGCCTGGGGGTTCAGCGATCCGGCGCCGCTCGCCGCCGAGGCACCCGACGCGCTGGTGGATAGAGCCAGCGACCTGGCTAGCACCATCGTGCGATTGCTTGGCGAGCGCCGTCCGTGGGGCGATTCGTGAATCGCCCCTACGAAGGATGTAGGCCGAGTTTCATCCTCTGAAGGATCCAGGCGTTTGGCCTGACCGGCGTAGATCCTTTTCGATCCTCGCGCGTTCGTAGCTTGTGACCCCGGAAAACTTCCTTCGCCCGGGGCAGGAGGTCCGCCATGCGCCGCTCGCTTTCTCCCCGACTTTTCGCAAGTTCTCTCACCATTTGTCTTTCCGCCGCCACGGTCTGTGCCTGGGCCGAGACCCAGGCGCAGAAGACGCCGGTGACCAGCCCCACCAAGGTGCTCAAGGCGGTGCAGTACACCGGTCCCATGATCTTGCAGACGTCGGGCAACCAGAATTCCGATGGATCCAATCACAGTCTGTCGCCCTACCTCTACGTTGCGGGCGGCGATCCCGCGCGCGATCAAGTTCCACTCAAGAAAACGTGGGCCGAGGTCAACATCGCCGGCGTCATCGCGGCGGTGAAAGTGCACCAAGTCTTCGAGAACACCGGCGCCAAGCCCATCGAGGCCATTTACGTGTTCCCAGCCAGCACGCGCGCGGCCGTGCACGCCATGCGCATGAAGATCGGGGCACGCACGATTGACGCCAAGATCGAACGCAAGGCCGAGGCGCGCGCGCTGTACGAGGCCGCCAAGCAGTCGGGCAAGCGCGCGTCGCTGCTTGAACAAGAGCGACCCAACGTCTTCACCACCAGCGTGGCCAACATCATGCCCGGCGACCGCATCGAGGTCGAACTCGACTACAGCGAGCTGGTCGTCCCGGAAAACGCGACCTACGAATTCGTCTACCCGACCGTGGTGGGGCCGCGCTACGCCGGCGGCGCCGACGCGAAAGCCGACCAGTGGATGGCCAATCCCCATCTGCCCGAGGGCAAACAAGAGCCCTACGCTTGGGACGTGAAGGTCCATCTGCAAACCGGCATCGGGCTCAAGGAAGTCTCGTCGCCTTCGCACAAGATCGCGGTGAACTATGCTGGCCCGTCGACCGCGGACATCAAGGTCGACCAAAACGGCGGCGGCAACAAGGACTTCGTGCTGCGCTACCGTCTGGCCGGCGACAAGATCGAAACTGGCCTCTTACAATTCGAGGAACCCTCGGCTGGCCTCGGCCGCCCCGCCGAAAAGTTCTTCGCCCTGCTCGTGGAGCCGCCCAAGCGCCCCACCCTGGCCGACATTCCGGGCCGCGAGTTCATCTTCCTGCTCGACGTCTCGGGCTCGATGCACGGCTTTCCCATCGACACCAGCAAGGAGCTGATGCGCAACCTTCTGCCCAAGTTGCGCCCCACTGACCACTTCAACTTGGTCTTCTTTTCTGGGGCCAACTACGTGTGGAGCCCGTCGGGTTCGCGACCAGCCACGCCGGCCAACATCAACGAAGGCATTGGCGCAATCCTCAAGCAGTTCGGCAGCGGCGGCACCGAGTTGATGGGCGGGCTGGAAGCCGCCTATGCCATTCCTCCCGTGGGCAAGGGCGTGTCGCGCACCGTGGTCGTAGTCACCGACGGCTACGTGGGCATCGAGGCCAAGGCCTTCCGCTTCATCCGCGAACGGCTGGACCAGGCCAACTTGTTCGCGTTCGGCATCGGCAGCTCGGTCAACCGCGCTCTCATCGAGGGCATGGCACGCGCCGGTTTGGGCGAACCTTTCATCGTGCTCGGTCCGCAAAAGGCCGCTGAGCAGGCCGAAAAGCTGCGCCAGATGATCGATCGCCCACTGCTGACAGACATCGAAGTCCGCTTTGGCGACAGCGGCGCCTACGAGGTCGCGCCCGAGAAAATCCCCGACCTGCTCGCCGAGCGACCGTTGCTCATCTACGGCAAGTACCGCGGCGACAAGCCCACCCGAATCGAAATCAGCGGCCGCACTGGCCACGGCGCCTTCCATCACGCTATCGATCTACGACCAGCGGACGCCAGGAAAGAGAATTCTGCCCTGCGCGCGCTGTGGGCACGCAAGTGGGTTGCGGTGCTGGAAGACGAATTCCACATGGGTGGCGGCAAGCCGGTCGAGGACGCCATCACGGATCTAGGTCTCTTCTACAACTTGCTCACGCCCTTCACGTCCTTCGTGGCCATCGATTCGGAGGTGGTCAATCGCGATGGCAAGTCCGAAACCGTCCGCCAACCCTTGCCCATGCCCGAAGGCGTGTCGAACTACGCGGTCGCAGAAGGTCAGATGAGGATGGCGTCGGCCCCTCAGGGAAGCGTGAATCGGATCACCAGCAAGCAGATCAGGCACACGAGTGGTGGCCAGCTTGACGATTTGTCTGGCTTCGGCGGGGGCCTTCGACCTTCCGCGCCCGAACCCATGGCAGCCGCGGCTCCTCCCCCGACCAGATCCCTCGCACTGCCCGGCATCGTCGAGAAACCCCAGGCGAAGGGTAAGTCGGCCGGCGCGCCCAAGGAATCCGAGGTCGCGAAGGATGAGGCCGACAGGAAGTCGGGCGAAAGGGACAAAGAGGTAACCTGCAAGATTGAGGTCAAGGTCGACAAGGCCAAACAGGCCGGCGACACCAAGGCCTTGCAGACGCTGGTCGAAAGAACCGCACGCGCCAATGGCTGCCAGGTCACAGGTTCAATCAAGCTGCGCATCACACTAGATAGCGCCGGCAAGATCGCCAGCGTCGTCGTGGAATCAGGCGACAACGGCGTCGGCCAAGCGCTGGTTCGCAAGCTGACCGGCGTCACCTCAACCACCCGAGCGACCAGCCAAGGCAAAGCCACGGTGGAGTTGACCATCACCATCTCCCTTAAATAGCGACAGGACGACTTTCCCAACAGGCGGGCCTACAAGGTCCGCCTGCGTCGTGGCGCGAGATTGAGCTCAAGTCTGCAAGGCTGACCACTGCCGTTCTGTATGAGGGTCAGATTATCAACAGCGAGAGCTCCGCGGCACGCTGGCCGCCGCTTCATATTGGCAGTGCTATCGACGGCAACGGCGGCATGCTCATCGCCCCAAATCGTATCCAGCGGCGGCAGTTCAGGGGGCGCCACCATCCCCAACAGCACTGGCGGCACTGGCGGCGCTGCCACCACGCCAACGGGTGGGATGGTCTTCGTGCTACCGGACGCGGGCAGAGGTGACGCATGCGTTCCCACGCTGGCCACGGCCGCGTGCACATCCTCGGGCGGCAACTATTGCGGCTTCATCGGGGACGGCTGCAACGGCCAAGTAGATTGTGGAAACAACTGCCCCAGCGGATGGGTATGTGATGGGGTGACGCATCTCTGTGTCGGCGGTGCGGACTGCAAACCGACGTTCCAATGCAACTACACGTCGGGGACAGCCACTGGCTCTTACTGCGGAGACATTTCAGACGGCTGCGGACACCCCCTGACCTGCAGCGACAATTGCGCCAATCTGAAAACAGGCTGGTCATGCGAAAAGAACGTGTGCGTCGGTGGCGCCGACGTTTGCGTGCCAACAACCTGCGACCCAGCGGCAGGCGCCAGATACTGTGGCAAAGTAGGTGACGGTTGCGGTCGGGCCATCGATTGTGGTGACAACTGTGCCGGCTTGAAATCCGGTTGGGTTTGCAACACCAGCACGAATGCGTGCGTCGGCGGCGCCACTTGCCAGAAGCTGGTGTGCGACGGAACACCGAACGCGCGCTACTGCGGCAAGGTTGGCGACGGTTGCGGCGGCACGGTCGACTGCAAAGACACCTGCTCGACCTTCAACGCAGGGTGGGTATGTGACCCAAGCATGGGACTGTGCACGGGCGGGCCAACTTGCGTCCGTCTGTCATGCACGGCGGCCGGCGGAGGCCAATACTGCGGCGACATCGGCGACGGGTGCGGTGGCACCCTCCACTGCGGCAACTGCCCAGGAAGCGGAGCCTGCTCGAACAATGTCTGTCCCGTGCAAAGCTGCGGCGCAATGTGCACCGCACAGGTGAAATGCACCAGCGGCACCACCAGTATCACAGGCACGGTCTACGATCCGGCGGGCAAGGTTCCCCTCTACAACGTCATCGTGTTCGTCCCCGACGCTCCCCTGGCCGATATCGTGACCGGCGCCACCTGCGACACCTGTTCGGCGTCCGTTTCGGGAAAGCCCATCACCACAGCGCTCACCGATTCGAGCGGCAATTTCAAGCTCGACAATGTTCCCGTGGGCGTGGACTTTCCCCTCGTCATGCAGGTTGGAAAGTGGCGCAGGCAAGTCACTATCAAGGCCTCGGAGGTCACCCAGTGCACCACCAACGCCATCGCCGATCCGACCAGCGGCCAGACACGGCGCCTGCGTCTGGCGAGAAATCGCGGCGAAGGCAGCATCCCCAAGATCGCAATTACCGCTGGCGACGCCGATCGCCTGCAATGCCTGTTCACACGCATGGGTATCGATACGGCGGAATTCACCAACCCCGACGGCAGCGGCGCAATCAACATCTTCGAAGACAACTATTCCACAAGCTCTCCCGCGGCCTATGACAGTGGCTTCAACGGCGGCGCGAGCTGGCCATCGGCCAACGTGCTTTGGAGCAACCTTGCCACGATGATGAAATACGACGTGGTCCTCATGGCCTGCGGCGGATCGAACTCGCGCTACGACGGCAACAAAGCGCCCCTGCTTCCCGACGCCAACGGCTACTTTTCTCCCAGTGCCAGCGGCAACATTCTGTCGGATGCCATGAAGCTGAACATGGTCCAGTACGTGAATAGTGGCGGCCGCGCCTTTGCCGAGCACTACCACTGGGGTTGGCTACGTTCGTACCCGCCGCAAAAAGACGTCGTGAAATACCCGCCCGGCACTGCCTCGAACCCTGCCTCCATCGCGCCCGACGGTCACGCGCCCTTTGGCGAAGTCGCAACCTGGGATACCGGCGGCAGCAGTTCACTAGGAACCAATATTACCGCCTTGGTCGACACGACCTTCCCCAAGGGCAAGGCCTTCGCCGAGTGGCTGCTTGCCGTCGGAGCCTCGACCACGCAAGGCTCGCTCGTTCTAGGCAGCGATGTGAAGTCCACGGCCCTGACCACGCTCGCGAGTGTGTCGCAGCAGTGGATCTACCAATCCACGCCTTATGTGCACTACTTCACCTTCAACGCCCCCGTGGGCAAGCCCGCCGCCGCGCAATGCGGACGATTCGTCTTTACGGGAGTCCACGTATCGAGCACGGCAAGCAACGCAGATCCCAAGAAAACCTTCCCCACCTCGTGCCTGTCGCACGACCTGTCAGGCCAAGAGAAGGCGCTTGAATTCATGATCTTCGACTTGTCATCCTGCCTAATTCCGGACAGCGGGGTGCCGACTCCGCCACCCGTGGGAGGTAGCTCGGCGCCACCCACACCGCCCGAGGCTGGCGGAGCGCCGCCCCCACCGCCACCGCCACCACCGCCACCACCGCCGCCAGTTCCGACCTCGATTCAGTAATCCGCTGGCCTGACAGTGAAGTGAAGCAAACTCGACCCGATTCCCTGAGCCACGTGCGAAACGGGCCACCACTGCCGTGCAACTACTGGGACGACTCGCAGCCCTCAACCATCCACAAGAGAGTTCAAGAATGTTGAAGTCATTGGCCCCATACACACTCATTTGTCTGCCCTTCTTGGCCCAAGCTTGCGGCAGCCAGGGAGGCGTAGTCAGCGGAACGGGCGGAACCACAGCGGCTACCGGTGGCACCACGACGGTAGGAGCGACGGGCGGCACCAGCACTGTGACGGGAACAGGCGGAGTCCCGGCAGGAACTGGAGGATCGACACCGCAGCCCGGAACGGGTGGAACCACTGTGATGGGCGGCAACACGGCGGCAGGTGGAGTTAAGGCAACGGGTGGAACTATGGCATCAGGTGGGAGCCAGCCAGCGGGTGGAAATCCAACGACAGGCGGAGGCCAGGCAACAGGCGGAACCACCTCGGTGGGCGGCACCACGACAGCAGGTGGAAACACCACCGTGGGTGGAGCCAGCGCAGCAGGGGGAAACACGACAACCGGGGGTGCCAAGGCCACAGGCGGCACGTCAGCAGCGGGCGGCACCACGGCGGCGGGTGGGACCGCGTCGGCGACAGGGGGAACGACCACAGGTCCTGGGACAGGTGGAACGACGGCGACGGGCGGAGGAGATCCGAGTTGCAATGTCTGGGTTGCGTCGGACGGTCTCGACACCAATCCTGGAACTTATGCCGCGCCGGCCTTGACCCTTGCCCACGGCTACGATCTGCTTTGCCCGCCGACCACCGGCGCTGCGAACGGGGCGGCCTGCTCAGGCGCGTTGACCACAATGTGCGTAAAGGCAGGAACCTATGCCATGGCGACAAGGTTCCAGACCAAGAAGACCAGGATGGGCACGGCATCGAGAATCATCACAATAGAGGCGGATCCAGCTGCAACCGCCAAACCAATTCTCGATTTCGCGACCCAACCAGTGGTGAAGACCTGCTCAGGTGGCACGATGAACAACAGCACACTCGTCAATGCCGACGGTAGTACGGCCGCCGATCAAACCAACCATGGCGGCATCGACCTATCGGCGGACTACTACCACTTCAAGGGCTTCGAAGTGAAGAACTCCAATGGCTGGGGCATCTCCGTGCAGGGTCAGCATGTTACTGCCGAGCTTTGCGATGTCCACGACAATGGCGACTGCGGCATCAGCATTCGGGCCGGTTCTGGCTTTACCAATAGTGGAATGAACAACACGATCCTCAACTGCGACTCGCACCAAAACGCGGACAAACCATGCTTAGGGGCGAACGCGGACGGGTACTGTGCGAAGGAGAATTCTGCGACCAGTGGCGCCGGCAACGTATTCGACGGCTGCCGCTCATGGGATAACGCGGACGATGGCTTCGATTTCTACGGTTGGACTTCACCCGTTACCGTCAAGAACTCGTGGGCCTTTGGCATGGGTGCCACGACGGCGGGAAGTCAGAGCAATGGCAATGGCTTCAAAATGGGGAGTAGTGGCGTTTCCGTGGTGCATGTACTGTCCAATGATTTCGCCTTCGACAACAAGGAGACCGCAGGTGGCGCCCACGTCTCGGACTGGGGCTTCACCAACAACGGGAATTCGGCCGCTATGACATGTACTGGATGCGGCTCATGGAACAACACGGGCGGCACCTTCCAAAGCATCACGAATTCGGGTGCAGTCACAGCTTCCGCCACCACCGCCGGCGCCTCGGCAGCAAAGCGCAACGCCGACGGTAGCCTACCCAGTATTACGACCATCAAATAGGAAGCTCGATGCTCAATCCAGCGGTTACGTCCTCGGAGTCGAAAATGCAAATGCAAATGTCCCGTCTGGTCCCCATTCTATTCTCTTCGCTCGCTTTGATGGCTGGCGCCTGCTCAAGCACTGGCGGCACGGTGACTCCACCTTCCGATACGGGTGGCAAAGCCACCACCGGCGGTAGCCAAAGCAGTTCAGGTGGCGCAGCCAGCTCGGGCGGTGCAACTAGCAGCGGCGGGTCGTCCGCTAGCGGTGGCGCACCCACCAATGGCGGTGCGACTTCCGCTGGTGGGGCGAGCGGTGGTGCATCGGGAAGTGGCGGCGCAGTTGCCACGGGAGGTAGCTCTGGCCGCGGTGGCGCCACCGGCAGCGGCGGCAACACAGGCTCGGGCGGCAGCACGGTCGTTGGCGGCAGCATGGTCGCTGGTGGCAGCGCGGCCAGTGGCGGCAACACATCGGTTGGCGGCAGCACCGGCTCGGGCGGTGCAAGCACCACTGGCGGATCGACTGGCGCAGGCGGCTCTCATTCCGGCGGCACGACTGGCAGCGGCGGCACCACCGCGCTCGGAGGCACAACCAGTTCAGGCGGCGCGACTTCTACCGGCGGAACAACCTCGACTGGGACCGGCGTGACCGTGTCCGCGTCCTGCAAGATTTCCACCTGGCCAACCGCAACGGGAACCACGGTCAATATCAGCGGAACCAAGTCCGTGACCAACTATGATGGTGGCGGCGCCCTGCACGAGGGGGATCTCAATGATTGCTCGATCGGAGATCAAAAGAGCACGACGCCCATTTTCGAGGTCGCCGACGGAGGCTCGGTCAAGAACGTCGTTTTCGGCAAGAACATCGGCGATGGCATTCACTGCCTCGGAAGCTGCACCATCGACAACGTCTGGTTTCCCTACATTTGCGACGACGCCATCACGGTCAACAAGGACGGCACTGCCAGCAAAGCCTCGACCATCTCCAATTCGGGATTCAAGGGGGCGCGCGACAAGACCATCCAGCACAATGGCGGCAGCAGTACGCTCAACATCAGCAATGTCTACGCCGAAGTGGCAGGCAAATTGTATCGCTCGTGCGGCTCGGGCGGCGGGTGCACCACTAGTGCCACCCATACGGTCAATATCTCGAATGTCGTTGCGATTGGGGTCAACCAGGTCGCCGGAGTCAGCGAGAACGACAAGGTGACTTTGTCCAACATCTGCACCTACCGGACGGCTGTGTTGTGCAACACCTACCAAGTGAACAGCGACAACGACTCGACCAAGGGCGCCAATGGCACTGGCGAAGGCCCGAGTCCCAACTGCTCCTATTCCGCATCCGATACTCACGCGCTCGTGGATCACGTGAATGGCGTCGCGACGACCGACGTCTTGTGCACGGGATCCAACTCGGCCAAGACAGGGGCGACAGCCACGGCGTGTGTTCCTGGCTTCGATACCTGCCTCAAGACCTGCGCTCCCGGAATGTACGGGTTCAAACAGCTGACTTGCTCTGGAGGCAAGTACACCAGCGCCGCCACGGGCGCCTGCCTGCCCGCGACGGATTCGACCGCAAACGCTCAGCTGTTCGCCGGCGCCGCCGCCAAGGCTACCGCCACCACGACAGCCGTGACCAAGAACACGACTTGCTCGACCCAATGGGCTTGGGGGACAGACAGCAGCACCTCGGGCAACTACTGCGCGTGCGTGGAGAAGCCGGGCTACTACCAGACCGGATCGACCTCGTCGGGTGGGGGCATGGCGCAGCCCGCGACCTGGATCGTTTGGGACTGCCAGTCGCCCTGGTGGTAACCGCTCCGCAAACACTTTCTTGAAAGGTTCTGGCCAATCTCGCCCCTATAAGGTGAGATGACTACCATGCGTCGATGCCGCGCCGAGCTGACCATTGGCCTTGCCTTCCTGTTGACCTGCCTTGCCGCTCCGGCGGCGCAGGCAGGCACGACGTCCACGCTCACGAACTTCGGCTCCAACCCCAAGAACCTGCCGATGTACCTCTACACGCCAACCAACGCCGGCGCGAAGATGCCCATCTTGGTCCATCTGCATGCGTGTCACGCCACCAATGGCGGCCAGAGCATGTGCAGCTCTGGAAATGCGTTTGCACAGCAGGCCGACAAATACGGCTTCCTGATGGTCTGCCCGTCGGCCGTCAGCACTGACCAGTGCTGGGACGTGCACTCGACCGCGGATCTGACCCACGGCGGAACGGGCAGCGACGTGGAAGGAATCATGTCGGCGGTCAGCTACGTCATCGCGAGCAAGAACGGGGACGGCAACCGGGTCTACGCGGCGGGCTATTCCTCGGGCGGCATGATGACGAATGTGTTGCTTGGTTCCTATCCCGACGTGTTCAAGGCAGGCGCTGCGTTTGCTGGCGTCCCCTTCGCCTGTTTCGCCCAGGGCAGCGTCGATAGCCTGGGTTGGAGCTCGACCTGCGCCAATGGCCAAGTGAGCAAGACAGCGGCGCAGTGGGGCGATCTGGTGCGTGCCGCCTATCCTGGTTTCACGGGCACGCGCCCGCGCATCCAGCTTTGGCACGGGTCGGTTGACACCACCGTCAACCCCGCCAACTTCACCAACGAGATCGCGCAATGGACCAATGTCCTCGGCGTCAGCGGGACGCCAACCACCACCGAGAACAACGTGCCCCAAGCCACGTGGATAAGGACCCGCTATATCGACAGCGCGGGCGTGGTTCAAGTCGAGGCCATCGAGGAAACGGGAAAGGGGCACGGCGATCTTGTTGTCGATCCGATGGCCGCGGAGGCAATTAGCTTCCTTGGCCTCGATGGCACAAATCCCGTGCCCGACGGCGGAGCCGCCAAGGACAGCGCGCCCGATACTGGCAAGCTGGATACGGCCGGAAGCACGGGTGGAAGCACAGGCACGGGCGGCGTGGCGGCGACAGGCGGGACGTCGGGCGCGGGCGGCACGTCGGGCGCGGGCGGGACGATCGGCAGCGGCGGATCCGTCGGAACGGGTGGCGCGACGGCTACCGGCGGCACGTCCAGCAAGGGTGGAACGACTGGAACGAGCGGAACGGGCGGAGTCCTGGCTTCGGGTGGGTCTTCGGGCAAAGGCGGAACCGCGGGCACTGGAGGCATGGTTGCAGGTGGAACGTCGAGCGCGGGCGGCTCGGCCAGTTCGGGCGGCGCGGCCAGCTCGGGCGGCATGGCCAGTACAGGCGGGGCAGCATCAGGAGGCACGACGAGCACGGGTGGCTCGGCCGCCGGAGGATCCTCGACGGCATCCCAAAGCACGGGGGGAAGCAGTGGCGCAAGCAGCGGCGGTTCGGGTGGAACAAACGTCAACAGCCCCGCCGGATGTTCGTGCTCGCTTTCCAGAGTGAATTCCGATCGATTCGCACCCGCCGGTCTTCTATTGGCGCTTGGAATTCTGATCTTGCGCCGACGACGGCGCGACAGCAGATGAAGGTCTTCTAGAGCACCGTTCGTGATTCCGGATCAGCTCGATCGTCCTCTCCCTTTGGGAGAGGGGACGTTCAACGTTGCTCGCTGAATCAGCCCAGTCCATCGGTGTTCCAGAATCATGAACGCTGATTTAGGGCCGCATCGAGATCGCCCGGCGCCACGACCAAGAAGACCTGTTCGATCAATTCCAGAATGCCGTGGAACGAAACAACTTTGTCGGCATCCAACCCGGTGCGAGGCGACCATGCAGCCATCGTGGAGGTAGCTAGCCCAGGTTGAATCGTCCCTAGTCAACTATGTCTTCGTTGATCGAACCTCGCCTGGCCCGTTTTGCCCGCTTCACCATCGCTCATCGGCGAGTCGTGTTCGTGCTCGGTTTCCTCGTAGCCGCACTAGGGGGCATCTTAGCAGTGCGGCTCCCTGTGGAATCGGATTTTCCGCACCTCTTGCCGCCTTCCGCGCCCTCGGTTCAGCAACTCCGCGCTATCCAACGACGGGCCCAGGTCTCGGAGACGGTCATGGTGGGAATCGAGGCCCCGACGCCAGAACTGCGTCGCCAGGCAGCCGCCCTGGTCACCGAAAAGCTGCGCCGTATCGATGCATCGCTGGTCGCGGAAGTCGGAGTGGACGATGCGATTGCCCGTCAATTCGTCTGGCAGCACCGCTTTCTCTATGCCTCGCTCGCCGATCTCGATGCGGCCCACGCCGAGCTACAAAAGCGGGTCGCGGCAGCCAACCCGCTCTTCGTGTCTCTCGATGAACCCGCGGACACGGATGCCAACGAGTCTAGCTCGCTTGACCGACTGGCGGCCCAACTGGACAAGGCCGAGCGCGAAAGCCACAGGCCCGAGGCGCGCCTGTCGAAAGACGGACGGCTTCAGCTCATCGTGGTGCGCACCACCTTTCCCGCGGGCGACACTGCCCGTGACAAGCAGCTTATCGCCGCCGTCGCGCGCGCCAACGCCGAGAGCGCAGCGGCGGTCGGACAAGGCGTCGTCTTCGGTATCGCTGGGGACGTGGCGATCACGCTGGCGGAGCAGCGCGGGCTCGTGCATGGCATGGCCGTGGCCACCGCCATCACGGTGACTTTGGTATTTCTCGGTTTGCTGTGGTTCTACCGGTCCCTGCTAGCCGTGCTCGCCCTGCTCTTTGTGCTCGCGACCGGCGCGCTGGCAACCTTCGGATTCGCCCAGCTCACCATTGGGCAGCTCAACCTTGCCAGTGCCTTCCTGTCATCGATCGTCATTGGCAATGGCATCAATTGCGGCATTCTTCTGCTGGCACGCTATTTCGAAGAGCGTCGCGCCGGACACTCGGATGTGGACGGGCTTGTCCATGCCGTCGTCGCCACGGCACCAGGCACGCTAGCGGCGACCGCGACCGCCGCCGTGGCGTACGGATCTCTGGCCATCACGCAGTTCCGAGGCTTTCGCGACTTCGGTATCATTGGCGGCGTCGGCATGGCGTTTTGTTGGGTGACGACGTACACGCTGTTGCCTCCCCTGCTTTGCGCCCTTGAACGCCGAGGGTGGTTGCGCCCTGGTCGGGAGCCACCCATCAGCCGCTACCTGGCCCAGGCGCTACCGCGCAGGCCGACATGGGTGGTCGCGGGCGCCGCCGGTTTCCTGGTGCTGGTCAGCCTCGTGGTCGTGCGCTTTCTTCTCGGCGATCCGGTCGAAGCGAACATGCGCAACCTGCGCTCGTACAGCCCCGAACTGGCCCAGGAGTCGGCCTGGATGGACAAGTTCGACCAAGCCTTCGGCCACGGCCTCTCGGGGGGCTTCGCCATCGCGGTACAACGCCGGCAGGACGCGCCCGCCATGGCCGAGCGGCTGCGCCAGGCCGACGCGGGCAAAGCCGAGGGAACGCGGCTCTTCTCGAACATCGCGACCATCGACGATGTGCTGCCGAGGGATCAGGAAGCGAAACTCTCGGTCCTGGCTGGCATCCGCGGGCTCATGGATGGCAAGGCGTTGCGTGGACTGCCCGACGAGGATCGTCGCCGTTTTCTGAAGCTGCGCCCCCCCGACGACTTGCGCGTCCTCACGGACGCCGATGTGCCCGAGGTGCTAGCATGGCCTTTCACCGAGCGGGACGGCACGCGGGGCCGGCTGGTGCTCGCCAACGCTGGCCTCGGCATCGACTCGTGGAACCTGCACCACCTGCGCAGCTTCGCGGATCGGGTACGCGCCATGAAACTCGACCCCGGCACGCTGGTGGGCGGCTCGGCATTCATCTTCTCCGACATGCTCGCGGGCATGACCCGTGATGGACCACGGGCCAGCCTTGCAGCCGCCGTGGGTTCGATCCTAGTCGTCTTCCTTGCCGTGGGCCTCGGTCGCTTCGCGGTCGCGACACTCTTCTGCGGGGCACTCGGCACCCTGGCCATGGTGGCCATCTCGGCGACGGCCGGTGTGAAGATCAACTTTCTCGATTTTGTGGCTCTACCCATCACCATCGGCATCGGCATCGACTATGCCGTCAATATGGCCGCCAGGGCTCGGCACGATAGCGGTGGCCGTAATGCCCTGGCCGCCACCGGGGGGGCCGTCATCCTTTGTTCCTACACCACCGCCGTGGGCTATGGCTCTCTGCTACTTTCTCAAAATCGCGGCATCTATACCTTTGGACTCTCAGCCGTGGTCGGTGAAATCACTTGTTTGGTCGTGGCCATCGTGGTCACGCCCGCGCTCCTGGCGTCGTGGCAACACGGCTTTGGCAAAGATCGGGCGAACTAGAGGGCATTCCTTTCATGAAGCGACCTGCACCGAATGGAACAACTCGATTGAAAATTCTCATGGTCGTGCCTTACGACCTCGCGGAGCCTGGGGGGGTCAAGCACCATGCCTTGGGCCTGGCGCGCGGCTTGCGTGAGCTGGGGGACACCGTCATATTGGCTGGACCCACGAGCCAGCCCATCCGCGAGCCTCACACCGTGGGCTTTCGCGGGGTCGCCAATCTGCAATGCAACGGGTCCGCGAATCGGATCGGAATCTTCGTCAACCCGCTCTCCGTTCGCCAATTTCTACGCCAGCACCCCTTCGACGTCATTCACGTCCACGATCCGCTCGTGCCAGCACTGCCCTACTGGATGGCATGGCTCTCGGGGCGAGTCCCCAAGGTGTGCACGTTTCACGCCTTCGCAGAGCAGCCGACGCTTGGCGTGCGCTTCGGCCATCGCCTGGCGGCGCCGTTGATCCTGCCGCGCTACGAGCGCGGGATGGCGGTATCCCTGCCGGCCCAGCAATTCATACGCCGGGTGTGGCGCCGGCCGCTTTCCATCGTGCCCAACGGCGTGCAAACCGACGTGTTCACGCCTGGCCCGGATTTCGGCGTGGCCCGCCGAGTGGACACGAGGCATCCCCTGCGGCTGTTCTTCTGTGCGCGCTTGAGCGACGAACGCAAGGGTTTCACCGATCTTCTGCGTGCGTTCACCCTCTTGCGCGAAAGTCGCATTCCCGTCACCCTCGACGTGGCTGGCGAGGCGGCGGGACCCTTGCCGCCCAACCTGCCGGGCCTCACCTACCACGGCCCCGTGTCCCGGGCGAGGCTCGTCGAGCGCTTCCAGTCCTGCGACGTCGTGGTGGCGCCGTCCACCGGACAGGAATCCTTCGGCATCATCTTGCTCGAAGCCATGGCCAGCGGACGGGCCATTGTGTGCTCGGACATCGAGGGCTATCGCCAGGTGGTGGATGCACAGGGCGCGTACCTCTGTCCGAGCCGTAGCCCCGAGGGTCTCGCGGCGGCCATTGTAGACCTGGTTCGCGATCCCGAGCAGCGCCGAACCATGGCCATCGCCAACCGCAATCGCGCCCTCCAATTCGACTGGACGCTCTTGACCGCCCACGTGCGCTCTCAATATTTGCTGGCCATGAGCAACCAGCCCGAAGCATCCCTGCATCTGGCACCCGCCTGGGCTACTGCCTTGCCCGTGGCGACAGCGGCAAGCTCGGTCAGCGCCTACCGAGCCGCGGCGCAATGAGTTTGGCGACAAATCTTGGCATGAAGCTTCTCGTGTCGGGAACCGATTTCCCGCCCCGGCCGCCCGCAACAAGGCTCAGGCGGATCGTGCGCACCCTTGTCTTTCTCGCACTCGGTGTGTGCGCCTTTTTCATGATTCGCCGGATCGACGGACGGGCCTTGGCGCGCGCCGTGGCCCAGGCCCAACCCGCGCTCCTTGCCGTCGCCGCGCTCCTGTCCGTGGCTCAACTCGCATGTCGGAGCCTGGCTTTCCGAACCCTGATGTTGCCGGTCATTCGCATTCCCCGATTTCGATCCTTTCGCTACGCCTTGACCGGCGCCGCAACGTCGTCGCTGGCGCCGGGACGCGCGGGCGATTTCCTGCGCATGTATCTGCTCAAACGTGATGGCAATGTTCCCGTCTCCTCGACGGTGGCGGTGCTGGTGGTCGACAAGATCGTCGATATGGCAGCCATGTTCCTCGTTCTGGCGCCGACGCCCTGGCTCTTGTCCGAGCTACCCTCGTGGGTGGGCCGATCCCTGCTCGCGCTCGCGGGACTGGCTTACGGACTCTTGCTGTTCGCCGGCCTTATCGCCGCGCGCACTCGCACGCCACGCTGGTTTGCCGCGTTCCACGCCGGACTCACGGTTGTTCGACGACCGTCGCTGCTGGCCTGGGCCTTGCTGCCAGCAACGGCGAGCTGGTTGCTGGACTTGACTTGCATTTTCGTGACCATGCGTGCCTTGGGGATCACCGCGCCAGCGGCTTCTGGGTTGCTTGTACTACTGGCCGTCAATCTCGCCATCACCGTTCCCGTCATGCCCGCCAACGTGGGTACGTTCGAGCTGGGGGCATTCGTGGTCCTCAGGCCATTCGGCGTGCCGACGGAGTCGTGCTTGGCTTTCGGGCTGCTCTATCACATGGCACAAGTGTTGCCAGTCCTGGGGCTGGCCTTGCTCGATAGTCGGTTCATCTCAAGATATCAATCGATCGAGAAGGAGATCCGCTCGTAGCACCTGGAATACGACTACACTTGACGACGTGATTGATTTCTTGCCCGAGACCATCGACGGTGTGCCCAACCTCTCGGGCAGCGAAGAGGCTGTCCGCGCAGTCATTCGGCGACCATGCGTGCCGCTGCACCTCGATAGCGGCATCGACTTCGGCCGCATCCGCGCCGGGTTCGCTTGCGCGCTTCATATGCACCAGCCCCTGATCCCAGCTGGCGGCCCCGATCTTCGGACCGCGCCTATCATCAGCAACCTCAGGCACATGATGGACAACCCGCACGACGGGGACAACCACAACGCCGCCGTCTTTGTCTGGTGCTACAAACGCATGGGGGAATTCATCCCGGCCCTCGTACGCGAGGGGAAGCAGCCGCGCATCATGCTCGAATACTCGGGCACGCTCCTGCACGGACTGCGCGACATGGGTCTTGCCGACGTGTTCGAAGCGCTGGTGCCGCTGGCGCAAAACCCGGACTACGCCCGCTGCGTGGAATGGCTGGGAGCACCGTGGGGGCACGCGGTGGCGCCCTCGACGCCGGTGCAGGACTTCCGCCTGCACGTCGAGGCCTTCCAACATCACTTCGCGGCCATCTTCGGCTGGGCGGCGCTGGAACGTCTGCGCGGTTTTTCGCCGTCGGAGATGGCGCTGCCCAACCAGCCCGACGTGGCCTATGCCTTCGTGAAGACACTGCGCGATTGTGGCTACCGCTGGGTGCTCGTACAAGAACACACCGTCGAGCGTGTGGAGGACGGCGGAGCGCTTCGGGACAAGCACCTACCGCATCGTTTGGTGGTGCGAAACAGCGACGGCGAAAGCGCATCCATCACCGCCATCATCAAGACCCAAGGCAGCGACACCAAGCTGGTGGCGCAGATGCAGCCCTACTACGAAGCCAAGTCAGTTGGGTCAACCGAGCTGGCCGGCCGCCGAATTCCCCGCCTGGTGACCCAGATCGCCGACGGCGAGAACGGCGGCGTGATGATGAATGAATTCCCGCCCAAGTTCATGGACGTCATGCGCGAGGCCAGTGGCTCCGAGGTACCACCACTCAACGTGAGCGAGTATCTGGACTACCTGGAATCCGTCGGGATCGCCGAGACGGATTTCCCCGCGATTCAACCGCTCTTTCATCATCGCCTGTGGCAGCGCTATCAGGCTGGCTCGGGACCGGAGAAGCTTGCGCAGGCCGTCGCCGAGCTGAAACGCGAGGATGCGCGCTTTCACGTCGAAGGCGGCTCGTGGACGAACAACATCTCGTGGGTCCGCGGCTACGACGAAGTGTTGCGTCCCATGGAGCGCGCCAGTGCTCTGTTTTCCGAAAAATTCCTCAATTCGGTTCCGTCAAGCGACGCCGGCTACCGCAGCGCCCTCTTTCACCTTCTGGCCGCCGAGACCTCGTGCTACCGCTACTGGGGCCAAGGCATCTGGACCGACTATGGCCGCGAACTGGCCGAGCGTGCGATCCGAATCGCACAATCCCGAGCGTGACAGAACCTCGATCGGACCGGCATGGCGTTCGCATAGTCCATCGTCTATGCAAACACGTGTCCGAAATGGCAGCCAAGGCGCAACCATCATTCCCCTCGTCCGACCGAACCCTGGACAGGCGGCCGGGATCCCGGCCAAGTCGCCGCGCCTCCTGGATCAGGTGAGACAAAGTCTGCGCGCCCGCCACTACAGCGCCCACACCGAAAAGGCGTACATCGCATGGATTCGCCGCTTCATCCTGTTCCATGGCAAGCGCCATCCTGAAACCATGTCCGAGGTTGAAATTGGCGCCTATCTCTCCAACCTGGCTTGCGCGGCCAAGGTCAGCGCGGGGACACAGAACCAAGCCTTGGCCGCGTTGCTGTTCTTATTTCGGCAGGTGCTTGGTCGCAAGCTCGAGTGGCTGGGCAACCTGGTTCACGCCAAGCGCCCGGCGCACATACCGGTCGTGCTAGGACGGGCACAGGTCCGCGACCTCTTGGCGCATGTCCAAGGTCCTGTTTGGCTGGTCTGCGGGCTCATGTATGGCGGCGGTTTGCGCCTGCTTGAGGCGCTGCAACTGCGCGTGAAGGACATCGACCTAGACCGCCGTGAGATCATCGTCCGCAGAGGCAAAGGCCAAAAAGATCGCCGAACGGTCTTGCCCAGCGTCCTCGTCGCGCGACTGCGCTCGCACCTGGCCGCCGTCAAGGTCCAGCACGAGGGCGACCTCAGCCTGGGAGCAGGCGCCGTTGCCCTGACGGGCGCCATCGAACACAAATATCCCAATGCCCCGTACGCGTGGATCTGGCAGTGGGTCTTTCCAGCGACCCGCACGCACACCGATCCAGCGAGCCAGGAAGTTCGCCGCCACCACCTGCACGAATCCATCATCCAGCGCGCCATCCGTCGAGCCGCCGTGGCTGCGAAGATTCCGAAGCCTGTCACCCCGCACGCGCTGAGACATTCCTTCGCTACCCACCTGCTGGAAGACGGCTACGACATCGGGACCATCCAGGAACTGCTCGGTCACAAAGATGTCACCACGACGATGATCTACACCCACGCGCTCAATCGTGGCGTAGGCGGCGTCCGAAGTCCCCTCGACCGCTGATCGGGCTAGCACGGCGCGATTTCTTATCTGCTTATCTGACAGCCACGGCATTTTATTCCGACAGAGCTGGCGGCCCAATTCCCGGCGGCGCCCTTGGCTAACAGCCTGGAATCACAGGATCTCATCGCTTGATCCTGGCCAGCAGAGCATGAGAACATCGCCAAAATATTGAATATTTTTCGGCGTAGAATAGTAGTTGGGCAGACAACCATGAATCCGAGAGACACCTTTGAAGCATTGGATCGGGAGACCGTCGAACGGTGGATTTCCTCGCAGAGGCAAGAAGATCTTCACCTGGATTTCAAACTCCTCCACCAATCCCCCGAGGTTACGAGAGATGACCGCAAGAATCTCGCAAAGGCCATGTCCGGTTTCGCCAACTCTGACGGCGGCCTAATCGTGTGGGGAGTGGACTGCAGAAAGACCGATGGCGTCGACTGCGCCACGGCGCTGGTCCCTGTGAAGAATGCTCCGGCGGTGCTCGGCAAATTGCAGTCGCACACCGGCGATGCGACGGTCCCCATAGTGGATGGAGTCCTCCATCGCTTGATTCTCACCGAAGGACAGGACGGTCTCCTGGCTACCTTCGTCCCGCATAGCGACGCCGGCCCTCACATGGCCAAACTTGGTGAGGATCGCTACTACAAGAGAAGCGGCGACAGTTTCTACCTGATGGAGCATTTCGATTTGGCGGACATGTTCGGCCGGCGGCCCCACGCGGTCCTCCGGCTGAGCCTCGCCCTGACAACAGGCGCAGTGTTCAGCGGAAATGGGCGAAGCACGGAGGTGCAAGCGATCATTGGCATCGAGAACATCGGGAGAGCTGCGGCCCGATTTCCGTTTCTGAAGGTCAAGATTACTCCACCATACAAGCTCTCCCAGTACGAGCTGGACGGGAATGGAAGATCTGGACTACGCAAACTCATCAGAAGCAGTCGAGATTCTGCCTGGCGGTACTATGCTGGCGGCGCCGATGAGATCGTCCATCCGGGAACGACGTTTGATGTCACTCTCGCAGAGTTGACCGTGGGCGAATCGACATCCTCCGTTCCGGACTTGCTGGTGGAGTACGAACTCGCCGCCGAGGGAATCGCGCTGATGTCTGGCGCGGAACGGATCGCTGGAGAGCGAGTTGTTGAGGTGGCAAACGCGGCTATGGAGAAGTCATTCCCACGGAAGTAGCGAAGATGCTGCCCAACAAGGCGTTGAACCCGACGGTCGGCCGCGGACGGCCGCCCGCGGGTTAACGCCAAGGCGTTCGGCGGACCACATGAACTATCAGCGATTCGCATTCGTGGTTGCTCTTGGGATGGGAAGCACCTCATCCCAGGCTCGTGCTGAGCCTCAGACTCAGATAGTGCACCTGAGGTTTCCGCAGGATCTTGAACCCGAGCCCGGCGCTGTCGGTGAGTCGTCTTGGCAACTGCGGAATGCCGTCGAGTGGCGCAAGCGCCTCCTGGCGGATGCGGACCAATGGCCTCGATGCTTCACCCTCGTAGATGGTGATGACGAGGCGGGAGACTGGGGAGAGGTGGCAGTCTGGCTGTCCCGCTCCGTGCAGCGCGATAAGATCGTCGTCAGACGGGCAAGGAGTTCAATCTCCTCCTGGCTCTTCAAGCAGGGAGTCGCCGAAGCCAATCCTGGGCGAGCGAAACCTGGCGACGCACCGTCAGTCACTGGGGTGGAAGCGTCGGTCGATGAGGGCCTTGCCGACCTTCTTGAGAAGTCCTGGGGGATGATGATGAACCGAGTTGTCCAACCGCGGGGCGAACCGGCCCGCACAATGCATCCGGTCTGGTATCACTTTGTACACTGGGATGAAATCTGGCACTTACGGGGAGGACGGTGCGAGGGACCAGAGTTCGAACGCCTGCGCGATTTCTCCCCGAATAGCGCCCGCACGATCCAGTTGGCAACTCTAGCGCGAAGGATGGCCGCGTACGCAGAGGCACCTCCCGAGAAACGTCCGGCGATCAGGGATGTCTTGTTCCGCGAGACGTCTCAGTTCCTGTCGTCTCTTCGCGCCCTCGGAGAAGTGGAGCCAAAGATTTCCGGGAAGAAGGCGATACACTTACCCCCGACCGAGGTCCCCAGTAACAACGATGGAGGCCGCCGAACAAGCCGTTGAAGCTGTCAGTCGGCCGCGGACGGCCGCCTGCAGCTTAACGGCAAGGCGTTGGGCAGACGAAGGGACAAATGCGCCACCGTACATTAGCAAGTTTGGCACTCGCGGTCGCGGTGGTCGCAACGGGTGCGACCATCTCTAGGCGGCACTCAGCACAGAAGGAACGGGTCCGACAAGCACAGGCCTCGTTGCGTAGAGCAGAGTACTTCAACCATGAGGACCGGTTGCACGTCCCGCTTCGTGATGCTGAATTGTTCTCATCATTGCACATTGGCATAGCTGGCACCTCTTCACCTGTTGCCTACGAGTTCGTCCGCCTCCTTGGGGAGCCGGATGCGGAACCACGACTCGTTGATCTCTTCGAGCGCGGCTCTTCTGGAGCGCGGCTATATGCCCTGTGCGGACTGACCGCACTGAGTACGACGACCGTCGCTACCTACAAAGGACTGCTCGAAGCCGACCGTCGTGACGTAGGGATGCTGCAAGGCTGCAGCAGCGTTTCGGTAGGCTTACCCAGAGAGGCGGCAGCAAGTATGCGGTTCAAGGACATCTGCAGAGAACTCTTGGAGGCACATCGCGAATCCGCTGCCCAACAAGCCGTTGCAGCGCTCGTAGGCAGTGCAAGTAAAAAGAACAGGGACTGATCGGGGTTGTCTGGGCACACGAGATCCGTTCCGCGGTCAGGAAGATGCGGTGGAAAGGATCTGGTGAGCGAAGAGGATTGAGCGGGCGAGAGATCGGGAGGCAATCGGCCTGGTAATCGAAACGCTCCAGTAGGATGTCCGCCGGGGCGGCATCGAGTCAGCTTGCAACGGAGATTGGGTCAGGTCGATGGATCCTCAGGGTGCCTCGGGACAGACAGCGCTCTTGCACAAGGCAGAGATGAGCTTCAACAGAAGGTCACCCGTCGGATATCTCACACGTTCAGAGAATGGGTTGGCTGTGTTTGTTTGCTCCTTTCCTGGAATAGAGTCTGACCATGAGGGACACGGTCAGGTCGAAAGATCCTCAGGGTGCCTCGTGACAGACGGTGCTCTTGCACAAGGCAGAGATACGCTGCAACTGAAGGTCACCCCTCGGAAATCCAGAATGTTCAACATGGGCCGGCCAAAAAGCACCATGGCTACGCCACCACCTGCAGACGGCGGGTATCGAAGAGCTTGCTACTGTCGAAGGTGCCGCCCCGGCCGACGTGGAAGAGGCCCTTGGCCAGCTTGCGCATCAGGGCGACCGCAGCTCGCGAGGCCCGGCCACCGTCACGCTGCTTTTTGCGCTGGTACCAAGCGTTGGCGATAGGATCCTTCTGAATCCACCGGAAGATGGCGAGCCACAGAAGCTGGCGCACGCGCGACGGGCCGCGTTTGGTGATCTTGATCTGGCCATGAACGGTGCCGCTGCTTTTCTCTTTGAGGTTGAGGCCCATGGCTTTCAGAAAGGCGCGTGTACAGGAGAACGACCTTGCATCACCGACCTCGGCGAATATAGCGGCAGCGGTGGTGTGGCCGACGACGGGGGCAAGCATGGCGGCAGGCGTAGTGTCGGCGAGCTTGTCGACTTTGGTCTTGGCCGTGCTGAAGGCGCGGTGGGCGTGATAGGCCTCGTCGGCGATGGCCATCAAGGCATCGCGTTCGAGGCCGACCAGCGGCACACCGACGGAGGCCTTGGCCGAGGCGACCACAGCAGCAACGTCTTCGTCGGCAATGAGCCGGTGACTGATTCCACGGAGAAGCTTGGTGGCCTGGTCCGGGGCAGCCGCGACATCGGCTGGACCTCCAATGCGCGCAAGCAGTGCCATGAGCGACGCCGAGGTCAAATCAATCAGAGTGGGCAACTCTGGCCAGTGGCGAGCGAGCCAGCTTTCCAAGCGATGCACGAGCTGAACGTAGCGCTCCTGGTGCAGATCCATGATGGCCAGCGCTGCCTTGAGCTGGCGGCGTTCTGGGACTTCGTCAGGCAGGCGGGTGGACAGGCCGTCGGCGTGCAGCCTGGCGATGATGGCGGCTGACTTGGCGTCGTGAAGGCTGGGCACACCGTCAAAGATTTCCTTGGCATCGTAGGTGCGCTTGCCGCTGACCATGAACACCGGGAACGCCTCCTGCTCAAGCTGGTGGCGAAGCACATCGCCGTAGGTGCCGGAGGGCTCCATCACGGCTTCTACGGTGACGCCGGCTGCACGAAAGCTGCGCAGGATGGAGAGCACGGTGGGGTTCTGCTCGGGGGCTTTCCAGCAGATGGTGTGCAGCACACGGCCGTCGGCAGCAGCCAGTGCCGCAACCATGTCGACCTTGGCGACATCGATGGCGAAGATCAGCTTGCCGCCCAGGTCGGCGTGCGAAACAGTGTCGGGTTGAAAATCGTTGACGGGCATTCTGCGATAGATACGCTTCTTCATGATGGGGATGACCTCCTTCGTCGGGTTTTGTGACTTCGACATTTTGGGGCGTCCCCGTCCTTTTTCTTCAACTACCTTTAGCTGACTGACGGCGCTTGCGCGCCGCCGCTGAACGCCATAGCGTTGGACGCATGACCCATCGACCTTCTCAGCCTCGGCCGGAACCTCGGCCCAAGTAGACACCTGCGATCCGGTCAGGAAGCCACATGGTCACTCCCGCGTAACTGCCGGCCAGCACGAGGCCTTCACCCAAGGACGCATGCCTCGTGCCTGGCCGGCAGGGTTGCGTCCACGACTGGCTGGATTTGGGTGTCTCTCGCGCTCCGGCCGGGTACGGCCGGAGCGCGAGACCAGCGAGACATGTTCTGGTACTATCCGGCCATGATTCTTGACAGGGACGCATAAGGTGGCTCGCCACGAAGCTCACAGAGATGAAGAGGTCTGGTCCTTTTTTACCGGGGCTGGGGGATTGGATCTTGGCCTGGAACGTGTCGGCATCAAGCCAACCCTTGCCATAGAAATCGACCCGGACTGCTGCAAGACGTTGAAGAAGAATCGTCCTTCCCTGGACGTCTGGCAAGTCGACGTGTCGTCGCTCGATGCCGAAGCAATCAGACGGAGGAGAGCTTCCCCCAAGGATGTCTTCCTGATGGTTGGCGGCCCACCGTGTCAGAGCTTCTCCTCTGGCGGCAAGCGTGCTGCGCTCTCAGATCCACGGGGCAACCTCATCTACACGTACCTTCGCCTAGTTGACCAAGTACGACCGCGCTACTTCATTCTGGAAAACGTCGCCCAGCTCGTCACCGCCGCCGTTCGACACCGCCCCATTTCGGAACGCCCTGGGAAGATCTGGAATCTGAGTTCCTTCCACAAGAGCCGCACACAAGGTGATGACTCAGCGGCGCCGATGGAGGCAGATGAGCTGTCCGGCTCTGCCATCCGGCAGGTATTCAGGGACATGAAGGATCTGGGGTACGCTCTCAACTTCGCTGTCCTAGATGCTGCGGACTTTGGCGCCGCCCAGCACCGATATCGCTTCGTCATGCTCGGTGCGCGGGCGGGGCGCCCAATTGCCATTCCGGTCGCCACCCATGGACCGCTCGCAGCCCGAGGCTCTTCCCCTTGGCGGACACTACGCGATGCCATCTATGATCTTCGGGACAATCCTGGGGATCACTCAGAGTACACCCCCGAGATGGCCAGATATTTTGCTCTCGTCCCGCCGGGCGGCAACTGGCGAAAACTGCCAAAGGTGCTCCAGGAAGAGGCACTTGGATCGGCGGCATTTGCTGCAGGCGGGGGCAAGACGGGCTTCTTTCGTCGACTCTCTTGGGATGACCCCTCCCCCACAATCACGGGAAAATCCAATCGCAAAGCCAGCGCTATCTGCCATCCAGATTTCATTCGGCCTCTCTCCGTGAAGGAATCAACACGTCTCCAGGGCTTTCCAGACGACTGGGATTTCCACGGCTCGATGAGCAGCCAGTACATGCAAGTCGGGAATGCCGTTCCAGTACACCTAGGGGCAGCAGTTGGCGCCGCTCTCGCAATGCATGACACGGTTCGATCGGTTTCCAAGATCAACACTAACGATGAAGTAGACTACCTCCTCTCCGTGGCTACTAGCCGCCTCCGAGGCACCGCACGAAACAAGCGAGGTAAAGATGAACGACAGCTATTCCTCCTCGCCGACGCGGAGGCGGCCGGATGAGCGGGGTTCTGCACGTCCCGCCCAAGCACCCGCTTAACCAGCTTGGCCACGAGTTGCAGGCCCGTTTCATCCAAGCTCAAAAGAATCTTGTCGAGGCTGAGTTTTGCGATTCCGGTGAGTTCCTGCGGCGGGTGTTTGACGATCTCAAGCTCAAACTCAAAGTGCCCGCCGCCAAGAGCGACCAACCTGTTGGCACAATTGCGGATCTGGACTACAAGTCCCTTGTCGTATTCTTCAGCGGTCTATTACGCGCAAGCGGCGTTCCGGAGCAAGCCAACCGACGCCAAACAGCTGGTCTTGCCCACAGAGCGCAACTTCTCCGCGCCTTCAGTGATCCGGATCGGATAGTCGGCGAGACCGTCGAGAAGGTTTCCCAGATCGTGGCAGGATTTCCGCGAACAGCAGAGAACATTCAGCGCGGTCGAAACCCAGGTGATGTGCTCGATCCCTACATACTTGCGGCTTCGCAACAGCTCGTATACGGCGGGGATCTCCAGGAGACCTTCACAGCGACGGTGGCTCACAAGATCCTCATGATGATCGAGGGACTTCTTGGCCATCTGCACGAAGATGTCATCGGGGCTATGCGTGGAAACTTGCGCGCGCCTGAACCGCGTGGAGATGACCAAGAAACTCTCAATCCAGAGACCAATCCATTTCCGGGTTCTGACATCGTCCAGCCGCCGCTTGGGAAGAAGCGACCACTTCGGTTCCATCAGGTCAAGAGCAAGACAGGGTCGGCGAAGGGTGGGGATGGTCGACGACTCGGCCTTCAATTGCTTGAGCTTCAGCGTCTATACGGCGGAGAGATCTTCTACGACGCCCTCATCGGCAACACGCTTCGCGGGCACCGCTCGATGGCAGGCGTTCTCCGCGCCGCTCCGAGCGTTGTCGTTCTGGTCGGTGAGGCGGCATTCACGGCGCTCACCGGATCCTCGGTTGGGCCCGAGTTGCTTCTTCGCTTGTATCAGGCGGCATTCGATGTGGCCGCGCAACAGAGTGGCTACCGGATTCAAGACGTTGTCGAGGCGGTGTACACAACATTTCGCCAGAGGGCAAACGAGGCAGGCGAGACGTTCCTTGACACCATCCTCCGCGATGCGATCAGCGGTTCGCCAGCGGAACAGGACAGCCGCATTTTCAGGGACAGGTCTTCCGCCTCAGAAACATCCAGAGAAGAGGTGCGGTAAACGACCGCCCCCAGGGGTCAGCGTCCAACATGCCGTTGCAGCTGACAAGGGCCTGTCAACTCTCGGTCGACGGTCAACGAGCCGGGGCCGCGCGGCTCTTCAGAATTTCGGTGGCCGCCGCGCGGCCCCGGCAGTGCTACTATCGACCATCACCTAACGGCCCTTGCAGCTGAACGGCAAGGCGTTCGACGGACGCGAGCCAATCATCGAGAAAATGTTGCAAAGGCCTCATCAGATTTCCGTTCTTGTGCTCGGTCTCACGTGCATCTGCGCGTGTCGCAAGGCTCAACCTACGACCACCTGGTTGCCTTGTGGTGATTCGGTCCAAGCGATCTCGGCTGCTTACGGCTATGTGAAATCGCGGCCATCAATTGCCTCGTATCTCTCTCTGGAGGTTCCTCCTCGGGTGACCGAGTTCGAGGAGGGCTGGCTAGTTTCGTTCAACCGCAAGGACCGAAACGTTCGACCCGCAGATCTCATGTTCTCCGTGTCCAAGAAGGATTGCTCAGTTGACGGGCCTCATGGGCGGTGAAGCGCCGTCGAACAAGGCGTTGCAGCGCCGCTTGCGCGGCGCCGCTGAACGCCATACCGTTCGACAGACGATATGGTGGGCGAGCTTGATACTGGACGGCCGTGGCCGCAAACTTGTGGTAAGGAAATGTGACATGAGAAATTTAGCACGAGCTTTAAGTGCGTCGGCCCGGCGTTTACGCCTGCGCTGGCCTTTGAAACATGCCTTGATCCTCGTGCTGATGGTTGGCGGGGGTTGCACTTCCGCTGTCACGCACAGTATTTCCACTTCGGAGTTTCAGCGTAGTTGCTCGGTCGATTCGGATTGTGTACCCGTTTACGAGGGAACCCTGACCTGCTGCGGTCTGGGCGAGTGCCCAAATGATGCAATCAACCAGTTCAGCTACACGGCATACAAGTCCACCGCAGCAAGCCGTAAACCGTCGTGTGAAGGTGTCCCCTGCTTGGCCATAACGATCATCTGCAAATCGGCGGCAATCTGTACCGGTGGGACTTGCGCGTTTGAGCAATCCGGGACCGATGCTGCGGGCCTAGACTGATCACCGTCGCGCGTTCGTCCGTGCTCCTCCGCCTCTCGTCGCGTGTCCACAGACTGGATCAATCGCGCGTGGGGGGCAGGCGACGACCGCGCTGTCGAACAAGCCGTTGCAGCGCTGAACGGCAAGGCGTTATCCCGACCCTATGAAAATGCTGACCCTCATCGTTGTTGTCGCCGCTGCCACAGCGTCCGCGGTCCATGCAGACGATCGCGGGACGTCCAAAGCTGTTGAGGCGAGCCTTGGCGAGGCTATAGTGTTGAACCTAGTTGAAGCACCGGGCGATGTCATAGTGTTCCATTCCCGCTCCGCTGTCAGACTCTCTGGGGTCTGGAAACCTCGGCCTTCCGATGTGGCGGCGTGCGAACAATTTGCACAGGACTATTTCAATCCATCAACGAAGCTTCTCCCGCACCAGTTCAAGGCGTACCACCGCCAATACATCGGAATCAAGCGCGGCAAGCGGCGCCTTCTCTATCTGAACGCCTTCTATTCTCACCATGCGCCTGGACCGCACTTCAAGGAGCAATTGGTCAATGCGTATGACGGTGGTGACAACTTCTGGGGGCTCGTTTGTGATCCGAGGAGCGGCAACATCTCGGAGTTCGAGAAAAACCATGGGATGTGACCTTGGGCGGGATAACATGCCGTTGAAGCGGACGGCCGCGGACGGCCGCCCGCAGCTTAACGGCAAGGCGTTAGGCGCACTACTGAACCGTTCTCCCAAGAGAGCTATGAAACCACTTCCAATTCCAGAAGAAGAACAGTTGCGGGCGTTGTCCTTCGGATTGAAGGATACATATCAACTACTGACGGAGTATCTTGGCGACCTGAACAAGGCGCTCAACTTCCGACAGTACATTACCGTCACCAAGGCCCAGCTTGCGGAATACGTGCGGCGTCATCCGGATCGAGCAGTGCGGCATGTGACAGGATCAACTCACCCGAAGGGTCACGAGTTACCTGTCCTTGAACGCGTCGACGGCAAGTATCGCGTCTATGAACTTGACCACAACCGACCTAGGTACGTCAGGGAGTTCGTGGACTTGGCAGAAGCTGTCGCTGAATATTTGATGTGGGGATGGTGAGATTGTTCCGGGCGCACAAGTTCGAGTTGGGCTTCGAAAGTCGAGTTGTGCGCGTGGTGTCGGACGCAACCGGGGACCTTCATCGCGACGGGCATCAGAGGACGGCGCCTAACAAGCCGTTGCAGCGCTGAACGGCAAAGCGTTAGACCGACAGGAACCATGACCCACCATCGAACATGTGTTGTTGCGATTCTTTGCGTCCTAGGCGCTTGCGCGACGTCGACGCCTCCGAGCACGCACACCTCCGATCGGCGCGCTCCGAACCACGAGACCCAGAAGGTGGCATTTGACCTCGTCCAGGTCGCGCTGATCTGTCTCAAGTTCAACCAGCCCATTCGACCCGGGAAGGTCGTCCTCGTGGGAGCGTTCTCAACTCCGGGGGCTCCGATGGAGGTCTTCGACTCGGAAAGTACGCCAGGAAATGAGCGCGCGATTTCTTGTGCGATCGAACAATCCCGAAAAGTAAAGAGCCCGCCTTCGCCACCGTCGCGGTTCATCCGATACTTTCTCTTCTTCCCAGGCGGCGCGAAGGATGTTCGATTCGATTTTCCAGACTCGGAGCCGGCAAGAAAATCGCCGTGAATCCATTGATGCGGTCTAACATGCCGTTGAAGCTGTCGATCGGCCGCGGACGGCCGCTCGCAGCTTAACGGCAAGGCGTTAGGCAGAAGCTAATGAGATCATTCTTTTCAAATCTAGTCTTCCTCGGCGTTTGCGTAGCGGGCATCCCAGCAGGCGCTGCTGCCGCGGACCGCGGGGACACATCCCAGGCGCGAGCCGACCTTCAACCATCTGATGATGAGGGTGGAGCCCAAGCCAGCCTTCGCAATCAGACCTACGATCTCGTTCGTGCACAGTTGAGTCCCGACCGCTACGCGTGGACCAATCTGCTGGTGCATCGCCAGCAGGACCTTGTGATGAACCTGCAGATTGACGGTTTCATGAGGAAAGAACTCACGGTCGAGGTCTTCAAGGTCCAGGACACGAAAAAGACGAAGCTCTTCCAGATCAAGGAGCACGCTTCAGACAGCAAGATCCAGGAGAACTTGGGGATTCTTGTGGCAAGCAGCTACGGCTGCTGCGATTCGACGGATGCGCACGCGGTGTACAGCCTGCAAAACGGGAGGCGTCTGTTCTTTGCAGGAGGCGATCGCGATCCGTATGTCTTTCACGCCTACTGGCCAAACACAGATCGTGCCAGGCTCGTCGGAGTCCATGTCTCAGGATCAGAGCGAGACACGGAGATCTACAAGGGGTTGCCGAAAGAAGACAAACGTCGCTGCCTGCTGATTTCTCTGGCGTCGAAGGCAGAGGTGTTCGATCAAGTGGCGATCCTCTTTGATGACGGTTACATGTCTCCACCAGTTTCTGCAATCGAGTGGCTCCCTAGTGCGGAAATGAAGGTGCACAATCGGGAACTCGCGGTATGGCCATCGAAGGGAAGGCAACCCTCCCCGGTGCCGATGGATCAGATCACGCTAGCGTCCGATTCCAAAATCTTGATTCCGCTCGATGGTGACCGGCTTGGTGAGATCTCGGCCCCGAAGGAAGTGACGGCGATCCACTTGCGGCTTGTGAAGTGACCACCGGGGTGGGCTCTGCCTAACAAGCCGTTGCAGCGCTCGCAGTCGCCGCAGGGACATTGGTGTAACATCAACGAACCGCTCGTGCGGCGGGCTCGCCGCTGAACGGCAAGGTGTTCGACAGTCGCAGCCTACCTGGGTGCTAGTTGATGTAGGATGACGCTCTATCGAGGACATTGGCATGCATCGACATCACTTCGTCCTATTTGCGCTCGCGCTCGTGCTATTGGGGGCGGGCGTTGGCTGCGCGCACTACACGCCAAGAATTGATCCTGACGACAGGCTCGATCCCCAAAGCGCCTACCTTTGCGGACGATTTCGCATCGACGTCAAGGATAGCGTGCTCGCGATGGACTCACATGAGTCGATGGGGTTCGCGTTCAAGTGCGAGGACGGCTCTGACTACACCATTCGCTTCTCGAATCGAAGGCCATTGCAGGTCATCCGAATCAAGCCGTCGCGGTGTGAATTCGTGGAGATCGTGTGCACGGACGCCGATGGGGGCTTGCTGAAGAGATTGCCGGTGGCGCCGGGCACCCTCCACGACCGCCAATTCTTGCCTGGGCGTGGGTACTACCTCGGCGATTTTTATGCCAAGGCCGACGTGAAGGGCACGTGGGAGCTCGCCACGAGGATTCGCTGGCGTTGGGGAATCACTGACGTGCAGAACAACTACCAAGTGACGACAGAAATTATGAAGGAGAAATTCAGGAACCTCTTTCGCCTTCCTACCGAGGACCGAATGCTTGGTCTGTGAGCCTCAATTCGCCCGGAGACGGCGAGGTGCCGCGCCGAATCGAGGGAGGGCTTAAAGCTCCGAGGCGCTGTCGAACAGGCCGTTGCAGCGCTGACAATCCCGCCGCAGGGACATCGTGTACAATCGAGGCACCGACTCGGCGGCGGGCTTGCAACTGAACGGCAAAGCGTTAGCCCGACCGCGCGGAAAACCGTCGCAAATAGTATCTCCTGTGATACCATCAGATGGTGCGTGTGGTTCTTGATACTTGTGTGCTTGTCGCGGCTTGGCGGTCCAGCCTGGGCGCATCATTTGAGATCATCCGCCTTCTCCGACGGAGAAGGTTCAAGATCGCCGTGTCTGTTCCCTTGGTCGTCGAGTATGAGTCCGCATTGCTGCGCCACCTTTCCCCGGCCCGCCGGGCGGCCGACGCCATCGCCTTCGTTGACTACCTGTGTCTCGTTGGGCACAAACAGGACATCTTCTTCCTGTGGCGGCCGCTGCTTCGAGATCCGAACGACGATATGGTGGCGGAGCTTGCGGTAGCGAGTCGCGCCGACGCGATCATCACGCACAACCTGAAGGATTTCTTTGCCGCCGCCAACCTTGGTATTCGAGTCCTTACGCCAGGTTCCTTCCTGCTTCAACTTTCACGGAGATAGGCCATGTCCACGCTCAGTCTCAGACTTCCCGTATCGCTTCATCGCAAACTGTCCGATCTTGCAGAGAACGAGGGCGTTTCGTTGAACCAATTGATCAGCTCGGCTGCCGCAGAGAAGGTAGCCGCGTTGATGACCCAAGAATACTTGTTGAATCGAGCCAGCCGCGCATCGCGGGACAAGTTCGACGCCGTGCTAGCGCGGGTTCCGAAGGTGGCGCCCGTTGCAGGTGACGAGATTCCCGCCGCGTACTTGAAGCGCCCACGAAGGAAGGCGGGCTAACATGCCGTTGAATGACTGACAGTCGGCCGCGGACGGCCGCCTGCAGCTTAACGGCAAAGCGTTGATATGGCGGACCAGCAGAACTCAAATGGCAACCAAAGTTTCACTCATTGATGTAGTGGACGCTCTCGAAATCGCGAGTGATGAGATGTCCAGTTTCGCGAGCAAGCGGACAGGACAGGTCGTCACCTTGTCGCACGAAGCGATGCATCTAGCGGAGGAAGATTCAAAGGAGGACCTGCCGGCCTGGCAAGAGGAAGAGCTGCGCTTGGCCAGGGAGGTGCTGGAATCGACAGACTGGCTTCGACTCCCGAGAAAATTCGAGGTCCACGAATGGGAGATCATGAACCGATTTGGCCAATCCCTTTCTGTGCCAGCGCAATGCGAGGAGGTCTTGGATGCTATCCACGGAAGCGGTGCTTTCCGTGTATTCAAGAGCACCATTCGACGGCTACGCTTGGATGACGCCTGGTTTGCGTTCAGGAGTTCGGCCTTCGAGGAGATTGCCAGGTCGTGGTTGAGTGAACACGGTTTCGAAATTGATGACGCCGGCCGTGTGTAGATGGTGGACGAGGTCGCGACGTTTCAACGGTGCGCCGCCTGGAGCGGTTCTCGGATGTCGGCCTGCCCGGCGTCCTGCTGGGCCATCGTGCGATTGGCCTCAAGCACCAACTCGACGGCCTCCAGGAGGCTGTCCCGCGCTTCATCAAGAGTACTTTCCTGGGTGTTTGCTCCAGGCAGTTCCTCGACGTACCCGATGTATCCCTCGGGGACCTTCCGGAAGACGGCCGTCAGTGCGATGTTCATGGTAGGAGGATAGCGTGCAGGACGCTGGCTAACAAGCCGTTGCACCACTCGTAGGCAGTGCCGCAGGGACATCGTGTAGAATCGAGGCGCCGGCTCGGCGGCACCCCCGCTGCTGAACGGCAAGGCGTTGGGCAGACGAGGCGAGGCACTTCTGGTAGGCCGATGAGGTGACAATGGACGAAAGCGAATTCGAAGGCAGCCTGGTGCTGGAGCAGCTCGCTGCGATAGGCAAGGTGGAGGAGTTCTTCGATGCCGTCGACGCCGATAACGTGCGGCGGGCCATTCAGCTGATGAGGAGCGCGGACCTTGACGCCTCGACGATCTCGATCGTCGTCCGGAAGATGGAGGAGAGCGACGGCAAGCACTGAGAAGATGGATGCGGTGAAGACCGCACTCGTGTTCGGACGTTTGAACACACGGGCACTGTCTGGGGTCCCCGGTGTAATGTCTGGGGCTCCTATGCCGATCAAAGCGTTAGCCCGACACGACGAGGCTGCTGATGTGCTTGGGTGTGCTAGAATTGCCAGCAATGTCACGAGCGCTAGCGGTTCCACCACCAGGCTTCACCGATCTTCCGGTCGAGGAACAGATCGACTACGTGCAGGCTCTCTGGGACGTCATCGCGGCTCATCCGGAGGAGGTGCCCGTCCCAGCGTGGCATAGGGAAATACTGGATGAACGGCTGGCGGAGTATGAGGCGCATCCGGATGAAGGTGTTCCGTGGGAAGAATTCCGGGCTGAGCTTCAGGCCGAAGCGAAGAAGCGATGACCAAGCTGATCGTTCGTCGGGCCGCGCGGTCCGACGTTCGCTCGATCCGGGAATGGTACGAGGCTGAAGAAGTCGGCCTCGGTGATCGCTTCCTGACCGAGCTTGATGGTGTCGTGGAACGAGCCCGCGCAATGCCGGGCCAGTTCCCGGAGATCGGTCGGTTACTGCGTCGCGCATTGCTCCGCCGGTTCCCCTACAGCGTGTATTTCCTCGACCGAGGCGATGCGGTCATAGTATTCGCGGTGCTTCACCAGCATCGAGATCCCACCGAGTGGCAGCGTCGAGCCAAGCACGGTGCGGGCTAACAAGCCGTTGCAGCGTAAAACCTCGCCCGGCCCCCTCCTGACGTAGGCGGTGAGCCGTGGGACCTTCATGCGCATGGAGGTCGACATGGACAAGGAAATCGAAGCATTCCGA
>OCTA010000071.1_pt1 | contig 99804 bp, 90 predicted proteins | sample 1538991 | NCBI WGS metagenome assembly OCTA01 (sample SAMEA3539302, study PRJEB22396) | soil metagenome | biome: tundra; feature: field; material: soil | place: USA | collected 2010-05 | depth 0.15 m
AACCGAGGAGCAACGCAGCCGGACGGGATGGATCGTCTGCCAAATGCTGGTTGAAATTCTGGCGGACGGCACTAGAGGGCGTCCAAGATCTGCTGCTTTGCATCCTTGAGCGGAATATCGACCAGAACCACGTCGCCCGGCCGCGTGACGAACACAAAGCGCACGGCATCGGATCGTCTCTTCTTGTCGACCTCGATGCGGTCGAGGACTTCGGCGGTGAGACGAGAGCGCACATCGACTGGAAGTGAAAGCTGAGCGAGCAGGGTTTGGGTGCGCAGGCGCAGTCCCGGCGCGGTCACGCCGCGGGCTTCGCCGAGGGCCAGCGCCGCGACCATGCCGAGGGAGACCGCTTCGCCGTGCAGAAGTTCGTATCCCGACGCAGCCTCGATGGCGTGCCCGACCGTGTGGCCGAAGTTCAGGATGGCGCGACGGCCGCTCTCGCGTTCGTCTTCGCTGACCACGCCGATCTTGACCTGCACGGCGGACGCGATGGCGGCAGCGAGAGAAGCGGGCGAGATCCCCTTGCCAGCCTCGGATTCAAGCCTGGCCAGAAGCTCGGCATCCGCAATCAGGCCCGCCTTGACCACCTCGGCCATGCCCGCGGCGATCTCGCGCGTAGGCAAGGTGTCGAAGAAACCCAGATCCGCTACCACCACGCGCGGCTGGTGAAAGGCGCCCACCAAGTTCTTGCCCGCGGGGATGTCCACGCCGGTCTTGCCGCCGACCGAGGCATCCACATCGGCAAGCAAGGTGGTTGGGCAAAGCGCGAAGGCCACGCCGCGCAGATAGATGGCGGCGACAAACCCCGTGTGGTCGGTGGTCGCGCCACCGCCGATGCCGACCAGGGCGCTGCCGCGATCGTAGCCATGGCCGGCCAACCACTCGCAGGTGCGCTCGACGGCAGCCAGGTTCTTGGCCGATTCAGCCCTGGGTAGAAGAAAGCTCTGCACGCGGGGCAGACGTGCAGAAAGGGCCGCGAGGAGCGGCGAGACGCGCGAGGAGATCTTTGCCACATGTTCGTCGACGAGCGCGGCCACGCCGCTCGGCTTGCCGAGTGCGGCGACAATTCGGTCCGCCACTTCCTCGGGAGTGAAGGACGCGATGTGAACGTCGTAGCTGCGTTCGGCCAGGGGTACGCGGAGCGTGGTCACGCTCCTCGGACTACAACGGCGGACCCCGATGGGCAAGCCCTTGTGGAAATAGCGATCTACGGTGGTGGCAGACAGCCATTGCCCGGGGCGTGGACGAGAAGGGCGTGCGCGGGTTCTCCGCGGCGTGGTTGCGGGCGGACGGGACGCAAAGGTACCGCTGGCCGCGGCGGCGGGTGCTGCAGCTTGGGCGCGGCAACAACGGGGGCAGGCAGTTGCGGCGGACCCACCTCGGGCAAGTCGGGACGCAAGACTCTTTGCGCGGTCGACGGACCATTCACCGCCAGATGCACGCGCCAGCGCCGAATGGTCTTGCGCCCGATGCCTTTGATGCGCGCCAGTTCGTCGACGGTGCGAAAGGGGTGGGCGCGACGGTAGGCCAAGATGTTGCGCACGCGCGCCGGTCCCACGCCGGGAATCAGGCGCAGTTCGTCGGGCGTTGCAGTGTTCAAGTTGACCACGCCTTCGAGCTTGGTCTTCTCCGCCAGCGCAGACGATCCCAAAAGCGAGAGCATCACCACGGCAATAGCAAGCATTCGCACCATGCTGTCTTCTCGGCAACGGCACCAAGAAAGTTGCTCCCCCTGTGCTCTCCGTATTTCTCTGTGCTCTCTCCTGTTCAGAAGAAACTTTCGTGCAGAACCTCGGACAGCAGGTTGCACAGGGCGTGGAAGACCGCGCCCGGCGCGACCGAGCCGGATCGGCTGCGCATCCACCCGAAGGCCAGGGCAGGGAAGAACACAGCGAGACGGGCGGGCTGGAAATCGACGAGAAAGTGGCCGATGGCGAAGAGCAGGCTGGTGAGGAGCAGCGGCCATCCCACGGCCGCTCCCCACCAGCGCCTGCGCGAGGGAAAGCGATCCTCGAAGCGCGACATCAGGTAGCCGCGAAAGAAGACCTCTTCGGGAACCGCGACGATGAGAATCTGGGAAAGCGCCAAGAGCCAGAATCCCTCGGGCAACTGCAGGTGCATCCCCGCGATCCCGGGCCAGCGCGAACAAATCGGCACGATGGCGCGCAGGATCCGAAGGCTTGGGCAAAGCGAGCCGTAGAAGACGAAGAAACCGAGAATAAAAGCCGGCCAGGTCACGAGCAGGGCATAGCCGAGGACGCGCAGACCGGGGCCGATGGGGTGCAGCGTGATGCCCGCGGCCCGGTCGTCAAAGGGTTGGCGCGAAAGCCGAGCCGCGATCTGTGGGCCAACGAGAAACATGCACGCGATCAACCCGTGCATGATCTGCTGCACGAACCCGACCAAACCCCCGACCCAATAGAGACCCGCGGCGACGCAGATGGCCACGGCGAACGCGAGCAGGGGTTCGGCGAGAGTTTTGCGCGTTTGCTCTCGACGATCCGGCACGACGGCTTTCTCCGTGACCGGCGGTTTCGCTAGCAGAAGAGCCCGTCGTCCAGGCTGGCCATGGCGACCGCAGCCTCGGCCTTGGCCTTGGCCAATCGATCGGGGGCCGCGCGGTCGATGAGCGCGCCGGGCGCACGCAGACGAGTCAGAAGATCCCCAAGCTGCGTGTCGAGCTCGACGAGCGCTTCCCGGCTTCGCCGCAGCGCCGCGACCGTGCGCCGCGAGCGCTCGGGGAGCACGTGTCTCCGCGTTACCTTGATTGCTCGGCGCGAGGATCTCATAGAGCGAGTCTCAACAGAGCGACGAATCTGTCAACTTTCTCGCCCGAATTATTACGAATTGCCGCGGATCTTTTCTTCGTCGTCGCTGAGATAGGCGAAGGTGCGAACCAGACCGAGTATCTGATCGCGCTGAGCTGGCGTCAGATCCACGAACTGCACGCCCATGCCGGGATTGATGCTGTCGGCACCGTGCGGTTGATTGACCCAAATGACCCGGCCGTCCACGTCCAGCCGCGCGCCGTCCTGGACGCGAAAGCGCAGGTTCAGCAAGGTGCCGGCCGGCCTCGGGCTGGTGGTCTGAATGAAGATCCCCATGGCCGACATATCGGTGATGTACGCGAACAGGAAGGTGTCGTCGCAGCGATAGTCGACTTCCAGGCACACCGCCACGCGTTCGTGCACCCGCCGCTCGCGCCCGGCCCGCCGGTCGTGGGCGACTGCGGTCTTGCGCTTGCGGCGTTCCTTGGCGTGCATGGCTACTTGATCTCGATAGAGCCCACCTGGGTACGATCGCTACCGTCGTTTTGGCCGGCCGTGATCTTGAGCCGCTTGCCCTCGCCGCCGGGCCAGAAGCCCAAGAGAACGGTGTATTTGCCCGCGGGTGTGGTCATGAGGGGAACTTCCACATCGTACGTATCGCGAATGTATTCGCCCGGCAACCAATAGTCTGTAGGGAAAGTGCCATTGAGCAAGGCGTGATCGCCCAGAAGGCGCGGCTCGCCCGGTGCATCGAAGTGCACGAACACGCGGAAGCCCGGCTTGGGTTTCTTATGCACGCGGAAATAGAGCGTGAGCGGAATGGTTCCCGGCCTGCGCATGGAGGCGGGGAAATCGGCGCCCACCAGCTCGATGGCATCTTCGAACATGGTCTTCGCGGAAACGCGCCACTTCCACGGCGCCGGTTGATCCGGCCAGTCGGTCTTCGTTGTGACTTCTGGCTTCGTTGTGCCCTCGGGCTTCTCAGTGCCTTCAGGCTGGCTCGGTTCGCTCTGCACAACCTTGGGCAGCACGGGCGCCATCCACACGTCCTTCTTGAGCGGATTCTCGTCCGTCTCGCTGCCTTCCAAGCGGTTGGAAACCAGCAGGAAGCGCGACGACGATCCATCGACCACGAAGTAGCCGACGTGGGCAGTCTTGAGCGCAACATCGAGCACGGCCAGCTCGGTGGCCGACACCAGCGCGAACACCCGGTCGCCGCTGCGCAAGAAATCGGCAACGCGCTCGGTGGTGGGCAGGTCGACCATTTCCTTGCGACTGTAGAATCCCGCGCCTTGGGCCTCGACCTTGTAGCGGCCGATCCGTTCGCCGTGCGTGGCAAAGCGTGTATACGACTCAAGCAGCGGCTTGAAGGAAAGATGCTTGGACAACGTGGGAACGAGGTAGTGGCCCAGGATAAGGGCAAAGATCACCGCCGCCGCCACCGCCATCTGGATACCGTAGCGGCCGGCCTCGACCACGGCTTTTTCGATGCGCCGCCGCCACGGACCCGCGGCGCCCAGCTCGCGCAGGGCCACGCGGCCGAGAGCACGGCCACGCGTGGCCAGGCCGGCGTACACGCCGCCAGCGAAAAGCACCCCGATGGCGACAAAGACCGGGCCCATTTTCAAGGCCGTTGGCCATTTGACCTTGCTCAGGGTGTGCACGGAAACCAGTTCTTCGGGCGTAAGTACGAAGTCGCGCGCGACCACCATCGTCCCAGTGGCGACGAGCAGGCCGAGGACCGGCTCGGCGCGCTCGCCTTCCAGCGCCTCATCGAGGAGCGCGCCGATGGCAAGGGCGATGGGCGCCAGGGCAACGAAACGCGCTTCGCCGGTCATGAGCACGAAGAAGCTCGAAAGCGCGAAGCCGAAGGCGGCAAAGACGAGGAGGTAGAGCTGCACGAAGGCGAGTCGATCTCCTTCGGGCTCGCTGCCGCCGCCCAGGCGGATGAGCGGCCGGCCAAGCGCGAAGACGGCCAGCGCGCTCCAGGGGAAAAGGCCGAAACCGAGCTGCCTGACGAAGAAGTCGAAGGTGGTCGAGGGCGTACCAGCGCGAGGCACGCCACCCAAGAGCAGCGAAAACTTGCCGGCCACGTTTGCGGTGGCGAGCGTGACGATGAAAAGAACAATGCCCAGGGCAGCCACTAGGGCGAGAGCGGCGCGGCCACGCGCGCCTTTCAAAAACAGGCCGCGGCCAAAACCAACGTCGGCAGGAACATCCTGTCCCACGCCGGGCGCGCTGAGCACTGTCCCGTCCGAATCGCCGCCCTGCCGGGGTCGCAATCCGAATCCCACCAGCAAGCTGCCGGCCAGGGCAAGACAAGGCAACACCACGCCAAGCAAAGCCCCGCCCGAGAGCAGCCCCATGACGAGACCGGCACAGGCAATGATCAAATCGCGCAGACGGCGGACGCCTTCGGCGGGCCAGGCGTAGCGGCCGAATCCGCCCAAGGCCAAGGCCAGCGCCGCGACCAGCGGCATGTCGGACACGATCTGGCGAGACTCGAGAACGAAGAGCGGCAGCGAGCCCAGCGCCAGAGCCGAGAGAACTGCCGCCCGCCGCCGCAAGAGGCCGAGTCCCGCCCAGAACACGGCGAGGATCGCAAGGATCGCGCACAGGCCGTTGCCTAAGCGGCCGCCGAACTCACCGACCGAGAAGATCCTCATGCCAACGGCGCTCAGGATGAGATCGAGCGGCGCCTCGGCGGTGAAGCGCTTGTCCACGGTGACATCGAAAACCGACGAGCTAGCGGCCATGTCGCGCGCGTGCTCGGCAATCTTGAGCTCCCACGGATCCCAGAAGCCGAACGATCCCAGCCGCGGCAGGACCAGCACGACCGCGAAAAGCGCGATCCACCAAACCGGCGGTATCCGCCGCAATTTCTCAATGAAACTCATGCGTGCACTCTGGCTGTCCTTTGCAGGGCCGGCACTCTAGCAGCGCGCCCGCGCAAAGGAAACGATCACGGGCGAGCAGAAGGCGGGCAGAAGATAGGGTGGGGGCTAGGTCCGGCCGTGCACGTGGCAGGTCTCGCCGGGCCGGAGCACGACCAAGCGCTCGCCCAGTCCGCGTTCGTGGCACAACCGCACGAGCCAGGTCAGCGGCTCATCGACCGGTTCATACCCGAGGGGAAACGAACCGTATCCGACGGGAACGAGCAGTTTGGCCCCGAGATCGTGAAAGGCTTGAACGGCATCGAGAGGCGACATGTGATCGGCGCGCTGGCTGGGCGGCTCGTAGCCGGCGATAGGTAGCAAGGCCACGTCTGGATGCAAACGGCGGCCGATCTCCTCGAAGCCGGAGAAATAGGCCGTGTCCCCCGCGTAGTAGACCGAGGCACCCGCGCACTTCACGATGTAGCCCACGGCCGAGCGCCAGCCGCGGTCGATGGGACCGCGGCGCCCGTCGTGACGAGCGGCCACGGCGGTGATCTCGAAATCCTCGTGCTCGATCGACTGCCCGGGCGCCAGTTCGACCTCGCGGGCGAAGCCCAGGCCGCGCACTAGCGATACACATCGCGGTGGGACCACGATCACGGCCCGCCGAGACAGCTTGCGCAGCGTGGGCAGGTGCAAGCGATCGCGGTGGGCATGGGAAATCAAGACCAAGCTCGCCTCGGCCGCGTCCGTCGTGTCCAGGCAAGCCGCCTCGCGACGGCGTACGCCGAGGAGGAACTCGCCTAAGAACGGATCGACGAGAACACGCGCACGATGGCTGGTGAGCATGATCGACGCGTGGCCGACGAAGGTCACGGCGATGTGGCCAGGCGCCGGATGCGCCACCTGGCGCGCCAACGTTCGCACCGGCCGGGCAAAAAACCGGCGCAGCACCACCCGCAAGAGCCGCAGCGACAGGATGCGCGCCAAGCTGCTCTCGGAGGCCGGCCTGGCCCTGCGGCGGTGTTCGTGATCGAGCTCCTTGGCCCGTTCGATCACCAGCCGCTGCCAATCATCGTCGCTAGGCAAGACCATTCCCTACTACAGTAACGAGTCCGCGCGCGATGGTCGACCTCTACCCGCGTTTTGATCTATGCTGGCGCGCATGCGCACGATGTCTTCTTGCATACTTTCCCTCTCGGTTCTCTTCCTGCTGTCCGCTGGCTGCAAGAAATCGGCGGAAGGCGCGCCGGTGCCCAAGGCCGCCGCGCCCAAACCCTCGCTGGACAAGCCGCAAACGCTGAATGAGCGCGCCGACGACGTCTACAAAGCCAAGTTCGCCACCTCGAAAGGCGATTTCGTCATCGAAGTCCACCGCGACTGGGCACCGCAGGGCGCGGATCGCTTTTTCAACCTGGTGAAGTACGGCTACTACAACGACACGCGCTTCTTCCGCGTGGTCAGCGGGTTCATGGCCCAGATCGGCATCCACGGCAAGCCCGAGCTCAATACCCTCTGGCGCGAGCAGCGCATTGCCGACGATCCTGTGAAGAAATCCAACCTGCGCGCATTCGTGTCCTTCGCCACCGCCGGCCCAGGCAACCGCACCACCCAGTTCTTCATCAACTACGCCGACGGCAACAGCCGCCTCGACACCATGGGCTTCGCGCCCTTCGGCCAGGTTGTCAGCGGCATGGAAATCGTCGAAGCCTTGTATGCCGACTACGGTGAAGGGGCGCCGCAGGGCCGCGGTCCCAACCAGGGCCGCATCCAGAACGAGGGCAATGCCTACCTTCTGCGCGATTTCCCACGGCTCGACTACGTGAAGGAAGCTACGATTCTACCCTAGTACTGCCTTTTCCCCGGCTGTCTACTTGCGGGCGGGGTGGGGCCTTGGTACCGTCGATCCATGCTGACTCGGCCCAAGTTCGCCGGCCTGTGGATTGCCCTCGTGACCAGCGCGGCTTTGCTCCTCTCGGGTTGTTCATCGAGCTCGCCACGCGACATCAGCTACGGTACTGATGTCGGCTTGGGCTACGTGCCGCCGGACGTTGCTCCCACGACCACCGCGTACGATGCTGCCATTGACACCGAGATCGCCGTCGACAATGCCAATGCCGTCGATGGCGGGGTGAGCGTCGATGCGGCCATCGACGCATCTATCGATGGAGACAGCTAGCACCAGGTCGCGCAATGGCCGGACCATCTGCTGATCGCATTACCGAGTGGGAGGGCGGCTCCCTAAGCGAGCTCGTGGCCATGCTCCAGGCCGCGGCCCTGCCGGTTCGTATCGAGGTGATCGCGCCGGGCACCACGGGCAGCAACGCCGGCGAGGTCCACCTGCTTGCGGGCGGGCTGGCCGACGCCTTCGCGGGCAGCTTGCGCCGCGACGACGCGATGGCGGCCCTGCAACGCCTGGAGGGGGCGCGCTACGTGATCGAAAGCCGGCTGCCCAATCCGGAATCTGGATCCCTGAGCGAGCCCGGCCCGCACCAAGGAAGCCTGAAAGACCGCCCGCTCGCTTCGCTGATGCGCTACTGCGAGGAGTACGTCCTGACTTGCAGGCTGGAAGTCTGGCGCAGCCAGGACCGGGCCGTGATCAGCTACCGGCGTGGAGAAATCATCGGCACGGTTGTGGGGGGCAGCGAAGGCTCCGAACTTCTGCCCGAGGTGATGGGGTGGACCGAGGGTTCTTACGAAATCATTCTGCCGGCGCCCGTGCTGCCCCAAATGCCTTCGCGCGGTCGCGACGGCGCAAGACCGGAGCGAAAGCGCCACGCGACACTGCCCATGGTCACGGCCCAAGATGCAAAGTCAGAAGGTCAGGGCGCCTCGCGGGCCGACGCAGGAGCGAAGATCCCAGTCTCCGGAACCGTCGCGGCCGGGACTGCCGCGCCCGGAGGCACCGTAGCCGCGCTGCTACGAGCAGGCACCGCGCAGCCTGCCCAGCCCGCCGTCCCTTCGAGCGTTCTGCGAGCGTCTCCACAACCAGCGGCACCACGATCGGCTCCGCAACCGCCCCAACAGGTGGTTGCACGGCCGCCCATTCCGCAACCCGCAGCCCAAGCACAGCAGCCTGCAAGCCCAGTTCAACCTGGCTCCGCTGCGCAAAGGTTCGCTCCCCGACAGCCATCGCCAGCCGCTGCCACGCCAAGGCCAATCGCCGCCGCAATTGTGGGACCTTTGCCGCCTGAGATGACCGCGCGTGGAACACCGCCTGTTCCAGCCGTACTTCTCGTGCCTGCGCCAACGCAACTCGCCCCGCGCCCCACCATGCAAGGAACCGCGGTGCCGCTCAAACCAGCCGCGCCAGTCCAACCCAAGCCCGCCGCGCCAACGGCTCAGCCTGCTCCCCAGGCTTCGCCCAAGCCCGTCCCACTTGCGGCAGGGCCCCAGGCTCAGCCCAAGCCCGCCCCACTTGCGGCGCAGCCCGCTCCCCAGCCTCAACCCAAACCCGTCCCACTTGCGGCGCAGCCCGCTCCCCAGCCTCAACCCAAACCCGTCCCACTTGCGGCGCAGCCCGCTCCCCAGCCTCAACCCAAACCCGTCCCACTTGCGGCGCAGCCCGCTCCCCAGCCTCAACCCAAACCCGTCCCACTTGCGGCGCAGCCCGCTCCCCAGCCTCAACCCAAACCCGTCCCACTTGCGGCTCAGCCCGCTCCCCAGCCTCAGCCCGCTGCCCAGCCTCAGCCCAAGCCCGTCCCGCTTGCGGCTCAGCCCGCTCCCCAGCCTCAGCCCAAGCTCATCCCTCCTGCGGCCCATCCTGCTCCCCAGGCTCAGCCCAAACCCGTCCCACCGACGGCTCAGCCCGCTGCCCAGCCTCAGCCCAAACCCATCCTGCTTGTGGCCCATCCTGCTCCCCAGGCTCAGTCCAAGCCCATCCCTCCTGCCCACGCTGCAACCCCTCCTCCAGCGACGCCTCCCGCCGCCCAGGCTCTCGCTCAAGCAGCGAATCAAGGCGAAACGGCCTCCGCGCGGCCGCTCAAGCCTTCACCCGCGGCATCGAACGACCTCATGCCCGCCTCGGGAACCTTCGAGGCGAAACCCAAGCACGCAAACTACCTACCCCCAACCACGGCTCCCATCCAGATCGCGGACGAGCCACAAGTGATCGCGACCCCGCAGCCCTCGTTGCCGGTGGTGGTGCCAAACCGGCCGCCCGCACCCCGGCGCCAGCGAGTCGCAAGCCGCAAGGGAATCGGGGATCATCCAGTACGAGTCTACGTTCTGATCGGCCTGGCCATCGGCGTGGGCATCGTTCTGGCATACTGGGCCTACTGGTACTTGCCCTTTGGTCATCACTAGAACTTGGCGGTCCGGCGACTTGACGGTTAAGTAGAAGCCGTGAGCTTCTTTTCCGACATCGCCGACGTCTACCGCAAAACGAAGAAACCCAAGGACATCCTGTGGAACCGCTTCGTGGCCCGGCCTCTGGCGGCGGTGCTGCTGGTTCCCCTGGCCAAAAGCCGGATCACGCCCAACCAGATCACGTTCCTGTCGCTTTTGACCTTCGTGGGCGCCATGGTCATGCTGGCGCTCGAGCGCGACCACCTCGGACTTATCGCCGCGGTTCTGGTTCTGGAACTTTCCTACGTTCTCGATTGCACCGACGGTCAGCTCGCCCGCCTCAAGCACAAGGCTTCTCCGGTTGGGGCGCATCTCGACTTCCTGATGGACGAGCTCAAGGCCTTCTTGCTCGTCGCCGCCACGGGCGTACGGCTGTGGCAAACCGACGGTCACGAATTCTGGCTGGTCGAGGCCTTGCTTGGCCTTGCGGTGGTGGCCAGCGCCATCAGCCTGACCACGTTCATCCGCCGCCCCGAGTACCTGTCCGCCACCGGCGCGGCTCGGCCGCAGTCGGCGGGCGACTACGGGGACGGATTCGCGGCCGAACAGAAGCCCGCACGTTCGGCCTCGCTGGTGGGTTTGGTCGAAGACCTGGGTCGCTTCCTCATCCACTATCCGAGCTACCTTCTGTTCGTGGCCATCGCGGATCAGCTTGATGTGTTCTTGCACGTCTACCTTGCCATCAACGCTGCCTACGCCGCCCGCTCGCTGCTCGGCGTGGCGCTAAAACTGGGCCGCTCGTGAATTCCAAGGCCATCATCGTCGCGGCCGGGCGCGGCCGCCGCCTGGGCGAGAACACCGCCGAGATCCCCAAATGCATGGTGCGCGCAAACGGCCGGCCGATCCTGCACTGGCAGTTGCGGGCCTTCGCCGCGGCCGGCATTCGCGAAATCACCATCGTGCGTGGCTACCTGGGCGACCGCATCGATGCAGGCGAGTTTTCCGCGCACTTCATCGACAACCCGGAGTGGGAGCACAACAACATCCTGGCCTCGTTGATGTACGCCGCAGGCGAGTTTTCCGGCGGCTTCTATTTTTCCTACTGTGACATCGTGTACGCGCCGAACGTGGTCGCCCGGCTGGCCGCGGCCGCGCAAAGACCGGCGGCCGTCTCGCTTGTCATCGACCGGCGCTGGGCCGATGCCTACCAAGGCCGCACCTTGCACCCGGTTTCCGAGGCCGAGCTGACCGCGATCGAATCGGCTGGGCCAGCGCAAGAAGTCCGCGTGGTTCAGGTCGGCAAGGGTGCGGTTCCAGCCGAAAAGGCCGTGGGCGAATTCATCGGCCTGGCGCACTTTTCACCGACGGGCGCGGTGGCTTTGACCAAGACCTGGCAAGGCGCTTTGGCGGCCGGCGGCCTCGACGCCCCATTCGGCCGGGCCAAGACGTTGCGCCAGGCCTATCTCACCGACGCGCTCAATGCCATGGCTGGCACGGGCGAGCGCTTGGCGCCGGTGTTCATCGACGGGGAATGGCGCGAGATCGACACCCAGCAAGATCTGGCCGCGGCCGAGCTGGCCGCGAATCTGTGGACTGGCTAAGGCGACGTACCTTGCACTTGGCTGCTATCATGAATTGCGGTGGCAGCCGAAGTCCCGACCGAAGCCGTTGTGCGCGCCTCGCCTGATCGGGGGCAGGCCGAGTCCTGGACCTTGGTCCTCGAGGCCATGGCTATTCCGCACCGGGTGGTCCCGACCGACGTCGGCTTCGCGGTGATGGTGCCGCCGAAAATGGTGGCGCCCGCCATGGCCGCGCTCGACGCCCAGGACAAGGAAGCCGCCGAAGAACCAGCGCACGAGGTGGCACCGCCCGATCACGGACCTTCGTTCGTCGGGATGGGCATCGGTATCACCCTGGTGGCTTTCTTCGTCGTGGCTGGGCCACGCACAGGCCCGGACGTGCAGGGTTGGTTCCGCCAAGGCAGCGCGGTTTCGGAAACCATCGTCCGCAACCATGAGGTGTGGCGCGCGGTCACGGCGCTGACCTTGCACGCCGATGCCATGCACGTGGCGGGCAATGCCGTCGCGAGCCTGGTCTTCGTCAGCGCGCTCGGGCGCTGGCTGGGCGGTGGGCTGGCCGTACTGGCGACTCTTCTGGCTGGCATCGCCGGCAACTTGCTGACCGCCTACATCTACAAGACTTCGCACAACGTGGTCGGGGCCTCGACATCGACTTTCGGTGCGCTCGGCGTGCTAGGCGGGTTGCAGTTCGTGCGCCGCTATCGCATGCGCTCGGTGGGCCGCTTGCGGCGCGCACTGCTCGGCATCGCGGCGGCTCTGGGGCTTTTGGCCATGTTGGGCATGGGCGAGCGCTCGGACGTGGTGGCACACGCCACGGGCACGGGCTTTGGCGTCGTGTTCGGCGCTCTTCTCGGCCTTGGTCTCAAACGCCCCGTGCGAACCTTCGGGCAAGCCGTTGCCCTATCTGGCGCCGTCGCCATCTTGGCCGGCGCGTGGCTGCTGGCATTCCACCACGGATGAGATCTGCTGCTACTATTCGGCTGTGAAATCGCCATCCAAGTCATCGCCGAGCAAGTCCCAGCTACGCAAAACCATCGCGAATCTGCGCGAGGAATTCGCGGACAAACTTTCGGCCCTGGTGGGCATTCCCTCCGTCAGCATGGAGCCAGGCCGTCACGCGGACGTGCGCCGCTGCGCCGACCTCGCCTGCGCCTACTTGCGCGAAAGCGGCGCCAAGACCGAAGTTGTCGAGACGCAGGGGTTGCCCTTGGTGGTCGGGCGCGTGATCCAAGATCCCGCGTTTCCGACGGTGACCATCTACAACCATCTCGATGTCCAACCGGCGGACCCCGCGAGCGACGACGGCTGGCGAACGAGCCCGTTCACGCTCGAAGCCATCGGCGATCGCTTTTTTGGCCGCGGCGCCACCGACGACAAGGGACCGGCCTTGACCGCGCTCTTCGCCGCGCGACTTGCTTTGGCAGCGTCGGTGAAACTCAACTTCCAGTTCTTGTGGGAAAGCGAGGAAGAGATCGGCAGTCCTAGTTTCGCGACGACCCTGGCCACCTTGGCCAAGGGTCAGCCTGGCCTGCGCACGGACTCGATCATGGTTTCGGACACCATCTGGCCTTCGGCCAGCCAGCCCGCCATTCCCATCGGCCTGCGCGGACTACTCGCCTTTCTCGTGCGGCTGCAAACCGGCGACAAGGCCGTGCACTCGGGCACCACGGGCGGGGCGGCTCGCAATCCGGTGGGCGAGTTGTGCGCGCTCATCGCCGCGTGTTACGAAGCCAAGACTGGAAAGGTCCTCATTCCTGGCTTCTACGACGGAATTCGCAAACCCACTGCGCGCGAGCGTCAGGATCTCGCGCGCGCCGGCTTTGCCCGGAAGAATTTCCAGAAGGCGCACGGCCTGCGCAGCCTGCGCTTCACCGATGACGCCCGCCTGCGTGAGGCCATCATGACCAGACCCACCTTCGAGGTGCACGGCCTCACCGGTGGCTACGCGGGACCAGGCGTCAAAACCATCGTGCCCCACGCGGCCGAGGCAAAGCTTTCGTGCCGTCTTGTGCCCGGACAAGAGCCCAAGGAGATCTTTCGCCGCATCAAGGCGTTCGTCGCTCAAAAGTGCCCAGACGCCGAGGTCGTGTTCGACGCCGCGCTCGCGCCCTACCTTGCTGACTCGCAAGGTCCTTTTTTACAGGCCGCACTCGCCGCGGCCAGGGAAACCTTTGGCCAGGACGCCGCGCTCACACGCGAAGGTGGATCCATCGGCGCCGTGGTCACCATGGCCAAAATCCTGCGCAAGGAAGTCGTGCTGCTCGGCTTGTCGCTGCCCGAGGACGGCTACCACGCCATCAACGAAAGTTTCTCCTGGCGCCAGGCGGAAAACGGCATGGCTCTGTTCTATCGCTATTTCCACAACCTAGCCGGGCTCGCCGCGCCCGGCCGGTAATGCCAGGTTGCAACCCGGACATAGCCAGGTAGATTTTCCCAATGGCAGCGGTTTCGGGCAAATCGGCTGGCGCGGTCAACCGGCGCACGGCGTGGAAGATTCTCCTCACGGTCGTGGTGTCGGCGGTCGCGGTGTCGGGCCTGCTTTGGGCCTCGCTAGGCGAGGGCGCGGAATACTACAAGCATGTGGATGAGGCGCGTTCGAGCCAAGCACACCTTCTCGGCAAGCGCCTGCGCGTGCACGGCAACGTCGTCGACGGGACGCTCGTGCACCAAGCCGGGACGCTCGACTACCGCTTCACCCTGGAAAGCAAGGCGCCGCGCGAGCACGCCACCATGGCCGTGGACTTTCACGGCATCCCGCCCGACCTGTTCAAACCCGGCGCCGAGGTCATTGCCGCTGGCGTGCTCGGCACCGATGGTATGCTGCGCTCGGATCGCATCGAAACCAAGTGTCCGTCCAAGTACGAGACACAAGCCGGGAACCCGTAGCTCACGCAGCCAGCTCAGCGCACAACGCCGGGTGGGTCGCGTTGGCGAGGCCGCGCGCAGCGCGGGAGCGGCAGAGCGGGAGGCGGGTGCCGAGGGCAGAGCAAACCCTCCCAGGGTTTCCATGTAGACGATGAGTGCAATCGGCGCGGCGAGAATGTAAAAATCTCTCGCCATGCCAGGGAAGAGCCAGGCAGAACCGAACGCCGCCGAGAAGCGCCACAACCATGCCCTGGACGGTTTGCGCTTCTTCGCCTTTTTGCTGGTCTTCTTCTTCCACGCCTTGCAGTGGAGTCCCTGGGGCAACTGGCCGATCATTCGTTTCGGCTATCTCGGCGTGCCCATCTTCTTCGTTCTCTCGGGATTTCTCATCGGCGGCATCCTGCTCGACCTCAAGGACAAGACGCGGCCAGGCTTCGGACTCGGCGCCAAACTCAAGACCTTCTACATCCGCCGCGCCTTGCGCATTTTCCCAGTCTATTACTTGTTCATCGGTATCCTGGCCGTGCTGTTCGTGCTTTCCGGCCGCCCGGATCCCGTCGCAAGCGACAGCTTCTTCTGGCACCTCAGCTACCTGACCAACTTCCGCTCCTTCGCCGTGGGCATGGATCGCATACGCCAGGGCCATTTCTGGAGCCTGGCCGTCGAGGAGCACTTCTACATGCTCGCGCCGCTGGTCGTGCTGCTGGTGGGGCCGCGCACCCTGGTGCGCCTGCTCGCCGGGGTCATCGTGGCGGTGGCGGTGGCCCGCGCCCTCATCGATCATTCGGGCTCAAGCCGCGATTTCTGGGTGCTCTCGCCCATGCAATTCGACCTGCTCGGACTCGGCATCGCCACCGCCATCATCGAGCGCAAGGGCGAGTTCCTCGGCATCGGCGCCCGCGGACTGCGCTTCATCGGCCTTGGCGGTGCGATCTTCTTCGTCCTCTTCATCGCGCACTACTACTGGCCCGTGCATGGAACCGGCGGCCTCTTCGCCACCTTCGGCCCCATCTCGCTTGGCCTGGCGACGGCGGCACTGGTTCTGACCCTGTGGCAGCGGCCGACCTGGATTCCGTCGCGCATCTTCGCCTTCCGTCCCTTCGCCTACTTCGGCCAAATCAGCTACGGCCTCTACCTTTTCCATCCCAATTGCCTGGGTTGGTCTAGCCGGTACTACAGCACCTTCAACCTGACCAACGCGTGGGTTGGACTGGCCATCACCCTTGCCGTCGCCATGGTGTCCTGGCACTTGTTTGAAAAGCCCATCAACAACCTCAAGAACCGCTTCGCCTACGGGGGGAAGCGCGTGATCAGGCAGCCCGCGGGCCAACCCACCCCGGCGGGCTCCTTGGCCCTTCCCGAAGCCTAGACGTACTTCAACCCGTCGACCACTTGCTGGCGCGAGGCCCGCTTGGCCGGATAGAGCGTGGCCAGAAGGCAGATGATCTGGGTGGCGCCAGCCACGAGCAAGATCTCGCGGGCCGACACCTCGACGGGCAAGCGCGCGATCAAATACACCTTGGGATCCAAGGGGTACCCGTAAAGCGCGGCCAGCCCGCACATGGCGAGCCCATAGAGGATGCCAAGTCCGGTTCCCACGAATCCCACGATGCTGCCCGAGACGAGGAACAGTCGAAGCAGCGATCCCCGGCGCGCGCCCATGGCCGCGAGGATGGCGACCTCGCGCACCTTGGACAGCACCACCAGGGTGAGCGAGGCCAGGATGTTGAAGGCAGCGACGACGGTAATGAGCACGAGCAAGAGCGAGATGATGATTTTCTGCATGGCGAGGGCCATGAAGAGATTCTTGTTCAGCGTCTTCCAGTCGATGATTCGCCGATCCGGCCCGAGCCGGGCTTCCACCTCTTCCTCCACACGCAAGGCCACCATCGGATCGGTGAAGCGCATCTCGACGCCAAAAATGGACTGGCGAGCGTTGCCCAGGCGCTTGGCGTCCTCGAGGGGAATGAAAGCCAGACGGGCGTCGTACTCTTGAAAGCCGAAGGACGAGATGCCGACGACCCGGAAGACGTACGCGCTCGGCGTGGACTCGAAGCCGCCGGAAAATGGCACCAATACCTGGATGCAATCCCCGACCGCGGCGTGCACCCGGTGGGCTAGATCCTGGCCGAGAATGAGACGCCCGACCATGCCGTCCGCGGAAGCTTCGCCGCCGGGACACGTGGCCGGCCGGTTGAGGTCGTCGACTGAACCTGCGACCAGGGCTCGCCGCAGCTCGGGCACGCCCTCGGAAACTTCCACGCCCTTGAGGTTGGCCCCAATCTTTCCGATCATCACTTCCCCGGCCGTGAAGCTGAAGCGCGACATGCGCACCAGGCCTGGAAAACCAGCCATGTCGGCGCGAACCTTCTCGGCCTCGCGCTCGGCTTCCTCCACGTCGCGCTCTAGCCCATAGGAGGTCACGATGAGATGGGCGTTGACGGACTGGACCTTCTCTTGAAATTCGCGCTCGAAACCGCTGGTCACGGAAAGCACGACCACCAGCGACGCCACGCCGAGCATCACGCCCACGGTCGAGACCGTGGTGAAAACCGAGAGCAGGCGAAGTAGCAGGAAAAGAATCGTGGCCAACAGCGCGACCAGCGCGATCACCACGGCGAAGGTTTCGAGAGTGCGGTGGTGGTCGCGCGTGGCCAGGATGACGAGAAGATCGAGCAGGGTGATGGCCAGGGCGACGTAGGGGCCCAGTCGCACCATGCGCGATGCGGTCTCGCGACGCAGGTAGCGTGTGCCCACGAAGCGTTCGAAGCCAAATCCGATGAGCAGGGCGAGGCTAGCCAACAAGGCAAGTAGCCCGGCGGCGAGGATCCCTGTGATAGCTGCGGCCATGGTGCGTGCAAGCTACGGGAGGCGGCACCATCGGTCAAACGGGACCTGTGGAAGTTCTTCTGGCCCGAGCACCGAAGCCCGCTTAGTTTTTCGCGTCATTGCCTGCCGCCAACGAGGGCGATTGGCGCGCAGCTTTTTCAGTGGTTCCTTGACAGGCCTTGCCACCGCCACATACCGTTCTAGGCAGATGAACCCGCAGCGAATCCTCCGTCCCCTGGCGATTGGGATTGCGCTTGTCTCCATCACCATCGCAGGAAGCGCCTCCGCCGGCAGGAACGACCTCAAGCTGGTCAACCTGTGCCCGCAAGCCGCCACGAACGGGCTTGGCGTGCCGGACTGCCGCTGGATCCAGCGCGACGCAAGCGGCTCCATCCTGCAGCAGATCGATGCCAATGGCGTTCGCACGGGCGTGAACATCGACAGCGAGGGAAGAAGCAACTTCCGCAGCTTGATGTCAGAGCTTGGCGTGGTGATGGCGCCGCGGATCCTCATGCCAGCAGACACCATTGGGTTTGCCGGCTTCTCTGTCAGTGGTGAGGTGGGTTTTACCCAGATCAGCAACAACAAGAGCTACTGGAACGGAGTGAACGCCGTCTCGCCCCAGTCGCCCGACGCCGCCCGTCCCGACGCTACGCTGACGACCATGGGGGGTTTTCTGCGCAAAGGGATCTGGTTCCCGGTTCCGTCGTTCGAGATCGGTGGCGGTGTGGTCAATCTCCTCGACTCGCAGATGCTGTCCTGGCAGGGCTACGCCAAGTTCGCCCTGCACGAGGGTTTTCACGACCTGCCCTTCCCCTCGCTGGCGGTGCGCGCAGCCGTCGCGTATCTCACCGGAACCGATCAGGTCAGTCTCCAGACCACCTCGCTCGACGTGCTCATTTCAAAGGCCTTCGGTGTGCTGAAAACCGTGCGCATCGAGCCCTACGGCGGATGGAGCTTGCTGATGATCAAGGCCAGAGGCAAGACCATCGACTTCACCCCGCTTTGCGACAGCCGCCAAGCGGAACAGACCACCTCTGGCCAGCAGAGTGGCAATTGTGCTATCGCCCAGAGCGGGACCAAAAACGACTACTTGGCCAACGCCCCCTTTCCCGGCCAGGACGTCATCACCCGCTACCGAGTCTTCGGCGGTGCCAAGCTGAAATTCGGGATACTGGCCGTGGTGGCCCAATACGAACTGTATCTAGCTGGCCACAGCCGCGACGAAAACCAGATCTCAACCGTCGATCAAAGCGGCCGGCAGAGTGCGTTCTCGCTCAGCACCGGGCTTGAATTCTAGCGCCGGAAGCGAACGGCAAAAGACAGCCCCGAACTTGGGCTGCGGCAAACCCGAGCCCAAATCCTTGGCGGTCAACAAATCCTAGTGGGCCGGCAATCCGCTGCGGATGATGCGGCGGAGACCCTCGACCGGCAACCTCGGGCCCCGTTTCTCCTCTTCGAAGATAATCTGGGCCATGGTGGCTGCGGTCAGGTCTTGCTGGGTGGTTTTATCGATGACTCGGATTTCGTCGCCATTGCGAATCAGCCCAGCAATCTGCTGGAGAGTCACGTAGTGCGAATCCTGGGTGTCGTAGAGTTTCCTGTTTGAGTAGCGCTTGATCGTGCGTGTCGTCATGTCGCTATCATGCCTCGTCACCTAAACGCGTCAAGTGCGATCTTGTACTAACGCGCAAACACAGACGTTTTTCGTCTTCTATGAAAGAACCCCGAATGGGTTCTTTCAATCGCCCGCGATGAGTGCCATCGGGCAAAGCCGCCCGCTCTCGTGCGCCCTTACCCCACAGGCAAGCGCGAAGGTCACCGGACGCCTTAGGACGCCTTGTCGGTCGGCTTGGTGGAATCCTGCTTTTCCGACTCAGCAGACCCACTCATCTCGGGTTTCTTGGGCGAAACTTCAATCTCGTTCGCGCTGGTGACCGCGCGCTTGAAGTTCTTGATGGCACGTCCAAGGCCGTCACCTAGCTGGGGCAGCTTGCTGGCGCCGAACACAACCATGACCACGAGGAAGATGAGAATGATTTCGCCGGTGCCAAGTCCCATTGGATAACTCCAGCTGTCTCTATACCACCCGGCAGGCGCATGGGCAAACCTCGCTTGGTGCCCCTCTCGATGCAGTTTCTTGGTGACGGGCGCCTCTTCCGCTACGATCCCAATCCATGCGGCCCTCGCTTCCCGCTGCTTTGATGGTGATCTTGGCCCTGACGGCCGAGGGGAAAGCCGTGGCCCGCGACATGCTATCGCCACAAGGCGAAGCCCGGCCCGCTCTGCAAGTTTCATCGCCACCAACCCGGGAAAGTTTCGCCGAGCGCAGAGCCGTGCGCGGCGTTGCCCTCGAAGGGGCGGAAACCTCCGAGACTCCAGAGCTGCGGGCCATGCGCCGATTCGAGGAGGAGGCGTTCCCCCGCGCAGGCGCGGGCGTACCAGGCCAGCCTGAGCCCGACGACGCCCCCAAGGGCTTGCCGCCCGGCCTTGAGGGACGCTGGGGTGGAACCGGCGATATTCCGCGTGAGCTGCGCAGCCCCGAGCGTGCCATCGCGCCGCCCGTTGCAAAACCCAGCTTGGAATGGCTGCGCCAGTTGGCGCTGCCTGAGCTGCCCGTGCGCTGGGAGCCCCAGCTCATCCGCTTCCTGGAATTCTTCAAGGACGATCCCAAGGGCCGCGCCATCATGTCGGTCTGGCTGCGCAAGATGGGCCGCTACCGAGCCATCATCGAACGCAAACTCGACGAGCAGGGCCTGCCCCGCGATCTCATCTACCTCGCTATGATCGAAAGCGGCTTCGATCCCGTGGCGACCTCGCTGAAAAGTGCCGGCGGAGTGTGGCAGTTCATTCCCGGCGCCGCGCGTGCCTATGGGCTGGAAGTCAGCCATTGGGTGGACGCACGCCGCGATCCCGAGCGTGCCGCCGAGGCCGCGGCCCGCCTGCTCAAAGATCTCTACGTTCGCTTTGGCTCGTGGCCGCTCGCCTTCGCTGCCTACAACGCCGGCTACGGCGCCATCCTGCGCTCGATCGCCCGCTTCAACACCAATGACTTCTGGGAACTGGCGCGCCACGAGGCGGGTCTGCCCTGGGAGACTTCGCTCTACGTGCCCAAGATCCTCGCTGCGGCCATCGTCGGCCACAACGTCAAGACCTTCGGCTACCAAAATATCGCTCAGGATCCGCCCTGGGAGTTCGATCGTGTGGAGGTGTCGTCGGGCATCTCGTTTGCCGCCCTGGCGCGCGCGGCGGGCGCCAAGCCCGACGTCATCGAAGATCTCAATCCCGAATACATCAGCGGCCGGATTCCGCCGGATCGTCCCACCGTGGTCTTGCGCGTGCCCCTCGGCTCGGCCAATTTGTTCGCCAAGGCGGCTGGCGACGCGCGATCCGGCGAAAAGCTTTTGCCCGTGGTGTTGCGCTTCGGCGAGACCCTCGACGACGTTGCCAAGGCACGCGGAAGCTCGGTGCGCGAACTCAAACGCATCAACGCCGTGACCGACAGCGCGGAATTGCGCGGCGGTATGACCATCCTGGTTCCGGTGCGTGCGGCGCCCGCCGCGTCCGCGGCACCGTCGGGCGATAGCGCGGACGACACCATCCTTGTTGCGGTTCCGGATCGCGCCTTCGCCTACCAGGGCCGCGAGCGGGTCTTCTACCGCACGCGCGACGGCGACAACCTGGCCGACATCGCCGCGGTCTTCGACGTCACGGCCGACAACATCGTCGAGTGGAACAACATCGATCCCGACGCCAAGTTGCAGCCTAAGCTTATCCTGCAGCTTTTCGTGCGCGAGGGCCTGGACCGGGCTGGGGTCGTGCTGCTCGATTCCGACAAGGTCCGCGTGGTGACCTTGGGCTCAGAGGAATTCAGCGAACTCGAAGCCGCGCGGCGGGGCAAGACCCGGCTGTTCTATTCGGCACGCGCCGGCGACAACTTGGCCAAGATCGCCAAACGCTACGGCCTCACGCCGGGCGACCTCGCGCGCGTGAACCGGCTGTCCGCTACGTCGGAGCTGACCGAGGGTCAAAAGGTGGTCGTGTACTCGCCCACGCCCGAGCTGCCCAAGGAGGTCACGGCCAAGGTCACGGGCGCGCCCAAGAAACCGGCCCTGGCCATGAAAGATGTCGCTTCTAGAGACTTCAAGAGCGCGACCCTCAAGAGCGCACAGGGCAACCACGGTGGCGCCTCGTCGAAGGCCATAGCGGTCAAGACGCCCGACAAAGGCAGCGGCAAGACCGTCAAGGCGCAACCCGCCCCCAGCAAGAAGCCGGCAAACGGCAAGCGGTAGCGGCCGTGGATCCGAGCGAGAAGAGCAGCCACGCAACAGTAGGTTGCGGTGTGACCGTCGGTAATCGATTGTGGTGAATCATGGGGGCTAGGCTGGTGGTGGAAGCGAGTGAAGCGGGCACGCGGCTCGACGGTTTCTTGGCCAAGCGCCAGGCCGTTCCCAGCGCGGCGGCCGCACGACGGGCAATCGCTGCTTGCATCGTCCAGGTCAATGGCCGCGCCGCCAAGAAGGGCGTGCATCTTCAAGCCGGCGACGCCGTCGAACTCTCCGAGGACGCCACGGCCGGCGTCGTGCTCGAGCCAGCCCCGGCTCAAGAACTTTCTGTGCTCCACCAAGACAGCGATCTCGTTGCCGTCGACAAGCCCGCGGGCATCGCTTGTCATCCCCTGCGGCCGGGCGATGGCCCCACGGCCGCAGGCGCGCTGGTGGCGCGTTTTCCCGAGTGCGCGACCGCCTCGCCCGACGCGCGCGAGGGCGGCCTTGGCCACCGCCTGGACGTGGGCACGTCGGGCGTATTGCTGGCCGCGCGCAGCCGCGAAGCGTGGCACCGCCTGCGCGAGGCCCTGGCCACCGCGGGCTGCGAAAAGATCTACCTCGCCGAGGTTGACGGCAAATTCCCCTCCGTCGAAGAGCGCGAATTCGTCCTTCCCGGTCCGCGACCGTCTAGCTTCGTGGTCACCGCGCCCATCGGCCGCCAGGGCCGGCGAGGCGGCAAGGTGAGGCTCGCGGCGGGCCGGCAGCCGCTGCCCGCGCGCACGGAAATCACCTTGCTCGAGGACCGGCCGGGCAGGGCACTGGTCGAGGCCCGGCTTTCGCGCGGCCGAGCCCACCAGGTACGAGCGCACCTCGCCTATCTGGGCATTCCTGTGGTCGGCGACGCCACCTACGGCCAGGTCAACGAGATCGACGACGCCGCGGACACCAGCCTTCATCTTCACGCCTGGGCGATTTCCTTCATTCACCCGATCACCTTGAAACCCCTGCGCATCGAGGCGCCGCTTCCCCCCTGGGCGCGGCGCCAGAGCTGAAGGGCTGATCGCTGCCTTCCACCAACCACCCACCTAGTCGGTTTCGAATCCCGCGTCCGCAACCGCTTTTGCCAGGCGCGCTGGACTCGATTGCGCGGGATCGAAATCGATCACCGCCTGTGCTCTTTCTAGCGAGACCTCGACCTTTCCCACGCCGGGCAGCCTGCTAAGGACGCCGGTGACGGTCTTTGCGCAGCCTGCGCAGGACATTCCGCCAACCTTAATCACAGCTTTTTCCATTACTCACTCCTCGGAGGTTTCCAATTCTTTAGCAGCAACGAACTGGTGACCACGGAAACCGAACTCAAGGCCATGGCCGCGCCGGCGATGACCGGGCTGAGTTTTCCCATGGCCGCTAGCGGAATACCGACAGCGTTGTAGACGAAGGCAAAGAATAGATTCTGGCGGATTTTCGCTAGGGTCGCGCGGGAAAGTGAGATCGCGTCCGCGACGCCACCGAGATCGCTGCGCATCAGGGTCACGTCGGCGGACTGCATGGCCACGTCTGAACCGGCGCCCATGGCAAAGCTCACATCGGCCGCCGTCAACGCCGGGGCATCGTTGATACCGTCACCGACCATGCCAACCCGGCGTCCGCTGGACTTGAGGCGCGCGATGGCAGCCGCCTTGTCGCCAGGCATGACCTCGGCTTCAAAGCGGGCGATGCCTGCTTCACGGGCCACGGCGGCGGCCGTGCTCGCGTTGTCTCCGGTCAGCATGACGACTTCGATGCCAAGGCGCAAGATCCGCTCGACCGCGCCTCGGGAGCTGGCGCGCAAGGGATCGGCAACGCCGATGAGACCGATGACTTCATCCTTGGCCGCAACTACCACCACGCTGCGACCCGTGCGCTGCAAAGCCGAAGCATCGGGCAGTGCAAGCCCCTCGGCGGCGAGCCAAGCCGGCGAGCCCGCGCGCAGCAGGGTGCCCTCGACCTCGCCGGTGACACCGCGGCCCGCCGCAGTGGTGACATTGCGTGGTGATGCGAGCGCGATCCCTTCGACCTTCGCCCTAGCCACGATAGCCGCTGCAAGCGGGTGGGTCGAGCCTTGCTCAAGACTGGCGGCCAGGCGCAAGAGATCCAGGTCACTGACACCGTCCTTGCAAGGTCGCAAGTCGGTCACCGTGGGACTGCCACTCGTCAAGGTGCCGGTCTTGTCCACCGCCAGCACCTGGATCTTTTCCGCCAGCTCTAGCGCCTGGGCGTTCCGAATCAACACGCCGACACTCGCGCCCTTTCCCGTACCAACCATGATCGCCGTTGGCGTGGCCAAGCCCAGGGCGCAGGGGCAAGCGATTACCAGCACCGAGACTGCGTTGACCATGGCTCGAACGGGATCGCCACTGCCAATCCACCATGCGATGAATGTGGCCGCGGCGATTGCCATGACCACGGGAACGAAGATGGCGGCCACTTTGTCCACCAAGCGCTGGACCGGCGCCTTCGAACTTTGTGCCTCTTCCACCAAGCGGATGATGCCCGCCAACAGCGTCTGCGAACCAACACCAGTGGCCCGGCAGCGCAGCAGGCCTTCGCCATTCACGGTGCCGGCAAATACCTTGGCGCCCGCGGCCTTGACCACGGGCATGGCCTCGCCGGTCAAGAGCGCCTCATTGACCGCCGACTCGCCTTCCATGACTTCACCATCCACCGGCATGGCTTCGCCAGGGCGCACGACAAAGGTGTCGCCGGGAATCAGCGTGGCCACGGGCACGTCCACGAATTGGCCATCGCGCAGAAGGCGCGCTGACTGCGGCTGAAGTCGCACCAGGGATTCAATGGCTGCTGACGTTTTCGCCTTGGCTCGCCCTTCGAGGATCTTGCCCAGCAACACCAGCGCGATGACCGTCGACGAGGCTTCGAAATAGACAGGATGCTGGTGCAAACCACCGACCGTCACGATGGCGCTGTAAAGCCACGCCATGGTGGTGCCGAGAGCGACCAAGACATCCATGTTGCCAGCGCCGGCCCGCAGAGACTTCCAGGCGCCAACGTAGAAACGTCGGCCGATCCAAAACTGCACAGGCGTTGCCAGGAGCAGCTGCAACCAGCGCGGCATCAAGTCGTGATGAGCACTGCCGCCGAACATGAAGGCCATCTGAGCCACGAGCGGCAGGGTGAGCGCGGCCGCAATCCAGAATTGAACGAGTTCCCGACGATAGGCAGACAGCTTGGCGAGCTTTTCCGCTTCGCGCGTTTCGTCGCGTGCCACGGTCGCGGTGAACCCGGTTCGTACGACCGTTGCCAACAACCGTTCGGCGTCCACGGCTCCCGGCGTGAAGCGGACGTGGGCGCGCTCTAGGGCGAAATTCACAACCGCTTCAACGCCTGGCAGTTTGTTGAGTTGCTTTTCGACACGCGTGGCACAAGCTGCGCAGGTCATCCCGCCAACGCTGAGGTCAACGACTTGCGGTGCTTGTGTGGATGGTGTCATGGATCGCTCGATTCGACTTTCGTCCTGACGGATACAAGTATAGGAGCAAGGTGGCGAAGGCGCCGCGCCGCCTTTTCCACGAATGCGAATGCGGTGGGCAAGACATGCCTTGCCCCATCATTCGCATGGCGCTCGAACCTTGACCGGCCCTATTCGAACTGGGCCATGCTGCTTTCCACCAGAAGGTAGAGCGTGCGGTAGAAAGTCAGAAGTTCGTCGGGGGAGCCGAAGCGCCCGGCCCACGCGTGCAGGGTGAGACTGCCGTCGAGAATGCCCAGCACCTCGCGCGGTGTGGGCCCCAGCCGGAACGCCTCGGGGCTGACACGCGGATTGGGCATGGCGCGCGGATGGAAGTCCATGAGCGGCTCGAAGTGGCTGGCCAAAAAGTCGTAGCTTAGGGCCACCACCCCGGCGCCCAGAATTTCGAAGCTGGAAAGCCCGAGGGGAAACGCTTCCAAGGGATTGCGCATACCTCGGTAGTAATTGAATGCGCCTTGGGTCCAGGTGAACAGCTCCATCACGCGTTCGCGCACGTGCTGCGAGAGCAGGCGAAAGACATCGAGCGGACGCATGAACCCGAGACCCACCAGCGCCTCGCCGAATTTGCCGCCAAAGCGCGGCATTTCGGTCAGCGCGCGCTCGAGATCGCCAGAGCGCAGAAATCCGCGCGTGACCAGGTACTCGCCGAAGCGATCGCCGCTCATGTTCGAGTTGACAGATTCCGGCGCCCCGCGCACGAGGTACACGTCCTTGATCTGCGCGCCCTTCTGGAATCGGACCAGCCCGGTATCCGCCGCGATGGCTAGGTCGGCGATGGCGCGCATGGGCGAGATGAGCGACAGCTCGCCGCTGTTGTCAGGGATCGCGCCTGGCACGGGCGGCGGAATCGGAGCCTCGGACTCGCCCGCGCCCGAATCTCCGTCCGCCACAGCATCCGCCGCCGCATCGAAGTTCGCCAATCCCTGCGCCGGTGAACGCAAGCCACTTCCGTGCGAGGCTGGCCGCCGGATCCCCGAACCGCCTGTGCCAGTGCCGCGCACATTGGGCCCACTTGGCGTCTCGCCAGCCATGGACGGAAAACGCGGGTCGGCGACGGAGGGCGGGGACTCGTACTGGTCCAGACCAACCAGCGACATCGCACCAGCCAGGGCGTCGTCGAGTGCGGCGCCCACCACGGTGCTGGCCGGGGCTGCGATTCCAACGCGACTTGGTGAACGCGCGTCGAGATCCACGGATGGCGTCTGCGACCTTTGCGGAAGAGGCGGCGGGCCGCTTGCGGCCGCTGGAGCTTCCGCGCGGATCTCCCATTTCTTGCCGTGCTCTTTCAGTCGGGCCACGGCGTCGGGACTTGTGTCAAAGAGATCCGTGGCAAGCAGGCCTATGTCCGCGGGACCGACGCGCATGCCGAACTTGAATTGCAGGTCTTCGAGTGCATCGCGGAAATCAGCCGCGCTCTGGAAGCGTTCGTCGAGACTCTTGGCCAGGGCTTTGCGGACGATGGCATCCAAACGTGGCGGAATGTCCTTGCCGTACTTGTCCCAGCGTTCGAGACGGCCGTCGCGTACCATGAGCAGAACATCGAGGTCGTTGGGCGCGCTGAACAGGCGTTTGCCCATGAGCATCTCGGCCAGCACGATGCCCACCGCGAAGATATCGCTGCGCCCGTCGAGATCGCCGCCCGTGACCTGTTCCGGCGACATGTATCCATACTTGCCCTTGAGCGTGCCGGCTTGGGTCTTGGATTCGCGTTCTTGCGCGTGGGCGATGCCGAAGTCACCCAGCTTTACATCCCCGCGGCGGGCGATGAAGACATTCGACGGCGAGATGTCGCGGTGGACGAGGTGCATGGGCCGGCCATCGCTGTCCTTGGCGTTGTGGGCATAGTCGAGGGCGTCAAGCACCTCGGACGCCACGAACATGCAAATCGGAATGGGCAGGCGCACGTGTTTTTGCGCGGCAGAGCGCAAGAGAGCCAGTCCGTCGAAGCCGTCGACGAATTCTAGGGCGATGAAATACTGGCCGCCATCTTCGCCGAAGTCCGTGACCTGCACGATCTTGGGGTGGATGAGCTGCGCGGTTAGCTTGGCCTCGTCGATGAACATCGACACGAAGGTCTTGTCGGCCGCGAGATTCGGCAGGATGCGCTTGATGACCAGCAGCTTCTCGAAGCCATGGGTCGAGAGAATCTTCGCCTTGAAGACCTCGGCCATCCCTCCAGTCGCCAGGCGCTGAACCAAGGTATAGCGCCCGAACTGCGAGGGAAATCCCGCCTCCTTTCCCTCGACTGGCATTAGCTTCCTATTTTAACACGTTGTCGGGTCAAAAGAACCTCGTTCCCCGGTGGCAGGGCCAAGGTTTCGTAGTACCATGAATCGAACCTCATGCGAACTCTCTCGTCTGGGAAGTCGGATGTCGGCCGGCGGCGGCCACACAACGAAGACAGTATGCTCTTCGACGACGAGCTTGGCCTCTACATCGTTTGTGACGGCGTAGGCGGCAATGCCAAGGGGGAAGTCGCCAGCGCGGAATCGGTTGATCTCGTGCACTCCTGGGTCAAGCGCTGGCGCAAGACCCTGGTCGCCCATGTCGCGGATCCGTCGCCCGAGAATTCCGGAATGGTGCGCCGTCTGCTGGAAAGCGCGGTCCAGTCCGCGTGTTACATGGTCTTCGGTATGGGCCAGCTCGATCCGCGGCAGAAGGGCATGTCGAGCACGCTGTCGTCCTTGCTCATCAGCGCGAACACCGCCTATATCGCGCAAGTTGGCGACAGCCGCGTGTATCTCACCCGCGACGGCAAGACCGCCCAGCTCACCGAGGATCACACCCTGGTCAATTTCAGGCTGAAGCTTGGGCTCATCACGGCCGAGGAGGCCGCCAACTCGCCGGGCAAGAACGTCATCACCCGCGCCGTGGGACACCAGGACTACGTCGAGGTCGACACCATCGACCTGGAGATCCAGAAGGGCGATCGCTTCATGCTCTGCTCCGACGGCTTGCATGGCTACCTGCTCGACAACGAAGTCGACGGACTGCTCAAGGGGGATCGCGAGGCCGTGGCCAACCGGCTCATCGAAATGGCCAACGAGCGCGGCGGCCGCGACAACATCACCGTCGTGGTCTGCGACGTTCTGGGCGCGTGAGCGCCGGGTTTACTTGCGTGCCGCGCGGCCAAGAATGCGCTTGAGCGCACCCGGCTCGTAGAGTTCGCCCAAAAGCTCGACGGTCTTGTAGATCGCCCTGCGCGCGCGCGCCTGGCTGTCCTCGGCGGTGGCGAGCAGAACCAGCCGCTCTCGTCCCTCGTCGGTGCGGCGTTGCTCGTCCGGGATCAGCTCGCTTCGAAGGAGATCTCTGGTGTCCGCGTCGCCCTTCTCTTCGCAGACCGCGGCAAGCGCCCCCAGCCGGGCCACGGCAGAGCCGCCCAGGGCTAGCAGCCCGGTGGCCGCGCGCTCCTCGCTGGTTTGCAGCGAACGTAGAAAGGCAAAGAGCTTGGAATAGCCGCCCTGGCGTGGATCGTACGATCCCGGCGCCAGACCCAGGGCTGACAGGCGATCCTGCAACCTCTGGTAGTGGCGAGCGTGGACACCGCATTGCGTGCCGAGCAGGATCTTCATCTCCAGCGACTCGGAATCGACGATCCAGATGGCCGCAGCCTCGATGAACTCGATGGCGAATTTGGTTTCCAGGCGCAGCATGTCCGCCACGCTGGCGCCGTCGCCAGCCAGGGCGGGCAAGTAGCCTGAGGCCACCAATCCGCGAAAGGATTCCTGGTTCTTGAATTCGAGTTCGGTTACGAAAACGTCGGCATTAACCATGAGGCCGAGGGATCCTTGTCCCCAGGTCGTCCCCCGTCAAGGAGAAGGTTGCCCCGCGGCCCAAGAAACCTCGCCCTCGGACGACGCGAACATTTGTCTTGCAGGTTTGACAGCGTGCGGGCGTGTACCTACGCTTGCCCGACCGTGAACCGCCTTTGCCCTGCGCCGTGGATCCGCTTGTCCGTGCTCGCTGCATGCATGCTGTGTTCGGGCTTGGCGGCCGCGCAGACCGCGATCCTGCCGCTGTCCGAGGTCAAGCCCGGCATGGTCGGCGAGGCGCGCACGGTTTTTCAGGGCACCGTGCCCGAGGCGTTCAAGGTGCGAGTGGTTTCCATCCTGCGCAATTTCCTGCCCAAGCAGGACGTCATCTTAGTGCGCGCCGAGGATCCGCGCTTGGAAGCGAGCGGGATCGCCGCGGGCATGAGCGGCAGTCCGGTCTACGTCGAGGGCAAGCTGATGGGTGCCATCGCCTATGGCTGGTCTTTCGCCAAGGAGCCGCTGGCCGGTGTCACCCCCATCGAGTCCATGCTGGCCGAGCACGAGCGCGCAGATCGGCCACCGCCCGATCCCTACCAGGCGCAGTCGCTGGAGCCCGCAGCGCAGGAGCCCGCGCGGTCGGGAACCGCGGAAACGGCTGCCTCGCGCTTGCAACCCGTGGCGATTCCGCTGTCGGTATCTGGCGCTTCGGACGCCTCGCTCGCCTACCTTGGAGAGGAATTGCAGCCCTTCGGTCTTCATCCCGTCCGCGCCGGCGGCGCCGGTGAGAAGGTTGCCGCGGGTACGCCGTCGCCCAAGACCTTGATTCCGGGCGCTGCGGTGGGTGTCGCCCTCATGCAAGGGGACATGACCACGACCGCGATGGGAACCCTGACCTACACCGACGGGAAACAGGTCCTGGCCTTTGGCCACCCCATGATGGGCATCGGCGCCGTGAATTTGCCCATGGTGCTCGGCGAGATTCACGCAATCATTCCCAGCCTTGCGTCCTCGCTCAAGATGTCGTCGCCCATCGGCGAGATCGGCGCCATCACCGACGATTCCAAGAGCGGCGTGGTCGGAACCATCGGCGGGCACGCCGGTACGGTCCCGGTGCTGGTGAAGGTGACGCGCAAGGGTGTGAGCAAGCCGCCCTTCAAAGTGGCGCTCGCGCGCCATCGCCGCCTTACGCCCATGCTCGCGACCATGGCGGTTTCCACCGCGCTCGGCGAGGCGGTGCTCGATGTGACCGACATGGTCGCGGACGTGACCACGCGTCTTTCCGTGCGTGGCTTTGCCCCCATCGAGCTGCGCGACCAAATCTTTTCCAACGACACCCTCGCCCCGCGCGTGCTGGCCATGTCGCACGGGATGCGCGCCCTCGGCGACTTGCTAGCCAACCCATTTGCCCCAGCCGTCGTGGAAAAGATCGAGGTCGATGCGCGTGTGGAATTTCGCGCCGACAGCGCCGAGATCGTCGCCCTGTCCGCGCCGGGCGACAAGGTTAGGGCTGGCGCGCGTCTGCCCCTGCGCGTGACCCTGCGCCCCTACGCCGGCGCCGAACTCTCCCAAACCCTCGAAGTCGACGTGCCGCAAGCGCTGGCAGGCCGCACCGTGAAGATCGAAGTCGCCGGTGGCGCCCAAGTCAAACCCGAAGTTCCACGAGCCGAGGATCTGCGCGGTTTCATCGAGAACCTGCGCGCCTATTATCCAGCTTCCAGCATGGTGGTGAGTCTCACCACCCGGGACGAAGGCGCCGCCCTGCGCGGCCGGTTGATTCGCAATCTGCCCGCGTCGGCGCTGGACACGCTGAAACCCGCTAGCCAGACCCGCCGCGCGGATTCCTTCCACGTCATCAAGCGCACGGCCTTTCCAGGGTCTCGACCTATCACGGGACGACAAGAAATCACGGTGCAGATCAGCGACGCCCGTGACCTAGACGATACGCACTAGCCAAACCCGGGCTTCGCCACGAGGTCACAGCGATCGAACGCGACTCCGCGACCTCTGTATCCTCCGCGCTCTCTCCTTTCCTACTTGACCACGCGCAACTGCGGCCGTCGGCGGCGCGAATGGAGGTGGATGGCCAGCTCGCCCGCGGCCAGATCCTCCTCGGCGGGCACGGCCCGCAGTCCGGGCCCCTCGTCGCGCAAGGCATAGCCCGTGCGCTGCCGTCCGCGCAGCTGCAACTCGACCATCCCAGTATCCGTGGGCGTGGCAAGGGCAACGTCCGCGGGCATGTCCTCGCGGTAGAGCACGCCGCAACCATTGGTGCAGGTGACCGCATACACCGCATGCCAGGGAACGTAGGTGCGATGGGAAACGCGCGAGAAAGAGAGCGTGGCGCTGACCCCGGCCTCGGTCACCTCGAGATCGGTGATTGGGATCGGCATGTTCCGCCCGTATTGCAGCACTAGGTGGGCTTGCGAAGAAAACGGCGCGGGTACGACCACGCCCGCACTTCGTGCATCCAAATGAAGCGAAGCCCATCCTGCGCGCAGGAGTGCGAGGAAGGCGTCTCTTTTTGACGGTCTTTCGCTGTCGTCCATTGCTCGTCCCCACCCAGACAAGGAATTGCTAGTTCCCTGTTGTAGCGCTCATCGCTCGGGCTTTCCAGGCGAAGTTAGGCTTGCAAATGGCCGTGCACGCAACGCGTCCATGGAGTGCCTTGGCTCGCGGATCCGTGCCAAACAGCCTTCGACCGGCAGGCAGGTGACGAAGAACTCCGGACGCAAGGCCTCTAAATCTATATAATGCGTCTACCTTGGCAGCTGATATGAATCGCCCGAGTCTGTTTGCGCCGTCCGCGCCCCCAGCCCAACCTCCCCCTCGGGCGCTCTCGGGCTGGCGTGCACGCCTGGCCAGCGATCCCATCCCGCGCCTTTTGCGCGAGGGTGCCCCGAGCGTACTCGCACGCGTGCGTCGGGATCTCATCGACGACAGCGAAGCGCCGGCCGCGGACGAGATCGCCGGCTACCCCGAGGTGAAGACGCTCCTGCGCAAGGTGGAGAAGGACGGCAGCTTTGCGCCCCGCGCGAGCGACAAGGAACTAGGCGGGCCAAAATTCTCGAAATGCCTGGCCACCGTGCGCGCGCTCGATCGCCTAGCCGACTATGGCCTTCGCGTCGAGGGCAAGAGCGCTGTCGCCGACCAGCTGAGCAAGATCGCGAATTTCATCCTGGCCTCGCAGGACAGCGACGGCGGAATCGGCGACCTGGCCCTGGCCGACACCGCCAAGGGGCGGGGAAAGATCGTGGCTGTGCATTTTCAGGGCTGGGCGCTCTCGGCGCTTTGCCGCGCGGGTTTCGAGGGCGATGCGCGGGTCGAGAATGGTTTCCGTTTTCTCTTGTCCTTGCGCCAGGACGACGGAGGATGGGCGTGGCGAGGCGTGCGCACCGACTCGGCCGCGCGCCCGTCGAGCCACCTCATCACGGGCATGGTCTTGCGCGCCTTCGCCTCGTCCAAAGATCGGCGCACAGGCAGAGAAGCCCGTCGTGCCGCCGAACTGCTCGCCACGCGTTTCCTGCAACCTGATCGCTACGAGGATCGCAAAGCCCCGGCGTACTGGGAGGCGCTGACCGAGCCGCGCTTTTTCACCGATGTGCTCGACGCCCTCGACACCATCACCAGCATCGGCCTTGGCAAGGAAAACTCGGGCGTGCGCACGGCCGAGGCCTACCTGCGCTCGCGCCAGGCCAAGGACGGCTTGTGGTATCCCGGCATGCCGGTCAAGGGCGACAGCGCGATTTCCCGTACGCCGGCCAAGGCTTCGGCCAAGACCGCGCGCGACCCCAAGGATGTGGCGGAGGCCATTGGCCTGACCTTGCGCGTCCTGGTCGTTCTGCGAAAGATCAACTAAGACTTCGTCCGTGCCGAGCTATTCACTCTCCGACGTGCGGGCGATCCACGATCTCCCGCTTCCCGATCTCCTGCTGCGCGCCCAGCAGATCCATCGCGAACACCACCGGCCGAACGAGGTCCAGCTGTGTTCGCTTCTGTCGGTGAAAACCGGCGGTTGCCCCGAGGACTGCGCCTACTGCCCGCAATCGAGCCACTACGACACCGGCGTGGCACGCGAGAAAAGGCTGGCGGTGGCCGACGTGGTCGAGGCCGCGGCGCGCGCGCAGGCCGCGGGCGCGACGCGCTTTTGCATGGGCAGCGCAGGGAGAAATCCGCAAAGCGGCGAGGCCTTCGAAAACGTCCTCGAGATGGTGCGTGCGGTGCGCGGACTCGGCATGGAGGCGTGTATCACCCTCGGCATGCTCACCGACGAGCAGGCCCAGCGCCTCGCCGAGGCGGGGCTCACGGTCTACAACCACAACGTGGACACCTCGCGCGAGTTCTACGACAACATCATCAAGACCCGCACCTACGACGATCGGCTGGCCACGCTGGCGCGCGTGCGCAAAGCGGGCATCAAGGTGTGCAGCGGCGGCATCATCGGCATGGGCGAATCCATCGATGACCGCTGCGCCATGCTGGTCACGCTGGCCAACCTGGATCCGCCACCGGAGAGCGTGCCCATCAACGCGCTCGTGCCTATCCCGGGTACGCCGCTCGCCGACCAACCGCCCGTGGATGCGCTGGAGATGGTTCGCATGATCGCCACCGCGCGCATCGTGATGCCGAGGGCGCAGGTGCGCCTGTCGGCGGGCCGGGCAGCGCTGTCGCGCGAGGCGCAAGTGCTCTGCTTTGTCGCGGGCGCGAATTCCTTCTTCTTCGGCGACAAGCTGCTGGTCACCGGTAATCCCGACGTGGAAGCCGACCAGAAACTCCTGCGCGACGCCGGCATGCGCCCCGCGCCACCCGTGCACTGATCGCAGGCTGGAGGCTGGAGGCTCCAGGCTTGAGGCTCCAGGCTTGAGGCTCCAGATCGGAAGAGCCAGCCTCCAGCCTCCAGCCTCCAGCCTCCAGCCTGTATCTACTCAAACGAGCAGATGTACTCGGCGATGTCGGCCTCGACGGTGATAGTGAAGCCGCTCTTGCCCGGAACGCGAAACAGCGTGCCCTCAGCGTAGCTCTGCCAGGTTTCGCTGCCGTCGAGCTTCACCCGGCACGCGCCGGCCACGATTTCCATCTTCTCGGGTGCGCCGGTGCCGAAGTGGTACTCGCCGGGATAGATGAGGCCGAGGGTCTTCTTGGATCCGTCGGCAAAAAGCAGGGTGTGGCTGACCACCTTGCCGCCAAAATAGACATTGGCCTTGCAGACCGCGGTGACGTTGGTGAATTCCGTAGGAAGGGTGCTGGACATGGCGGCAGACTGCCATTCCCGGCGGTCGCCTGCAACAGGCGACCGGAGAGAACACAGAGAGAACCAGGAGGACACGGATCCCTCTGTGCCCTCCACAGTCTCTGCGCTCTCTCAAGCCCGGTGTTCTTCGCCGCGCAGAAGGCGCCGCAGATTGTCCTTGTGCCGAGCGACGACGAGCACCGCGACCGCCACTGCAAAGGTCAGGCGTGGCCAGGTGGCCAGATGAAACAGCCATAGAAAAAGCGGATAGCAGACGATGCTCACGAGAGAACCTATGGAGGCGATGCGGAACACTAGGAAGAAGAGCGCAAACACGAGGGCGCACGCCAGGGCGGGTAAGGGCGCCAGCGCAAGGCCCGCGCCGAGCGAGGTAGCCACGCCCTTGCCCCCGCGGCCGCGTAGGAAAATTGAGAAGACTTGTCCCAACACCGCACAAAGTCCACCCAGCGCCGGCAGCCACGGGTCGTCCGAAAGCCGACCCAGGACGAGCACCGGCAGCGCACCCTTGGCCGCGTCGGCCACCAGCACCACGACCGCCCATTTTCCGCCGAGCGCGCGGCTGACGTTGGTGGCACCGATGTTTCCACTGCCCACCTTGCGCAAATCCACGCCCTTGGCGCGCGCCACGATCACGCCCGTCGGAATGGATCCGGCGACAAAGGCCAAGACCAGCGCAAGCAGCGTGAGCATCGGCGGGCATCCTAGCCTACCCAGGAATCGCGGCTCCTGGTAATAACACCCGGGTGGAACGAACCAAGTCCGACGATCTCGATGCGCTGCTCTGTCGCGCGGCCTTTGTGTGCGACTTCGTGCAGGTACGCGAACTTTTGGCCAAGGGCGCCAACCCCAACGTGCGCGACGACGACTTGCGCACGCCCCTGCACCAAGCGGTGCTCGGCAACAGCGTGGGGCTGGTCGGCCTGCTCATCGAAGCAGGCGCCGAACTCGACGCCAAGGACGCGCACGGATTCACACCGCTGCACTTCGCGGCCCAGGAGTTTTTGCCCGAGATCGCGCGCATCCTGGTGGGCAAGGGCGCGGACGCGAACGCGCGCGACGAGGACGGCAACTCGGTGCTGTGGCGAGCGGTCTTTTCGTCCGCTGGTCGTGACGAAATCGCGCGCTTCCTGCTCGACAACGGTGGGCGCGACGATCTGGCCAACCACGAGGGCGTGACCCCGCGCGAGTTGGCCGAGCGATTGGGTAGCCGTCTCTTCACCACGAATTGACTATGGGGAAACGCAAGGGACAGCGGGGACTACCCCGAAACGCCGAGCGGGCAGCGAGCGACGCGACTCTTGGCCCGCAGGCCGTGCTGTTTGGTCCCCGGGCCTGGGTCGCGCCCGTCATCGCTTTTGCTTGTCTGCTCGCGCTCTACATCGCAACCCTGGCGCCCTCGGTGATGGGCGGCGACAGCGGCGAGCTGACCGCAGCAGCGCTGACCGGCGGCGTGCCCCATCCGCCCGGCTATCCGCTCTTCGCCATGCTTGCGCGCCTATTCGCCGCCCTGCCGCTCGGACACTCGCCCGCGTGGCGCGTGAATCTGCTCTCCGCCACCTCGACGGCGGCCGCGGCCGCGCTTTTGTGCGCAACGGTCGCGCTGTGGACGCGCGAGACGGCCGCGGGGCTGGTGGCGGCGGCGCTTTTCGGTACAAATTCCGTGGTCTGGCTGCACGCCACTTCGGCCGAGGTGTTCGGCCTCAATGCCATGTTCGTGGGACTCGCGTTCCTACTCTGGCTTTGCGTCGAGCGCACGGCGGCCCGCCGCTTCGTCTTCGCCCTGTGCTTTGCCAGCGGCCTCGCCATGTGTAACCACCACACCTTCGTGTTCGTGGGCGCGCCCCTGGTCTTGCGCTCCTTCTGGGTGGCAAGGCGGGCGCTAGGCGCGCGTGGCATCGCCCTCGGCTGCGCCATTGGCCTGCTTGGGCTTCTGCCTTACGCCTACCTCGCGTTGGCTTCATCCTCCCCGGCGGCCATATCGTGGGGCGATGAGACCTCGTTCGACGGGTTCATGACCCACGTCCTGCGCCGGAACTACGGCACCTTCAGCATGGGGCAGGCCAGCAAGGGCGGCGCTTTCGTGGAAGAGGGAACCTTTTTCCCGACCCTCTGGCGCATGCTCGGTCACGCCTTTCCGCGCTTTCTTTGGATCGGACCACCGCTTGCGATCCTGGGTTTTTTCCAGCGGGCCAAGGATCGCCAGGCAAGAAGTCAGGGCTATGTCCTGGCTGGCGTTTTTGGCCTCTACGTTCTTGGCTTCTGCACGCTTTCCAACCTGTCGACCTCGCAGGGCCTTTACCTGACCGTATTAGTCCGCTTTTGTATCCAATCGGATCTCCTGCTGGCAATGGCGGCCGGCGTGGGCATGGAGAAGCTCTTGCAATTCCTACGCGGGCGTTTTGCCTGGTGCGAGCGCCATGGACGCTGGACGCCTGCGGCCGCCGCGCTGGTTTTCGTGGCTGGCGTCGCGGCCCACGCGGGCGAGTGCAACCAAAGGCACAACCGAGTCTTTGCCGATTTCGTCACCACGGCGTTCGCTTCGCTTCCTCAGAACGCCATCGTGATCACGATGGGCGATCACCTGACCGGCTCGGTCTTCTACTTTCGCGAGGTCGAGAAGTTGCGACCCGACGTCGTTCACCTCGATCGCGAGCTGCTAGGAACTTCTTGGTATAGCCAGCGCAAGCGCCGGCTCTATCCAGATCTCGATGTTCCAGAAGGCCCGTATGGCAAGAGTGGCTGGAACATCAAGAAGCTGCTCGACGGCAATCCGACCCGGCCCCTGGTGGTCATCGACCGCTTGGACACCTGGGACCAAAGCTGGAAAGACGGCTACAAGCTCGCCACCAACGGTTTGGTTCACCCGCTGGTACCAGCCAGCCAGTTCCCGACCTTCGAGCAATGGGCCGCGCGCGATCGCAAGGCCCTGGGCGACTACGACGTAATGCCCGCGCTGCGGGCGCACGATGGATCTTGGGAAAACACCCTCGGCAAGCTGGTCATGACGACCCAGGGTGGCCGCGCCCACCTGGCCTTGGTCTACAGCAACGAGGCCGGCAATGCGCCGGCTCCCGCGCGGGCCTCGGTGAATTTGCTCGAAGACCTCATCACCAAGGCCGGCGGAGACAAGACGCTCGGCGTCCCTGGCCTACCCGGAATGCCCCACCTCTACCTCGGCCCTACCGTGTGGAAGGATCTCGGCATCGGCTACGAGATCCTCTCCCACGTCGATCCCGCGTATACCCCCAAGGTGGCGTTGGCCTACGAGAAGTTCGTCGAAGGCGCCGCCCCCGACGACACGGATCTGCCGGCGGCGCGACAGTACGTCGAGCAGCACCATCGCGGCAGGGGTCACTGACGGGGTCGCGTGTCCTTGCCGCGCTTCTCCGCGCCCTGGCACCACAGACAAAGGCCGCCCTCGCCCGCGGAAAAGAAGCCGCAGGGTTCGCCAAAGACCGTCACGCCCCGGCAGCGCTGTTTGCGAACGCTTGCACTACCGGCCGCGCTCGATGCTTCGCCGGGGGATCTGGCCAAGGGGTAGCGCGGGCGCCCCGCGCGCTCGCACCAATAGCAAAATTCGCCGCCCGCCGTGGCCCACAAGCGGCAAGGCTGCCCGTACCGAGTCGCACCCTGGCAGCGCCGCTTGGCCGTGAACTCGAACGGGGCCACGACCGCTTCACCTCTTGCTAGTTTCTCGACCATCGCCGCGTTCGCCGCTACCAGTTCAACCTTGGCCACGACAGGGCTTTGTTTCGGCGTGCATCGCTTCGGCCCTTGCCTGGCGCTCTTCGACATGGATGGCAGTCTACAGGCGAGCCCATCTCGATTCCACGTCCGCACCCAATCAGCGCGAAAGCCACTGGCGCCACCGGTGGCCAACCCTTGCCAAGACAGAAGGCGCGGGAATGTGCAAACGTCCACGCCTGCCTGATACACTCGTGCCACTCATGCGCAGTCTGGCTTGTGCCTTCGCGGTCCTGGGCGTCCTGGTTTCTTCGTACGCGCAGGCTCAGCAAGAGATGATCACCGACGTACGCGTCGTGAACTCGGTGCGCACCAACGAGGAAACCGTCCGCTCCATCGCAGGGATCTCCATCGGCGATCCGCTGCTCTCCGACACCCTCGACATTGCCCGCGAGCGGCTGCACACATCAGGCATGTTCGCGGACGTCAACGTGTACTGGGAGCCGCACGGCGAGGGCGTACGCGTCGTCATCGTCATCACCGAGAAATTCCCCTGGGCGCCCTTGCCCACGTTTTCCTATTCCCCAGGCAACATTTCGGCGGGCGGCGTGGTCGCGCACGGCAACCTCTTTGGCCGGGGCAAACGCGGGCTCATCGGCGGGCGCGTCTCGAACGTGGATTCCGGGATCCTCGCTGCCTACGACGATCCGGCCGTGTTCGGTTCCTGGGGCTTCTTCACGGTCAAGGGGCGCTACCAGTCGCAGATCATCCCCGAGTACAGCAACGTCGACCATCCCGACATTCCGCTTGAACCCATCCGCAACACCAAGCTGCGCTCCTATGGCTTCGAGGCCAACGTTGGCGTCGCCTGGTTTCGCAAAGTCCGCACTTCGTTTGGTTGGAACCTCGATCAGAACAACGTGTTGTGGTCGAGCCTGGCTGATCCGAGCAATCCAACAGTTCTCGCAGGGCTAGGCAATCCGCCTCCGCTTGCGGCCTCGAGCGCGCGCAGAGGAAATGCGACGGTCAACCTGACGTTCGATTTCCGCGCCCGCCAGCATGCCATCATGTATGGCAACTCGCTGGGCTTCACCTTCGAGTATGCGGCGCCCCGTTGGGGCAGTCAGTCGAGCATCTGGTATTGGAAGGCCAGCACCAACTACGAACATGGGATTCGCTTCTTCAAGCAACACAACCTCATCGTTCGCGCCGGTGGCATCGCGGGCGAGAACCTCCCCCTGTGGTCCGAGAATTCGGCGGGGGGGACCAATCTGCGCGGCTACCTCTATCGCCAGTTTCAGGGCGACACCCACCTGCGCACGCAGGTCGAATACCACTTTCCGCTGTTCAGTCTGTGGAGCCTCGATGTGCGCGGACTCGTGTTCAACGACGCCGCGGCCATATGGTTTAGGCAACTGCCCGAGCGGGATCCCGTCGACAACTCCCTCTATATCCGGCGCGATGACGGTCGCCAGTTCCTGCCGCCCGAATTCCTGCAGCAGGGATTCCGCGCCAGTCGGGACATTCATACCTCGGCTGGCGCCGGTCTGCGCTTCTACCTACGCAGCGTCGCGATTCCCCTGGTGGGCGTGGACGTCGGCAATGGCCTTGGCACGAAGGACATCCGCGTGATCCTGGTGCTGGGCGCCTAGGAGGCGCCCAGCGAGAACACAGAGGGGGAGGCGAGCACAGAAGAACTGTCCAGAAATTGGACGGTTCTTCTGGAGCCGAGCCAAAGGCTCGGCCGCAGGTGGGGTGAAGTCCGCGAATTCACTTCGCGGACGAGGGGAGGGCAGCGGCCCTCCCCTTAAAAAACTTCTAGACGGGTCCATTTATGGACACGTCTAGAGACAGAAAGGCCCTGCCCTCCGTGCCCTCTCCTCGGCCTCTGTGGCCTCTCCTCTACCACTTACCGGTCTTGCGTGCCTCGGCCTTGGGCATGCCCGCCAGCTTGGCGAGGTTCTCCAGGATCTCCGATTCGGGCATGGTGTAGTCGGTGAGTTTGCCACTCAAGTACGCATCGTAGCCCGCCAGATCCATGAGGCCGTGGCCGCTGTAGTTGAACAAAATGACCTTCTTCTCGCCGCTCTCGCGGCACGCGATGGCCTCGTCGATGGTCGCGGCGATGGCGTGGCTGGTTTCGGGCGCGCAGATCATGCCTTCGGTCTTGGCCCACAACATGGCCGATTCGTAACACTTGAGCTGCCCGTAGGCCTTGGGCTCGAACAGTCCCTCGACGATTCCTTGGCACACGAGCGGCGCCATGCCGTGGTAGCGAAGTCCGCCGGCGTGGATGGGCTTGGGTATGAAGGTGTGACCGAGCGAGTGCATGGGCAGAAGCGGCGTCATGCCCGCCACGTCCCCATGGTCGTAGACGAAATTGCCCTTGGTCATCTTCGGGCAAGCCGCGGGCTCGACCGGCACGATCTTGATCTTCGCGCCATGGATCTTGTCGTAGGTGAAGGGAAAGGCGATGCCCGCGAAATTGCTGCCGCCGCCGGCGCAACCGATAATCACATCGGGCAGGCCCTCGCCCGCCTTCTTGAGCTGCTCTTTGGCCTCGAGCCCGATGATGGTCTGGTGAAGCAGCACGTGGTTGAGCACGCTGCCGAGTGCGTAGCGCGTGCTGCCCGTGGCATCGGTCACCGCGGCCTCGATGGCTTCGCTGATGGCAATGCCCAGGCTGCCCGGCGTGTCGGGCATGCTGGCCAAGATGGTGCGGCCGGCATTGGTTTCGCTCGACGGGCTGGCCACGCAGTTGGCGCCCCACACCTGCATCATCATCTTGCGGAACGGTTTTTGGTCGAAGCTGATGCGCACCATGAAGACCTTGCACTCGAGGCCGATGAGGCTGCATGCGAAGGAGAGGGCGGTGCCCCACTGGCCCGCGCCGGTCTCGGTAGTCAGGCGCTTGATGCCGAATTGCTTGTTGTACCAGGCCTGCGGTACGGCGGTGTTTGGCTTGTGGCTGCCAGCAGGGCTGACGCTTTCGTCCTTGAAGTAAATCTTGGCCGGCGTCTTGAGATAGCGTTCGAGATAGACGGCGCGACGAAGCGGCGACGGGCGCCACCGGTAGAGAATGTCGAGAACCTCGTGGGGAATGTCGATCCAGCGCTGGGTGCTGACCTCCTGCTCGATGAGATTCATCGGGAACACTGGTGCCAGCATCTCCGGGCGAACCGGCTGCCCGTCGGGGCCAAGCGGCGGCAGCATGGGCGTCGGCAGATCCGCAGCCAGGTTGTACCACTTGCGAGGGATCTCGTTTTCGGAGAGCAGGATCTTCACGTTGTCCATGTTGTCCATCCTTTGGCAGATGAAGACGCGCCGTCGGGAACCGCGGAGCATCGTTGGCGAGAGGCGATACTAGAGGACTGGGCCGCTAGAGTTCAACCACGGATCCATGCCGCAATCAGGTCGGATTCGCGTCAGCCAAGCTGCTGGCCTCGTGCGCTGCTAGTGGGACTTGCGAGCTACGCCGATGACAACGCGGTTGACCGATGGCCGCTCGGGGGCGGCAGGAGCAGGAACCTCAATACGATCCGATGTGGCGGGTCGGACCAGGCGATAAGCGCCCGCCCCAGCGAGACCTTGGTCTTCCCCCTTGTCTATCTTGCCCGGCGAAACCGTCGGATTCGCGCGATTGGCAACCGTCGGAACGTCGCTGAAGGCATCTTCATCCTGGGCAAGCGCCGCCGCCACGGCGGCGAATTCAGCGCTGATTTCCGCGGATCTCGCAAGCTGGGCCGCTTGCTCATCGGTTTCCACCCCCCTAGCCGGGGTGTCCCGGTGCTCCGTCGGCGGGTACACGCTTCCTGGGGGCTTTTGCGCTCTCTTCGTCGACACGCTATTCCCCAGCCAGGCGCAGCTTGGCTCGCGGCCTGGTATCACGCGTTTGTTTGACAGACAGCATGGCAACAGCACCCGATGCGATCCGGGCAACTTCATACTAATGCGCAGTAATATAGAATACAACCATAGCGATCAATAACTCTTAGGTTTTCGTTTCGCTCGGATCGCCCGCGGGTATTCCGTTGTATAGGTAGGAACCATGAAGCGGATCGTCACCTGCCTCGGACTCGGGATCATTGTTCTCGCTGGCGGCTGCCAAGAGCCGGCCAAGCCCACCCCGCCTCCGGCCAAGCCCGCGCCGGTCGTCGAAGAGGCCAAGCCTGTCGATGGCGGAGGCGCCGACGCGCACCTCGGCATGATGGAGAAATACGCCATCTGGAAGGCCAAGAAGGAAGCCGACGAAAAGCTGGCCAAGGATCTCGCTGCGGAAGAAGAAGCCCGCCTGCGCAAATTCGACAAGAGCAAGCTGACCACGCACCTGGCCTTGCTCGCGTTCGAAAAGAAGACGCGCAAGGCGCTCGACGACGCGGCTGCGAGCCTCAAAGGCAAGCCGGATGGAGCCGCGCAAATGGAAAAGATCGCGGACAAGCAGCGCAAGGCCATCGAGGCGCAGGCCAAGATTCTGCGCAAGATGGATCCCACGGGTGGCAGCTCGAACATCGGTACGGATCACGATGTCAGCCTGAACCTTCTGGCTAACGACTATCCGGCCGCGCTGGCTGCCGCGGCGGCGGGCGACGACATGCCCTTGGCCGACGTGAGCAAAGAGATTGACAAGCGTTTCAAGAAGATGGAGTCGTGGCTCGACGAGGTGAAGGCCTTCAAAGAGACCAAAGAGCCGAGCGCGCCCAAAGCAGCCAAGGGAGCTAAGAAGGGCAAACCGGCCAAGAAGGGCAAGAAGTAGCGCCACCTCACAACCCTTTTTTTCACCACAGAGGGCGCAGAGAACACAGAGGCCGGAGAAGATGGGTTTTCCGGATCTTGAATCCGAACCCTCACGATCTCCTCCGTCCTCTGTGCTCTCTGTGGTTCAATTCTTCCGTTGCTCGGCAGGAATCTCTCCACTTGAAGTGAGGCACCCGCGTCTGCCCGCACTCTGATGTAGACTCTCGGCCTTCATCCGGGAGGTCCGCACGTGGTTTCACCCAGGCAGCTCAAGCAACTCGCCGACCAGCACGGCACGCCGCTTTTTGTCGTCGATCATCGCGAGATCCGGCGCAACTTCGCCATGTTCCGCAAGGTCCTGCCGCGCGTGCAGGCCTACTACGCGGTCAAGGCCAACCCCGATCCGGCCATCGTCAACACCCTGTTTCGCGCGGGCGCCAGCTTCGACGTGGCGTCTATGCCGGAATTCAACATCGTCCACGAGAACATCAAGAACTGGCCGGCGAAAAAGCGGCAGGATTTCATCTGGGACAAGATCGTCTACGCCAATCCGGTGAAGGACAATCGCACCCTGGCCGAGCTAGATCCGTACAAGCCGCTCGTCACCTACGACAACCTGGACGAGGTCGGCAAGATCAAGAAGTATGCGCCCCACGCCGGCCTGGTTTTGCGCGTGAACGTGCCCAACACCGGCTCCATGGTCGAGCTGTCGTCGAAATTCGGGGCTTCGCCCGGCGAAGCCGTCGACCTGATGGAAGCCGCCTTCAACGCCGGCCTGGTCGTCGAGGGATTGTCCTTCCACGTGGGCAGCCAGTGCACGAACTACCAAAACTACGTACAGGCCCTCGGCATCGCAGACGGCATCTTCAAGGAAGCCTGGGATCGCGGCCACAAGCAGGTGAAGATTCTCGACATCGGCGGCGGCTTCCCCGCGCCCTACGATCCGCACGTCCGCCCGTTCGCCGAACTGGCCAAGACCTTAAACGCAGAATTCGACCGGCTTTTCGGCCCCGAAATCGAAATCATCGCCGAGCCCGGCCGCTTCATGGTGGCCACCGCCGCCACCTTGGTCGTCGAGATCATCGGCAAGGCCGTGCGCGCCGGCAAGCAGTGCTACTACGTCAACGACGGCGTCTACGGAACCTTCTCCGGCGTGCTCTTCGACCACTGCCAGTATCACTTCCAGGCCTTCAAGACGGGCCCAACGCAGATATCGTCCGTGTTCGGTCCCACCTGTGACGCCCTAGACGTGGTTTCGGTGGCCGAAGATTTACCGATCAACCTGCAGCTCGGCGACTTGCTCTACAGCGAAAAAATCGGTGCCTACACCATCGCCAGCGCCACCAATTTCAATGGCATGCCGCTGCCCAGGGTCGTCGCGGTCGGCGAGAAGAAAAAATAGATCGAAAAATTGCTACTTACACGTAGTCGCGTTACCTACATGGGATGAGCATCGAAATCGAACGCGCCACGATTCCCTGCGGTTCGTGCGGCGCCATGGTTACCGAACTTCGCCGCGGCCGCTGTTGGGGCTGCTATTCCAAGTGGTCCGAGATGCGGCCGGTTCCGCGTGGGGCCTCGTGTGCCGTGTGCGAAGAGCGCCGCCGCGAAAACCTGCGCCTCATCGAGCTGCACGGCCGCTCGGTCAGCTTCTGCTACATCTGCGCAGGGCGAACGCTTAAGCTCGCCAAAGTGCCGAACAGCATCGATGGCATACGCCGGTTGCTTCTGCGCGACCGTCGCAGCGATGATCGGCGCGGCGATGGACTCGAACGCCGGATCTTCCCGCGCGAGCGTCGCGTGGGCGACCGCCGTGGACCACCACGCGCCGGCGCCAGCGACAATACCAATCCGGGATTCACCATGCCCGAATTCGAGGACATCGAAATCGAGATCCAGGAAGCCGACATCGAGATCGTCGAGCAGACCTTGGTGCGCGAGCAACCGAGACGCTAGCGCGTGCGGAGCCTGCCGGCTCAGCCGGCAGCGAAGCGTCGCGGGGTTTGGCGAGGCCGCGCGCAGCGCGGGGGAGGCAGGGCGGGTTGGCGGGTGCCGAGGGCGAAGCGAACCCTCCCAGGGTTCCCATGACAAATCTAGCTCCCTGGCAGTTCGATCTTCCACTCCTTGCCCTCGCGCACCAGGGAAAGCGAGTGGCGATCGCCAGCGGCCGAGTAGACCTCGACCTCGGCGCGTTCGCGGTCGCGCTGGACGGTGCGGATGCCTGCGGGCTCCCACGCCGGCGGGGCCCAGCCCACCGAGAAAAAATCCTCGGGCCGGGCGATGAGGCGCCCGCCCTGGTGGCGGCTCGACGACAGCATGGCCTCGATGCGGGCGCGCGTTTCCGGGCCGAGGCGCTGATACACGGACGCGCGATCGCCACTGCGCGCGGCGGCGATGAACAGGTGGACCGCGCCCTCGGGATTGTCGGCGCGCTCGTGGCTGGAGCAGGCAGCGACAAGAAGCGCGACGATGGCGACCCACCGGCGCATGATCAAGGCTGATTGCCCGGCAGGCGCGCGTTTTCCGGACGATCAATGCCCAGGCGATCGCGCACGAGCGCCATGGTTTGCGCCGCGACCGCGCGCGCGCGCCGGGCGCCGTCGGCCAGGATTTCGTCGATGGCCTCGGGCTTGGCCAGAAGCTCGTCGCGCCGGGCGCGAATGCGATCGAGATCGGCCTTCACGCCTTCGAGCAGCCATTTCTTGCAGTCAATGCAGCCAATCCCCGCCGACACGCAGCCCTGGCGGACCTCGGCCTGGCGAGCCTCGGTGGAGAAAAACTTGTGCAGGGTGAACACGTTGCACTTGTCGGGATCGCCGGCGTCGGTGCGCCGCACGCGCGCCGGATCGGTGGCGGCGGTGCGCAGCTTGTTCCACACCGCCGCGTCGTCCTCGCGTAGCGAAATGGTGTTGCCCAGGCTCTTCGACATCTTGGCTTGGCCGTCGAGACCAAGGATCTTCGGCGTCGAAGAATAGAGCGCCTCGGGTTCGCGAAAGGTTGCGCCGAAGCGCGCGTTCCACTTGCGCACGATCTCGCGCGCCAGCTCCAGGTGCTGGCGTTGATCCTCCCCCACCGGAACCTTGGTCGCGTTGTAAATCAAGATGTCCGCGGCTTGCAGAACTGGGTAAGTGAAAAGTCCGGCGTTGATGTTGTCGGGATTCTTCTCGGCCTTGTCCTTGAACTGGGTCATGCGGCCAAGCTCGCCGTAGCCCGTGACCGAGGCCAGGGCCCAGGCCAGTTCGGTGTGCTCGCGCACGGCAGACTGCACGAACAGGGTGGATTTCGCGGGGTCGATACCGCACGCGATGAGGTCGCACGCCATCTCGCGCACGCGCCGGTTCATGATGTCGGGCTCGAAGGGCTGGGTAATGGCGTGGTAGTCGACGATGCAAAAGAAACAGCGATAGGACGACTGCAAGGCGACCCAATTGCGCACGGCCCCGAGGTAGTTGCCGAGGTGCAGTTCGCCCGAGGGCTGAATTCCAGAGAAGATCGTTTCGCGGGATTCTTGAGCAGCCATGTCGACTGCGGTTGTAGTCGGCGCGCCCGTGGCGGTCAAGGCCGAGCGCGCCGCCCTATTTCAGAACCGACAGCTTGCTGCTGCGCTTGGCGGTTCCGGGATCCGGCAAATTGCGCACCGACAGGGCGCACGCCACGCGCCCGGCGATGGCGGAAAAGGCCTGGGCGGCAGGCGACTCGGGTTCGGCCAGCACGACGGGCCGACCGCTGTCGCCGCCCCCGCGCACCGAGGAGAGCAGCGGGATCTCGCCCAGAAATGGCAAGCCCTCGCGTTCGGCCAGTCGGCGGCCGCCACCATGCGCGAAGATCTCCTCGTGATGCCCGCACTTGGGACACGCGAAATAGCTCATGTTCTCGATGATGCCCAGCACCGGCACCTCGACCTTCTTCCACATGGCCAGGGCCTTCTCGACGTCGATGACCGACACCTCTTGCGGCGTGGTGACCATGACCGCGCCGGTCACAGGCACGAGCTGCGCCAAGGAAAGCTGCGTGTCGCCGGTTCCCGGCGGCAGATCGATCACCAGGTAGTCGAGCTCGCCCCAGTCCACGTCCTCGACGAACTGGGTGAGCAGTTTGTGGATCATGGGGCCGCGCCAGATCACGGCGGCGCCACGCTCGACGAAGAAACCCACGGACAGCACCTTGATGCCGTGATGGACGCCGGGAACGATGGTGTGCTCGCCCTGGATCTCGGCCGCGGTCTGCGGCTGGCCCATCATTTGCGGAATGGACGGCCCGAAGACGTCGGCGTCGAGAATCCCAACCCGCGTGCCCGCCTGAGCAAAGGCAACGGCAAGGTTGGTCGCGACCGTGGACTTGCCCACGCCGCCCTTGCCTGCGGCCACCGCGATGATGTTGCGCACCTTGGGCAACCGCTCGCGCGCCGGCCCGGCCTTGCGCGCAACCTCGGCTGTGAACGTAACGTCAACGCTCTTCACGCCGGCCACGCGCAGGGCCGCCGCCCGCACCGAAGCAAGGATCTCGTCGCGCGACGGACAGAGCGGTGTGGTCAGTCGAATGCCGACCGTCGCTTTGCCATCCGCGAAGGTCACCTCGCCCAGCATCTCCGCCGAAGCCAGCGATCGGCCGAGACCAGGATCCTTCACTTGCGCTAGCGCTTCGCGAATTTCGTCGACGGTGGAAATGGTCGTGTCCTTTCGTTGCAGGGAAATGGCTAGCGCTTGCGCACGGCTTTGAGCAGTGCGGGCAACTCCGCGTCGGCGTGGTGACCCATCTTGCGTCGCTTGACCGCGAGGTAGCCGGCGTTGTGCTGGTTTTCGCCCACCCAATGGGCAACACGCGTGGCAACCACCACGCCCGCGTCTTCCAGCCCCTTGACCTTGAGCGGATTGTTGGTGAGCAGACGCACCGACTCGACCCCGAGGTCGCGCAAAATGGCTCCTGCGATATCGTAGCTGCGCGCATCGGCTTCAAAACCGAGGGCCAGGTTCGCCTCGACGGTGTCGGCGCCGCCGTTTTGCAGGGCATAGGCGCGGATCTTGTTGCCAAGTCCGATGCCGCGTCCCTCCTGGCGCAAGTAGACCACCGCGCCCGATCCCTCGGCCGCAATGCGCTCCATGGCGGTGTGGAATTGCTCGCGGCAATCGCACTTGAGCGAGCCCATGACCTCCGAGGTCCAGCACTCGGAGTGTACGCGCACGAGCACGTTGGACTTGCCGCTGATGCGTCCGCGCACGAGCGCCATGTGCTCGCGCGAACAGATTGGGTTCGCGCAGCCCTGGTTAGGCTCGGGCTCGCGATACACGATAAGCCGGAACGGCCCGTGCACCGTGGGAAGATCTGCTTCGGAGTAGCGCTCGAGTTTCATCGAGAGAATGCCGCTTTTGCGGCTAAACGTACGGGCCGGATCCTGGCTTGTCAACGCGCACGGGACGCGGCGGACGCGGCAACGACCCGGCCGGCTTGCTTGCCTTCCCGTCGAGTGTCATTCTGTATCTTCCATGGCAGTTCGTCCGATTCTGCGTTTTCCCGACCCGCGGTTGCGTCAGGTTTCCCAGCCCGTGACAGCCTTCGACGCGACCTTGCGCGAGCTGGTCTCGGACATGAAGGACACCATGTACCTGGCCGAGGGCGCGGGGCTGGCCGCCATTCAGCTCGGCGAGCCGCTGCGCCTGTTCATCATCGACCCCGAGGTTGCTGGCCAAACGGCGGAAGATCCACCGCTGGTGCTGGCCAACCCCGAGCTGGTTTCGATTTCCAAGGAAGAGCAGGCCGGGGATGAGGGCTGCCTGTCCTTTCCCGGCATCTTCGTTCCGGTCATGCGCGGCCAGCGGGCCCGCGTGCGCGCGCAGGATGTGGACGGAAAAACCTTCGAGATCGAGGGCGAGGGGCTCTTTGCGCGGGCTTTGCAGCACGAGAACGATCACCTGACCGGCCGCCTGCTTATCGACATGGTGGGGCCGGTCAAGCGCCAAATCATCAAGCGCAAGATGCGCAAAGAAAACGAGAGGGAAGACGAAGCCGAGGCGACCTAGGCTTTCACCTTCTATCCACTTTGCCGGCATTGCCCACCTCGCCCACCCTGGTCCTTTCCAGGATCACCTTCGAAGGCCGCCACGGCGCCACCGAAAACGAGCGCCAAAGCCTGCGCACCTTCGAGGTCGATGTGGAGATCGATGCCCCGCTTGAACAAGCGCGCCGAAGCGACGACCTCGGCGATACCATCGACTATCGCGTGGTGGCCGAGATTATCGTCGAGCTCGGCACCTTGGAAACGCACCACCTGCTGGAGTCTCTCGGCGGCCGCATGCTGGATGCCCTGGGCGAGCGGTTTCCGGCGGCCACGTTTCGCATCGAACTGCGCAAGCTCAACCCACCCGCCTGCCCCGGCCATCCCGCTTTCGCGGCCGTACGCCTAAATCGTGTTGGCGGTTAGTCGCCGTCCCCGACTCTTCCGCGTGTGCTTTTGACCGCCGAGCGGGCGTGCTTGTCGGCGAGCATGCGATTCTTCGCCCGGCGGGAACGGCGGCGTTTCTGGCGGCGGATGCGCTCGAACTCTTGCACGCGCCGGCTCTCCGCGCCCAGCTTCGCCTCCTCGATCTTGTCTGCGAGCAGCTTGCGCGCAAGATAGCGATTGAGGCCTTGCGAGCGCTCTTGCTGACACTTGATGCGCAGACCGCTTGGCGCGTGGAAGAGCACGACGCAGGTGGCGACCTTGTTCACGTTCTGGCCGCCCTTGCCCTGCGAAGTGACGAAGGATTCTTGCAAGTCGTCCTCGCGAATGCCAAGGCCGAGCATGCGTTTCTGCAAGGCCAAGTACTTGTCCTGCGACACAGGAAAGACCAGGCCGCCGCTCACGGCAAGTCCTCGCCGCTTCCCCCCTCGGGATCGTCGTCGTCCTCGTCACCCTCGTCGGTGGCGTTGACGTCGTCCCAAAAACGATCCCAGGCCTCGCTGGTCGAGGTCAGCGCGATGGCCATGGCCGGTGTCGTGCTTCCTTCGATGCTACCTTCGAGATCGGAAAAGCAGCGCACCACCACCCCGACGGCGAACACCGACTCGCCCTGGGCGCCTAGCACGCGAATGCGCAAGAGCGTGCCCACCCTGCGCGTCTCGCTGCTGAGCACGAACAGCCCACCGCGGCTGACGTCCACGCTGCGGCCCAGAAAACTGCCCTGCGTATCCGACAGATTCACGCGCACGTGGATGGGGTTGCGGCGCGAGGATCGACGCTCGCGGGGCGAATTCGGAATGGGATCCTTGGGGCTCATCGTCGTCGTTTGTCGTCGTCGTTTGTCGCCGTCGTTTGTCGCCGTCGCTTATCCTCGCTGCCTCACCACACCCTGACTTGCCCTAGCCCGCGTCAGGCTCGCCTGCGTCAGGTTCGCTGCCAGCCGCGCTCGCCTTGCGCAGCGCCGCCCTGCTGTCGATGTAGTCTTCCAGGAACTTCTTGGCCGGCGCCTCCCATGCATCGCCGTAGGTTTGCACATAACCGAAGGCTTCTTCCCGGCTGCCCGGCGTGGCCGCGCTGAGGTTGGCGGCGCGCTTGGGGATGCGGCCAAGCAGAACCTTGCCCAGGTTGCCGTTGGCGGCCAGGGCTTTCTCCAGCGCTTCCTCGGCGGCCTTGGTGTTGCCAGCCAAGAATTGCGCCAGAGCCAGGCTCATGGGCGCGCGGCCGGCGCCAGCCTCGGACTTGGCCGCGACCTCAAGCACGGCGGCCGCTTCCGCGGCTCGGCCCAGCTTGATCAGCGCGATGCCCGCGATAAGCCTCGCCTCGGTGCCCACCGGCCCTTCGTCCACGGCATAGACGCGCTCGAGTTCGACCAGGGCCTCGTCGTATTTCTTCTCGTCGAATTCCAAACAGCCGAGGGCGTGACAGGAGCGTACGAACGACTGCGCTTCCTTGCGCGTGAATGCATCCTTGGCGCCTGACTTGCGCAGCTCGGCCGCGACGGATTCGGACACGCGCTGGACCTCGCGGAACTCCTTGCGTGCGCCCTCGTTGTCGCCCGACTGCAAGCGCGCAAGTCCGATGCCGGCCAAGGCATCGGCAAAGTCCGGCCGCAACGCCAGGGCCGCGCGGAATTCCTTCTCGGCGGCGCCGGGTCGGCGCTGTTCGAACAGTCGCCAGCCCGCGGCGAGCATGGCTTCGGGATCGGGCGCGGCCGGCGGAGCCACGGTGGCTCCTTCGTCCTCGGCCAAATGGCACTTCTTGTATTTCTTGCCCGAACCGCAGGGACAAGGGTCGTTGCGTCCCGTGCCGGCAAGGCGCATCCGCGCCTTCTCGGCCTTGTCGTCGCTAGATTCGGTCTTCTTCGCTTGCTTGCCAGTCACGGGCCCAGTGTATCCACTCTGGCCACCACAGTCGACGATGAAGACACGGGAACCTAGCGGCCGCCGGGGCTGAGCTTGCCGACCTCGGCCTGCAGACGCGCGAGCACGCCTTTGTCGATGTCGGCAAGGCGAACGCCGATGCGATGTCCATCCTTGGCCACGACCTTGCCCCTGCCATGAAAGAGCGAAATCCCATCGTTGTCCATGATGGCCACATCGAATGCGGCACCCAGGGAAACCTCATCCTCGATCGGAATCACGAATCCGCCCAGACGGATGTTGATGAGGGGATTGTTGGTGAAATAGCCGACCGTGAGCGGCGTCAGGCGGACCCGCAGATCGTGACCGTCGACCGAAAGGCCGGGCTGAATGCGGGTGGCGCCGTGGAGCGTATGCGCCGTTCGCGCTGACGAACCCGCCCCTGGGTTGGCATCGCGAGCCTCGCCGCCAAAGTCGAGCGGGACGGCAGGTCTTCGACCTTCCCTCTCGTTGCTGGCCACGATGCTTTCGAGACATTTGCGGCTGTCCTGGTCGAGTTGGAGAAATCGCACGCCCATGCCCGGTACCGGACTTTGCGTGATGCGGACGACCTCGCCCTTGCCTTTGAGTAGCGACAGCCCATCCGCAAGCGCGAACTCGAACTCGACGATAGTGCCCACCGGCCCGGGTTTCTCGGAGGCCAGGAACATCCCCGTGCGGCTGACGTTGAGCGATTGACTGTCGTGGAAATCGAGAATGCTGCTGTAGCGAAGCTTCACCTGCGCCACCACTGGGACGCGTGCGTCGCGCGGGATCTCCCCGGTGGACAGAGGGCTGGAGTCGGTGATCGAATAAGACCTCGATATTCGGCCGCCGTCGGGAGCGCCCGGAATCGAACCGAATTCCTTACTGCCCTTTGCGTCTGCCATAGCTCCGAATCGGTGGGTCTATGGCACGAAGTCTGGAGGATTGCTCCCGCCCGCGCCAAAAAAGAACTGCTCGGCCTGTTCGAAGAGAAGCTTCTGGCCAGCCTCGGAGCCAAGATCCAAGCGGAACTCATTGACGATGCGCTTCGAGAATTCGATCCACTGCATCCACGCCTGTTGTGAAACCTGGTCGTAGATGCGCTGCCCAAGCTCGTTCTTGAACGGCCTATAGCTCATTCCGGGCAGCTCTTGTCCCAGCTTGGCGCACTTGACTAGACGAGGCATCGAGCCTCCTTGGTGGCACTCATGAGGGTGGATCTTAGCAGGTCTTTCACCCACCGGCTCCGATCCGAGATCCCACAGCTCCCTTCCTTCGTCCAAGTCGCGTGGGCGAGGCCGCGGGAGCGAGCGGCGAAGGCGCGAGCGAAGCGAGTGGGGGTGGAGGAGGTGGGGCAGGTCCCGAAGCTCCCGAAGGGAGGGGCGGCAAGACGGGCCGTGGGTGCCGAGGAGATGGAAACCCTCTCAGGGTTTCCATAACAGTGACAACTAATGGTCCCGAGCACCCAGTCGACAAGCTACCGTTGCTCCCTTCCAGGCCTGGCGGGGTTCGCAAGTGTTCCGTCGCCCGGGACCGCGAGAGTTTTCCCACAACCCGGGCCGAATCGCCAGTGCGAATCACTGACATGGGAACCCTCGGAGGGTTCCCAAACCCTCCCGCACTCTGGCTACAGCGGGCAAAGCCCGCTTCCGCCAACGCGGCCAATGGGAACCTGGGTTCGCTTCGCCCTCGGCACCTGCCTCCCACCACTCCGCACGCGACCGAGCCTATCCGGTGATCCCTTGCCCGCGCAGATAGTCGACGTAGTACTCGGAGGGTTGACGCTCGGAGAGCTCGCCGCGCTCGATGGCGTCCTCGCACAGCTTGCGCAGCTCGCCCACGCGGCGAGACGGAGGAAGCTGGAACGCCTCCATGATGGCATTGCCCACGCCGGGCGGCAGCGGCGGCGTGCGCGCGTCGAGCTCGCGCAAAGCGAAGATCCTTTGCTTGAGCGCCTCGACGTTGCGGGCGGCCTCTTGCCTGCGGCCCGGACGCGCCGAGGTGACATCCGCGCACGAAAGGTCGATCAGATCATCGAGCAGGTCGCCCATCTCGCGATCGAAGCGGCGCACGGCCGCGTCTGTCCATTCGGCCTCGTAGGCATTGGCGCGCAGGTGGTGCAGGATGAGGGCCTGGATCCTCTGCCGGTCGCCGCGCTCGAAGCCCAGGCGGCGCGCGATGGGGCCGAACAGGCGCGCACCCAGTTCGGCGTGACGGTGGAAGGTCACGCGACCGTCAGGTAAGAATTCGCGTGTTGAAACCTTGCCGATGTCGTGGAGCAACGCCGCCCAACGCACGTGCGGTCGCACGGACGTTTGCGCGACGACCTGCTTGGTGTGCTCCCAGACGTCCTTGTGTCTGCGCCCAGCCTCCTGCGAGAAGTCGACGGTGGCTTCAAGTTCGGGCAAAAGCGCGGCCAGCACCCCAGCATCGTGAAGCCATTGCAAAGCCTGGGGTGCGAAGGGACCCAGAATGATCTTTTCGATGGCCTGGCGATGGATCGCAGGCGGCAGCGCGGCGAGGTCTTGGACAACGAGGCGAGCGGCCTGCGTGACCTCGGGCGCCACCGCGACACCGGTGCTGGCCATGTGGATCGCCACATCCAGAACCGCCTCGGTTCCCGTGCTGAACGGCACTGCGTCCTCACGCATGGATCGAAACCTGATTTCGCACGGCTCGAAAGAACCTACGCTCGCCTGAACCTACGCCAATCCTAGACAACTATGATTGGATGATCTTCTTCTTGTCTTGGTCCCACTTCTTTTGCAAGTGGTCGACGATGGGCTGGGACTGCTTGAGCCGGCCAGCCAGGCTCTTTTCCGAGATGGGGTAGTTGGTCCCGAATTTGAGGCCTTCGTCGTAAAGGAAGGTACCGACCTCCTGGTCGTCGACGAACTGCGAGATCTTCTTGCGCGCGTACGCGGCCTTGCGCAGCGATGTCCACCGGCTGTCGAACCACGCCACCAAGGCTTGGCCCAAGGCGCGCTCGAGAACCGCCAGCTCGCCTGCAAAACGATTGAATTCCTCCGCGAAACGCTCGCGGAAGAGCGGCGCGCTTTCGCCGCCCTTGTCCACCACGCGCTTGGCGGCGAGGCGAAGCATCATGGCGTCCTCGCCATAGCGCAGGTAGGGGTCTACGTTGCCTTCGCGGGGGGTGATGATGTACACCACGGCAGCCGCGGCGATTTCGCGAACATCATGCTCAAGGTCCGGATCCGACACCGCCTCGAGAAGTACCTTGAGATCGAAGGGCAGCGAAACCAAGGCCCGCGCAAGTGTCACCAGGAAACTGCGCTCTTGGTCCTTGTCCATGGGTCGTGCTGGGGCGAGAGGGAGGTTGGCAAATGGCGGGCGACTGTGTGCCGCCGCCGGATGGGACTCATACTACTCAATTCTCAAAGGAAAGACACTGCCTAGCGGATGGTGCCCCTTCATAGCTGGCGAGGCACACTGCGCCGCAAGATCATCGAATCCTTGGAAGCGATTGATTCGTTGGCCAACAGTCCTTAAACTCACGGATTGGGTGGTGAACAGCTCACGCCAGCCCAGAGGTAAACTAGGTGTCAGACAACTTTCGTCGAACAGATCCCCGCTACGCTCGCCGGTTGGAAGTCGAGGTCATCGCAGGCGACCAGAGGCGCGCCGCCACCACGGTGAATATTTCCTTGGGTGGCCTCTTCGTGGAAACCAGCGAGGCCTTTCCCCTGCAAACTCGGCTGCAGGTCCGATTCCAAATCCCGACCCAGCCCGAACCCATCGAGGTCAGTGGCGAAGTCCGCTGGGTCGAACCGGGAGGCGCCGGCCAACCCAGCGGCATGGGGATTCGTTTTCAGGGCCTGCGCGCGCGCGAAGTCTGGGCGCTGAACCGCTTCTTTCAGAGCTAGTCGCTTTCACTTTGGTCATTCCCGCAACGATGCGGGCAAGAGCGGCGAGGGCGCTCCCGTGTACGTGATCCACAACTGGTGGGCTGCGCGGGTCATGGCCACGTGGAGAAGCCGGCGCGCGTGATCGCTCTCGGGATACGACTCCTGGTTGGCTTCCAGCAGAATCACGATGTCGAATTCCAGTCCCTTGGTCTGCTTGACGTCGGTGACGTCTATGCCGGGCCGAAATGAAAAATCCTGATCTGCAACCAGACGCAGCCCCGGCACCTCGGCGGCCGAAAGCGCCTCGAAATAGAGGTGCGCTTGTTCGGGATGGCGCGCGATCAAGGCCACCGACGAAAGCGGTTCTCGCTGCATGAGATCGCGCAGGATGCGCACGAGGAATTCGCACGCCTCGCCCGACGATCCGAAACGGAAACTCTCGACCTCGGCGCCCAGGCGCGGCACCTGGGGGCGCTCGTCGCCCATGAGCGGGCCCAGTACGTGGAGTGCGCAATCGACGATTTGGCGGGTGGATCGGTAGCTGATACGCAAGGGCTCGACGCAGGCGTGCGGCAGACCCAGACGCTCGAGCATCTCGGTCCAGCTCACGAAACCGTGCTCGGGCGCGATGCCTTGGTTGGTGTCGCCGGCCAGGGTGATCGATCGGCGCGGCGTCGTGCAGTCGAGCAGCACCGCCAGTTCCACGGGGGCGAAATCCTGCACCTCATCGATCATCAAGTGGTGGTAGGCCAGCGATCCCTTCGCGGTTTGCAGGGATCCGCGCTGCAGTTGGTGGATGCGCAAGAGCAGCGCCTCGTCTTCCATATCCAGCGCGTATTGCTCGCCGTCGTCCGCGGCGCTGGCCGAGCCGGTTCGCATGCGTTCGCGATCCACGCACCAGCGATGAATGCTTTCGATCTGACCCTCGGAAAACAAACTAGGTGCATGGGTGGCGAATCCGCGGGCCAGGGCCTGGCGGTCGGTGAGCAGGGCAGCCCACTCCCCCACCACGTCGCGCGTCCGTGCACGAAGACGCGCGCCGCAGGCCTCGATACGCGTGCGCACAAGGGGCGAAAGCGCGGCCTGCTTCACGAAGCGCGCAAGGGCGGTGACCCGCGCGTCCACTGGCCCGGAGGTCTGGTCCCAGGCTGCAAGCAGCCCTTGGGCTTCAGGTCCACCGCCAAGCTCTGATTCCAGAAGTTGCCGGCACCAGACCGCCATCACGACCTGCCGATCGGCGAGGATCCCCAGCATGGCTCCGTGCGATTTCGCGCGCATCACAAGCGGCGGCGTGTTGTCGGTGACATCGCACGACAGGCTCGGCAAAGAGGTCCTGCGCACCTCCTCGGCCCAGCGGGCGAAGGTCTTGACGTTCACGCCCGGCACTTGCAGATCGGGCAGAACCCTGGACACGTAGGTCGCGAGCGCGCGCTGGTAGACGATGACCAGGATATCTTGCGCGCGGAAATAGCCGGGCTCGGCGAAGTTCAAATAGGCGATGCGGTGCAATCCGATGGTGGTTTTGCCGCTGCCCGCTGAGCCCTGCACCACGATGACGCCCGAGCTGGGCCGGGAAATCAACTCGAACTGGCGCGGGTCGATGAGCGCGGCGATGGCCGGCAGGAAGCGATCTGCCCGACGTTGCCCGTGACTCTCGAAACCAAGGCGCAGCCTCTGCTCGGGCGAAGATGGCGATGATGCCGGCGCCATCGACGATCCGGCCCACGGCGCGACACCCAGCCGGACCTTCTCGAGATTGAGGCTCCGCCAGACGTGATCCGGAGATTCGCGCGAGAAGATCCCTTGCGCGCATGCCACCCGGCGAAGCTCCGCCTCGACGATGGTCACCGTCCGGCGAGCCGTGATCTCGCCCGCCACCTCGCGCTCGCCCAGTCGCTCCTCGAAGGCGTCGCCCTCGTCGTAGCGGTAGAAGAGGCGCGAAACTGGCGCGTTCCGCCAGTCCACGATCTGCACGCCGCCGCCGGGCTCGACGTAGCCGCGCTGGCCGATGAGCACGTCGCGCCGGCGGCCGTCTTGCTGCATGCGCAGGTGTCCGAAGTAGGGCGACCGACGATCGACCGGAACGCTTTCGCCACGACCGCGCTGGCGCGAGAGCGCCTCGATTCGATGCATCTGTTCGAGCAGGGGACCTTGATCTTCGGGTTTCGCCTCGGCCAGGGCATCGCGCAGTTCGATGAGCGTGGCCGTATCGTCGACCGGCGTGTGCGCACGCCGGGATGGCGCATCCAGTTTTGCGAGCACGACGCGAAGAAGCGCCTCCTCCTCGACGACAATCGCCGGAGGGCTGACGGTTTCCGCCGGCACTAGAGCGCCGTGCTCGTGGATTTCGTTCTTCACGACAAAGTCGTCTACTCTAGTGTCAGAAGAGCGGCTTGCCAACCATCAGGCGGCCGGCAGGCGAACGGTGAAGGTGGTGCCCTTGCCGGGCAGGCTGAGTACGTCGATAGTGCCCTTGTGGTCTTCGACGATGCGCGCGGTGGTGGCGAGCCCAAGGCCCGTGCCGCCAGTCTTGCGGGAGAAGAACGGCTCGAAGATGTGATCGAGATCTTCCCTAGCGATACCGATGCCGGTATCGCGCACCATCAGAATGGCTTCGGGTGGTGTCGCATTCTTCTGCGCGGTGGACAGGTAAATCGTGCCACCTTCGGTCATCGCCTCGACGGCGTTGCGCAAGAGATTCCACAGCACCTGCTGCATCTGGCCGGAGGCAGCCTCGACCCACACGCCGGTCGGGGCGTGGAGTTGCAGGCGCACCTCCTTGGTCCGCCGCTCTTGCTCGAAGATCTTCGCAATCTCGGAAACCATTTCTCCAAGATCGAGGCGTTGCCGATCTTCGGTGCGCGGGCGGGCGTAGTCGAGCAGGTTGCTGATGAGAGCATTGACCCGGTCGACTTCGCGAACGGCGATATCGACCAAGTTGCAGGTCTCGGCGTCGGCGCCGGGGAGACGTTTGAGCACTTCGACGGATCCGGAAATGCTGGCGAGCGGATTGCGGATCTCGTGCGCGATATTGGCGGCCAGACGGCCAATGCCAGCCAGGCGCTCCGCTCGGGCAACCGCCTGTTCCATATGGCGCAAATCCGTCAAGTCCTGGAAATGGATGACTCGACCGGTGACGTTGCCCGTGTGATCGGAAAGCGGTGTGGCGGACAAACCCAGGCGCCGCTTCACCCCGTCGGCTCTGACCGCATCGACTTCATCGCGCAGCACGCGCCCAAGCGCGCCCACCTGGGCCAGCACCACCTCCAAGGAAGGGATATGGCTGGCCAGTTTCTGGCCAATGGGCGGAGCCTCGGTGATGCCGAGGATCTCGCACGCGGCATCGTTCATCGTGGTGATGGTTCCGTCGAGGGTGGTGGTGACCAGGCCGGACGACAGGCAGCGAATGGTGTCCTGGTGTAGCGATGCGAGATCGCCGACCAATTGCTGATGCATGGCGAGCCGCTCGCCAGCCTTGCGTCGCTGGCGGGCCAGACTGACGCCGAGCGACCCCACAGAAACCAGCCCGGCCAGGAAGATCACGATGCGGAAGACCAGTTCTTCTCGTGTGAGATCCCAGGGAAAGACCGTCTGGCCCGTGATGGGAGGAAGAATCTTCAAGTAGCCGAGCAGGGACATGGAGACAAAGAGCAGGGCACTGGCCAAGGAGACACTGGCCGCACCGAACCCCTTGGGCAACGCGGACACAGCGACCACGTCGATGAGGTAGAGAAAGGTGTACCCGCTTTGGGCGCCGCCAGTCGCGTGGACGAGGAGGGTGACCAAAACCAGATCGACCCCGATCTGGATATCGGCGAAGTGAATCGGATCCTGGATGCGTTTGAGACTGATGGCGTAGGCGAGACTGGCGAGATAGGTCGTGGCCAAAAGCCCGAACACAAAGCGGCCGAAAGGACTCGACAGGGTCTCGGGCGATCCCAGCGTCCAAGCCAAGATCACCACCGAAAGCATGAGCACCGTGGCGAGCGCGGTGCGCACAAGCATCAGATAGGTGACGATTCTCAGGGCTTCGGCGCGCGGCTTGTCTACGGACCCCACTTCTGGGGCGGCACCCATGAGAACGAGGGGCGTGACTTCTACCGGGGAAAGGGCAGCCCGATCCGCGGGTGGTCGCGCGGATCCGTTGGCCGAGGCTTGCGTGGTATCTTCCATTCCGCCTCTGTGCCCCTGGGCAAGTTTCAGTCGACGAAGGACTAGCTCTTGATGTTTCCGGCCATCTCGAAGATCGGCAGGTACATCGCGATCACCAAGCCACCCACGACGGTGCCCAAGAACACCATCATGAGGGGCTCGATCATGCTGGTCATGGACGCCACGGCGACGTCGACTTCCTCTTCATAAAAGTCCGCGATCTTGGTCAGCATGGCGTCGAGCGCGCCGGTCTGCTCGCCGACGCTGATCATCTGAACCACCATGGGCGGCATAAGTCCAGTTTCCATAAGCGGGGTGGACATGTCCTTGCCTTCCGAGATGCGCGCGCGGACGAACATGATGCCGTCCTGGACCACGACGTTGCCGGCGGTCTTGCCCACAATTTCCATGGCGTCGAGAATGGGCACACCGGAGGAAAGCAGCGTGCCCATGGTACGCGAAAAGCGCGCCACGACCACCTTGCGCAAAACCGCGCCCAAGATGGGGAGTTTCAGCAGCATGCCATCCCAGGCCAGCCTCCCCTTGCGCGTTCGCAGGATGAGTACCCAAGACGTGTAGAGCGCGATCAAGCCTACGATGATGAAGGGCAGGTAGTTCCGCATCGCGTACGACATGTCGATGACCATTTGGGTCGGCTTGGGCAACTTGCCGCCGCCGAAATCCTTGAACATCTTTTCGAACACCGGGATGACCTTGGTCAACAGGACGACGACCACGATGCCCGCGATGAAAAGCACGATGAGCGGATAGCTCATGGCGCCTTTCACGCGACGGCGCAGTTTCTGCGCTTTCTCCATGTACTGGGAAAGGCGCTGCAGAATCGTGTCCAAGATGCCGCCCGCCTCGCCGGCCGCGATCAGGTTCACGAAAAGATTGTCGAAGATTTTGGGAAAGCGGCGCATGGCATCCGACAGGGTCAGGCCTCCTTCCACGCTGCTGCGAATCTGACTCAAGATCTTGCCGAAACGCTTGTTTTCGGCTTGCGTCGACAGAATCTCCAGGCATTGCACGATGGGCAGGCCGGCATCGATCATGGTGGCGAAGAGACGGGTGAAAACCACGATGTCGTTGGTCTTGACGCCCGTGCCGAGGGTGGGCAGCGTGATCTGCATAGGCTGCTTCTTCACCGTCACCGGCGAGAGCTGCTGCATCTTGAGCTTGTTGTGGACGGCCTCTTCGGTCTCGGCCTCCATGACGCCCTTTTTGACGTCACCCGTCCGCGTACGCGCTTCCCAAATGAAGGCTTTCATTTGCGCTGCCATGGTTCTTTATCCTCTTATCCTCTTCCCATCGGCGGCCGGCCGCCCGGTCTGCCAGACGATGCCCCACCGCCGCCGGTCGAAATGATCTGTTCCAGCTCCTCCGGCTCCGAGCTGTGGCTCATCGCCTCTTCGAGGGAAACCAGCCGGCGTAAATAGAGACTGGCGAGGCTTTGGTTCATGGTCTGCATACCGGACTTGCCTTGTCCGATTTGCATGATGGAGTAGATCTGGTGGATCTTGTCTTCTCGAATCAGGTTGCGAATGGCGGCGTTGGGGATCATGACCTCCAGCGCTGGAATGCGCCCCTGACCGGAAGCGCGCGGCAAGAGGGCCTGGCTGATGACGCCTTCGAGAACGAAGGACAGCTGCGCGCGGATCTGCGACTGCTGGCTGGGGGGAAAGACGTCGATGATGCGGTTAATGGTCTGCACCGCCGAATTGGTGTGCAGGGTCGCGAAGCACAGGTGGCCGGTTTCCGCCGTGACCAGCGCCGCCTCGATGGTTTCGAGATCGCGCATTTCGCCGATGAGCACCACGTCCGGATCCTGGCGCAGGATGTACTTGAGCGCCCTCTTGAAGGAGTCGGTGTCAGCTCCGATCTCGCGCTGGTTGATCAGGCACTTCTTGTGCGGGTGCAGGTACTCGATGGGATCTTCGATGGTGATGATGTGCTCGTGGCGTTCGGAATTGATCTTGTCGATCATGGCCGCCAGCGACGTTGTCTTGCCCGAGCCGGTGGGTCCGGTCACTAGAACCATTCCGCGCGGCTTGTTGCACAGTTCTTCGATGACGGGAGGCAAGCCCAGATCGCCAAAGCTCTTCACCTGGAACGGCACGGTACGAAAGGCACCGCCCACCGCGCCCCGCTGCATAAACAGGTTCGCGCGAAATCGCGCCACGCCGCGTACGCCGAAGGAAAAATCGAGCTCCTTATCCTCTTCGAAACGCAGCTTCTGCGTATCGGTCAAGACCGAATAGCAAAGTTGCTTGGTGTCGACCGAGGAGAGCTGGTTGACCCGCAAAGGCACGAGCACGCCATCGATGCGTAACTGCGGGGGCGAACCGGTGGTGATGTGAAGGTCGGAGGCCCCCTGCTCGACCATCGCCTTCAAGAGCTGTTGTAGGTTGACGTTGAGCCCACTCGCAGGTGCCGGCGTGGTGTCCAAACTGCCTCCTCTAGTCGGCGGCCGTGATGCGTGCCACCTCTTCGACCGAGGTGACCCCTTGGCAGATCTTGCGAATGCCCGACATGCGCAACGACCGCATTCCGCGCCGGACGGCCTCGGCCTTGATTTCCACAGCAGCTGCCCCCTGCAACACAAGTTCTTTGAGGGGATCGGTGAACGGCATGACCTCGTAGAGAGCGACGCGGCCTTTGTAGCCGGTCATGCCGCAAATCTGGCAACCGGCACCATGCATAGGAGTGGCCGTGTCGACCTCGGCGTCGGTGGCGCCCAGCAACTTGAGTTCGTCCTTGGGCGCTGGGATGGGCTGCTTGCAGTTCGCACAGATCTTGCGCACCAGGCGCTGGGCCTGCACCAGCTGCACGGCGGCCGTAACCAGGAAGGGCTCCACGCCCATGTTGAGCAAGCGGGTGATGGTCGACGGAGCGTCGTTGGTGTGCAGGGTCGAGAGCACGAGGTGGCCGGTGAGCGCGGCCTTGATGCCGATCTCGGCGGTCTCGAAATCACGGATCTCGCCGATCATGATGATGTCGGGGTCTTGGCGCAGAAACGAGCGCAGCGCCGCCGCGAAGTTGAGCCCGATGTCTTCGTGCATTTGCACCTGATTGATGCCGGAGAGATTGAACTCGACGGGATCCTCGGCGGTGCAAATGTTGTCGGTGATCTGGTTCAGCTCTGAGAGCGCCGAATAGAGCGTCGTGGTCTTGCCCGAACCCGTGGGCCCAGTGACCAGCACCATGCCGAACGGCGCCTCGATGGCCTTCTTGAAATCACCAAGCTGGTCCTCCTCGAAGCCCAGCTTGGTCATGTCCAGCTGCAGGTTGCCCTTGTCGAGCAGACGAAGAACGATCTTTTCGCCGAACAAGGTGGGCAGAACCGAGACGCGGAAATCCATCTCCTTGTTGGCCCCGACCTTGAGCTTGATGCGACCATCCTGGGGCAGGCGGCGCTCGGCGATGTCGAGGTGGGACATGATCTTGAGGCGGCTCGATAGCGCGGCTTTCAGCTTCACGGGTGGCGACATCTCTTCGTGCAAGACCCCGTCGACCCGGTAGCGCACGCGATAGCTCTTCTCGTAGGGCTCGACGTGGATATCGGACGCACCTTTCTGGATCGCGGAGAGCAAGATGTGGTTGCACAGCTTGACCACCGGCGCGTCGTCCGCAGCGCGCTCCAGGTCCAGGGCGTTGACGTCTTCCTCGCTGGAGGCGCCCACCTCGACCTGTTCCTGGATCTCGTTCATGACCTGGGTAAGGTCGAGTTCGTTCTGGCGCTGGTAGTACTTCTCGATGGCCTCCGTGATGCTGACTTCGGAGGCAACCACCACCTCGATATTGTACCCAGTGACGAACTTGAGATCGTCGATGGCAAGGATGTTGGAGGGATCGGCGATGGCGATGATGAGCGACGAGCCGGCGCGATTGACCGGAATCACGCGGTGCCGTTCGACGACTTCCTTGGGCAACAGCGTGATGACGTCCCGGTCGATTTCAAACTCGGACAAGTTGATGGCCGGGACACCGTACTGCTTGGACAGGAACTGGGTGAGATCATCCTCTTGGATGGCACCCACCTTGATGAGGGTGTTCCCCAGGCGCTCGCCTGACTTCTTGCTCTCTTCCTGAGCGCGGTGTAGCTGCTCGGGTGAGATGATTTGGTCCCGTAGCAGTAGCTCCCCGAGTCGACTCATGTTTCCCCTGAGAACCGTCGGCAGATAGAAACGGCTCCTTGAGCCCATGATCGTAACAGTGGGTCAGCGCGGAGGCAAGATCCTCAGTCGCGGATCGCAGCCCCGCACGCAAACCGCGTCAGGCTAGCGATTGGAGCCAGCCCCAAATGTGGCCAGCCCAACGGCATTAGTTATCGAAGGGATCTGCGTAGCCGCTAGCCTTCGCCTTTTTCCCGGCGGGTACTTTGGGGGCCTTGGCCGCTGGAGCCGCGGCTGGAGCTGAGGCCGCCTTGGGCGCCACCGCCGGCTTGGGTGCCGGCGCGGGCTTCGGCGTCGTGGTGTGGGCGACCTTGTGGGCCACCGCTCTGTGCGCCTTGGGCTGTGCCTTCTCGACTTCGGGCGCTGCAGCTTCCTCTGTGGCGGGCGCAGGAACCTCTGAAGGAGGAGCGGCGGCGGGAGCCGTGGCCTCGGGCGCTGCGGGGGCAGCAGCCGCTGGAACGGCGGCCGGCGGCGCGCTGGGCGGCAGAGGCTCGACGTGCGCCGTGGGCACGGGTGGCGGGAACGGCGCGGGCGTGATGACCACGGGGGGCGGTGGCGCTGGCGTGGGCATGATCAGCTTGAGCAGCACCACGGCCAGAACAAACCCGAACAGAACCAACCCTCCCCCAGACATCAGATAGAACAGTCTCGATTTGGCAGCGCCATTCGCGGCGACCATGGGTTCGGTGAGAGCCGGGCGCATTTCCTCCTGCACCATGATCGGCGGCAGTAGTTCGCGCGAACCCGACCGGCCCTCACGAGCCGCGGCTTCCTGCTCTTCGGCGACGAGTGGATTGACTGTCACCAGCGTGCGCTCGTCGGAGGGCGGGGCAATCTGGAAGCTGGCCGATGAGGGGCGCTTGAAGGCCACTGCGGGCGGCGTGGGCGCCGCCGGGGCCGTGAGCGATTCGGGCAGCGGCAACGATGAAGCCAACGCCGGCATGGCGGGCTCGGGTTCGGGCGCTTTGGCCGGCAGAACCAACTTGGCGAGCAAGTCCTCGTAGGCGAGATTGGTCGCTTCACCGGGTTCTTCGGCGCTTTCGCTCTCATCCGCGTCCTCCGCCACATCATCCGCGGCCGGCGGCGCTGGCGGCGGCGGCATGAACGTGCTAACCAGCGCGGGCCCTGGTGTTTCAAGCATCACGTCGAGACCGTCGTCAAGAGACTGCTCACCCTCCGTGGGAGCTTGACGGGATTCGCCTTCGACCAGAAGATCAGCGACGTCATCGACGGACGCTTCAGCGGATCCGTCGGCCTTGTGTGTCGGCCCGGGGCCAGTCGACATTGGGGAATTCCTTTCTGCAGCCTCACCGCGTATACGTTGAGGCAGGTGGGAGAAGCGAAGTTTCTTGTCGGCGGGCTACAAAGTCAATCCCTCACATACGGTTCACCACGTTTGACAGTTGGCGGCCCCGTACTAAGGTTGCTCCCCTGTCGCTCCAGGTCGATACCCCATGCCCAACAAAGACCGCCCAACCGCGCGCCGCACAACTAGATCCAGCCGTTCAGAACGTGAGCCTTCGCAGGCTGATTCGCGTCACGCAGGGGGGATGTCCATGCGCCAGGGGGTCTACCGACTCCCCGACGACGTGGCCCGGCGCGTCCATCTAGGCCATCCTTGGATTTTTCGTGAAGCGTTCGGGGCGCGCAAGGTCGGCGAACCGACCGGCAGCCTGGTGGATCTGGTTTCGAACAATCGTAATTTCCTAGCCCGGGGCTACGTCGATAGCGATCATCCCATCGCAGTCCGTGTTGTCTCGCGCGATCCTGACGAGCGCGTCCATCCCGGATCGGGCGCCATCGCCGCCCGGTTCACGCGCGCGGTGAAGCTGCGCTGGCAGATCCTGGGCACCCAACGTCCCACCGCCCTGCGCCTCTTTTCAGGCGAAAACGAAGGATTGCCGGGTGTGACCGTCGACCGCTACGGCGACTTCGTGGTCGTGCAGTGGCTCTCGGCCGGCGCTCTGCCTTGGCGGGACGAACTCTACGAAGCCATCACGGCGTCCGTCGCCCCACGCGGCATCTACGACCAGAAACGGGTGCGCTCCTTGGGCGGACAGGCCGCGCCCGAGCCGGCGGTCAAGGTGGCGGGCGACGAGGCGCCCCTGGAAATCGTCGTCGAGGAAGAGGGCTGTCGCTTCGCCGTGGACGTGACCGCGCCGCTCGGGGTCGGCTTTTTTCCCGACATGCGCCTGGGCCGCGATGCGGTGGCGCGCAGGGCCGCCGAGCGCAGGGTACTCAACTTGTTTTCCTACACAGGCGCTTTTTCGGTGCGCGCAGCCAAGGCCGGCGCGACGGAAGTCGTTGCCGTGGACACCTCGGCCAAGGCTCACGCGCGCGCGCGCCGCAACTACGAGCTGTCCGGGCTCGATGCCAGCCGCGTGGAGCTGATTACGGCCGACGCCATGAAAACGCTCGAACGCTTCGCCGATCGCAAGCGCTCGTTCGATCTGGTGGTCTGCGATCCGCCGACCTTTTCTCACGGCCAGGGTCGGCCCTTCTCGGCGACGTCGGATCTGGGCCAGCTCGCGGGTGCCGCTGCCTCGGTGCTTACGCCCGGCGGCTTTCTCGCCTTCGCTACCAACGCGGCGAAACTGTCGAGCAGCGACGTGGATCGCGCCATCGCCGAGGGCGCAGCGGCCTTTGGCCACGACCTGCGCATCATCGAACGCCACGGATTGCCCGCGGATTTCCCGGTCAACCCAGGGTTCCCGGAGGGTAACTACCTCAAGTTCGCTCTTGCGGTCAAAGCCTAGGAACTTCGTTCAAGGCGGCAAACGCCCCAGCAATCGACCGGCCGGCATGGGTTCGGTCGGGAGCGCCATCGACCGCGGCGATCACAGCCGCCGCACTTGCCCCGGCCCGCGCTACTGCCGCCACGTTGTCGAGCGAGATGCCACCAATGGCGACCACAGGGATCTCCACCGCGCCCGCAACTTCGTGCAGGGCAGACAGTCCTACCGCGGGATCAGCGTCGGTCTTGGTTTGGGTTGGGAACACGGGACCGAAGCCGATGTAGTCGGCGCCTCCGGCGGCGGCGAACTTGGCCTCGGCGAGGTCGTGGGTCGAGATACCAACGACCAGCGATTCGGCGCGGGTCGCTCGCCTTACGCGCAGCACCTCGGCCAGCGGCAGATCGTTCTGTCCAAGATGAATGATGTCGGCCGCGACAGCCAAGGCCACATCCAGGCGATCGTTCACACACAGCGGAACCCCGCGCGCGCTGCACATCGGCCGCAGCGCGTGCCCAAGTTCGCAGAGGGATGCGAGGCTGAGCTGTTTGGCCCGAAGTTGCAAACAGCACGGCTTGGCCGCGAGTAATTCGCTGGCATGGTCGCACGCGGCCGCGAGATCGAGAGAAGATCCCTTCATGTCCAAAATTGCGTAGTAGCCTTGCATTCGCAGCACCATGGGATGACTGGTTTTGGCATGGTCGCTGCCAAACGTCGATCTTCTGATGCCCTTGATGTCACCATGCCCACGCCGTTCAAACTCGTCACCGATCTGAAACCCGCCGGCGACCAGCCGCGCGCCATCGACGAGCTTGTGGCCGGCATCCAGCGCGGCGATCCGGCACAAGTTCTGCTCGGCATCACCGGCAGCGGCAAGACCTTCACCATGGCCGAGGTCATCGAGCGCGTGCAGCGTCCGACCCTGGTGGTGGCGCACAACAAAACCCTGGCGCACCAGCTGTTCGGCGAGTTCAAGAGCCTGTTCCCCGACAACGCGGTCCACTTTTTCGTCAGCTACTACGACTACTACCAGCCCGAGGCCTACGTGCCGTCGACCGACACGTACATCGAGAAGGACTCGCTGATCAACGAAGAGATCGATCGCATGCGCCACGCCGCGACCTATGCGCTGCTCACCCGGCGCGATGCCATCATCGTGGCCTCGGTGTCCTGCATCTATGGCATCGGCGCGGCCGAGGCGTATCTAGGCATGAAGATCGATCTTGCGGCCGGGATCGAGGTTCGGCGCGATGCGGTTCTGCGCCGCTTGATCGAGATCCAGTACGAGCGCAACGACGTGGATTTCTCTCGCGGCACCTTTCGCGTGCGCGGCGACGTGGTCGAGATCTTTCCGGCCTACGAGCGCGAGAAAGCCCTGCGCATCGAGTGGTGGGGCGACGAGATCGAAACCATTTCCGAGGTCGATCCCTTGCGCGGTAAGGTCTTGCGCAAGCTCGACGAGGTGTCCATCTTTCCCGGCTCGCACTACGTGACCCCTGCCGACGAACTGGTGCGGGCCATGACCGGCATCAAGGAAGAACTGCGCGAGCGCCTGGTCGAGCTGCACACGGCGAATCGCTTGGTGGAAGAGCAGCGCCTATCGCAGCGAACGCTTTATGACCTCGAGATGCTGGAACAAATGGGCCGCTGCAAGGGCATCGAGAACTACTCACGCCATCTGTCCGGGCGCAAGGCGGGCGAGCCGCCACCCACCCTGATCGACTATTTTCCAGACGATTTTCTGGTCATGGTCGACGAGTCCCACCAGACCATCCCGCAGATCTCGGCCATGCACAAAGGCGACCGGTCACGCAAAGAGACCCTGGTCGACTTTGGTTTCCGCTTGCCCTCTGCCCTCGACAATCGGCCGTTGCGCTTCGAGGAATGGGAAGGCCGGGCCAAGCAAGTCGTGTTCGTCTCGGCCACGCCGGGCAACTACGAGGTCGAACGCGCCAAGGGCGTTCTCGTCGAACAGATCATCCGGCCGACGGGACTTCTCGATCCCGAGATCGAGGTGCGTCCTGTGGGCACGCAGGTCGACGATCTCTTGGCCGAGATCCGCGAGCGCGTGAAAGCCGGCGAGCGCGTTTTGGTCACCACGCTGACCAAGCGGCTGGCCGAGGATCTGACCGAGTACTACGGCGAGCTCGGCGTGCGCGTTCGCTACCTGCACTCCGACATCGACACGCTCGAACGCATCGAGATCTTGCGCGACCTGCGCCTGGGCGAATTCGACGTGCTCGTCGGCATCAACCTTCTGCGCGAGGGACTGGATCTGCCTGAGGTTTCCTTGGTCGCCATTCTCGACGCCGACAAGGAAGGGTTCCTGCGCGCCGAGCGTTCATTGATTCAAACCATCGGCCGCGCCGCGCGCAACGTGCGCGGCAAGGTCATCATGTACGCGGATCGCGAAACCGATTCCATGAAGAAGGCCATCGACGTCACGCGCCGCCGGCGTACCGTGCAAGAGGAATACAACCGCCAGCACGGCATTACGCCGAAGACCATCGAGAAGGCCATCGCCGAGCTCGCGGGCACGGCGCAGGACGACCGCTGGGATCCCACCAAGGCCGTGCTGCCCAAGAAGGGCAAGCGCACGGTTGCCCCCGACGAGATCCCAGGACTCGTCGCTTCGCTCAAGAAGGAAATGTTCGACTGGGCCGAGAAACTCGAATTCGAGAAGGCCGCCGCGCTCCGCGACCGCATCGCGCAGCTCGAAGAGCTGCAGTTCGATCTCGGCTGAGAAGAGAGCACAGAGAGGACTGAGGGCACAGAGGCGTGCTCGGGCCACGATTGCTAGAGCCTTGGTCGTGTGGGGAGCCTGCCAGCTTTGCTGGCAGCGCACCATCGCGGGAAGGTTTGGGAACCCTTTCAGGGTTCCCATGTCAATCGGTAGGCCAGGCGCCAGATGCGGATACCTTCTCGTTCGCAAAGGCCCTCACGGAAGGAACGCGCGGCAAAGTTGCTCCTGCGCAGGAAACTCCATGGTTCGTGGAGATTGACGAAGCGCCGAGGAGCTTCCCACTCCAGCGCAGTCATGGCATCAAGAGCGATGTCGAAAATGTCGGTCGCCACGTGGACTTCTCCGTTGGGCTCAAGCAGGTCTGCCAGCTGGTCGATCAGATCCTCGTCCACCGCGCGGCGCTTGCGCTGACGGTGCTTGAACCAGGGATCAGGGAAATTGATGAAGAAGCGGCTCACGCTGGCGGGCGCAAAAAGCCGGGGAAGATCCACCGAGATGTTGGCGAAGACGCTGCGAACCTGGTCGATACCCCTGCTCCTGCACTCGCCGTTCGACTGCGCCACGAGCTCGCGCCGGATCTCCACGCCGACGTAGCTGCGCCCCGGATCTTCCTCCGCCCGCTCCATCAAGAAGAAAGCCTCCGCCGAACCCAGCTCGACCTCAATGGGCCGGTCGAGGGGCAAGTCGAGCGGTTCGAGCGGGATCTGCAAATAATCTGAGCGAAGCGGATTGACGTGCTGGCGAATGCGCATGGCGGTTCACTCGATCGACGATGCGCTCGGTAGGAGACAGAAGGATTTGGCCATAGAGAACACAGGGGGCGGAGAGGAAGAAAGGGTTCGGATCCGCGATCCGGAAAACCCATCTTCTCCGGGCTCTGTGCTCTCTGCGCCCTCTGCGGTGAAAATCCGGATCCTTCCGCCGCGCGTGAACATTCGCAGCCTTCCAGGTGATCGGCCGGGCTAGGTCTTGACCGCCAGCGCCGGGGCGCGGCCGGGGCGGAACTTTCGGTTGACGTAGAGCTGCTGCAGGATGCCGATGAAGTAGCTCGTCAAGGTGTAGATGGACAAACCAGCGGGCAGGAACAGCGAGAAACCGGTAAACATGACCGGCATCATTACCGACATCATCTTCTGCTGCTGCGGATCGGTTCCGGCCGGCGACATGCGCATTTGCAGGAACATGACCGAGCCCATGAGCAAGGGCGCCAGGTAGTAGGGATCCTTGGCCGACAGGTCGGTGATGTACCAGAAGAACGACGAGTGGTAGAGCTCGACGGCGTAGTTGAGGGTCGAGAACAGGGCGATCCAGATCGGCATCTGGATGAGGCTGGGCAGGCAGCCACCGAAAGGCGACACCCCGTGCGCCTTGTACATGTTCATGGTTTCAACGCCAAGTTTCTGCTTGTCGTTCTCGTGCTTCTTGCGCAGCTCCGCGATCTTCCCGGATAGCCCCTGCATCTTCTTGGCCGACACCAGCGTTCGGTATGTCGGGTAGAAGGTGACAAGGCGAATGAAGATGGTGAGCAGGATGATGGCGATGCCCCAGTTGCCCGACAGGCGATAGAACTGCTTGAGCAACGCGAGCATGGGGCGCGACAGGACAGCGAAGGTTACATCCACCGCGTCCGCCAGTTTCGCGTCCTCGCCGCCCGGCCGAACCGCCTCGAGATCGTGCGCGTACTTGGGACCGGCGAAGACGATGAACGGGTATTCGGTCTTCTCGCCCGGCGCGAGCGTGCGGGTGGCAAAAGAAAGCGCGACTTCCGCCGTGGTCGCGTCGATGGCTTGCTGTTTGCAGCCGCGATCGTGGGGCGGAGTCTCAGGAAAGGGAACCGCCGCAACCGTGAAATACTTGTCGCCGGCCGCCGCCCAGCGCACACCGCCCACGAAGTTTTGCGGCTCCTTGACCAAGGCTTCCACGGTCGAGCGATGCGCTTTGTCGCCGACGTGGCAAACCATCTCGGCCAAGTTCGCCGTGGCGTAGCTGAAAAAACCCCCGCCTTTCTTTTCAGGATCTTGTGCGGCGAACATGCGGACCGCGAGACCGTGATCCAAAGCCTTGCTGCCCTTGTTCTCGACGGTCACCGAGAATTGCAGGCGATAGCGTTGCGCTTCGAGTGTGAAGCGTTTCTCGACCACCACATCGTCGGTTTCGGCGTGGAAAACCACGCTGCCCGCTGCCGACCGGGTGACCGACCAGGCGATGCTATCGTTCCAGGGAAAGTCCGCCTTGGTGAAGGTCGTGCGCAAGGGCGCGGCCTCTTCCTTCGACGTCGACACGATCTGCATGCCAGAGTCTGGCTGTGTCTTGTTGAGAAGGAACTGACGATCCTTGAGTTTGATCTGTCTCAGGGAAGCGCCCCACGACGAGAACACGTAGCTCGCCTCAGGCGACTCGAGGACGATCTGGGTTTCGGCTGGCCTTTGGACAGGCGGCGCAGGCGCTTTGGTCGGCGATTCTGTCTGCCCGAGAGCAGGGGCCAGTGCGGGAGCGCCCGAATCCAGAGCTGGCGCCGTGGAACTGGGAACCGGGGTGGGCGCTGGTAGAGACTGCGGGGTGGGTGGGAAGATCTTCCACCACAGAAAGAGAATCGCCATCGAAACAACCACCGCGAGAAGCAACCGCTTGTCCATGGACTCTCCTAGGTCGAATTCGCGCGAACAGTCGTTGGCGCTGGGGGTACGGGATCCTGGCCAGCCGAAGCAAAGGGATGGCAACGCAGGATCCGGCGCAGAGCAAGCGCGCTGCCCTTCCACGCACCGAACCGTTCGATGGCTTCTTGGGCATAGATCGAACAGGTCGGCTCGAACCGGCAGGCCGGCCCAAGAGCCGGCGAAATCGCATAGCGATACACGCGCAGCAAAGCCACCAGCGGGGCCTTGCCGAGGGCATCCAGTTTAGTCAGCGACGATCGCATGATCTCGCGATACTGAGAAGGAGCCGGCGTAACTCTTCCGCGGTGGCGCTGTAGCTGGCGTTGGCTGCGCTGGGTTTCGCGATCACGACCAAGTCGGTGCCCCGGGGTATTGCCTGCGCCATCTTGCGATAGCTTTCGCGCACCCAGCGCTTGACCCGATTGCGCACGACCGCGCTGCCCACCTTTCTGCTCACGGTGATACCAAGACGTACATCGCGCGCGGATTCTCCGTCGGTCGGCAGCATGGCATACAAAACCAGGTTTCGGCCAGAGGCTCGCTGCCCGTGCTGCTCTACCGCAAGAAAGCCCGACCGCTTTCGGAGTCGCTTGCTGCGGCCAAGCCCTTGGTGCAGGCCTCGGTCGGTCACCTCAACCTATTTCTTGGGAACGCTGACGGTGAGCTTCTTGCGCCCTTTGCGGCGACGGCGCCTGAGCACCTCGCGACCCGCTGGGGTGCTCATGCGCTTCCGGAAACCGTGCGTGCGTTTCCGGCTCCTTCGGTGCGGCTGATACGTCCTCTTCACTGGATCCTCCGGTGTGTCCCCGGTGTGGGCAGGGAGAACTAACATTCCAGATCGGTGCTGTCAACGACTGGCCCGCTTTTTGGATCGCCTTTTTCAATTCGGCGTTCTGCCCGCCCCGAAGGAGATCAGCCCAGTTGACCACCGATTGCACCCAATTCTCCGTCGAGAAGTTGTCATCACGGTGGAGTTTTCTCGTCGGAGAAGACAGCTCAAGCGTTGATCGATCACTTCTCGCTCGACGGCAAAGCAGAGACTCAACTCACACCAACTTGTATCCTCCGACGGGAACATGACACGTTATTGTCACCAAGCTGCTGCAAAGCCCATGGCATGGCCGTTAGCGCTCTTTCCGACAGGGGTAGTCTGTGGATTTCAGGGCGCAAGGAAATTGGTCTCGAAGAGTTCGTGCTTTTGCCAAGGATCACCGTTAGTTGGATGAACGCTTGTGGCCTCGTCGAAGTTTGCTGAAGGCCTACAGGGCGAGTTTGAGTCGGCTATCTCCGCAGATCCCCGGCACCTCGGCAAAGAAGAGATTTTCGTCTTGCCGGTCTTCGAGCTGGTTGGTAGTAAAGGCAACCCGCCGACGGCGCCTTCCGGTTTTGACCCCGCGTGGGTCACTGGATGGCGCTTAGGAATCGCTGTTGGCAAATTGGGGATTAGTGTGTGTAAATGTCTGTATTTATTGTGTTTTTGTCAACTCGTTCGCTGTGAATAAGACATGCTAGAGATCTGGGGTGAAGCTGTACGATCGGTCGAAGAGAGGGTCAAGCCGACGCAGCGAGACCAGTGGTTGCGTCCCATCACCTTCGTTGGCTACGAGGGCAGCCGCATTCGGCTGCGGGCCCCCAATCGCTACCAGAAAGAGTGGTTCGAAGATCACTACCTTCACGCGATCCTGTCGGATCTGAAGCGGCGCACAAAGACAGCCTTTTCCGTGGATATCGAAGTCGTGGAAGAGCTAGCAACGCAGGAAGGGTCTCCGGAAGGGTCTTTGGCGCCAGTCGGTGCGCCCAAGGTTGAGGCACTTGGAGTCACCACACCTAGTCCGAAAGGGCTGGATAGCAAGTACACCTTCGACAAGTTCGTGGTCGGTCAAACCAACCAGTTCGCGCACGCGGCGGCGCGCATGGTGGCCGACTCGCCAGCCTCCAAGTACAACCCCCTGTTCATCTATGGCGGGGTTGGTCTCGGCAAGACGCACTTGCTCCACGCCGTTGGTCACGAGATCCACCGCCAGCATCCTGAGTGGAACATTACGGTCGTGACCTGCGAGCAGTTCGTGTCGAGCTTCATCGGTTCGATGCTGAACCAGCGTTGGCAGTCCGGGCACGGTCACGGCAGCGGTACCAACTTGATGGAGGAGTTCCGCCATCGCTACCGCGAGCACCCAGATGTTCTCCTGGTCGACGACATTCAATTCCTCTCGGGCAAGGACAGCTCTCAGGACGAGTTCTTCCACACTTTCAATGCTCTCCACCACGCCCACAAGCAGATCGTCCTGACTTGCGACAAGCTGCCAGCGGAGTTGCCTGGCGTTGAAGAGCGTCTGCGTAGCCGTTTCACGTGGGGTCTCATCACGGAGATTGGCCATCCCGATCTCGAAACCCGGGTGGCTATTCTCAAACGCAAGGCTGAGCTCGAACACATCCATCTGCCGGATGACGTGGCGCTGACGGTGGCGAGCTACGTGCGCTCCAATGTGCGCGAACTGGAAGGCGCCTTGCTTCAGCTTTCGGCGCGCGCTTCCATCACAGGATGCACGATCACGAAGGAAGTCGCCGAGGAGATCCTGAAGACCATTGCCTCGTCAGGACCCACCGGTCTTAGTGTTGAGTCCATCCAGCGCGAGGTCTCCTCGTACTTCGAAGTCAAGGTGCACGACCTCAAGGGTCCCAAACGGCACCGTGCGGTCACCCATCCGCGCATGATCGCCATGTATCTATCTCGCCAGCTCACTTCGATGAGCTATCCCGAGATCGGCAGCCGCTTCGGCGGCAAAGATCACTCAACCATCATCAGCGCAGTTCGCAAAATCGAAAAGAAGATGGCCGAAGATGCCAGTCTGCGTAGCGTGGTATCCACGCTGACCACGCGGTTGCGACAGCGCTAGAAGCGTCTTTTACAGCATCCATCTTCGACGCTGCGGTCATCTATGGGAGGGCTGTGCTTTTCCTATCGCACGTTCTGGTGCACGTTCTGGTGATCATGGCGTGGACGCAGCGGAGGAAGTCCTTCGACCACCGGTGTCTGCGCATCATTTTTGGACTTCGCCAGGGGTGTTCTCTACGCCTTCATCCCTGTTGATGACTTACCTTTGGCTGTGTGAGTAGAACCTTGAGAAGTCCTTGATCCCGCTTATCCCAAATTCATCCCCCGGTCCCAGCTCTTTTCTCCCCAACATCTTGCATCGACTCTCCGTCGACAACGAGAACTTGTCCACAAATCCACAGGCCCTAATACTTCTCCCAAACTAGATCAAAAACCTATAGATTCTAAGAAGGTGTTGATGGATGAAAACCCCAGGCAGAGGGTAACGGATGGACTTTCGGATTGGAAAGAATGAACTCCTACGCGGGCTGTATCTGACCCATGGCATTGCGGATCGGAAGAATACGATTCCGATCCTTGCCAACGTTCTGGTTCGAGCCAGCGGCAAGGACAAAGTGGTATTCGCAGCTACGGACTTGAAAGTGGCGATGCTCGTGCACGCAGCGGCCAAGATCTCGGAGGAGGGAGGAATCACGGTGGGGGCAAGACAGCTCTATGAAATCGTGAAAGGGCTCGGAGGAGACGAGGTGCGCCTACAGCGGACCGAGCAGAACTGGCTGCACATCGAAAGTGGACGAACGGAATTCAAAGTCGTTGGGATGAGCGACCGAGACTTTCCCAAGTTGCCGAGCGTGGAAGAGATCCCGTGTAGCAAGGTGGAAGCCGCGGCGCTCTTGGAGATGATTGGCAAGACCATCCTTTCGGTGTCGCAGGACGAGACCCGGCCCCATTTGGCAAGCGTGCTTTTCGAGAGTGACGGGGAGAAGGCGACCATGGTGTCGACCGACGGCCACCGGCTGTCCAAGATTTCCCGCGCCATGCCCGGTGGTCCCAAGCTCGAGGCGGGAGGACTTTTGCCAAGAAAGGGGCTTTCCGAGATCCGGCGAGCGCTCGAAGGTAATCAAGCGCAATGCGAGATTGGGGTCGATCAGGGGTTTTTCGTACTCAAGTCCGACGACATGGTGCTGTCGGTGAAACTCGGGGAAGGGCAGTTCCCGCCCTACGACCAGGTGATCCCCAAGGACAATGACAAGAAGGTTTTGGTCGAGCGTGAGGCCTTTCTCGAGGCTCTTCGCCGCGTGTCGATCATCGCATCCGACAAGACGTGGGGAATTCGCTTTTCCTTGGAAAAGGGCAAGCTGTCCATTGAAGCGGACAATCCAGATCTCGGCAATGCCAAGGAAAGCGTGGATGTGGACTACAAGGGCGGGTCTTTGCAGATCGGCTTCAATGCACGCTACTTCATCGACCTTTTGGCCGAGATGAGCGGTAAGGAGGTCAGTATCGAGCTCGGTGGGGATTTGGATCCCGCTCTGGTCAAGCCCTGCGATGGCAGCGACTACTTGGGCGTGATCATGCCGATGCGGCTCTAGGACCGCGGCTAGGGACATTGCTCCTACGAGACATACGAGTCAGGGGCTGGAGGAACCTTGCCGAGGAGAAACTCACGCTCGGCCAGCGCGTGACCGTTCTTTTTGGACAGAACGGACAAGGCAAGAGCAACCTCCTCGAAGCGGCTTACTACGCCATCACGTTTCGATCTTTCCGGACAAACAGCATCGGGGATCTGATTGGGTGGGGAGGGGAGCGGTCGGAGATCGAAGCTGGCATTACGCTGCGTGGCCTCGATCGGACGCTTCGGGTGGAGATCGCGGTTGGAAAGAAGCGTACGACTTTGGACGGAAAAGCAGTTCGGCGCGATTCGGAGTCCCTGCAAGGCGCGGGAGTTGTGATTTTTGGTCCCGATGATCTGCGCCTGCCCAAGGCCGCGGCTGCGGAGCGGCGGCGCGCCCTCGATCGGGCCGTGTTTGCCGTGCAGCGAAGCTATTTTCGAGAGGCGCTGGATTTCGATCGTGCCCTGAAGGCCAGAAATGGTTTGCTCCGCCGGGGCGAGTTTTCGCGGGAGCTTCTCGAAAGCTACGACGAGACCTTGGCGAAATCGGGAGCGCGCATCGTAGTGCGGCGGCGGGATCTGGTTCGCCAACTGGCCCCAACCGTGGCAAGTGTGTTTGCCGAGATCCATGGGGACTTGGCAGCGCGAATTGGCTATCGAAGCCATGCCCGGGTGGAGGCAGCGGAAGGCGAGCAGAACATCGAGGAAGCGCTCCGCCTGGGCCTGGAGACCGAGCGGGGCAACGATCAGCGCCGGGGCTTCACGGGATTCGGTCCGCAAACCGACGACCTCGAAATGCTTCTTGGCGAACGCCCGGCGCGGGAGCATGGTTCGCAAGGACAGATCCGGTCGCTTGTTCTCGCATTCAAGATCGGAGAGTTGCGCCATGCGGAGGCGCGGAATGGGGAGGCGCCGGTGCTCTTGCTCGACGATGTGGCAAGCGAACTCGACCGAGAGCGCCGCACACGTCTTTTCGAGACCATCTCGGCCATGGCATGTCAGACTCTCATCACGGTGACGGAGCGAGAGCATTTGCCAGACTTACCCGAGCGGGCAGACTGGCGTGTTTCTGGCGGACGCATTGAACCCGCATAGGCTGGCCAGTTTTGCTTTACTCCCCCGCACAATGATGCTATCTGACTGAAAGTCCTAGGTTTTTTACATGTCGGCGGACACAGACAACGCTTTGGGCCAAGAGCAACCCAAAGGCCCCAGCGAGTACAACGAAGAGAGCATTCAGGTTCTCAAGGGACTCGAGGCCGTGCGCATGCGGCCGGGCATGTACATCGGGGATACCGATGACGGCAGCGGCCTTCACCACATGGTCTACGAAGTCGTCGACAACTCGGTCGACGAGGCCCTGGCGGGGTATTGCAACCGCATCGACGTGCAGGTGCACTTCGACGACTCAGTGTCCGTCGAGGACAATGGCCGGGGCATTCCGGTTGGCGAGCACCCGACCGAGAAGCGACCGACCGCCGAGATCGTCATGACCGTTCTTCATGCCGGCGGGAAATTCAATCATTCGAACTACAAGGTCTCGGGTGGTTTGCACGGCGTGGGCGTCTCGGTTGTCAACGCGCTCTCCGAATGGGTCAAACTGGAAATCAAGCGCGACGGCAAGGTCTACCACCAGGAATACCGGAAAGGCGATCCGGTGACGGGGCTCGAGGAGATTGGAGTCTCGGAAAAGAGCGGAACAAAAATCACGTTCAAACCCGACGGAACTGTCTTCAAGGGCATCACCGAATTCAGCTTCGAGATTCTGTCGCAGCGGTTGCGCGAGCTGTCGTACCTGAACCGAGGGCTGACTATCACGCTCGAGGATGAACGCAGCGGCAAAGCGCACGAGTTCAAGTTTGCCGGTGGACTGGCGCAGTTCGTGGCGGATCTAAACACGACCCGTGTGGTGACGCACGAGAAACCCATTGTCCTTGAGGGTGAGCAAGATGGCACCATCGTCGAGATCGCGTTGCAGTGGAACGACTCGTACCAAGACTCGATCTTCTGTTTCACCAACAACATCAAGAACAAGGATGGCGGCACCCACCTCACCGGTTTTCGCGCGGCCCTGACTCGCACGGTGAATGCCTACGCACAAGGCGCTGGGCTACTCAAGGATCTCAAGAACGGTCTCGGCGGGGATGACATCAGCGAAGGCCTGACCGCGGTGGTTTCGATCAAGCACCCCGATCCCAAGTTCAGCAATCAGCCCAAGGACAAGCTGGTTTCCTCCGAGGTGAAAGGGATCGTCGAGCGCATCGTCAACGAACGCTTGGGGCGGTTCCTCGAAGAGCATCCACGAGAGGCGAAGCTAGTTATCGAGAAGGCCGTGCTGGCCGCCCGCGCACGGGATGCCGCACGCAAGGCGCGGGAGCTGGTTCAGCGCAAGGGAGCGCTGGATATCTCGTCACTGCCTGGGAAGCTGGCGGACTGTCAGGAGCGGGATCCCGCGCTCTCCGAGCTGTACATCGTGGAAGGCGACAGCGCCGGTGGATCGGCGAAGCAAGGCCGCAACCGGAAGGATCAAGCCATTCTTCCCCTGCGGGGAAAAATCCTGAATGTGGAGAAAGCCCGCCTCGACAAGATGCTTTCGTCGCAGGAGATCGTCACGCTCATCACTGCGCTTGGCTGTGGCGTGGAGAAGGAAAAGGAGATCGAGAAGATCCGCTACCACCGCGTGATCGTGATGACGGACGCCGACGTGGACGGCAGCCACATTCGCACGTTGCTGCTCACGTTTTTCTATCGTCACTTCCCGGAGATCGTCGAGCGCGGCTACCTTTTCATTGCCCAGCCACCCCTCTATCGGGTCAAGAAAGGCAAGCGGGAGATCTACCTGAAGAATGAGCAAGCTCTTGAGGAGTTCCTGCTCGACAGCGCCACGGAGAACCTCACGTTGCATCCTAGCAGTGGTGGAGAGTTCATCGGCGGGGAAGCGCTTCGGCACTTGGCCCGGCTGGCGGGACGCTATCGGCGACTGCTGAAGGTCCTGGACCGCCGCTTCGATGCTCGACTGGTGGACGCGATCATCAAGGCCGCGCGCCTTTCCAAAGCCGACTTGAAGGATCCGAAGCTCATTGCGAAGGCGCTTGCGCGCTTGGAGGAGTACTTCGAGGCCTACGCGCCGGAATTGAAAGATGTTGTTCTCAAGCTTGCGCCTGACAGTGAACACGGTGGCTACAAGGTAGAGGCGCCGGTGCGGCCATCAGGAATTCGTCGTGCAACGGTCATCGACTACGCATTTCTGGATTCGCCTGAATTTGCCGATCTTTCCACGCTTCACCAAGAGCTGTCGGTCATGGGACCGTCGCCGTACCGTCTGGTATCTGGGGGAGATACTGTTGAGTTCGACAGGGTGGAGGAGCTGGCGGATCGTGTGAATGAACTGGGCAAGAAGGGTTTGCAGATTCAGCGTTACAAGGGCCTTGGGGAGATGAATCCGGAGCAACTTTGGGAGACGACGATGGATCCGGCGAGGCGCACGCTTCTGCAGGTTCGCGTGGAGGACGCTTTTGAAGCAGATCGGTTGTTTTCAACCCTGATGGGAGACCTGGTGGAGCCGAGGCGAGAATTCATAGCGCAGAATGCGCTGAATGTGCGCAATCTGGACGTCTAGAGCACCGAACGGTTTGACTCCCGTCGTGAAATCGCGCATTTGCGTCGCGTCCCTGCGTTGCTCGTCGGTCAAACACGTCGAGTATTCTCCCTCCTCGCGCCTTGGACCGCTCGCAACTGCGCAATTTCACTCGGTCCCTCAAACCGTTCGGTGCTCTAGGGGGGCAAGGAAAAGGCCCCAGGTTACTCGCCAGGGGCCTTTGTCCGGTCAGAGGCTAGCAGGAGAAGATGCGATTGAGCTTCTCTTCGATCTTGCCCTCGTTGGACTTGGTGGCTACCGCAATCTCCTTAACAAGAAGAGTACGGGCCGTGTCGAGCATTTTCCGCTCGCCAAAAGAGAGCTCCTTGTCGCCCTTGAGACGTTGGAGATCACGGAGAACTTCGGCGATCTCGAAGACAGAGCCGGTCTTGATCTTCTCCATGTACTCGCGATAGCGCCGGTTCCATGTCTGGCCTTCCACGGAGATCTCACGGCTTTTGAGGATTTCGAAGACCTCGTCGACCTCGTCGGCACGGATGAGTTCACGCAGACCAACAGCCCCAGCGTTCTTGGTGGGGATCATGATCTTCATGCCGTTGTCCAAGATCTTCAGAATATAGAAGGTCTGCTTGCTGGACGAAATCTCTCGGGTTTCGATGCCCGTGATTTGGGCCACGCCGTGCGCCGGGTACACTGCCAAATCGCCAACGCGGAAAGTGGGCTCCATCTAGGTGCTCTCCTATTGATCCTTGTGAAAAGGCCTCAGTATCCGAGGCGCGGGTACTCTACCTTGCCGTTTGGCTAAAGTCAACGGGTACTATCTGGGGGAAGAACCTTTGTTTGGGCTCGCTGGGGGAAAAGAGAGGGAATGGACAAGTGTACCGCTAGTATCGTCTATTGTGGGGGAGAGAGTTTGGAGGAGTCGGTGGGATGATATTGACAAAGTCTGGCAGGGAAAGGTAGGGTTTTGTCCCACGTGGCTATGAGGGAGAAAGCGGCGAAGACCGAAAGGAAGTCGAATGGAGCTGCTGTGCGCGGGGTCGGCGGGGATGGGTCTGTGAAGGAAAGGGACAAGAGGGAGAGGGAAGGGAGGAGACCTAACGGTAGGGAGAAGTCCTTGAAGGTATTTGAAAAGAGCCGCGCGGTTGAGGAGGGCTTCGGTGTAGTTGGAACGGGGAAACCTTGGTCATTCCGGCCAGGCGTTCAAAGTCAAGGGAAGGATCGGAGCGTGGCTCCGCCTGCGTTGCCAGTGCCGATCGCGAGCTTCACTATCTAGGCAGGGAGAGAATATGAGCGAGCAAAGCACACTGGCTGAGAAGCGCGAAGAGGCTGCGAGGGTGTTGCGGGAGATTCTGGAAAAGATGAGTGTTGACGCCGAGGTCAGTGCCTTCGATGACGGTGAGAAGATCATACTTGACGCACACGGATGTGAGTCCGGTTTGGTTATTGGGAAGAAAGGCGCCACGCTAGACTCGTTGCAGTATTTGGTGAGCAGGATTGTGTTCCGAAAGCCTGGAGATGCGTCGCCGATCGTAGTGGATGCGGAGGGATATCGTGGCCGGAGGGAAGACTCCCTTGCCGATCTGGCGCGTCGGCTGGCAGAGAAGGCTGTGCGCTCCGGCCGACCAGTTCCTGTTGAGCCAATGAGTCCACAAGATCGGAAAGTGGTGCACAAGACACTTGCTGAACACCCAGGAGTGAGAACGGAATCCGAGGGTGAAGGTACGGCGCGGAGAGTTGTGATCTTCCCGAAGCGTGGGGAGCTCGAGGCTAGATAGGTAGAACGTCGAATATCGGGCGGAGGTCGACGTTTGCAGTCAGTTCGGCGGCGAGATCCGCTGGAGTCTGAGAGTGGACAAAGGGGAGTATGCCAAGGGGGGCCAGCCCGGTAACTTCGGCAATGAGGGCGAGGTTGGAGTTGTGATCCGGAGTGGGGACAGGGACGGTGGTGACAAGGATTATTCCTAGCAATGGCAGCTCACGACGACGAAGTTCGGCGACGGCGAGTGCGGTATGGTTGACGGTTCCAAGAGCATTCCGGGCTATGAGGACCACTGGAAGACCGAGGGCTGCGGCGAGATCCACGGTGGCAAAGTTCGTGGCATAGGGGGTGAGGAGGCCGCCAGCGGATTCGACGATGAGTGGGCCACCATGGCTGGCCGCCTGGTGGGCGTGGGCGAGAAGGTCGGGAAGGGTGAAGGGAGAGTCGTGCGAGGCTGCGGCGGGCGCGATGGGCTGTGGGAAGGCGAGGGGGCAGACCACGGCAAGAGGAATGTCGAGTCGCTTGGATGCCGCGAGTAGCCTGACTGCATCAGCTGGTAGAGGCGTTGCCCCAGTTTCGACTGGCTTGAATGGGACGGCAGGGATGCCGCGGCTGGCGAGGATGTGTAGGAGGGCGACGGCAACGGTGGTCTTGCCAACACCTGTGTCTGTTCCTAGGAGGAAAAGGCCGCGAATGGGGTCGGCAAGGGAAGGAGGAGGTGGCAGGTCACGAAATATAGAAGGGCACAGTCGAGGAAAAGGAAAGGTTGGCGGTGGAGCGGCAATGTGAGGTGAGGGATAGGAGGCAATGGCCTCGGCGAGCGCAGCAACTTGCTGTTCGGTGTGACGGGAGGAAAGCGTGATTCGGAGGCGCGAGGTTCCCTCCTTTACGGTAGGGGGCCGAATGGCCTGTACGAAGAAGCCTCTATCGAGAAGATGGAGGGATGCATCCACCGCAAGTTGATCTGAGCCGACGGTGAAGGGAAGAATGGGTGAGGAAATGGAGGGTGTAGGGAGGGTGAGATGAGAGCGGAGGAGGGTCGTCAGGTGAGACAACCGATGTCGAAGGCCATCTCCCTCGGGGGAAGAGAGGATTCGAAGAGCAGCATGGGCGGCCGCGGCGACCGGAACTGGGAGGCCTGTGGTGAAGATGAAGCCGCGCGCGTGATTGAGTAGATAGGCGCGGAGGTCGCTCGTGCCAGCGACGAAGGCGCCGCTGGCTCCAAGGGCCTTGCCCAACGTGCCTATGAACACGTCGGGGTGGATACCAAATTGGGCGCAAAGGCCGCGGCCAGCGGGGCCGAGAGAGCCGAAGGCATGGGCTTCATCGACAACCAAAGCGGCATCATGTGCCGAGGCGATGGCAGAAAGAGAATCCAGGGGCGCGACATCACCATCCATGCTGAACAAGGATTCTGTGACCAGAAACCTCCTTCGTTTGGTCGGGCCAAGGCGAGTCAAGTGCCGTTCGGCAACGAGAGCGTCAAGGTGCGGGTAGATGGCCAGTTTTGCGCGAGATAGCCGACATCCATCGAGGATGCTGGCGTGGACGGCGCGGTCTGCAACGATGAGGTCATCGGGTCCAGCAAGAGCAGTAAGTACACCCAAGTTGGCCTGGTAGCCGGTCGGGAACAGTAGAGCCGCAGGCTGAAATAGGAAGGATGCGAGCGCGTGCTCGAGCGCGATGTGTTCGGGATGATTGCCAGCGACCAGGCGTGAGGCGCTGGCCCCAAATCCGGAATTGGCGGCAGCTTCAGAAGCGGCGGCTTGCAATCTTGGATCACAGGCTAGCCCAAGGTAGTCGTTTGAGCAGAAGGAGATAACAGGGCGTCCGTCGAGGTTAAGTTGGACTCTGGAAGCGCCTGCAAGGTTGGGACACGTGCGTAAGCGGCTGAGGGATTGCAGCGCCTGAAGGTCGGCAGCGATTTGGTGGGAGAGAGAGGGAAGCACCGGGTAGGAATGTGGAAGGAGTGTGGACGCCTGTCAATTTGGTTCCATCGTTGGACTGTTTCACGTGGAACAGTAGCTCGCTGCCCATCGCGTTGCGCTGGTACCAACGCGGTAAGCCACTGAGTCAACAAGTCGCGCAGAGCCATCAGTAGGTCGACCATCGACGTTGGTCAGAAGTACGATCCGTCCTCCGGGAACCAGAAGCAAAGGGGCAATTTCCAGCCACTTCTCGGGGGTGAAGGTCGCACGGGAAGTGGCAACCTCAAAACGACCTCCGGTGTATTCTTCCAAACGCGCGCGAATCACCTTGGCGTTTCCGCAAGCGCACTCCCTAACTGCAGTCTTCAAAAAGGCAACTCGCTTGGCGCGCGGTTCCAACAAAGTAATCCGACAGTCGGGACGCAGGAGAGAAAATGGGACAGCCGGCAAGCCTCCCCCAGAGCCGACATCAACCACATTGGATCCTTGGGGAATCAGGCGACACAATGCGAAGCTATCGGCCAAATGCTCTCCAAGCAAGTCGCCAACACTATGCGCACCAGTGAGATTGACCCGTTGGTTCCACTCGAGCAGACGATGCATATACAGAGAAATCCTCTCTGATACGTCGGTTGCCAAGGCGACCGACCACTCTCGCGCGAGACCAAAAATTCCGGCTACTGCCTCATCCGACACTGGCCAAGTATACGGCAATTCAAACGTGGTGTTGGAGACTCCCTGTCCCGGCTCAGGGGGCCACCGCGCTCGGTCACCCACTTCCGGACTCCGACTCCGACGTTCTGCTCACCGCCCAATCAAGTTGAGCGACGCGTAGCTCTGTGGCGCCAGGAGGGATACAATCGCTACTCGCCTCGGCATGGACACAGCGCAGTCAAAGAACCGGCTTCTGCTCGTCGATGGAGATCCGAAGAGTCTTCGTGTTCTCGACGTCAGCCTCAAGAAAGCCGGCTTCGAAGTCACGACGGCCACCAGCGGCCGCGAGGCCCTCATCTTGCTCGAAGCCAGCCAGCCCGATCTCATCATCTCCGATACGGATCTCGACGAGATGGACGGCTTCGAGTTGTGTAGCCAGATCAAGGCACGTCCTGAGTGGACGAAGATCCCTTTTCTCTTCGTCTCGGGCCGCAAATCCATCGAGGACAAGATCCGTGGCCTCGAACTCGGCGTCGACGACTACCTGACCAAGCCCATCTACATCAAGGAAATCGGCATTCGCGTGCGCACGGCTTTGCAGCGCGCAGAGCGCGAACGCATGGAGTCCCGGCGGGAAGGCCGCACGCGCTTCGCCGGTGACCTGTCCGACGTGGGTGTGGTCGATCTGGTGCAGACCATCGAGCTCAATCGCAAGTCCGGGATCATCCACATCGTCAATCGCGACACCCGTCGTGGGTCCATCTTCTTCCGCGACGGTAAGGTCATCGATGCCGAGGTCGGTCGACTATCCGGCGCGAACGCCATCTATCGGCTCTTCTCCTGGTCCGAAGGTCAATTCGCCGTCGAGTTCAAGCAGATACGGCGCCACGACGTGATCGATACGCCCATGGCCCCGCTTTTGATGGAAGGCATGCGCAGACTCGACGAAAGCGCGCACCTTCTCGAAAAGATTCCGTCCGTGAGCAGCGTGCTCGAGGTCGACTGCCGTGCGCTTGCCGAAGAACTGGCCGAGTTGCCCGACGAGGTGAACTCGGTCCTGCGCCTGTGCGACGGTACAAGGACCTTGCTGGAGGTTGTGGAAGACAGCGACCATCCCGACCTGGAAGCGCTCACCTTCATCAACAGGCTCTTCGCCAGCCAGATCATCTTTGCCCGCGAAACGCCTGACCGCGGCGGAGAATCCGAACCGGGCGAACGCTTGGCGCACTGGCTGTCCGAAGGTGATGCTGAAGATGGCGCCGCCGCCGAGGATGCCAGTGCGTCCTCGGAATTCGCGGCGGCGCAGGTGCTTGCGCCGGACGGCGACGTCATCCCCGAGAGAACTCCCACCCCGACCCATGCCGCCGCGCGGGCTATGGAAGCCTCGGATTCTCTGCGGGCGGAGGCTGCCTTGAAGTTCGATGGCGAGATTCTTCCCGCCACCCTGCCCAAGGATCCTACGACTCTTCTCCCCAAGACACATGGGCCTGGCGCCGATCCAGCCGACATGACCTCCGCGACGATCCCAGCTCTTGCGCTGGCCACAGGCCCGGCGCCAGTTCTGTCCGCAGAAGAATCCTTGGGTGCGCTCCTCCCGTCCCAGGCGGAGACGATTACTGAAACCAGCAACGAATTCGCTGCCCCGTCCGACACACTCCGTGGCGTTCCCGTCGACAATCTGTTTGGCGAGCACGAATCGAAGCCGGACGCTCCTCTACTCTCGGCCACGCCTTCTGATGCCGATCCCGTGCGCGGCCCGATGGAGACACGACCGACCAAACCGCTCGGCCTGGCGGAGCGTCTCCTGAGCGACGATTCCGCGCTTCGCGCCTCGGCCATGCACGAGGCGATTGACGACAGTGGCGGCAAGGTCGAGGGGCCGCAGTCGAACGACCGCAACACGCGCGAATACGGCAACCCCGCGGGCGAAGCCGCGGCTGCCCTAGTCCAAGAAGTAGTTTCTTCCGCGCACGAACTCAAACGGGAGAATCCGCCACCCACTCAGCCAGAACGCCCGACGAAGGAAGTCGATTGGGGGGCATGGCCCACGGGGCTGGCCGTGAAATCGTCGGAGCCAGCGGCGGCCATTCAGCCCGCGAGCGAGGTGGTCCCGCTTGAGCCCCCAAGCGCGAAGGTCCCAACATTCGAACCTGCTTGCATCGAGCCTGTCCTGCCCACCGTCGACCAACCGCCCGCAGACGCCGTTTCCCACGAGCCGGCAGAGCCGCCGCCCCTGCCCCCAGCAGAGCCGCAGGCCGCACGGCAAGAAGAGAGTTCCCCCCCGCAAGAGTCCCTGCCCGCTTCATCCACCGATAACGATGCGCTCAGCGCTCCAGCGCAGGTGACCTCGGAGGCCTCTCGGAAGGCCACGGACGCATCGGCATCTCCATCTCTTAGCCCAAGACCTAGTTCCAAAGCCGCTACCAGTCGGAGTGCGCGCAAGACGATTCCGGCCCGTCAGATCTGGGTCATGGTTGGGGGCGCCTTCGTGCTCGGTGCGATCGGGTGGTATTTGGTGTTCGGGGAAAAGGCTCCCTCGTCTAGCGAACCGCAGCCGATCGCAGCGCATGCTCCCGTCGAGCTGCCATCCGCGCCCAAAGCGGCGCCCGCGCCCGAAACGGCCAAGGTCGAGGCCGAGAGCAAGCCGCCGGTTGCTCCGCCGGCGGCAGGGAAACCAGACAAGGCACCGCAGCGGCTTGGGCTCGGGCCACCGCCTGCCACGGCCAACGACTTGCGACGCAAATGCCTGGAAGTCGACGCCGACGGCAAGGGCAAGGCCAAGGCAGTGTCGGCCGCATGCCGCCCCGCCCTTGAGGCAGAACCCAAGGATGTGGAAATCATGGTTATCCTCGCGCGTGCCGAAATCGATCGTGGGCGTCTTGGGGAGGCCCGCTCGCTGGCCAGGAAAGCGCTGGCCACCGACCCGCAGCGCTTGGATGCCTACGTCTTCCTAGGGACAGCCGAACAAGAAGCTGGACGGATCGACGAAGCGCGCGCCGCCTACAAGAAATACTTGGAGTTGGCGCCCGACGGTCCCTTCGCGCACGAGTTGCGAGCCATCTTGAACAATCTCTAACCGCGCGCTACGACGGGTGCGCTGCCATGCTGATTCTGGGAATCGAAACCTCGTGTGACGAAACCGCTGCCGCTGTCGTCGAGGACGGCAAGGCCATTCGTTCCAGCGTTATCTCGTCGCAGGTTCTGGTTCATGCCGAGTACGGCGGCGTCGTGCCCGAGGTGGCCTCGCGCCAGCACCTGGCCACCGTGGTCAAGGTCGTGCGCCAGGCCCTGCGCGAGGCCGAGGTGGAGGCAAGTGATCTCGACGGCGTAGCCGCCACCTGCGGGCCCGGGTTGGTGGGGCCGCTTTTGGTGGGACTGGAGATGGGCAAGTCCCTGGCCTACGCCATCGCCAGGCCCATCGTGGGTGTGAACCATTTGCGCGGCCATCTCGCGGCCGTCTATCTCGAACACGCGCAGAATCCATCGCCCCCGCCCTTCCCCCATATCGCGCTCCTGGTCTCGGGCGGACACACGACGCTCTTCCGCGCCGAGGGGCAAGCGAAGACCACCTTGCTTGGATCCACGCGCGACGATGCCGCGGGCGAGGCCTTCGACAAGGTGGCCAAGCTGCTCGGGCTCGGCTACCCCGGCGGAATGGTCATCGACCGACTGGCAGCCACGGGCAATGCGACGGCGATCCATTTTCCGCGCGCCTTGCCCGGCCGAGAAGATCTCGATTTCTCGTTTTCCGGGCTCAAGACCGCCGTGGCCATGCGGATCGCGGCCAAAGGACGGCCGAAAGAAAGCGCGCTGTCGGATTTCTGCGCCAGCTTTCAGGCCGCGGTCGTGGACGTGCTTGCACGCAAGGCGCGGCGAGCCCTGGCTCGCGAAGGCTTGCGCGACCTCGTGGTGTGCGGCGGCGTGGCGGCCAATCGCGGTTTGCGCCAGGCCTTGGCCAGCGCCGCGACCGAGGATGGATTCTCGCTCTACATTCCAACGCCCGTGCTTTGCACCGACAACGCGGCCATGATCGCGCTGGCCGGTACTTGGGCCCTCGCGCGCGGCGAACGCGGTGGGCTCGACCTGAGCGTGGATCCTGGACTGCCCTTGTCATGAGCGCTGTCTCGGAAAAGCCGCGATCTCCGCTGGCGACGGCGCGCGAGCTCTTGACCCGTCACGGGCTTTCGCCCAAGAAATCCCTGGGCCAGAATTTTCTTGTCGACCCACGCGTGCAAGAACGCATCGTGGCCGCGGCCGAGATTCAAGCCACGGACGTGGTGGTCGAGATCGGCGCGGGACTGGGAGCGCTGACTGCTCGTCTCGCCGATGCGGCGAAATGGGTCATCGCCATCGATCGCGACGCCCAGCTCGCGGCCGTGCTGCGCGGCGAGCTCGCGGATCGGTCGAACCTCGAAATCGTGCTCGGCGACGCCCTGGAATTCGATCTTGGTGAGGCCGCGCGCAAGGCCGGTCGGCCGCTGGTGGTGGTGGGCAACCTGCCCTACGTCGTGACCTCGCCAGTGCTCTTTGCGACCATCGAGGCAGCGGCTGGGGGACAGGTGGTGGACCGAGCAATCTTCATGGTGCAGAAAGAATTCGCGCAGCGAATGCTGGCACCACCGGGCAGCCGCACCTACGGCCGACTTTCGGTGATGATCCAGCAGGCGGCCAGCGCCGAGATCTTGTTTCACGTGGGCGCCGGCGCGTTCTTACCGCCGCCGGCCGTGACCTCGACGGTGCTGCGCTTGCGGCCACGGCCGCAGCCGCTGGCCAAGGTTCGCGACCCGAGCCTCTTCGCGCGCGTCGTGCGTGAGGCGTTCGGGACCCGGCGCAAGATGCTTCGCCGCGCGCTTGAACCAGGATTCGGGGGCGCGCGCGCCGCCGCTGCGCTGGAAGCGGCCGGTATCGCCGGCACACGTCGCGCTGAAGAACTGGCTGTGGCGGACTTCGCTCGCCTGGCCAATGCTTTGGCCGAGGAACATGCCTGAGCTTCCCGAAGTCGAGACCGTGGTCCGCACCTTGCGGCCGCAGATTGTTGGCCAAACCATTCGCTCGCTGTGGACCAGCGGCCTATCGCTACGCATGGCGCGGAAACTCGACCACCGGAGGCTGCGCGAAACCAGCGAGGGTGCAACCATCCGCGCGGTTCGGCGACGGGGAAAGTACATCCTCATCGATCTGGATTCGGGGCGAGGCGTGCTGGTTCACCTGGGCATGACCGGGCGGCTCACCGTCGCTGACGAGCAAGCCGCAAGGGTCAAGCACACGCACGTCGTCTGGACGCTGCCGCGCAAGCGCGAATTGCGCTTCGTGGACCCCCGGCGCTTCGGCTGGGTGCAGGCGGCCTTGAACCTCGACCGCCTTCCGGAAATTCGGGCGCTCGGTCCGGATCCACTCGACCAGCTCGACGCCGAGAAACTCGGGCAGCTGCTCGCGGCCTCGCGCGCGCCCATCAAGGCACTCCTGCTCGACCAGCATCGTCTGGCCGGGCTGGGCAACATCTACGTGTGCGAAGCGCTCTTTCGTGCGCGCATCCACCCACGGGTGAAAGCCCATCGTGCACGAGGCAAGGCCGACGCATTGGTGCGCGCCATCCGCGAAACCCTGGAAATCGGCATCGCCAATTGCGGAACTTCGTTTCGCGATTTCGTGGATGCAACTGGCGCCCCGGGGAAAAATGTCGAGGCACTTCTCGTCTATGGACGCGAGGGCGAGGCATGCACCGCATGCGGCGCTCGCGTGCAGCGGATTGTGGATGCCGGGCGATCGACGTTCTACTGTGCTCGCTGCCAGAGGCGCTAGAACAGACAGGTATCGATCGAGCCAGTGGTCGATGGGAGGTTGGTGACGCTGTCGCGCAAGCGATACGAGTAGGAGGCAACGGTATCGAGACCCCAGCAGTCGGTACCGAGGAGGAGGATGGATGGGGTAGGAAGGTTGGGGGTTAGGTTCGCGGTCAGATCCGCGCGGCCAGCGCCCGAGCCTAGCCACTGCGAGGTCATGTTGCCCGTGATTGGTACGCCGGTATCGGTGACGCCCTGCCAGTCGAAAGTCATGCGGCCCGAGCCGTCCTGATTCTGCGCGTAGGTATAGGTTGCCGATAGGGGAGTCGCGTTTGGCAGATTCACGCTCTTCATGGTCACGGTGATCGGATAGCTGGCGTTGTTGTAGGTGACGTCGAGGTGGTCGAGATGGACGAGCCCGGGATCGTCGTCGACTGGATAGCCGGCGGTGCGGGTGCGGACATCATTCGCCCACAGGTGAATCTCGCCTGCGCCGGTGCGCGCGCTGCCCTGCGATTCGTAGTTGCCCGTGAGGAACGAAACCCACGCAGAATCGCCTTGCCCGACTGGCCGCACCTGAACCCAGTAGTCCATATGAAGGATCGTCGGCGCAACCGTCGACCGCTGCATGACCACGCGGATCTCCCAGGCGGGATATTTGTCGCTTGGGAACGGCCCCCAGATGCGCTGCGCACCGTTGCGCGAGGTCGGCGTATAGCCACGGACGACTTCGATGAGACCGGTGAGATCCACAACCATGTCGTTGAAGGTCGTAATCGCGGATCGAGTCGCCAGGTAGTAGTCGGCCGAGTTGTAGCGCGTGACTGACAACTGCATCTTGACCGCGATGTCGCTTTGCTCGGGCAAGGCCAATTGAAAGTCGAGGTCTTCATTGGAGTAGTTGCCGCAACCAGTGAGGCAGATTGCGCCCAACAGAACCCACACTGCCATGTCGAGTCGTTTAGAAATCATAGGCAACCCCCGCGGAAAGCTCCCAATAGCCCAGGGAGCGGTTTTCGTCGACGTTGTAGAGCAAGTAATGGACACGGCCGCGGCCAAGCAAGGCAAAGCTTCGCGACAAACGATAGCGCATTCCCCCAACCAGGCCGGGCGTGAAGGTTGCGAAAAACTGGTCGGGAATGGTGGGGTCTTCGAATTTGCGGCTCATGAGAATCACGGCAAGACGCACGCCGGCGAACGCGGCCACGTCGCCAAAGTGAAAGCGCCACTCGGCGGCCAGCGTGGTTCCGGCCGTGAGCTCGCTGAATTGGAACGGCAGCAGCGTGCCGTAGCGATCGACCTGGGCATGGGTGCCGCCGCTGGCAAGATCGAGGCCCCAGATGAAACCGTGGCGGAAGAAATCGCGCACCTCGAATTCCAGACCCACCATGCCGGTGGGCGGGAACAGGCCGTCGCGCGTGGATCCGTCGAAAAACGACTGCATCATGCCGCCAAGGCTGAGGCTTAGATGCGCGCCCTCGTCGCGAATGGCGCCCTTGACCGGATCGTCGGAAAACGGCGCGTCCCGCAGGCGCGACTCGTCGAGAGTGACCAGTTGTCCCGAGGCGATCTGGATCTCGCCGATGCGCAGGCGATCGGCGAGGCGGCGGCGGACATGGTAGCGGCCAGCGGGCAGGGCGATCTGGCGATCCCCGTCGGCGGACTTTTGGATCTCGGCCGCGATGAAACCGCTGCCGTCGACGATGTAGTAGATCCCGGCGGGCGCGGTGCCGGGGACATAGATGCCTTCGCTCCGGTTGGCAAAGTCGGTGAGCACCAGATCCGCGTTGCCCTGGAAGTCGTAGCTGAAGGTCGGGTGTTGGGCGCCGGCGGCGCTTTCGGCCGTGTCCGCCACCGTGCGCGCATAGGCGTAGGCGTAGGCCTCGGACAGCGTCACGCGCCGGTCGCGCGAACGATCGGCATCGCCGCGCAGGCCGCTGACCAGGTAGTGCGAAAAATAGCTGCCGCCGATTTCGTCCGATTCCTGGGCGTCCTCGTCGGCACTGGCCGAGGACAGCAATACCAGGCCGCGCGTGTCTTCCGATCCCGCGGCCTGGATCTCGAAGGCCGGCGCGCGCCGCGCACCCTTGGTGCGCGTGACCGCGCCCGAGTGGCACGAATCGAACACGCCGATGCGAATGTCGGCCGGCGCCGAGGACAGCCGCGCCTTCAACGCGTCGAGGGGGATGCGCGAATCGCCCAGACGAAGTTCGCCATCCTTGGCATGGCCCGAATAGTAGAGAATGAAAAGCGCTCGCTCTCCGCGCTGCTTGGCTTCAGCGATGCGCGCTTCCATCGTCCCGAGGGCGCGCCAGAACTCACCGGCCGTCTGGTTGAGCATCAAAGTAACGTCGCCGGGGGCCATGCCGCCCAGTTGCGTGAGCACCGCGTGGACCTTGCGCGCGTCCTCGGTGGCAAAGCGCAGGGGACGCGTGTCCGGCCCGCCCTGATCGTTGCCCGCGATGAGTGCGAATCGGTGCTGCCCGGCCGCGCTTGCCGGAGCGGTCGCGAAAAGCAGCGCGAGCAGCGGCCCGGCCCGCGCGATGGCTCGCAAGATGGTCATGGCTTTCGAAACAGCCAGGAGAACACGTCCTGTCCACCCGCAAAAGCAGGATTTGGCAGCGCCGAAAGATCGCCTTTGGCGGCCTGGTGCGCGGATTTCACGGCTTGCTTGGCGGCTTCGAGGTCGAAAGGAGTTCGCGCCAAGAAGAGAAAGACCCGCTCGCGGCCCGCGCCCGTGAATTCCAGACTGTCGGGCAGGTACGCGGTTTCGAGCGCGACGGAAACCGCGAGGGCCGGGCCCGATTCGGGATAGAGCGGGGTGACCTCGCCGCTGTCGTCGACGGAGATAGCCGCAAGATAGCGCGCGTCCACGGTCTTGTAGCCGAGACGAACGCGGTCGCCGGGCTCCAAGACTTCTTGCGAGCCGGGTGGTGCAGTTCGCTGCGCGGAAGCATTGGCCGAAGCGATACGCGCCGTGGCCTCGACGCTGCTGCCCTTGATGCGGTTGTTGTGACCGGGCGAAGAAACCCGCAGCGCAAACAAGGCCAGGGCCGCCGCGGCGACCACGCCCGAGATGCTCACCGCCCACGCCCGGCGCGGGCGCTGTCGTGGCACGCGCTGGGCGCGCTCGACGCCGCCGGCAAAGCGCTCGAATGGGATCTCGCGCTCGAAGCTGCGTTGCTCTTCGACGAGCACCCGCATCTTGGCTCGGCAAGCTGCACAGCTTGCCAAATGGCGATCCACCTCGGCGCAGGCCTCGGCGGCAAATTCGCCCGCGCGGTAGCAGCGCAGGGCCAGCTCGGCCACGTGACTTGACGTAGGTTCGTGATTTTCAACCAGGGTCATGACGGAAACTCCCTGCCGCAGACCGCGGCGAATTCGCCCAGGCGCTTGCGCACCGTCGGCACCGAGCGGCCGAGGAGCGCGGCGACTTCTTCCAGGGTCATCTCGTCCACGTGGTAGTGGATGGCCACGGCCTGGGTTTCGTGGTCGACCAGGGAAAGCATCTTGGCCACCAGCTCGCGCATTTCGAAAACCTGCGGGCCGGGGTCGCTGGCGTTGCGTGCGCGCGTCTCGCGTTCGAAGCGCTCGTGCCAGGCGGCGCGGTCGGCGCGCAGGGTGTTGAGGCAATGGTGGGTCGCGATCTTGATAAGCCAGGTGAGCGGCGAGGATTCAGCGCGAAAGCTTCCAATGTGGGTGAGGGCTTTGGCGAATACGTCTTGCATGGCATCCTCGGCCTTGCTGCGATCCTTGAGGATGTAGGAACACCGCCCGAAAACGCTGGCGCCGTACTTTTCGTAAAGTTCGCGCAGCTGGGCGCGCGCATCGGTGGCGGCCAGGCCCCTTTCGCCCGGGATGACTTGAAACGTGGGGGTCTGGCGGCCGGTCATGGTTAGAGGCTAGAGGGTAGACGGCTCTGCGGTCGGGAACGCGCAGTCGGCTTCGCTGCCGTAGTTGTCCGTCGCGCTGGTCGACAGCGGCACGGACTTGTAGATGCTGAGGTAGCTCATGTCCCAGCACTCGCTCAGCGTGTAGGTCAGCATGGTGTCCGTGGTGGTGACGGTGACGTCGGAGCGCCCGGCCCCGTTCCACAGCCAGCGGCTGCGAACCTTGCCAAGGCCGCCAGCGGAAGTCGCGTTCGCGGGAACATTGTAAAGGAAGTCCATGCTGCCGTCCGCGCCAGGATTCTGGACGAACGCATAGTCTACATCGACCAGCTTGCCAGGATTGCTGTCGTCCTTGACCTGGCGGAACTGGGCCGTGATGTTGGCGACGGTCGCGGGCCCCATGTGGTCATAGGTGTAGTTCGCCGTGCCTACGTTGTTATCGGGCTGAGGCAAGGTGGCGCGCGCGTTCCAGTCCAGGGTAAAGCTTCCGGTGCCGAATCCTTCCATTTCGTTGCCCTGCGCATCGAGTCCGGGCGAATGCGTGCCCGAAAGTACCGTCACGAACGCATCGCTCGGATTGTGCTTGTCACGGCCGCCGAACGTGTACCCGTACTGATGTGGAGCCAGGCGCGTGATCGTGACTTTCCATTCGACAGGATCGAGAGGACCTTGCCAGGGGCCCCACACCGCCGAGTCCGCGGTGACGCTGGTCGCGGGGTAGTCGGTCACGAGCTTGACCAAGGCGCCTACCGCAAGTGCGCTGGCGTTGACCGTCCCGGTGACGGCGCGGGTAGTAAGGTACCATTCCGCGGTTTGCCCCATCAGGGCATAGCTACTTCCCTCGACGGTCAGGGCTTTGGTGTCCGAGCCTGGAACGGCCATGGCGACCGTGCTCGCGCGGGGAACCCCGGCGGCGAACTCCGAGCCAGGTTCATCCTTGGCGTGGCAGGCGAAAAGGCCGAGGGCAGGGGCAAGAGCAATGTAAGCAACGAAACGTGTCATGGTGGTCTCTCCTTCCGAAAGAGACAGACACGCTCGCGCCAGGAAACTGAAAGAGTGTTCTGACCCAGTCAGCTAGAGCGCGGCCAAGGTCGAGTCGGCAAGAACCCCGAGCCGAATTTGGGTCATGAGCCCAGTCAAATCCTGGCGCGGGACTCGCCCGTTGCCCATCACCTCGATGTGAAACCCAGATCGAAGCTGGATGTGCAGGTCGCAGGGCGCGTTGGCGAGATCCGAAGCGCAGGAAAAGAAACCATTGGCCTGTGCCGCGGGCAGTGCAAGCTGCGCTTGCGGGTAGTTCGCTGAGCCCGCAACCCAGCGGTCGAACGCGCCAGATTCTTGGCCAAAGTGCGCGATGGTGATCTCGATGCGCTCGCGGCCTGAAACGTACGCCCGGCGAACATAGCCCTGGCCAAATTGAATCGGCGTGACGGCCAAGAACGGCGGCGCAGTGTCGGGAAGGATCTTGTCGAACTCGGAAGCAGAGGCGACGGCCGATGCTTGCGTCGCTGCCTTCTTGGGCAGAACCGGCTGTCGCGAAGACGAAGATGAAGCAGGCGGGCTAGATCTGCATCCCAAGGCCAACAGAACGAGCGGCAAACCCCATCGACAACAACGCATGCTCGACCTCGGTGCGCCTGACCTATGCGTCGACGGCTTCCTCGCGAATGAATCGTCCGCTGCGCAACTCGTCCAGGGTCTGCTCGATTTCCTCCTGAGTGTTCATGACGAAGGGGCCGTAGCGCGCGATGGGCTCGCCCAGCGGACGGGCTGCGGCGAGCAAGAATCGCCCGCCCTTCGAGTTGCCTCGGGCACGAATGAAGTCACCGTCGCCGAACACCACCAGGGCCGGACCCTCCACCGACTGCAAGGCGTCGGCCGCACCGAACTCGACCCTGCCGCGATCGAGATACGCGAACGCGGTGTGCCCCGCAGGGATCTCCTCGCGAAATACCGCGCCCGCGGGCAACTGCACGTCGATAAACTTGGGCGCCACCGAGAGTCCTTCCACCGGGCCCTTGCCGCGGCCACCGTCCGCCTCGCCGGCAATGACCCGAATCTTGGCGCCATCGTCGGTGGCTCGTTCTTCCAGTTTGTCGGCGCGCAGATCTCGGTATCTGGGCCTGGTCATCTTCTCGCGCGCGGGCAGGTTGAGCCACAACTGCAGCCCTGAAATGCCTTCTGGGAGCACGACCGGCATTTCCTCGTGCAGGATGCCGCTGCCCGAGGTCATCCACTGAATGTCGCCGCCGCTGAGCGTGCCCTTGTGCCCGAGCGAATCGCCGTGGCGAACCTGCCCGGTGCGCAGAATGGTCACGGTTTCAATGCCGCGATGGGGGTGAAAGGGAAAACCCGCGCGATAGTCGGACGGCGTCGAGGACTCGAAGTGATCGAGCAAGAGGAACGGATCGAGGTTGGTCAATTGCCGCGTCCCGATGCTGCGGATCAGATGAACCCCCGCCCCCTCCACCGTCGGCTGCGGCCGAATGATTTGCTGGATGGGCCTGATGGTCATACCTCTTTAGATGGCCTGGCGAGTGGGAAGGTTCGCCAGGCAACCGCCTCTTGGACGCAAGGCGCCGCCTCTCCGGGCAGCGATCTCGCGAGGATCATCCACCCGGAATCTGGATGGTCAGGTCGAACTGATCACGATCGTCGGTCAAGTTCGCCGCCGCCGGATCCACATACGGGGAGAATGTTCGCACCTGCACGCGGCCATCGCGCCAAAGGCGGAGAAGACGAAAGTAGCCGTCGCCGCCGGTCGCGCCATCCGCCTGGAAATCGGCCATGAGCTGGTGGCAAACAGTTCCATCAGGACGCGTACTCGACAGCCTGGCAGCGTCGAAAGGTGCTGGATTTGCCACATGCCCCGAGAAGACGAAGAGAAGGTTGCTGTGCACCTTCACGAGAGAGTTCCACAGCATCTCTCCATCCGTCCCGTCGCCGATGTAGCAAGTGGGATTCCAGCACTGGGTATCCGGTCTCGACGGATCCAAGATTGTGCAAGTGTCGCCACCGAAGACACAGATCCGACCTACATGATCGTATCGCTGTCCATCCGAATAGAGATAGGCATGGGTCAGAAGGATGGCCGGTACGTTCGCATGTGCGGTCAGGACTTGGTCGGCCCACGCGATCACCTCGGCCCGTGGTGAAAACTCCAGCGAAACCACGACCCAGGTTTGGCCTCCCCCTGGTAGCAAGGAGTAGGTGTTTTCGAGATGACCACTTTCGAACGCGCCACCGAAGGTCGGCGTCGTCGAGAAGTCCTGGTAGGAAAAGTACTGGTTGATGAGCGTGGAGCGTGGATCGATGAGCTGGGATCCCGGCACTCTCGTTGACCCGAGGTCGTGGTTCCCCACCGCCAAAACATAGGGCACCTTCCCGTCCAGCAGCCCCATGCTCGCCCCTGCGGCGGTCCACTGACTCGTGTCCCAGGCTGAGTCGACGATATCGCCTTCGTGGAGGACAAAGGCGATTCGTTCGCGGTCGCGGTTCTCCGCAATCCATCGAGTCTCAGCTTCGAAGAACGACGGCTCATGGTAGTAGGAACTCTGCGTATCGGGCAGAACCGCGATGGTCCAGAATTCCTCGCCGGCCTCTCTTGAGGCGCTATCCAATACTGCCTGCGTGTCCGAACTGTTGGGAACGACATCTGCGTCCATGACCAATTCGGAAGCACTTGCATCAGGAATCCCGGCTTCATTCCTTGCGACCGGTCTACCCTGATCGGTACAGCCCAGAACAAGAGATGCGGCAAGAACGAAACCAGCGAATGGTTCGACTAGAGGCCGTGCCCCCGACCTCATCGTCTACCCAAGTTTGCCGGCGACGCGCGCGGTTTCCTCGATGGTGCGCGCGAGGACCGAGCGGATCTTGCCGTCTTCCATGACGCCGAGTCCGGCGATGGTGCAGCCGCCGGGGGTGGTGACCTGATCCTTGAGCACGGCCGGATGGGTACCGGTCTGTACGACCATGCGAGCCGCGCCCTGCACCATCTGGGCCGCCATGGCGACTGCGGCGTCCCGACGCAAACCAAGGCGTACGGCTCCGTCGGCCAACGCATCGATCATCACGAACACGAAGGCTGGTCCGCTGCCCGCGATGGCGGTCACGATGTCCATGTGGACTTCGTCCACTTCCAGCGATTTTCCAACCGAGGCGAAGAGCGCGAGCGCAAGCGCCATCTGTTCGTCGCTCGTGCCCTTGCTGCGCGCGAGTCCGGCCATGCCCTCGCCGATGACGGCGGAAATGTTGGGCATGGCGCGAATCACCGCACTAGTTGGAAGAAAGCCGCACAGCTTTTCCAGGCGCACGCCGGCCGCAATGCTGATGACCAGCTTGCCAGCCAGGGCCGAGCGCATGGCATCGCTGTCGAGCACGGCAGCGATTTGGTAGGGCTTCACGCACACAAGTGCGACGTCGCAGGCCGCGGCAACCGCCAGATTGTCGGTCCCGGTGCGAATGCCGTGCTTGGCAGCCAGATCGCGCGCAACCTCCGGGCGCGCGTCGCAGGCGAAGACCTGCGCGGGCGCGAGGTTGCCGGAACGAAGAATGCCGCGCACGATGGCTTCGCCCATGGTGCCGCAGCCAATTACACCCAAGGTCTTGCTGTTTTCGAGGAGAGTCACACGCGCATTACCACACGAAGCGCGGTCAAGGTAAAGTCGCTCCCTGCATGAGTCAAGAGATCGATTCCCGCACGCCCCGCGCGACGCTTCGCGAAGCCCACCGCTTGGTGGTCAAGGTCGGCACGCAAGTGGTAACCACCGAGGATTCCGAGCTTGCCACGGGCCGGGTGGCGGATCTCGTCGAGGGACTGGCGCGCGAACGCAAGGCCGGGCGTGATGTCGTTCTCGTCACTTCCGGCGCCGTGGGCATGGGCATGCGCCTGCTTGGGCTTGGCCAGCGGCCGCGCTCGCTCGGACTGCGCCAAGCCTGCGCGGCCGTGGGCCAGGGGCACCTCATGGCCGCCTATGCCGATGCCTTTGCCAAACAGGGTGTGATCGCCGCGCAAGTGCTGCTGACCCAGGAAGATTTGGGCGACCGGGATCGCGCCCTATGCGTGCGTACCACTCTCATGCGCCTGCTCGAACTGGGGGCCGTGCCAGTGCTCAACGAAAACGACAGCGTGAGTATCCGCGAACTCGTCGAATACCAGCGCCGCTCGGGCGCCGAGCCTGCGATGAAGGTCTTTGGCGACAACGACGGCCTAGCGGCGCGCGTGGCCGTGACCCTGGACGCCGACCTGCTCGTTCTGCTCACCAACGTGGATGGGCTCTTCACCGCCAACCCCAAGACCGATCCCAAGGCCGAACGGATTGCCCTGCTGACCGACGTGGACGAGAGCGCCCTCGGCCGCGCCAGCGGCTCGTCGAGCGGCGGCACGGGCGGCATGCTAAGCAAGCTGGAAGCGGCGCGCCTGGCCATCGCTGAGGGCACCTCGGTCGTGATTGCAAACGGCGGGCAACCCTCGGTGCTGGCCAAGATCCTGGCCGGCGAAGACGTGGGAACCCTGATTCCAACCCCAGACCGTCGAGGCGCTCGACTCCGCTACATTGCGGTGGCCAGCCGAAGGTTTGGCGCCCTGGTGCTCAACGAGGGAGCATTGCGAGCACTGGAAAAGGGCAAGGCCTCGCTGCTTCCCGTCGGTGTCATCACCGTCGAAGGCAGCTTCGACAAAGGCGACGTGGTGGAGATCCGCGACGGCAGCGGGCGCGTGCGTGGCCGCGGCATGGTGAACTACGACGCCGACGCGTGCCGCAAGCTCGCCGGCCGGCAAAGCGATGAAATCGACACCATCCTCGGCTACCGCGGCTACGACGCCCTCATCACGCGCGACAACCTGGTGATGGGCGCGACGTAGGCTTCCGGAATTTTCACCACAGAGCGCGCAGAGGTCAGAAAGGAAGGGATGGTCCGGATCCGGAAACCCATTCCCTTCCGCTCTCTGCGCCCTCTGTGGTGAACTTCTTCAGCCCCTCGCCGAAGGGATCGTCACTTTGGAAGTACGGTCACCGTCGCTGGCGCGGACGCCGGCGTGACTTTGCGCGCGGCGGTGATCTTCTTGTTCTCGGCGTAGGACGCGTACGCATCCGCCTCCACGGGCAGAAGCACCGTAAAGGTCGAGCCAGACCCCGGCTGCGAGCGCACCTCGATGGTGCCACCGTGGTTCTCGATGATGCGCTGACTGATGGGCAGGCCCAGGCCGGTGCCCTTTTCCTTGGTGGTGAAGAACGGAATAAACAGGTTGCGCAGATCCGCGGGCGGAATTCCGATGCCGTCGTCGCGGAAACGGATTTCCAAGAAAGCCGCGGAGGCGCCCCGGCGGGTCGAACGACGCAAACTGGTGAACACCTGCAAGCGCCCGCCCTGTGCCATGGCATCGAAGGCGTTGATGGTCAGGTTGAGAAACACCTGGCGCAGCTGCTGCGCATCGGCGCGCACGGGAGGCAGCCCTTCGAGCAGATCCAGCACGATTTCCACCCGCGAACCGCTGCGCTCTTTTTCGATCAAGTTCATGGTCTTGCGAACCACGTCGTTGACGTCGAGTGGGCTCTGATCGCCGCGGTAGGGCCGCGCGTAGTCGAGGAACTGCGACACGATCTTGTTCAAGCGGTCGACTTCCTCGACGATGATGTCGAGAAACTCGCGCGTGCTGGCGTCGGCCTTCTGACCTT